>Ga0157371_10003330_pt1 | contig 14676 bp, 14 predicted proteins | sample C45metaG_FD_113462 | JGI IMG/M metagenome (GOLD analysis project Ga0157371, IMG submission 113462) | Corn rhizosphere microbial communities from Kellogg Biological Station, Michigan, USA - C4-5 metaG | ecosystem: Host-associated > Plants > Roots > Rhizosphere > Soil | place: USA: Michigan...
CCGTGTTCTTTTATCCAGGTATCAACGTCTAGTTGTGCATTTTTCAAATCCATGATTCTATTTTTGAACAAAAATAAGGCAAACTTAATCTTGCTATATTTTTTTTAATACAATTTTTTCAGTTTCCTTCGCAATCATGGTTTTGTAATACTCTTTCAGCATATCATATTTCTCTGCCGATACAATTGCCTGATTTATTTGATGCAAAATTGCTAACTGCAGGGTATTGCCATTAGAGGCAATATTGAATTTAAATGTTCCTAAATTATCTTCCATAGTAACGGCTGCTGGAGCTGGTAACGTTTCTATTGTAAAACCATCCGGTATTTGAATTGTAATATTATATTTATCAGCAAATGGATAACTAAAATCTACTGGATATTCTCTAACCTCTTGTGTAAATGGGTTTTTATTTTCTGTAAAAAACAGCATTGGGCTTATATAAATTTTTTCGCCTATTAATTCACATAAGTTATTTCCTGAAAATGAATACGTTTCTATAATTGGCTGTAGAAAATCTTTTTCATTAGCCTTAGAATATTCATTAATTTCTATTTTATTATATTGATTTTCTAACTTTTCCAGATATTCTTCTTCTTTAAAACCTGAAATATTACCTCGGGTTACTAATGCATTATAATCTGTATACTGTCTTCTGGTTTTTCCTGTCACTTTTCCATCTGCAGCAATAGTATAATTCATAAAAATATTATCTGCAGAAACTTTTTGAGGCATTAAATTCACTTCTTCTGAACTCCCATCTTTACGTATCAATCTTCCGTTCCAATTTAATGTTCGTAACGGTAAAATATTAGGGGTTGAAAATCGATCTGTTCCATCAAGCAAAACATTTCCAGTTGAAGTTTCTACAGCAGCTACAACATAATTAAAAGCTGTTCTGTTAGGAAACAAGGGAATTCCGTTTGAACGTGTGCTTAATAAAACAGGATTTGCTGTAAGCCCGGCATAGCGCAGCATTGCAGTCAGCATTAAATTAATTTCTGCTACATTTCCTGTTCCTTCCTGATATGCTTTTCGAACTCCTTTATCACAGCTGTAACCGTAATATTCGTCCCATTTTACTTTTGATTTCACATAACTTAAAATAGCTGGTATTTTTTCTTCGGCAGTGTTTAATCCCGCTAATACGGTTTTTAAATCATTTTCAAAATAACCGGTTTTATTTAATTCAGGGCCAAAATCATCATAATCGTAAATCGTTTTAACTACAGAATTCCAATCTGCAGAATACATCTTTAAAGGCTGATTAAATGGTTTAACTATTGATAATTCGTGTTCTACACTAGCCGTATAGTTATCTATATTGTTAACATACAATTCATCTTTAAGTGCTGGAATATTTTCAGCAAGATAGCTCGTTTGTGTTTCCATGTAATCGACTTTATCTGTAGAAAATGTAGTTTTAGATACATGTCCAGGTCCTAAAGTCCTTTCTCTGTTTTGTGAAGTTATTGATTTAGAATTTTTAACCGTTGCCACTTTCGGAAAAACATATCCTTTCTGCATAGAATTAAAAGTATAATATTCAGGGATATAAGTTGTATATTCTGAATAGTCAACAGGAATACTAGATTGAAATTTCCAATCTCGCATCATTGATATATTAAGCGTTCTTACTGTATATCTAAATTCCAAAACAGAACCTTCTTTTACATTAGGCATTGAGATTTTTTTTCTTGACCTGTACTTATTTACCTCTTCATTAAATTCACCGTCACTTTTTAATTTAGTTTTTTCAATCTTTCCGTTTACTAAATTATAAGTCACAACATCTGAAATGCTAACTGTTTCCCTTGACTCATTTTTTACGCTGTAATAAGTAACACTTTGATTCGCCCAATCATATCCTTCCTTTTTATATATTTTTATACGTGTTTCAACTTCCGTAAGTAAAAAGAATCCGTCGCTGTCATTGTATTCAATTCTCGATTTTCCTCTTTTATACAAAATTGCCGCTGCTGCGGATGAGTCTTTTGGGTGTACTTTTTGTTCCAATTCTGCAATTGAAACTTTTCCTAATTTAAATTCCTGAGCTTCTATTTTTGAAGCTGAAAATAACAGGAATAAAAAAATGAATAATCTGGTAATTTTCATGTTTTTGGATTTTAGTTATGGTTAGTTTTTGGTCAATATGATTTTTGAATTGTCATTTTTTGAAATCTGTTCTATAAAAAGTCGGTATTCATCATATTCTTTATTCGAATATTTCCCTTTGCTTAAAAACATGGAGCGTTTATAAGTAAGTTTGTTATTATCCTTTTTAATAATTTCTGTTTTGTATTCTCCGAATTTGCCTTTCAATTCAACATTTTGCGGCAGAAATTCAATAGAAAAACCTGCAGGAAGATTGATTTCAATTTCGTCTGTATCAAAATAACCGCGCTGAATTTGAAACGGGTTTTTACGGTTAAGGATTCGTTTTACATTTTCGGAGTTTTGATTGAAAGCATCTACAGTAAAAATCATTTTGTTTCCTGAAATTAAACCGTAGTTAAGGGCCGTAAGCTGAACATCTTCTAGAAATTTGACATTTTCTTTATCATTCACAAAACTTATTTTTCCCAGTTTAATATTGTTTATATTACTCCAGCAGCTTTTATAATGTGCTTCTTTTTCTGTAGGAAGTATATTTTCAAGATTGGCTTTTGAACTGTATTGTGATCCTTGCGAAGCTATTAAAATTGTTCCTGAAAAATTTCCATTTTCATCAATAGTATAATTTCCTTTACCATTTTGGGTATTTTCCTTATCCTCATAAATTTTGGTTCGCACTATTTCTCCTCCTTCTGGTTTCACTACAAGAACATCTCTGTCATCAGTAAAGGTTCCCTGGTAACCAAACGGATCATCCTGGCTCGTACATTCCAGCCAGATATAATTATCTCCATTTGGAACTGCAAGTATCATGTGATTACCCTGCATTGAAACAAAATCAGATTGAATATTAGATTTATAACGACCACCGTATAAAATAGTATTATATGAAGGAACATCAACAACTTGCAAAAGTGCTTTTGTATAATTTGTCAATGCTTTACAGTCTCCATAACCTAAACGATCTACATCTGACGCAAGCATTGGTTTCCAGCCTCCAATTCCTATTGCAATATTTACGTATCTGGATTTTTTTTGTACATAGTCGTAAACAATTCTAGCTTTTTTAATTGGGTCTTTTTCGTCTCCAACCAGCGTTTTAATTCTTTCTTTGGTTTCTTCGGGCAAAATCGTTGTTCCGCTTAAAATTTTATCCCCGTACCATTTACCAAATGCTTCCCAGGTTGTTGCTGTACCATCCACACCTTCCAGATGAAACTTCTCTAATCCCATCATTACTTTTGGAAAAAGATCTCCAGCTGAAGGACTATAATCTTCTGGTTTTCTGGCCTGAATATTACTGGCTGTGTAACTTAGTTTTGTATCTGTATCGATAGTTTTTTTTATGTTGAAATCAGAAAACTGAAATTCTTTCTTTTTAAAACCTAAGTTGTTTGGAAAAGATATATTGAGAATACTTTTTTGTATGCTGACATTGTAATCTCCTAAAAAATACCATCGTGGTATAAAAGCTGTATTTGAACTTTCAATTTCACTATTATATACAATTGTAAAAGGATAAGAAACAGGCGTATAATCGAAGTATAGTATACGGTTATCTGAAAAAAGCGTGCTGCCGCTTACCGCGCTTTCGTCTTTAAAATCTTTTCGTTTTATTTTTTTGATTTCATTGCCAAGCAAATCATAAACAACAGCATCTATATTTTTTAATGTAGTCGATTTGTCATAATGCTGATAAGCTTCGATGTGTTCAAGTCCATTTTGATTAAAAACTGTTACAACTCGGTGCGTTTTAATATTCATGCTTCGCTGCGAAGAAATCGAAATATCCATTTGATCTAAACGCACAACAGCATTGGCGTTTTCTTTTAAACTATCAGATATAGAAAGTGCAGAATATTCGCCTTTTTGAGCATTTGAAACATAAGTAATTAAAGAGAAAAATAACGCAAAAAAAGGGCTTTTCATTAGTAAGTAATTTCGTCAAATATATATTATTTTTAGAAATCCTTAACATTTTTTTTATTCCCTATTCTTGCTGTCCATAACAATTGTTACAGGACCGTCGTTAAGAAGATTTACTTTCATATCAGCACCAAAAATTCCCGTTTGTATTTTCTTTCCAAACTCTTTTTCCAGAGATTTTACAAAGTTCTCATACATTGGAATTGCAAAGTCTGGTTTGGCCGCTTTTATATAAGAAGGACGATTCCCTTTTTTTGTAGAAGCATGAAGTGTAAATTGGCTGACTACAATAATATCGCCACCGACATCTTGAACTGAGCAGTTCATAACATCATTTTCGTCTCCAAAGATTCGCATTTTTATGACTTTACCAGTAAGCCAGTCTATATCTTCCTGAGTATCGGCATCTTCAATTCCGACTAAAACTAATAATCCTTTTTGAATATCTGCTGTTTTTTGCCCCTCAACTGTTACTGATGCTTGGGAAACTCTTTGAATAATTACTCTCATTTATTTAAGTCTGAAAGTCGAAAGTCAAAAGTCAAAGGCCTCGCATGTTTGTAAAAAACTTTAAGACTTTCGACTTTTGACTTTTGACGAAATTTATTTTCTCGTTTCATCACTGGCTGCACGATCTTCTCCATAAATATCGGTACGGTAATGTTCTTCATCGCCTTCTAATATTTTAAGATAACTGTTGTAACGTGACCAAGCGATTTCATCTTTTTCTAAAGCTGCTTTTATGGCACAATGAGGTTCTTCTTTATGAAGACAATTATTAAACTTACATTGATCTTTCAATTTGAAGAATTCCGGAAAATAACCGCTGATTTCAGTTGGCTCCATATCTACAATTCCAAAACCTTTAATTCCCGGAGTATCGATAATTCGGGCATCAAAAGACAAATCATACATTTCGGCAAAAGTCGTTGTATGCTGCCCTTGTTTGCTTTGCTCTGAAATGACTGAGGTTTTTAAATGAAGACTTGGTTCCATTGCATTTACCAAAGTTGATTTTCCAACTCCCGAATGTCCAGAGAACATACTTACCTTTCCAATCATCATTTCTTTCAGTTTATCAACTCCTTTATTTTCAGTTGATGAAATTCGGAGACATTTATATCCAATTTCAGTATAAATATGCTGTAAGTAAAGCTGATCGTCTAATGTTTGATCGTTTAAAGTATCGATTTTATTAAAAACAAGAACAGCTTCAATTCCGTAAGCTTCGGCTGTAACCAAAAAACGATCGATAAAACTGGTAGTTGTCGGCGGATTATCAATTGTAACCAGTAAAAAAACCTGATCGATGTTTGAAGCAATAATATGAATCTGTTTAGACAAGTTTACCGATTTACGAACGATATAGTTTTTTCGTTCATGAATAGTATGAATCGTACCAGTAATAGCATCTGACGTTTCATCTAATTCATAATCGACAATATCGCCTACAGCAATAGGATTGGTACTTTTGATACCTTTAATTCTAAATTTCCCTTTCATACGGCATTCCACAAAATCTCCTTTTTCAGATTTTACGGTGTACCAGCTTCCTGTAGATTTGTATACGGTTCCTGTCATTCTTTAATTTTAGATTGCTGATTTCAGATTTTAAATTCAAAACCTAAATCTTCGCAAAGATAAATGAATAATTTTAAACATAGCCCACGATTGAAACCACGGGCTATATTATAAAAAACAAAAATCCCCGCTGCTTCTTTCAAAACAACAGGGATTTTAAAAAAACAATCTATTTTTAAAATCGTGATATAAGAAAACTCAAGGTCAAAATTTAGAATAAACACAAATTAACTTATATCACTTATATAATTTAAAGAAAATTATGCGTTGAAAATTTTCTCTTGGTGACCAATACTTTCCTGGTGAATTGCTTTGAACATTCTTAAAACGAACTCTTCTGTAAGACCTTTTTTCTCACCTTCTAAAATCATTTTTCCTAAGATTTCGTTCCAACGGTTGTTTTGAAGAATCGCAACGTTTGCATCTTTTTTCACTTGTCCAATTTCGTCAGCTACTTTCATACGTTTTCCTAACAATTCTAATAAGTTAGCATCAAGTACGTCGATGTTAGCTCTTAGTTTAGTCATTTTTTGGCTGTACTCATCTGTAGTATCATCCGTTTTTCTGATAGTCAAATCTTTAATGATTTGTTTCAAAGCATCAGGAGTTACTTGCTGTGCAGCATCAGACCAAGCGTTGTCTGGATCGATGTGCGTTTCGATAATCATACCATCGTAATTCAAATCTAAAGCCTCTTGAGTTACTTCGAAAATCATTTTACGATCTCCAGTAATGTGAGATGGATCGATGATTAATGGTAAATCAGGGAATTTATTTTGTAATTCGATAGCAATCTGCCATTCTGGAATGTTTCTGTATTTTGTTTTTTCGTAAGTAGAGAAACCTCTGTGAATAACTCCTAACTTCTCGATACCAGCCATATGTAAACGCTCAACACCACCTAACCATAAAGCTAAATCTGGGTTTACTGGGTTTTTAACCAAAACGATTTTATCAGTTCCTTTTAAAGTATCAGCAATTTCCTGAACTGCGAAAGGGTTTGCAGTTGTACGAGCACCAACCCATAATACGTCGATATCGTGTTCTAAAGCTAGTTTACAGTGTGCTGCAGTTGCAACTTCAGTTCCCATTAATAAACCAGTTTCAGCTTTTGCTTTTTGTAACCATTTTAATCCAATTTCTCCAACACCTTCAAATCCTCCTGGACGAGTTCTTGGTTTCCAGATTCCAGCTCTGAATACACTAACTTTTGAATCTTTTAATTCATGAGCGATTTTTAAAACCTGATCCTCTGTTTCTGCACTACAAGGTCCAGCAATCACAAGTGGGTGATTTAAATTGAAATCTTCTAACCACTTTCTCATTTCTTTCTTATTTTCCATTTTATTATAGTTTTTACTTTTTAATTAATCCGTTTAATATTTCTTTTATTTTATTTGTGCTTTCCATTTCTTCAAAAATGGCGTTATAATCTTCTTCTTTCAACAAATCCCTAAACCGACTGAGATTTGAAATATAAGCTTCTAAAGTTTCTAAAACGTGTTCTTTATTCTGCTTAAAAATCGGCGTCCACATGGCTGGTGAACTTTTTGCTAAACGAACGGTGCTCTCAAATCCACTTCCTGCCATATCAAAAATATCCTGTTCGTCTTTTTCTTTATTCATTACCGTTTTCCCAAGCATAAACGAACTAATGTGCGATAGATGCGAAACGTAAGCAATGTGTTTGTCGTGCGAAACCGGGTCCATATATCGAATCCTCATTCCTATTTCGCTGAAAAGCTTTAATGCCTTTTCCTGCAATTTAAAAGTGGTTTTTTCCACTTCGCAGATAATGTTTGTTTTTCCTTTAAACAAACCTCTTATTGCCGCCGAAGGTCCTGAAAACTCCGTTCCGGCTATCGGGTGTGTGGCGATAAAATTCCTTCTTTTCGGATGGCTTGCTACTGCTTCACAAATTGGTTTTTTAGTCGACCCAACTTCAAAAACAATTGTTTTATCTCCAACCGAATCCAGAACTTTTGGCAAAACCGTTAAGGCAACATCCACAGGAACCGAAACAATTACAAAATCGGCTTCAGCCAAATCTTCAAAATTTCCCGCTTCGTCGATAACTCCTAAATCAATGGCTTCCTGCAAATGCTTTTCGTTGCTGTCGATTCCAAAAATGGTCGAATCAGGATGTTGGTCTTTAATGTCCAGTACCATCGAACCGCCTATTAATCCTATTCCTATTACGTATACTTTCATACTATTTTTTTAATTACCAATTTTAAAATTCCAACCTTATTTAACCGCAAAGTTCGCAAAGAATTTACACAAGGTTCGCAAAGTCTGAAATCTAAAATCTACATTCTAAAATCTAAAATCGGTCTATCGCTTCTTGTACTTTTTCTTCTTTCACACACAATGAGAATCTGATATAACCTTCGCCGTTGCTTCCAAAAATGGTTCCAGGTGTAATGAAAATATGTTTCTCATATAATATTTCGTCAATGAACTTCTCTGCTGATTCGATTCCTTCTGGCAATTTTGCCCAAACAAAAAGCCCGACTCCTTCTTTATATACTTTGCAGTTTAACTTTTCTGCTAGTTTCTCAGTCAATTCTCTACGGCGTCTGTAAATTTTGTTTTGATCTTCAAACCAGGATTTGTCACATTTTAAAGCAGCAATTGCACCTTTTTGAATTCCGTAATACATACCGCTGTCCATGTTGCTTTTTACTTTTAGAACCGCATCAATAATTTCAGGATTTCCTAAAACCATTCCGACTCTCCAGCCTGCCATGTTGAATGTTTTACTTAATGAATTCAATTCTAAAGCCACCTCTTTTGCTCCTTCAACCTGCAATAAACTCATCGGATTATCATTCAAAACAAAACTATACGGATTATCATTAATCAATAATATGTTGTGTTTTTTAGCAAAAGCAATCAATTTTTCAAATAACGCTAAACTTCCTCTAGCTCCTGTCGGCATATGCGGATATCCCAGCCACATAATTTTCACTTTCGAAAGATCTAATTTTTCTAAATCTTCGAAATCAGGTTCCCATCCGTTTTCTTCTTTTAAATCATAATAAACCGGAACTGCCTGAACCAAATTGGTTACCGAAGTATACGTTGGATAACCTGGATTTGGAATTAAAACGTGATCGCCTTCATTTAAAAATGCTAACGAAATATGCATAATTCCTTCTTTTGAACCCATCAATGGTAAAATCTCATTATTCGGATTCACTTCAACACCAAACTGATCTTTATAAAAATCTGCCATCGCCTGTCTCATTTCTGGTAATCCCTGATAGCTTTGATAACCATGCCCGTTTTCGTCTTGAATTGCTGCAGCGACTGCTTCAATTACTGCTTTTGACGGACTCAAATCAGGGCTTCCAATTCCCATATTGATGATCGATTTTCCTTCAGACATCAGCTGCCTCACTTCTCTCAGTTTTGATGAGAAGTAGTATTCTTCAACTGTGTCTAATCGTTTTGCTGTTGTAATCATTGTTTTTATTGCTTTATATTTTGCTTTAGGCTTTAGGCCGTAAGCTTTATGCTTTTTCTCTTTTTGACTTGTCACCCTGAGCGAAGTCGAAGGGCTTTCCAGTTGGAACGTGAGCTTCGACTTCGCTCAGCCTGACAATCTAAAATCTTAATTCGTTAATCTTCAATCTAAAATCAACTTTCTAACTTTATGACTCAGTCAAAGGTTTTGTATTCTTATATTCTCCCAATACTTTAAAATATTCTGCCATGATGTTTAATAATGCTTTGGCTTTTGCAAAATCTTCATATTTCTCAAATGTTACATCTACGAAGAATGAATATTTCCAAGGTGTTTCAATTTTTGGAAGCGACTGGATTTTTGTCAAATTCAGTTTGCAGTCGCTCATTACATTTAAAACCGCTGCTAAGCTTCCTCTTTTATGATCCAATTCAAATTTGATTGACGCTCTGTTAATTTCGCTTTCCGGCAAAAATGAATTTTGCTTTTTAATGATTACGAAACGTGTCATATTGTTTTTAATCGTTTGAATCGATGACGCGATAATATCAAGATCGTACATTTCAGAAGCTGTTACACTTGCAATTGCTGCAATTCCTGTCAACTGCTTTTCCTGAATTCTTCTTGCCGTTTCGGCTGTATCTTTATCCTCAATCAATTTGATATTTGGATATTGTTTCAGGAAATCCATGCACTGCAAAAGTGCCATTGGGTGCGAATGAACTTCTTTTATATCTTCAATTTTCTGACCTTTTAAAGCCATTAAATTCTGCTGAATGTTTAAATAATGCTCTCCAATTATGTGCAGATTGTTTTTGTCAATCAAAGCATAATTCGGGATAATCGGCCCTGCAATTGAATTTTCGATCGCCATAACAGCCTGATCAGATTTTCCGGCAATAAGGCTGTCGATCAATTCTTCAAAAGACAAACACTCATCAATATCCACATTTTCAGAGAAATACTCTTTCACAACCTGATGATGAAATGATCCTTTAATACCTTGTATTGCAATTTTCGTTGTCATATAGTCAAAAAAAAATCCTGATTTGCATCAGGATTGTATATTAGTTTTATTTGTCTTAAAATTTTTCTCAAATAACCATAGCACAATCCTGACTTCTACTAAAGAAGAAATAAAAATTGTTGCTAAAATAAAAACGGTTAGTTGCCATTTTGTTTGTGTTATTTTTTAAATTCTCTGCGAATGTATAAATTATTTTTAGTGCACCAAAAAAAAGATTGCATTTTATGAAACAAAAAAGGATTTCTTAACAAATTTAGCAGGTTTTGTATGATAATATAAAAATATGGGCTTAAAATGAGATATTTATAATGACGTTCTAAGTTGCCTGAGATGCTAATGTTCTAAGTTCTCTATTTTATACTTAATCTTTTACTCCAATTTTTAGGAGAGCGAGAAGTATAAAAACACCTATTAACAATTATTTCCTCTTTTTCAAATCGATAATGAATTCCGTAAGGAAATCTTGAAATGAATAGAATTTTGACATTTTTATATTTCTTTTGAAAAGCATTTGGATTTCTTGAGACTGTATCTATTCCTGCTTCTAAACAAAGTTCGAAATCATATGAAAGACCAGTTCGTTGTTCTTCATACCACAGAACAATATCTTCAATATCGAATAATGCTTCCTTTACAAAACGAAGTTTATACACTTTATCTTAGAGATTTTAAATGAGCTTTAACTTCTTCCCACGAATATAATTCAGTTTTTCCTTCTTCTAAATTCTGTATGCGAATATCTAATTCTCTTTTTACTTCATCAGAAATTTCCAAATCATTTTTAGAAATACTGTCCCATAACTGCTCAGCTAAAACAATTTTTTCAGCATTGCTGTATTTAGATAAATTTTTGATTTGCATATTTTTATTATTAATGATGAATACAAATTTAAGCAAATTTAGTCACTAATTATTTAATTCAAAACAATCCCGAAACCGGTGCATTTCTAATCCCTATTTTAGAATAATCGAAATTCATTTTTTCTTTTAATAAAGAGGCATAAACACTTCTAAAATCAATTTCATATTTTAAATCACCATTATCTAAGTCTGCTAAATCTGGATTTTTTCCTAAAATTGCTCCTTTATTATTTCCTCCAATAATAAACATTGGAGCTGCAGTTCCGTGATCTGTTCCGCTGCCGTTGTCTTTTACACGTCTTCCGAATTCGGAAAAAACAACAACTGTTACATTCTGTAATAATTGCGACTGTTTTAAATCAGAATAAAAACTAAATAAAGAATCGTTTAAATCTGACAATTTTCTTTCGTGAATGGAAAGCTGATTATCGTGTGTATCAAATCCGTTGAGTGATGTGTAATACACTTTTGAATTCAGGTTTCCTTTTATCAATCGGGCAATCCATTCCAGGTTTTTGGATAATTCAGTTTTCGGATAACTGATTTCCGTTTTAGATTTTGCTAAAGCTTTCTGAATTTCATCTGAACCTTCGGTAACCGAATTGGCTATTTTTCGAACAAAATCCAAATGCGGATTTTGAGACAAAGTCACATTTTCTTCTTTTGATTTTACTTTAAAGCGATCCGGATCTTTTACGGTTATAAAATTGGGCTCTACTCCTTTTAAAGCTAAATTATCAATCGAATCTAAATTGATTCCTGCCGTCGCCTGGTGTCCATTGCATTGCAAATCCAAAAATCTTCCAAGCCAGCCTTCATTTATATATTTATTAGAATCCGTCGCCGTCTGCCAAATTTCCTGACTTCTAAAATGTGAACGAATTGGTTCTGGATAACCTACATTTTGAATCACGGTTAAATCTCCGTTTTGCTGCATTTGGGCAAAATCTTTTAATGAAGGGTGAAATGCCATTCCTTTATTCTTTCCAATAACCAAATCTTTATTTAAAGCAATTTTAGTTCTCAAATCATAGTACAACGGATCATCGTACGGAATAAAAGTATTTAAACCATCGTTTCCGCCATTCAACTGTACAAAAACGACACATTGTTCTCCCACAACCAAATTATTTTGAGCACCAAAAGCGTGCAAAAAATCAGGAAGCACAAGTAATCCGCCTGTAAAAGTTCCTGTCAGTCTTAGAAAATTTCTTCTGTTCATGATTACTTCTTTTTTAGATTAATTGATATTCTGGAAGTTTAGTGATGTAATTAAAAAGTCTGACTACAGCAAAATCGGCGTGTGGATCTTTGGGATCAAAATCGTATTTCAAAAGATTTTCCATGTCTTTCTGAGCCGAATCACTGACGGCAAATAATAACCGGTCTGATAATTCAGAAATAATCGTTTTGTTATTTCCTTCTGAATCAAAATTGACTTTTACCGCAGTTTTTTCATATTCTGACTTTTCTTTTTCAACTCCGTTCATCATCGTTTTCAGAACTTTTCTATTCAGACTTTTTCCACTGCATAATAAGTCGGAAGTATTATTTCTTTGGAGATAAATCTGCGAAGTGAGCCAAGAATTTCCACCGTCCCAGCCTTTTACATTTACCTGATTGTACAAATCCATTCCTTGCTGTTTTATAAACGCCATAATTGCGGCATCATTCACATTTTCCATTTGCAATTCATCACATAGCTGTAAAATATAAACCAGCGGATTTTTGATTTTATTTCCTGGATTTTCTTTTTTAAATTCTTCGGTAAAGATTTTAGTCAATAAAGGTTCGATTTCAAACTTTTGCTTTCGAAAATAATCTCCGTAATAAGTAATCAAATCTTCTGGCGGATTATCATACACAAACCATTTCAAAATTTTTCGGGTAATGAGATACGGAATGTTTTTTTGTTCGAAAATAATATCGACTAAATCATCAGCTTTCCAGTTTCCGGTTTTCCCGAAATAGATTTTATCGCTGTTGTCTTCAATATTTTTTTTATAAACGGCACCTTCATCACCAACATTTAAACCAGCCAAAGCTTTTGCGCCGTTTTTTATATCATCTTCTGTATAATTTCCAATTCCGATTGTGAATAATTCGAGCAATTCACGACTTAGGTTTTCATTTACTTTCCCTTTTTTATTATCGCCATTATCGAGATAACGAACCATGGCGTTTGATTTTAGAATCTGTTTGGTTAATTCTTTAAAATTTCCAAAGGCATTTTCGCGCAAAATCATATTATGCTGATAAATCCAGTAATTGATTTTTACTTTTTGTGAAGTCGAAACAAAATGATTGTGCCAAAAACAAACCATGTTTTCGCGAAGCGGAAATTCATCCGTGCGCATTTTTGCAATCCACCATTTTTTGAATTCGGCAGTTGCTTGATTTTCTTTTTTCTGAATTTCCTTTTTGGTTTCGGGATCTGAAGTTTTGATTATTTCCCGAACTTGTTTCAACTCTAAAGTGGTTTTAGGCTGATCATGCAGAAAGTCTGGAAGTGTTGTATCAAATTTTGAATTATAAGATTGCTTTAGAAATTTTTCCAAGCCGAGTTTTTCAATTTTTGAAGTTTGTTTTCCTGAAAAACCTAATCGTAAGGACCAAAGACTGCTTTTTTTCATCGTTCAGAAATTATTACAATAAGACTTGAGTTTCTTTTAAAGGTTTAATTTTAAAAGATTCTGAGATACTTAGTTACTAAGTGATGAGTTTTGAAAAGTCTTTGGTAATAATTAGAACGCAGGTTTTTTGGGGATATTGCTTTTAAAATATTAAACATTCACAATCAAATATAGCCCGTGGTTTCAACCACGGGAAACGGATTGGGGAAATGCATTGTGTTCCCGTGGTTGAAACCACGGGCTATATTAAATCAAATTGGTTTGACAATTACCTTTTAATAAAATCCAATGTTTGTTGACTCATCTGCTTTCTTTTCACCATAAATTTAAACCAGTTTTCTAGCTTCTGTTTGTCCTGTTTTTCCATTTTACTGATATCAATTTGAGGGAAATTAGCATGATCTATTCCATGCTTCTCCAACATAGCAACATAATAATCATAATAAGCTCTTTCATAATTAAAATTCTCCGCCATAATTTTCGCGTACACCATTACACTATCTGTACTTTCACGAAAACAACAATCTTTAAAACTATAAAAAAGTTCATCATAAGCATCAACATCACCATGCTTTTTAACGCTATTAATTAATGTATCATAATTTGTTGTCCTAGAACTTATAGTTCTAACCTCATCTTGATTAATTTCCTCTATATTATTTTCTTTTTGAGTTTGCACCTGCTCCACCTTTTCTTTACATGAAATAAGGCACAATAAAAAAACTAAGCTTAAAATTTTATTCATAAATTGTTTAGTTGTTATTAGCAAAAAAAAGCAGCTATCATTACAATAACTGCTTTTCCATATTTTAAAAATCTAAAATCTTAGATCTAAATTCTAAAATCTTAAATCATTAAGACCCACACATTTCACAATCTTCAGGATCTGCCGCTTGTGCTTTTAAAAGCATCGCTTTGTAATCCTCAACGCTGATTGCTTCAGTTTCCTGAACTAAAGATGGTGCTGTTTCTTCTTTTTTATCGTTGTTTAATGTGAATTTAATCGCATCTACAGCTGCTTTTGTTCTTAGGTAATACATTCCTGTTTTTAAACCTGACTGCCA
>Ga0157371_10003332_pt1 | contig 14672 bp, 7 predicted proteins | sample C45metaG_FD_113462 | JGI IMG/M metagenome (GOLD analysis project Ga0157371, IMG submission 113462) | Corn rhizosphere microbial communities from Kellogg Biological Station, Michigan, USA - C4-5 metaG | ecosystem: Host-associated > Plants > Roots > Rhizosphere > Soil | place: USA: Michigan...
CGCTTAAAATCAGGTGCTAAATTCCAGTGTGTACAGCAACTCTTGCCATCCAGTAATCCGGTAGCAGCAAGTAAAAATGCTCCTGAACACATCGAAGCAACCTCAGTACCACTCAGGTACTGCTCTTTTATCCACCTGATTAGTTGATCATTCTTTTGCAGTAAGTCTGCATCATATGAAACCGAGGGGATAATAAGCAGGTCAGTCTTTTCTATATCATCAATATTTACAGGGTTTATAGAAAAGAAGCCCGCATCTAGTTTTAACTCAGGTACAAAACCGGCTATCCTTACGTCCATCAAGGGCTTATTGCCTAATTTTTGCCAAATATCGTTTGCCCGGGTTAGAATTTCAAATGAGCCTGTTATACTGCTAAGGTTAACATCTCCTTCCGGAACAACTATGGTTACTAGCTTCATGGTAAAAGTTTTTATTAAAGATATTCAATTACTGAATAAATATAATTTTTAATTTATCTGTTTCTTTAAAGCAAAGAAATAGATAAATTTGAGGCGTTGAAGAAGCTGGTTTCCATATTTATCATGTTCATACTCCTCATTTTTTCTACTGAATTGCGGGAGCTTGTTAAATTGCCTTTACTTTTTCAGCACTATTTCGAGCATAAAGCTTTAAATAAGGATATTACTTTCGCTACATATCTTTTTGATCATTACAATTCAGTTCCACATACTGATGATGATCAGGATCGCGATAATCAGTTGCCATTTAAATCGGTAAATCAAAAGCCTGTTTTAACAAGCCCGGCAATTCCACCATTCAACAGTTTTATTATTAAGTCATTAGCAACTATAACACTAAGTTGTTCGTCTATATATAAAGAGAATGATATTCCTCCCACATTTCTTGCGAGGGTTTGGCAACCGCCTAAATATTTGATGTATTCTTCTAAGCCAATTGCGTAGTCTGCTGGCTTAGCTTTTATCGCAATAAGAATAATCAAACTTAAATTTTTATGTTAAATAAAATCATTGGGTTTTCTGTAAAGAATAAACTCATAATAGGGCTATTTACAATAGCACTAATAGTATACGGCGTTTTTGAATTAACAAAACTCCCTGTTGATGCGGTGCCAGATATTACCAATAATCAGGTACAAATAATTACCTCTGCTCCCTCTTATGGTGCAACAGATATAGAAAGGTTAGTTACTTTTCCACTTGAACAAGCTAGCAGCAATATTGCCGGGATAAAGGAGATCAGGAGTTACAGTCGTTTTGGCCTTTCTCTTGTTACTTTGGTTTTTAATGATGATGTAGACATCTATTGGGCTCGCCAGCAAGTTTCAGAGCGATTAATTACCGTTCAGGCAAGTATTCCTGATGGAATAGGTAAGCCAGAAATGGGGCCCATTTCCACTGGCCTAGGTGAAATTTACCAATATGTAGTAAAGCCTAAGAAGGGTTATGAAAGTAAATTCAATATTACTGAATTACGGACAATCCAGGATTGGATAGTAAGGCGACAGTTATTGGGGGTTAAAGGAGTAGCAGAAGTAAGTAGTTTTGGAGGAAAGCTTAAACAGTACGAAGTTGCCATAAATCCTAATAAGTTACAGGCCCACAGGATCACTATTTCTGATGTATTTAATGCATTGGAAAGCAATAACCAAAATACTGGCGGATCCTATATAGAAAAACAATCTACAGTACTCTATATCCGAAGTGAAGGGCTTATTGGAAATAAAGACGATATTGAAAATGTAGTCATTAAAAGCACTGGAACAAGTGTCCCTTTACTAATCCGTGATGTTGCCGAAGTGAAAATTGGAGCTGCAACAAGATATGGTGCTTTAATTTATAATGATGAGGGTGAAGTATCAGGAGCTATTGTAATGATGCTAAAAGGCGCCAACAGTAACGTAGTTATTGAAAGCATTAAATCTAAAATTGCGGAGATTCAAAAAACTTTACCTGAGGGGGTAATTATAGAGCCATTTCTGGATAGGACAGACATGGTAAGTAATGCAATTGCTACCGTCCAAACAAACCTTTTAGAAGGCGCCCTGATTGTAGTATTTGTTCTGGTTTTGTTTTTAGGGAACCTGCGGGCAGGTTTATTGGTGGCATCAGTAATTCCACTTTCAATGCTATTTGCCATTATCATGATGAATTTATTTGGAGTAAGTGGAAATCTGATGAGTCTTGGTGCACTTGATTTTGGATTGATTGTAGATGGTGCAGTCATTATTGTCGAAGCAGTAATGCATCAGTTAACGCACAACTCCAAATTTGGAGGACTTAGAACATTATCTCAGCATGATATGGACAAAGAAGTTAAAAGTGCGTCTTCTAAAATGATGAATAGTGCTGTATTTGGACAAATTATTATTCTCATCGTTTACCTGCCTATATTTAGTTTACAGGGAATAGAAGGAAAAATGTTTAAACCCATGGCTCAAACTGTAGCATTTGCACTTTTGGGCGCTTTTATTTTGTCTCTAACTTATATTCCTATGGTGAGCAGTATCTTTTTGAGCAAAAAGATCAGCGATAAGCAAAACTTTTCCGATCGGCTCATGACAAGAGTGGAATCTGGATATAGCAAAATGCTTAATCGTGCCTTAGGTATTCCAAAAGTTATTATTGCCACTGTTATTACTTTATTTATCGTGGCAGTTTTTCTGCTTACGCGATTGGGTGGCGAATTTATTCCCTCAATTGAAGAAGGAGATTATGCTGTAGAAACAAGAGTGCTTTCCGGAAGCAGTCTTAATACAACGATAGAAAATGTCCAGAAAGTGTCTGCTATTCTAAAATCAAGATTTCCTGAAGTCAAAAACATCGTCACAAAAATAGGAAGTAGTGAGGTTCCAACAGAACCTCTGCCTATGGATATGGGAGATATGATTATAAATCTCAAAAAGAAGAGTGAATGGACATCGGCAAGCTCTTTTGATGATCTTTCAGAAAAAATGGGTAAGGCGGCCAGTGAGGTTCCGGGGGTAACAACCAGTTTTCAGTTTCCTGTCCAGATGCGTTTTAATGAGCTGATGACTGGTGCCAGACAAGATGTTGTATGTAAAATTTATGGCGAAGATCTAGATACATTAGGCCTTTATGCAAAGCAACTTGGAAATATCGTCCGTAGCGTTACTGGAACAACTGAGCATTATGTAGAGCAGATCACTGGTACGCCTCAAATCGTTATTAAATACAACAGGCCGGCTATTGCTCAATATGGATTGAATATTTCAGATGTAAACAGAAACGTAAATGCTGCATTTGCGGGTCAAAGTACAGGTTTGGTTTTTGAAGGTGAGAAACGCTTTGATTTGATGGTCAGACTGGAAAATGAAAATAGAAAAGATATTACTGACGTCCAAAACCTTTTGATTCCTACGCCAACAGGTATTCAGATTCCATTAAATCAGGTGGCAACGGTGGAATTAGTTGATAGCCCAAGTCAGATTCAACGTGAAGATACTCAGCGTCGTATTCTGGTAGGGTTTAATGTAAATGGCCGTGATGTAGAAAGTATCGTGAATGAACTTCAGGAAAAGGTAAATGAAAAGATAAAATTACCTGCTGGATATACAATTAGTTATGGAGGTTCTTTTGAAAATCTGAATGAGGCTAAATCTCGTTTGTCTGTAGCCGTTCCGGTTTCTCTTATCCTCATTTTTATTCTGCTATATTTTGCATTTGATTCCATAAAATATGGATTGCTGATTTATACAGCAATTCCATTATCCGCCATTGGCGGAATTTTTCTGTTGGCAATCAGAGGAATGACTTTTAGTATCAGCGCCGGGGTTGGCTTTATTGCGCTCTTTGGAATAGCAGTACTAAATGGTATTGTACTCGTAGCTGAGTTTAATCGTGTTAGAAAATCCGGAGAAATGGATATGAAAAATGTTGTTATGCAGGGAACTGTAACCAGATTAAGGCCGGTTCTTATGACTGCTTTTGTTGCCTCGCTGGGCTTTTTACCAATGGCTTTAAGTAATGGCGCAGGCGCTGCGGTGCAACGGCCTTTAGCTACAGTAGTTATAGGTGGGTTAATGATTGCAACACTACTTACTCTTTTTGTATTGCCCATTTTATATATCGCTTTTGAAAAAGGTTTAAAACCTCGTAAACATAAAAAACACATTGCTGCATTGGCGATGTTTCTTTTTGCTTTTCTGCCAGCTACTGCTCAAAAACCAATTAGCTTAAATGAGGCATTGGATAGTGCCTCTTCCGGTAATCTTTTGGTTAAGAACCAGAAGTTACGGGCAGAACAAGCCAAACAGGTCATAAAAACGGCTGCGGATATACCGCAAACAAGCTTATCTGGTGAATATGGAAAGTTCAATAGCGCCTTTATTGATAATGGCATTGGCTTAAATCAAAGCTTTAGTTTACCAACTGTTTACAGCAGGCAAAAACAAAAACTGTCTGAAGAATGGAGAATCGCCATGTTAAATGTTGATCTAAAGCAATCTGAAATCAAAAAAATAACAACAACAATTTTTTATGAAATGTTGATCATTGCAGAAAAGCAGATGTTGTTATTGTCTATAGATAGTGCATACAGAGAGTTCTTTAGGGTAGCAAATCATCGCTTTAAAGCGGGAGAGACTAATATGCTGGAAAAAGCCAGCGCAGAAAATCAACTTATTCAGATCGGTAAACAGAAGAAAGAATTGCAAAAGGAATTTAGTAACCTCCAACAGCAATTTATTTTGTTAATCAATAGTGATGAAATACGGCAGCCGCAATCTGCAAGTTATAAAATGGAGTTTCTGGCAAAAGATCTGACTGCCTGGCAGGATCATCCATTTTTAAAACTCCATTTGCAGGAAGAACAGGTGGCTAAAGCCATAACACAGGTAGAAAAATCGAAACTATTGCCCGAGATTAATCTGGGGTACAATAATATGAGTATTCGGGATGGCATTAATTATGGCCCAGGTAACAGATTTAATTCTTTCCAAATTGGTGTAGGGATACCAATCTTTTATGGTTCCCAGAAGGCAAAGATCAGATCTTCAAAAACATTTCAAGCCGTCACTAAAAATGAAACCGTTTACGCTCGTAAGCAATTGGAGATGGAAATGACAGATGCAATTAATCAATTTGAAAAGAATAAAGAGATTGTACATGATTTTGAAAATAGCGCCTTAAAAAACGCAAAAGAAATTACCAGGACATTAAACAGACAGTTACAGAAAGGGGAGATAAACTACCTGGAATGGACCATACTTAATCAACAGGCGCTATCTCTGGGGCTTGATTATTTCGATGCCATTAAAGCCTTAAATAACAGTATTATTCAATTGAATTACCTTTTATCTAAATAAAAATGAAATCCATACGTAAAAAATATTTACCGCTATTATTAATTATTACGCTTATTTATGGGTGTAGCAGTAGTGCTAAACAAGAAGTAGAAGTAAACGCCAAAACAGAGGGAGACTTAGTAAAACTTAGTCCTGAACAGATAAAGCAAATTGATCTCCAGGTTCACGAAGTACAATCCAAAAATATCAGTACAGCTCTCAAACTTAACGGGCAAATCAATGTGCCTCCTCAAAATCTGATCTCAGTGAGTGTTCCATTAGGCGGATATTTAAAATCAACAAGCATGCTTGCAGGTAGCCAAGTGCGTAAAGGCCAGCTTTTAGCTATAATTGAGGATCCTCAGTATATTCAACTGCAACAAGATTACCTTAGTGCAAGAAGCAAATTAAGTTATGCTATTAAAGAATATCAACGACAGCAGGAATTGAATAGTGCTAAAGCCGGTAGTGATAAAGTATTGCAACAGGCCGAAAATGATTTTAGAAATCTAAATATCGAAAGCAAAGGTTTAGCAGAAAAACTAAAACTTATTGGGATAAATCCGGGTAAACTTACAGAAGATAACATCAGCCGGACAATTAATATTTATTCACCAATTAATGGCTTTGTAAGTAAGGTAAATGTAAACATTGGGAAATATGTAACTCCATCAGATGTCATTTTTGAACTTGTAAACCCTGCTGATATCCATTTAAATCTTACAGTATTTGAGAAAGACCTTAGTAAAATAAAGGTAGGTCAGCAGGTTGCAGCGTATAGTAATTCACAGCCAGATCAAAAATACATGACAAAAGTTTCATTAGTTAGTCATTCTTTAAATAATGATAGGAGCACAGAAGTGCATTGCAATTTTGAACAATACGATAAAAATCTGGTGCCGGGTATGTACATGAATGCAGAAGTGCAATTAGAAACAGACAAGATAGATGCACTACCAAATGAGGCATTTGTCAGCTTTGAAAACAAGGATTATGTTTTTGTAAGTAATGGCAACAATACATTTAAAATGATTAATGTAGTTAAAGGCAAAACGGAACAAGGCTTTACGGCGGTAAATTCGGAGTTAAAAGAAAAGAAAATTGTGATAAAAGGAGCTTATTCTTTACTCATGAAATTGAAAAATACAATTGAGGAATAATTTTTAAGTAAGCAACAGTTTTCTCATCAGCAGGAAAACTGTTGCTTTACATCATACGATTTATAGCGATTTCCTAACTTCAAACCTCCACGGATTCTCAACCGTGGTAATTGCCTTTGTTTTAATCAGTTCAGCCATCGTTTTTCCCATAAGCTTAAAGTCGGTAGAAAGCGTTGTAATTCCTCCTGCCAATAGCTCTTTTAAGGGAGTGTCATTATATGATATGATACCAAAATCTTTGCCTGGTAACAACTTTTGGAGCTCAGCCTGTTTTAATAGGTCTACCAGGTCTCTATCTCTTACAACAATAAAAAGATCTCCCTTTTTTATCTTTCTGCCAGATGTAGCAGGTAAATAATCATGATTAAATCCGTTGTGCTCACAAAAAACTTTAAGGCCATCATATCTTTCCAGAGGCTCTTTTTCTTCTTGCTGCACCATAAAAATACGTTTATACTTTTTAATGAACTGAAGTCCTGAAACCAAAGCCTCATAGGTATCTGTCTCAAAATTTTGCGAAACAGAAGAATATTTGCCCTTTAGTTCAGTATGAAAATGATCCAGTAAAAATACCCTGCCTGATAAAGATTCCAGAATAGGCTCAATTCCCTGGAACTTTCCCGACATAATGATGTAGTCTGTATACTTGTTGTTGGCATCATTTATCAGTGTTTCAAAAACTTTTCTGTTGTAGTTATGAAAGTAGAGGTCAACTGTTACATCAGTTCCTGCCCATTCCGCAAAAGAATTAAACAGATCTTCTTTAAATTCATTGAACTCATTAAAAAGCAGAAATATATGATGCCCTGATTGTACTTTGGTACTCTTTATAAAATAGCCAACTCCATGGTTTGAGGCAATAATGCCTTTTGCCATTAGTTCACGCAAGCCTGCAAAAACTGTATCACGCGATAAATCATACTCAGTTCTAAAATCATTTATCGAAGGTATCCGGTCTCCATTCTTGTATTCCTCTGTAGCTATCCTGTCAATCACATGGCTTACTACAAGTTTATATTTTGATTTATTTTCTTTCACGTTTCAATGTGTTGCTGGCAAATATACTTACTCAAGGTTTCAAAAATAACAAATAAAAAATAAAAAGTCGTACCAGTTCGTACCAGTTGTAAAATATTTATATATTTGGACACCTAACCACACACACAATGAAGTACCATTTCTTATTAAGTATTGGCATTACCACTGCTCTTTTTACAGATAGCCTTGCACAAAGCATTGGAGTAGATCAAAATAACCAGCTCACTCAAAGCCTTAAAGCAAATATAAACGATGCTTTCTGGAGCCCTAAATTTGAGCTTTGGAGAACCACAACGGCTAATGATGTGCTGAATAAATTCGAAGGAAAGCACTTACCTGCAAAAGAACAGGAAGATAATAATGTGTTCGAAAACTTCGACAAAATAGCTGGCGGAAAAAAAGGAAAAGGAGGGCATGCCGGTTTGCCATGGTTTGATGGTCTGATCTATGAAAGTATTCGCGGAATAGGTGATCTGAATATTCAGCATCCCGATGCAGTGCTGCAAGCACGTTTGGATGGCTATATTGATCGTATTTATGCTGCCCAGCAGGCCGATCCTGATGGCTATATCAATACGTATACCGACCTTATGGAGCCAACCCATCATTGGGGAGATAACGGAGGTTTACTGCGTTACCAGCATGATGTTTACAATGCAGGGATGCTTATAGAAGCGGGAGCTCACTATTACAAGGCTACAGGCAAAACCAAACTTTTGGTTGTAGCTACCCGGTTCGCCAATTACATGAGCAACCTAATGGGACCTATTCCTAAAAGGAACATCGTACCTGCTCATTCGGGTCCTGAAGAGGCAGTTTTAAAATTGTATAAACTTTATAAAGAAAATCCGGCTCTTAAAAAGAAATTAGGTATTAAGGTAAACGAAAATGCCTATTACGATCTTGCAAAGTTTTGGATAGAGAACCGTGGCGTTAATACAGGTTATCCACTCTGGCAAACCTGGGGTAATGATAAAGCCGAAAAGTGGATTAAAGATCAAAAATATAAAGAAGGAACGGTAACCAATGCTACCCGTCCTACATGGGGAGATTATGCACAGGACTCCATTTCTGTGTTTAAACAGAAAACCATTGAGGGGCATGCGGTTCGTGCTACTTTGCTGGCTACAGGCATCACAGCTGTAGCTCTCGAAAGTCATGACCCTCAGTATATACAAACTGCAGATCAGCTATGGGATAATATGGTTGGTCGCCGTATGTTCGTAACCGGAGGTGTTGGTGCTATTGCTCATGATGAGAAGTTCGGACCAGATTATTACCTTCCAACAGATGCCTATCTGGAAACCTGTGCTGCGGTAGGAGCAGGATTTTTTAGCCAGCGTATGAATGAGCTAACCGGTAACGGAAAATATATGGATGAGTTTGAACGTGTACTATACAATAACGTACTCACAGGAGTGTCATTATCTGGCGACCAGTATACTTATCAAAACCCACTTAATGCACACGACCATTCAAGATGGGCATGGCATTCGTGCCCGTGCTGTCCGCCAATGTTCCTTAAAATGGTTTCTGAACTCCCAAATTATATTTATGCATCATCTGGCGATAATTTGTTTGTTAACATGTTTATTGGCAGCGATGCCAGTATCCGCCTGGCTAACAAAACCCTGGTAGCTGTTTCACAGAAAACCAATTACCCATGGGAAGGAAAAATTACTGTAAAAGTAGATCCTGAAAAAGAATCAGCATTCAGCTTAAGTTTGCGTATTCCAGGATGGGCCAGAGGGAAAGAAAATCCTTATGATCTTTACAATTCTAACCTGACTTCGTCATACACACTGATGGTAAATGGGAGCGTCGCCAAGGCCGCAATTAACAATGGTTATGCTGTAATTAACCGTAAATGGAAAAAAGGTGACCAGGTAGAACTTCAGCTACCCATGACACCCCGTCTTGTAACAGCAAATACTCAGGTAAAAGATTTGAGAAACAGTATCGCTATTGCATCCGGACCTATCGTTTATAGTGTTGAAGCTGCTGATAATGGAAATGTTGAACAGCTACAGGTCGATACAGCTACAACATTGCAATTGCAGTACAGAAAAGACCTTTTAAATGGTGTGAATGTGGTAACCGGTAAAACTGTTGCGGGTAAAACATTTACTGCTATTCCTTACTATGCTGTTGGTAACAGGGAAGCAAAAGGCTATAAAGTTTGGTTACCACTTCCTCAAACGGCGCGCATTAAGGTGGATGCAGGCCAAATCCAGAATAAATTAAGTTCACTCATCTACGGTTCAAATATCGAAGATGTAAACCACGAAATCTATGGAGGTTTTTACGATCAGCGCATATTCGGTGAAAGTTTTGAAGAGCCCGCAACCGGTGTAAATTATAACCAATGGCGCAGGTATACAGGTTACTGGACGGCTAAAGATGGGGCTGTTACCATTATCCCCGGCCGAAATACAAATAGTGAAGTGTTCATGACCATTTCGCACTATATAGGTGTAGAACCAGATCAAAGTGCTAAGTTGATCTATGAACCAAAGGAACTAACCAATGGTGCTGTTGAAGCAGAAATCAGGTTTACAGGAAAAGGAGAGAGTGGTGCATTACTTGTGCGCGTAGCTAATGCAGGTGTAGGTAATGATGCTTTTGATGGATATGAAATCAGCCTGAACAGAGATGGTAAAAAAATAATGATAGGCAAACATTTGCAGAACTTTGAGCAACTTAAGGATGCAACGGTAAACTTCAATCCAGAAGCATGGAATAAGGTTAAGGTTGCACTCAATGGGTCGTTAATTGAGGTATATCTTAACGGCCAGCAAGTACTTTCCTTTAAAGATGAACATAACCCTTTGCTTAAAGGGAAAATTGGATTACGTACCTGGAGATCAGCAATCGAATTCAGAAATGTTACATTACTGGAAAACGGGAAAACAGAAACTTTAAAATTGGTCAACCAAAGCAATGAGCAAGTAAGTTATAACTGGGATGTCATCAATACCGGACAGGTAAAAGCCAGCTTTGCAGTCGATAGTAATTCAGCCTATAATGGAAAAAAATCGCAGGTAATAAACTTTGTTTCAGGTTCTGGCAAAGCAGGTATAGCTAACAGAAGCTTAAACCGCTGGGGTATCGCTGTCCGTAACGGACAAGCTTTTCAGGGTAGGGTATACCTAAAGGCCGAAAAGCTAACTGGGCCTGTAACCATTGCACTCGAAAGTGCCGATGGCGCTAAAACATATGCAATCAAAAAACTAAATGGCATTGGCATTAACTGGAAGAAATATCCGTTTACGCTGACATCCAATACTACTGACATCAATGCCAGACTTGCCATCTATATATCCTCAAAAGGTAAACTTTGGGTAGATCAGGTAGTACTTATGGGAACTGGTAAAGATCAGTTTAAAGGCTTGCCAATCCGTGCTGATATTGGAAACATGCTGGTTAATCAGGGGCTAACCTTTCTGCGTTATGCCGGAACCATGGTAAATTCACCCGAATATAGATTCAAAAAAATGATCGGTGATCCAGATAAACGACCTCCATATCGTGGGCACTGGAACTGGTATACTACCAATGGCTTTGGCATAGAAGAGTTTCTTAAGTTTTGCGAAGCAACAAACATAACGCCTTGCTTCGCTATAAATATCTATGAAACTCCTGAGGATGTAGCTGATATGGTTGAATACCTGAATGGAAGCGTCAATACAGAATGGGGGGCTAAACGAGCCAAAAATGGACATCCTAAGCCTTATGGAGTAAAATATATAGAGATAGGGAATGAGGAAGTTATCTTTAATGGTGATAACAGAAAAGCGTATGAGGAATACGTAACCCGTTTTAATCTCTTGTATAATGCAATGAAAAAGAAAGATGGTTCATTGAAATTTGTGCACGCAGCCTGGTGGCGCCCAGAGTCGCCTAATATGGAATATGTATTCAGGGAACTAAATGGGAAAGCCGATTATTGGGACCTGCATGTTGGTGGTGATGATCCAAAAGCAGGTTTAGATACTGATAAGCAGCTTGCAGATATGCAGCGCATGTTTAAGCAATGGGATCCGGCAACTAAAATGAAAGTTGCAGTTTTTGAAGAGAACGGAAGTAAACATGGTATCCAGCGTGCATTAGGGCATGCTACAAATCTTAATGCCATCAGGAGGCATAATGAATTTGTACTTACCTCAAGCCCGGCCAATGCGCTTCAGCCTTATCTTCAAAATGATAACGATTGGGATCAGGGTCAGATCTTTTTTACCGCTCACCAAACATGGGGTATGCCTCCATTTTATTCTCAAAAGATGCAGGCAGAGAATTATTTACCTCTTCGTGTTTTAAGTAAAACAGAAGGTAATCTCGATGTAACAGCAGCGCGTAGTGAGGATGGAAAAACCTTAATATTACACGTAGTTAATACCGGCGCAGAAACCATTAATACAACACTTGAACTGGGCGGGTTTAAAGATAGAAATTCCGGGGCAGATGTATTTGTATTGGCAGGTGAGCTTAATTCGAGGAATACGCCGTCAGAACCGGAACTTCATAAAACAGTAAGTTCTAAAGCAATGTTAACCGGTGATGCTCCGGTCTATAACTTTCCGGCACATTCTTATACCATTTTAAAATTTACCAGATAAAACATAAACAAGCCCCTGACCAGTTGGTCAGGAGGCTTGTTGCAATTAACTAATTTCCCTAATTAGTATAATCCCAGTTCGGCTAAAGCCGCAAACTGTAGTCCATCATGAGCAGAATTAGCGATAACCTTTAAAAACCTGAAAGTTTTAGCACTTCCAAAATCAAAGTATTGAGGGCCGTCAGCATTTGCCGCAACATAGTTATTTACTGATGTAAAGTTGATTCCATCTGTACTTGTCAAAACTTCAAAATTCTTAACCGCACGGCTCAAGCCACTGCGTTGCGTTAAGCTAAGCCCGTTAGCTGTTTTAGAAGATCCCAGATCTATCACCACATTATGAGGGTAAGAAGTTGCTGAGCTTGACCAGCGCGAATGCCAGTAAGTGCTTCCACTGCCATCAATTAGTTTACTTGCTCTGCCATTTACAGTGCCCTCCCCACTTGTTTCTTCTGAACTGAATGAAGCAATGCTCCATCCGGTTTTGCTAAGCTCGTTCCTGGTACTAAAATTTAAAACAGGAATTCCGGCTGCAAATGTATACGAGTAAATCTGCTCTGTTACAGTACCATTATCATGTACTAGTTTAACTTTTAATTCATAAGGAATCCCATCGGCCTTCTCTACAAGTTCGGCAATAGGCATTACCACCCTAAAGCTGTCTGTACCTATTTTTTTTGATTCCCAGCCGATGGCATTATAGTCTCTGTTTACCCCGGTACCTTCATTATTCACATTTGGATCATTAAAATAAAGAATGCTGGTTACGTTACCGGTTGATGTAAACTTACCCGATACTATAATAGATGCCTGCGCGCTGGAGTAGCTGGCATATATTTTATTAATGCTCGAGGTTACAGCGCCATAGTAAGTATTGCTATTATTATTAAATACCTGGTTGGTATTTAAAACTGCGGCATCAACTGAGGTTAAAAATGTAGGGCTTTTACCTAATGTTCCATTACCAGCCCACATCAAAGCCATACCAAGAGTAGCATCTTCCGAAACCTTTTGCCTGTTATGAGGTAAGTTTAGTCCATGGCCTAACTCATGCACTAAGCCACCAAACCAAACACTAAATCTATTCCCAACCGCATCGCTTTTGCCCAGATTTTTGATGTCCATTTCTTCATAATCAAGGGCGTAACACCACCTGCCGGTGCCGTAAAACGGACCGCCACTAGGAGTACCATTGGCACCAATTGAATACCTGGGTATAATAATCAGCGTATGGTCACTGGTATTGTCTGCCGGATGGGCGGCAAAGTATGCATTTACTTCGCTTGACACAGCTCCCGAGCCTCCGGAGTATGGATATCCGCTTTTAGGCAAACTACCTCTTATGGTAATGATCTTAACACCTCCCGATCCATTGTTGGCCAGGCCAAAGGTTTTATTGCCATATCCATTACGGTTCATTTCCTGTTTATACCACTCCTGGGTCCACAATAAAAGGTCACTTAATCTTTTTTGATACCCTGCTAAGGTATCCATGTCACTGGGCACAAAGTAAACAATGTTAACATTTCGGGCTTGGGTAATAATTTCTGCAGTACTGTCGTGGGTCGACGAATCTTTCTTGTCGGATTCAAGATTCTCTGTCTTTTTACAGGAGAAAGTAAAGAGAGTAGCGCAGAAAATACACGCTAATAAAAGATTACTTTTTTTCATAAATTTTGGTTAAGGATGAATTGATATGAAAAAGTAATCAAGTATCGTGGAATGTTGTAAGTCAGTTCTTTATAACTGCTGCGCAAGCGTTTGATTATCGTATTGGAGGCGTATATCTGATCAAAATGGTCAAATTTCTCTTAAAATATCAGTATATATTTTATAAATTATTTTTCTTTAGCTGATATTTTTTTGTGATAATCTTACTAAAGATGCTTTTTCAATCAGATATATTATGCAAACGTTTGTGTAAAATTTTGATATTAATCATTTGAACTTATATCTTTAGTTTACCTGAATTCATAATGGACAATGAAGACCAAATATTACTGGACCAACTTAAAGGCGGAGATTACACTGCTTATGAGCTGATCTTTAAGAAATATTACAAAGTTCTTTCCACCAAAGCATACTTTATGCTAGAAGACGATATGGAGGCCGAGGATCTGGTACAGAACCTTTTCATCTCCATCTGGCAAAAAAAGCTTTTCCTCTCGGTAAATACCTCAATAAAGGCTTATTTACTACGTGCAGTTCACAATCGTTGCTTAACAGTCCTCAGAGATAAGAAGATATCTGAGCGTAAGCTTAACGAATATACAGTAGAACAAAACTGGCAGGGAGAAGAGGATCAGGAAACAACACAGCAAGAAGATTATCAGGGTAAATTTGAGTTGATATTTGAACAATTACCAACTCAGCGACAGAAGGCATTTAAGCTGGTATACCTGGAAGAGAAAAAATATAAGGAGGCGGCAGAGGAAATGGGACTCTCCGTAAATTCAATAAAAACCCATTTAAAACTGGCTGTAAAGGCATTGCAGAAAAAATTCATCAATTTTAAATGAAAAATTCACCTGATAATCGCTTAATTGCGTCTAATGTGTAGTAATGGAATATAACG
>Ga0157371_10003338_pt1 | contig 14645 bp, 13 predicted proteins | sample C45metaG_FD_113462 | JGI IMG/M metagenome (GOLD analysis project Ga0157371, IMG submission 113462) | Corn rhizosphere microbial communities from Kellogg Biological Station, Michigan, USA - C4-5 metaG | ecosystem: Host-associated > Plants > Roots > Rhizosphere > Soil | place: USA: Michigan...
CTTACATTAGCCAGTTCATGACCTTGCTTCCCGGAGATGTGATCTCCACAGGTACACCGGCAGGGGTTGGTTTAGGATTTAAGCCGCCGATCTATCTTCAGCCCGGCGATATAGTCGAACTTGGCATCGACGGTTTGGGTACTGCAAGGCAAACCGTGCGCGCCTATGCTAAAGATTGATGCGCATCAGCATTTCTGGCTGTATGATCCGGAACGGGATAGTTGGATAAACGAGAATATGGCGATCCTGCAAGCCGACTATATGCCGGAGCATCTGCTGCCCATCCTGGAGCATTATGGCTTTCAGGGCACGGTGGTTGTGCAATCCGACCAGTCGCCTGCAGAAAACCTCTTCCAGTTAAAGAATGCAGATCAGTTCAGCTTCATCAAAGCGGTGGTCGGCTGGGTGGATATGGAATCTGAAAACCTGGGAGTTCAGCTTTCCGAGTACCGGCAGTATAAGAAGTTGAAAGGCTTTCGCTCTATGCTGCAGGCCGATGAAGACCGTTCTTCCATGCTGCGGCCGCAGTTTAAAAGGGGCATTGGGCTGCTTAGGCAATTTGGCTATACGTTCGATCTGGTCGTTCTGCCCGATCAGCTTACCTATGCCAATACCCTGGTTTCCGAGTTTCCGGATCAGCCATTCGTATTGGATCATATTGGTAAGCCTAACATCCGCCTGCGGCTGTTCGAAGAATGGGTAAAGGACATAAAAGCGCTCGCTAGTCATGATAACGTGTACTGCAAGGTCTCGGGCATGGTCACAGAGGCTGATTTCAGGCAGTGGAGGTTTGAGGACTTTAAGCCTTACCTGGACGTCATCTTTGAAAGCTTCGGGATCGGGCGCATTATGTTTGGCTCGGATTGGCCGGTTTGTCGCCTTGCAGCAACTTACGGTGAGGTCATGGGTATTCTGGAGGGGTACACCGCCGGATTTTCAGAACAAGAGCGCGCACAGTTCTGGGGCGGCAATGCAATGAAATTTTACAACTTTGAATAATTGATATGGACTTAAACTTGAAAGATAAGGTAATTATCATTACCGGAGCGGCCAAGGGGATTGGTGCCGCAGTTGCAACAGGCCTAGGCAAAGAAGGCGCCATCCCGGTTATTGTGGGCCGGAATGAAGCGGATAACCGTAAGATGCAGGATAGCATCCTCCATAATGGAGGTAAGGCCTTCCAGGTCGTTGCTGAGCTGGAAGATCCGGACCAATGTAAGGCCGCTGTGCAGCAGGTATTATCCACTTACGGCCGGATAGATGGCTTAGTGAACAATGCGGGTCTAAATGACGGGGTGGGGCTGGAGAAGGGCAACTACGAAGACTTTGTGGCCAGCCTGCACAAGAATGTCATCCATTACTACCTGATGGCGCAGCACGCCCTGCCGGCATTGAAGAAAAGCAAGGGCACCATTCTGAATGTAGGCTCTAAGGTCGCAATTACTGGCCAGGGGGGCACATCCGCCTATGCGGCTTCTAATGGTGCCCGGAATGCCTTAACCAGAGAATGGGCGGTCGAGTTGCTGCCTTACAGCATAAGGGTGAATGCCATCATCGTTGCCGAGTGTTTTACGCCTCAGTACGAGAACTGGATCAAGATCTTCGATCACCCGGAAGAGAAGCTCGAGTCCATCACCCGCAGGATTCCCCTGGAAAACCGCATGACCACACCAGAGGAAATCGCCAATACCGCTTTATTTTTACTGTCGGATAGATCCAGCCATACAACCGGGCAGCTGCTTTATGTAGATGGCGGATATGTTCACCTGGACCGCGCCTTAGGGAACACTTAAGCACCATCAAACTTTTACCTCATCCCTTAGGCAGTTTGCAAGCCTGCTGCTTCAAAAACCCTTGTGGAAAACCTGAAATTAAACCCTGCTAACCTGAATTTAATTTTATATTTGTCTCAATGAAACGTGTAATCGAACTCTTCCGGAATAAGTACTTTGTGTGTTCCCTCGCTTTCGTGGTCTGGATGTTGTTTTTCGACAAGAATGATATGCTCTCGCAATACGAATACCGCTCTGAGGTAAACAAGCTGGAAGCGGAAAAAGATTTCTATGAAACGGAAACGGCGCATGTGAAGAAGGATCTGACGGAGCTAACAACCAATCTGAATACCGCAGAGAAATTCGCACGCGAGAAGTATTACATGAAAAAGGACAATGAAGATGTCTTTGTGATCATAAAAGAACAGCCTAAAGACTAATAACCAAACTTCGGCAAAGCGAGTTTATATTTCACCACCACAATCCTCAGAACAAAGATAAAGGCGATAACAGCCACTTTCGCCAGGTCGGCTTTCATCTGAAAGTTCAGCAAAAGGAAGTAAAGTACCCCACCCAGAATACAAGCTGTCGCGTAGATTTCCTTCCTGAAGATCAACGGAATCGCGTTGAGCAGCGTATCTCTGATGATCCCCCCAAAGCAGCCCGTAATCGTACCCAGTGCCACGCACAAGCCGGGGCTCAAGCCAAAAACAATACCTTTCTGTAAACCGAGCATGGTAAACAATCCCAGTCCCAGTGAATCGAAAATGAACAAAGTGATCTTGAACTTCTTGATCTGACCTTTAAAGAAAATCGTCGCTACGGAGGTTAGTAAGATCAGCAGGCAATAATCTACATCCCGCATCCAGGCCACAGGCGTATCTCCTAAAAGCAGATCCCTGACCGTACCGCCTCCAATGGAAGTCACGAATGCAATGATCAGCACGCCAAACGGATCCAGACGCTTCTGCATGGCTGCAAAAGATCCCGAGATGGCAAAGGATATGGTCCCCAGGATCTCAATGGCCTGTGAAGTACTGATGTTGAAATTGTCAAACAAGTTATTCGTGTATCGGTATCTAAATAGTAGCGGGTAAAAACATAATATTACAACATTATTGTCAGAATCCAAGGCATAAAAAAGCCCTTCAAAATCTTGAAGGGCTTTTTTATTTATCTTGTGCTACAGTTTACAACATGCCGCCGTCTACTGCCAGTACCTGTCCGGTTACATATGCACTCATATCGGAAGCTAAAAACACGCATACATTCGCTACGTCTTCCACTTCCCCCGCACGTTTCAAAGGAATACCTTCTTCCCAGCCTTTAACAACTTTAGGATCCAGTACGTCCGTCATTTCTGTACGGATAAAACCCGGAGCAACTACGTTGGAACGGATATTTCTGGAGCCCAATTCTTTGGCAACGGACTTAGAGAAACCGATAATTCCAGCTTTGGAAGCTGCGTAGTTAGCCTGTCCTGCGTTCCCTTGTACGCCCACAACCGAGCTCATGTTGATGAACACACCTTTACGGGCTTTCATCATGATCTTCGAAGCGGCTTTAGTCACGTTGAATACCGACTTAAGGTTCACATTAATCACATCATCAAAGTTCTCCTCGCTCATGCGCATCAGCAGGCCATCTTTGGTGATGCCCGCATTGTTTACCACAATGTCCAGCGCGCCGAAGTCGGCAACAATATCATTGATCAGTTTCTCCGCTTCGTCAAATTTCGACGCGTCAGAACGGTAACCTTTAACCTGGGTGCCAAAACTTTGCAGTTCCTGCTCCAAGGCTTCGCCTTTCTCTACCGAAGACAGGTAAGTGAATGCCACATTTGCGCCTTGTTCTGCAAACTTCTCAGCGATTTTACGGCCGATACCTTTAGAGGCTCCGGTGATCAATGCTGTTTTTCCTTCTAGTAATTTCATGAATCAAATTTAAATGATTGTTAACGATGCCCACTTCATAGCAGCGCATTTATATCTTGTTTATTTACTTAATTGCGGGTTCTTGCTGACTTAAACAATGAAAACTACCCAATCCCCAGATGATGTCCGTAGAGTCTATCCCAACAACCTTACGGTCCGGGAAAGCTTTCCGGATGATCTCTAAAGCCAATGGATCATTCACATCCCGGAAGGTCGGCACAATAACGGCCTTGTTCGCGATGTAAAAATTAGCGTAAGAGGCCGGTAGCCTGGTGTCTTCGTGGATCACCGGCGAAGGCATCGGAAGCTCCATAATGTTTAACGGCCTTCCGTCCAGCAGACGCATTTCCTTTAGAGCTTTCAGGTTTTCCTGCAGCAACAGATAGTTCTCATCCAGCGGATTGCTCTCCACGACGGTTAAGACCGTATCTTCATTCACAAAGCGGGTAATGTCGTCGATATGACCATCTGTATCATCGCCCACAATACCATCACCCAGCCATAAGATCTGCTCGGCGCCATAGTACTCCAGCAAATACTGCTCGATCTGCGCTTTGCTCAGGTGTGGGTTCCTGTTCTTGTTCAATAAGCAGGCGGTGGTCGTCAAGATCGTACCTTTACCATTAAACTCCACAGATCCACCTTCCATAACAATGGGAGGATTGTACAGCGGAAGTTTGTAATGCGTGGCGATCTTGGTCGGGATCACATCATCCAGATCAAAGGGTGGATATTTACCGCCCCAGGCATTGTAGCCCCAATCCACAACAGCTTTTTTAGTCCCATCTGCATTCAGCAGAAAGGCCGGACCGTGGTCGCGGCACCAGGCATCATTGGTCGGGTGATCAAAAAACTCGATGTTGTTCATTTCCGCACCTACTTTCTCCAGCTCGGCTATGGCAAAAGCTTTCGTCTCTTCATCATTGATGTTAATGCGGACTTTCTCTCCTTCAGCAACGATCTTGATGAACTGGCAGTAGGGCTCATAGATGGTTTCGATCTTCCCCGGCCAGGAGGCTTCTTTATGCGGCCAGCTTAACCAGGTTGCCTCATGCTCCACCCATTCTGGTGGAAAAGCATAGCCGGCCTGCTTCGGCGTATCGTTAAATAGATTCGTCATCTATATATCTTTTAGTGATCTGTCCATAACTATCAATGCGTCTGTCGCGTAAAAACGGCCAGTGTGTCCGGTAACTATCCGAACGGGATAGATCAAGTTCTACGACCTTCAATTCTTCATCGTCATGAGATGCCTGATACAATAGGGAGCCAAAAGGATTGGACACGAAAGATCCGCCCCAAAACTTAACGCCAGCTTCTACGCCCACCCGGTTAATGCTTACTACGGGAACCCCGTTGGCGATCGAGTGCGAGCGCTGGATCATCTGCCAGGCATTATATTGTTCACTATTGGTGCCTTCATCCTGCGTACTTGCCCAGCCGATTGCAGTTGGGTAAACCAGGAAGTCGGCCCCCATCAGGGCAGTCAGCCTTGCTGCTTCCGGATACCATTGATCCCAGCAGATCAGTACGCCGATCTTTGCATATTTGGTCTTGAAGACCTTATAGCCTAAGTCACCAGGGGTGAAATAGAACTTCTCGTAAAAACCAGGATCGTCCGGAATGTGCATTTTGCGGTACTTGCCCAGGTAAGCACCATCTGCATCCAGAACGGCGGTTGTATTGTGATATAAACCTTCGGCTCTTTTTTCAAATAAAGAGGCAATAATAACAACGTTCAGTTCAGCCGCAACAGCGGATAAAGCGTCCGTTGACGGGCCGGGAATGGCTTCCGCCAGTTTAAAGTTCTCATAGTCCTCTTCATCGCAGAAATAAAGTGACGTAAAGAGTTCTTGCAGGCACACAACCTGTGCACCCTGTGCAGCAATCTCCCGAATCCTGGCGATTGCTTTATCTAAATTCTCTTGTTTATTACGGGTACAACTCATTTGTACCAGTCCAACCTGTACTTTAGCCATTCAATAAAAATTTGTAATACAAAGTTAATAGAAAAATATTCAGCAGCCGGATGTATCTGAAATCGGCTGTTTATCGTGTTTATGTTGTACTTCCGTACTGATTTTCTTGTTCGTGCCAGACCCAGGGAAGCGATGTCCGGCCGGGGTGCTTAGCCAGTTGTATATTCCAGCTGCAATTCCCGCAGGCAGTTTACACAAAGGCAACCATCAAACAACTCACTGATGTACTGAACCTCGTTCAGGTTCAGCTGCACCGCATGGCACTGGCATTCTGCCCGGCCATTTGCCTTGCACTCGAACTTGGTGCCGCAACGCTCACATGGAATGCACTCATGTTTGATCATGCCGCAAAGATACAGCAAATCAAAATTTTGTGCTATAAAAAAGGGAGCAGATTCTTCTGCTCCCTGTAATCTTTATGCGCTAACTGCGGATGGATTCATCTGAACCTGCCAACCGCACTGGCAATAAATATTCTATGCATTGACCTAAAACATCAGATCAAAAGAATCAACTACTTGTACGATCTTATCCTGAACAGCTGATGCAGCCTTCTTCCATCGTACAAACCGGACCTTCAATGATCTCTTCCGCACCTTGCTCAATATGTTCCGGGATAACCGGCTCCATGTTCTTACCAGCCTGGTTCTCTACCGTAAACTTAACCGCTTGGGCTGCCGCTTGCGTTCTCAGGTAATACATACCGGTCTTCAGTCCTTTTTTCCAGGCATAAAAGTGCATAGAAGTCAGCTTTGAGGTATTCGGTGCATTGATAAACAGGTTTAGAGATTGCGACTGGCAAATGTACGCACCACGGTCAGCAGCCATATCGATAATGCTGCGCATCTTGATCTCCCAAACCGTTTTGTACAGTTCTTTGATGTAATCCGGGATCTCCGCGATGTCCTGTATGGAACCATTGGCCAGGATGATCCGGTCTTTCATCGCAGGTGTCCATAAGCCCAGCGCCACCAGGTCTTTAAGCAGGTGTTTGTTCACCACGATGAACTCCCCACTTAATACACGGCGGGTGTAGATGTTAGACGTATACGGTTCAAAACACTCGTTGTTTCCAAGGATCTGAGAAGTACTTGCAGTTGGCATTGGCGCCACCAGCAAGGAATTATAGGCACCATTCTTCATCACATTCGTGCGAAGCGTTTCCCAATCCCAGCGGTTGCTGTCCGGCTTTACATTCCAAAGGTCAAATTGGAATTTACCTTCAGAAAGTGGAGAACCGGCAAACGTCTGATACGGGCCATGTTTAACGGCAAGATCATGGGAGGCCGTCATGGCCGCAAAGTATATTGTCTCGAAGATCTCCTTGTTCAATATCCGTGCACCTTCACTTTCAAAAGGCAGGCGCATCAGGATAAAGGCATCCGCCAGTCCTTGTACACCCAAACCAACGGGTCTGTGGCGCATGTTGGAATTCCGGGCTTCTTCTACCGGATAGTAGTTGTAATCGATGATCTTGTTCAGGTTTAAGGTCGCCTGATAAGTCACGTCATATAATTTCTGGTGATCAAACTCCCCGTTTACCACAAACCTTGGCAAAGCCAGGGACGCCAGGTTACATACGGCAACCTCGTCTTTAGATGTATATTCAATGATCTCGGTACACAGGTTGGAGCTTTTTATCGTGCCCAGGTTTTGCTGGTTGGATTTGCTGTTCGCTGCATCTTTATACAAGAGGTAAGGCGTGCCGGTCTCGATCTGTGAATCCAGGATCGCAAACCAAAGCTCCTGCGCTTTGATCGTACGGCGCGCACGACCTTCTTTCTCATAACGGGTGTACAGTGCTTCAAATTCAGCACCGAAGCAATCCGCCAATCCGGGTGCTTCATGTGGGCAGAACAGGCTCCATTCGCCATCTTCCTCTACACGGCGCATAAACAGGTCGCAGATCCAAAGGGCATAGAATAAATCACGTGCACGCAATTCTTCCTTACCGTGGTTCTTACGCAGATCCAGGAAAGAGAATACATCCGCATGCCAAGGCTCCAGATAGATCGCGAATGCACCCTTACGCTTACCACCACCCTGGTCTACATATCGTGCCGTATCGTTAAATACTTTCAACATCGGCACAATACCATTGCTCGTACCATTGGTACCGCCGATATAGGTGCCCGTTGCGCGGATGTTGTGAATGCTCAATCCGATACCACCTGCACTCTGCGAGATTTTCGCAGTTTGCTTTAGGGTATCGTATATACCTTCAATACTGTCGTCCTGCATGGTTAATAGAAAGCAGGAAGACATTTGAGGTTTTGGCGTAGCGGCATTAAACAGGGTAGGCGTTGCATGGGTAAACCAGCGCTCGCTCATCAGGTTATAGGTTTTGATCGCGCTATCGATATCACTTTTGTGAATACCTACAGCTACACGCATAAACAGGTGCTGCGGACGCTCTACAATCTGACCGTCGATTTTAAGCAGGTACGATTTTTCCAGCGTTTTAAAACCGAAGTAGTCGAATCCGAAGTCACGGTCGTAAATAATGGTACTGTCCAGAATATCGGCGTTCGCCTGAATCACTTCCCAAACATCTTCAGCAATCAGGGATGCCGACTTATCCGCCTTTGTATCCACATAGTTGTACAGCATTTCCATTGTCCTGGAGAACGATTTCGTCGTGTTCTTATGCAAGTTGGAAACTGCAATACGCGAAGCCAACAAGGCATAATCCGGGTGCTTGGTTGTTAAAGAGGCTGCTGTCTCTGCCGCAAGATTATCCAGTTCTGAGGTGGTTACACCATCATACAAGCCCTCGATAACCTTCTTTGCCACATCGATCGGGTCAACAAGTTCAGGATTAAAACCATAACATAACTTCTCGATCCGGGCCGTTATCTTATCGAACTTCACGGCTTCTTTACGGCCGTCTCTTTTTTGTACAAACATATTGAATGGGTTTAGCGGTGCCGCCGGTTGCCAGGCGATTACCGGTTATATGATAAAATATTTTATTTAAAAATCATCGTCCAGGGAGAAGGCAGAAGCTTTATCCTCTGTAGAGGTCAGCACGCCGCTTTTCTGATAATCACCTACACGTTTCTCAAAGAAGTTGGTTTTTCCCTGCAGGGAGATCATCTCCATAAAGTCGAACGGATTGGTCGCGTTGTAGATCTTGGTATACCCGAGTTCCATCAACCACCTGTCGGCCACAAACTCTATGTACTGCGACATCAGTTTGGCATTCATGCCGATCAGGGCAACTGGTAGTGCGTCGGTGATAAACTCTTTCTCAATCTCTACCGCATCGCGGATGATGCCATGAACCGTTTCTTCGCTCAGGCGGTTTTGCAGCATTTTATAAAGCAGGCAGGCAAATTCGCAGTGCATGCCCTCATCACGGGAGATCAGCTCATTGCTGAAGGTCAACCCCGGCATTAAGCCACGTTTTTTCAACCAGAATAAAGAGCAGAAACTTCCACTGAAGAAGATGCCTTCCACAGCGGCAAAGGCAACCAGACGCTCGGCGAAATTACCACCCTCAATCCAGCGCAATGCCCAGTCCGCTTTCCTTTTTACACAAGGCACGGTTTCAGTGGCACGGAACAAACGGTCTTTCTCTACCGGATCTTTCACGTACGTATCAATTAAAAGGGCATAGGTTTCGGAGTGGATGTTCTCCATCATGATCTGGAAGCCATAAAAACAACGGGCTTCCGGTAGCTGCACCTCAGACATGAAGTTTACAGCCAGGTTTTCATTAACGATACCATCGCTGGCGGCAAAGAAGGCTAATATGTGGGAGATAAAATGTCTTTCGCCATCATTCAAACTGTCCCAGTGTTTCTGGTCGTCCGACAGGTCAATTTCTTCGGCTGTCCAGAAGCTGGCTTCAGATTTCTTGTACATCTCCCAGATCTCGGGATACTTGATGGGCAATAGAACAAAGCGGTCCTTATTCTCTCTCAGTAAAAGTTCTTCCTGCTGCATATCTAGCTGTTTTTGTTAAGGATTATGGTGTGTAAATGCTTTAAAAAACCAGAGCCGTGGCTAGCTCGCTACTGAAGCCAACTGTTCCCCGGCAGATCATCTGCTGAAACATAGAGGCCTCAATATCAAAAGGCTAGCGAAAAAATGACTGGTGGTGAATTAAAGAACTCGTTGTTAACAAATATAAAGTCCTGGTGAATCGAGTTGTTAACAAGTGTGTAGTTATTATCCACAAAGCAGGAAAAAGGATACATTCGAAGGGACCGAAGATCCTGCAGATGAACGGAGGGGGTTAATCGGGCAGCACGTAGCTGATCTCGACCTTAGATTCACCTTTTCTCCAAAAGCCGAGTTCTTTTGCGGCTTGTTCAGACAGGTCGATGATGTATCGTTTTGTATATGGACCGCGATCATTGATGACCACGTCGACACTTTTGCCATTAGACAGGTTCTTTACTGTAACTGTTGTCCCCAGCGGGAGGCTGCGGTGTGCTGCGGTAAGCTTGTGGCGTTTGTAGCGCTTGCCGCTGGTTGTTCTTTGGCCTTCAAACCGCCTGGCATAGTAGGTGGCGACGCCCTTTTTGACCTTTACATCCGGATTAGTATCTCCTGTTACTTCGTGTCCTTGTGCTGTAAAAAAGAACAGCATAGTTAGTACAAGCAAACAATATTTCATATTCGTTTTGTTGGTGAACCTGCAAATATAACAAAACTGCTTACTTATGAAACAGTTGAACCGGCAACCCTGCTGCAGCGCTCTCGCGAAACAAGCCGGATTGCCGGTTCAAATAGCTTTACAAGCCGATTGGATTATTTTTTATCCGCCACAAAATTCATCGAAATGGAATTCACACAATTTCTCGTGTTCTTAGCCGTGAAGCCTTCTCCGAAAAATACGTGACCCAGATGCGCGCCGCAGTTTGTACACACGATTTCGGTGCGCGATCCATCTGCATCAGGTACCCGTTTTACTGCACCGGCGATCTCATCGTCAAAGCTAGGCCAGCCGCATTCCGATTCAAATTTAGACTCTGAACGATACAATGCGGCATTGCAGCGCTTGCAGGTATACGTTCCTTTTTCTTTGTTATTCAATAGTGCACCTGTACCCGGATACTCTGTTCCCTTCCGTACGATGACATCTTCTTCGTCTTTTGTTAATTTATTCCAGTTCATGTTCTTGTTTGTTTTTGTTGCGGCCGGCTTATCTTGTTTCTGTGCACAGGCGGTCAGGCCAGTAAAGAACAGCAAGGCTGCAAATAGAAAAAATCGGTTCACTAATGCTTTCATGTTTAAATATACGCGGAATGAAAGCTCAGGGGATTTACGGCTGCGTAATAATTTGGTCATGTAAAAAAAAACGAGATCTGCTTGCGCAAACCTCGTTTTCTATATACAAGAAGATCTTAAACTTATTTTTTCAATAATTCTGCCATTGCAGCACCGATCTCAGCCGGACTTTCTACAACGCGAATACCGCATTCTGCCATGATTTTCATTTTCGCAGCAGCTGTATCTTCAGCACCACCAACGATGGCACCAGCATGGCCCATTTTACGGCCAGCAGGCGCAGTTTGACCAGCGATAAAGCCGACAACCGGTTTAGTTCCGTGTTGTTGGATCCAACGTGCAGCTTCTGCTTCCATACCACCACCAATTTCACCGATCATGATGATACCTTCCGTTTCCGGATCGTTCATCAACAATTCAACCGCTTCTTTGGTTGTTGTTCCGATGATCGGGTCACCACCAATACCGATGGCGGTTGTAATTCCTAGACCTGCTTTCACAACCTGATCTACGGCTTCGTAAGTCAAGGTTCCTGATTTAGATACGACACCAACAGTTCCTTTTTTGAAAATAAAACCTGGCATGATACCGATTTTAGCTTCGTCAGCTGTAATTACACCTGGGCAGTTCGGACCGATCAAGCGGCAGTCTCTTCCAGAAATATATTCCTTAACCTGAATCATATCCTTCGTTGGGATACCTTCAGTAATACAAACGATAACTTTAATTCCAGCTTCAGCAGCTTCCATAATGGCATCTGCAGCGAATGCTGGCGGTACAAAAATGATTGATACATTGGCTCCGGCCTGATCAACGGCGTCTTTAACCGTGTTGAAAACAGGCTTGTTCAAGTGCGTTTGTCCGCCTTTACCAGGAGTTACCCCGCCAACAACGTCAGTACCATATTCTATCATCTGAGCAGCATGGTAAGTACCTTCATTACCAGTAAAACCCTGAACTATAACTTTCGAATCATTATTTACTAAAACACTCATGTATCTTTTTTTTGTTTGCAAATCTAAGCTAATTGAAATGGATTGTCAAATCCTATCCTTACAATAATTGGTTATTGGATAAATTAAAGAAGCGGGTAAAAGGAGGGGAGAAAGCGGGTGCTTTTAGAGCTAAAAACAGGTGTCTTTTAAAAAAGAAACGGGGATAAGTCCGAAAACCTACCCCCGTTAAATTAACGCTCTCAGGACAAAAGTAGGAATTACTTTTTAAACTGCAAATATTTTTGAAAAAAAGTGTTGATATTTTTAGTTAACGGTCGCTAATTGCCTTTAAACCACGATTTTGTTACAAAGTTTTTTTTTCCTGCTCAAAGCATATAAGGCTTTTTACCACTTATGCTGCATACAAGGACCAGACCCGGTGCATACAGGGCCGATCGCCGGGTTAGGGCCCTGGTTAGGCCCTGTTTGGGCCCTGTTTGAACCTGGTTTGCACGGCAGCTGCCGCAATGACGGGCAGGAGCAATTGCTGCCTTGAAGATAAGTCGGTAAAGCGGGAGGGTGCTGTTGTTCCGGTCAGACCGGCGCGCATAAAAAAAGCCCCAGGAAACCTGGAGCTTTTATCATTAAAGTGGTTGAACTTATTTTTTAAGGAATTTGAAATCTCTTCCGATGAAACGGCCGGCAGATCCCAATTCTTCTTCGATACGTAATAACTGGTTGTATTTAGCGATCCTGTCAGAACGGGAAGCTGATCCTGTTTTGATCTGTCCGCAGTTCAATGCAACCGCAAGATCCGCGATGGTCACATCTTCAGTTTCTCCACTTCTATGGCTCATTACTGAAGTATAACCGTTGTTTTGAGCTAAGCTAACCGCGTTGATCGTTTCCGTAAGTGATCCAATCTGGTTTACTTTAACCAGGATTGAATTTGCGATGTTGCTGTCGATACCTTGTTGCAGGCGTTTTACATTGGTCACAAACAAATCGTCACCTACCAATTGAACTTTATCACCAATAGCTTGGGTTAAGGCATCCCATGCTGCCCAATCATCCTCATCTAAACCATCTTCGATGGAAATGATCGGATATTTGTTTGCCCATTCTACCCAATATTTCACCATCTCGTCAGAAGTTAATTTCTCTCCTGAAGATTTGTGGAAGTTGTATGTTTTGGTGCTTGAATCGTACATTTCAGATGCAGCTGCATCCATAGCGATCCAGATGTCTTGTCCTGGTTTGAAACCGGCTGCTTCGATCGCTGTAAGCACAGTTTCGATGGCTTCAACGTTGGATCCGATGTTCGGTGCAAATCCACCTTCATCACCTACGTTAGTCGAGTAGCCTTTTTTCTTCAATACCGTTTTCAGGTGATGGAATACTTCTGTACCCATCTGCAAAGCTTCAGAGAAACTGTTTGCACCCAAAGGCATGATCATAAACTCCTGGAAATCGATCTTGTTATCTGCGTGTGCACCACCGTTCATGATGTTCATCATCGGTACAGGCAATGTATTCGCGTTTACGCCACCGATGTAACGGTATAATGGTTGTCTGCTTTCCTGAGCTGCCGCTTTAGCTACAGCCAAAGAAACACCTAGAATTGCATTGGCACCTAAGCTGCCTTTATTTTCTGTACCATCAAGGTCGATCATCACCTTGTCGATCAGATTTTGTTCAAAAACGTCAACGCCACGAAGTGCTTCGCTGATTTTGGTGTTTACATTTTCAACGGCTTTCAATACACCTTTGCCCATGTAGGTTTTAGCGTCTCCGTCTCTCAATTCAACGGCTTCATGTTTACCTGTGCTTGCACCAGAAGGCACTGCCGCGCGGCCCATGTTACCATTTTCTGTAATTACTTCAACTTCAACTGTTGGATTACCCCTTGAATCAAGGATCTGCCTTGCATGGACATCAATTATTAAACTCATTTTTATATTATTTTATGTATAAATATATCTTAGTGTAAAGCTTACAATTACTAAGGTATTTTCAAAGTTAAACAATTAATAAATATTAAGGTTTCATTGCGTGGTTTTTATTCCCACTTAAAGACTTTAACAGCAACCGCATAGACCAGTACACCCCAGATCATCAAAATCAGGATCTCCTGTCTGACATCCCAAAGGCCGGCTCCTTCAAATGCGATTTTTCGCAAGCCATTGTTCATGTACGTCAGCGGTAAAGATTTGCTGATCGGCTGCAGCCAGGAAGGGAAGTTTTCGATGGAGAAAAAGGTTCCGGATAGTAAAAACTGTGGAAGGGTAATGATGTTCGAAATCGGGGGGATGGTGCTTTCGCTTTTCGCAATACCCGACACCACGAATCCAAAGCCCATAAACACGATTACGCCCAGGGTAGACAAGACAAGCATATTGACCACCGTTATTGCGCCGTGGATGAGCGTAAAATGAAAGAAGAATCGCCCAATGAGGATGATAAACAGGGCGCCAAGCAGGGCAAAGCCGATCCGCGCGATTCCTTCGCCCAGAACGATGCTGGAGCGCTTAACCGGAGTGGCAAAGAAGCGTTTGATCACCAAGGTCTGTCGCAGACTGAAGAATACGAATGCGGTGCCGAATACCCCGGTGCTCAGTAGCGAGAAGCCCAGTTGGCCGGGTAGGATAAAGTCGATCATTCTATAGGTCCGCCCATGCACCGTGGTTTCTTCCAGTTGTGCTATGGTTGGCTTTACATCCCGACTGTTTAGCGTGTACATCAGGTTGTTCAGCAGGGATCTTAATATATTGCCTTTATCCAGCGAAG
>Ga0157371_10003342_pt1 | contig 14624 bp, 9 predicted proteins | sample C45metaG_FD_113462 | JGI IMG/M metagenome (GOLD analysis project Ga0157371, IMG submission 113462) | Corn rhizosphere microbial communities from Kellogg Biological Station, Michigan, USA - C4-5 metaG | ecosystem: Host-associated > Plants > Roots > Rhizosphere > Soil | place: USA: Michigan...
CACCGAGACCAATCAGTACCGCGTGATTCTGGAGGCGCAGCGGGACGAGGCGATGTCGATTGCCGCGCTGGGCCGGCTGCAACTGCGTACCGGCTCGGGCCAGTCGACGCCGTTGTCGGCAGTGGCCACGATCACTGAACGCCAGGCGCCGCTGCAGGTGATCCACGTGGCGCAGTACCCGGCCGCCACGGTCGGTTTCGATACCGCAGCCGGCGCGTCGCTGGGCGATGCGGTGGCTGCAATTCGCGCCGCTGCCGTGGACATCGGCATGCCGGCCTCGGTCAGCATGACGTTCCTGGGCGCGTCCGGTGCCTATGAGTCGTCGCTGTCGAACCAGCTGTGGCTGATCATGGCGGCCGTCGTCTGCGTCTACATCGTGCTGGGCGTGCTGTATGAAAGCTATATCCACCCGCTGACCATCCTGTCGACGCTGCCGTCGGCTGGCGTGGGTGCGCTGCTGGCGCTGTGGGTCAGCGGCCAGGGGCTGGGCGTGATCGGCATCATCGGCATGATCCTGTTGATCGGCATCGTCAAGAAGAACGCGATCATGATGATCGACTTCGCGATCGAGGCCGAGCGCGAAGAAGGCAAGTCGCCACTGGATGCGATCCGCCAGGCGGCCTTACTGCGCTTCCGCCCGATCCTGATGACGACGCTGGCGGCGCTGTTCGCGGCGGTGCCACTGATGCTGGGCACGGGCGAGGGCGCCGAACTGCGCCGTCCACTGGGCCTGGCGATGTTCGGTGGCCTGGTCCTGAGCCAGCTCCTGACCTTGTTCACCACGCCGGTGATCTACCTGGCGTTCGACCGCACCGCGCGGCGCCTGACGGGCAAGGCGCAAGGCGACGCTGAAAGCAAGACCGAGGGAGCGGGCGCATGAACCTGTCGCGCCCCTTCGTCGAACGGCCGATCGCCACGGTCCTGCTGACCATCGGCATCGCGCTGGCCGGCATCGCTGCGTTCTTCGTGCTGCCGGTGGCGCCGCTGCCGCAGGTCGATTACCCGACCATTTCGGTGTCGGCCTCGCTGCCGGGTGCCAGCCCCGACACGATGGCGTCGAGCGTGGCCACGCCGCTCGAGCGGCGCCTTGGGGCGATTGCCGGCGTCAACGAAATGACGTCCAGCAGCGGCACCGGCTCGACCAGGATCAACCTGCAGTTCGAACTGAATCGCCAGATCGATTCGGCCGCGCGCGAAGTGCAGGCGGCGATCAGCGCCTCGCGCGCCGACCTGCCGGCCACGCTGCGCAGCAATCCGACCTACCGTAAAGCCAATCCGTCGGACGCGCCGGTGCTGATCCTGGCGCTGACCTCCAAAACCAAGGCGCCGGCCGAGATTTTCGAGTCAGTCTCGAATCTCGTGCAGCAGCGCCTGGCGCAGGTCAAGGGCGTGGGCGAAGTCGAAATCGGCGGCGGCTCGCTGCCGGCCGTACGGGTAGAACTGGTGCCGTATTCGCTGAACCGCTACGGCGTGTCGGCCGAGGACGTGCGCGCCGCGATCCAGGCGACGAACCCGAACCGCCCCAAGGGCGAGATCGACAGCAACGGCAACCGCCTGCAGATCTATTCGCAGCCGGCTGGCGGCGATGGCCGCAGCGCCGCCGATTACAAGGACCTCGTGGTCGCGTGGCGCAATGGCGCCGCCGTGCGCCTGTCGGACGTGGCGACCGTGTTCGACGGGCCCGAGAACATCTACACGCTGGGCCTGTTCAACGGCCAGCCCGCCGTCATCGTGCTCGTCACGCGCCAGCCCGACGCCAACGTCATCGAAACCGTCGACGGCATCCGCGACCTGCTGCCGTCGCTGCAGGCGCAGCTGCCCGGGGACATCCAGCTGGCGATCGCATCGGACCGCACCAACTCGATCCGCGCCTCGCTGCACGAGATCGAATTCACGCTGGTGCTGTCGATCGTGCTGGTGGTGGCCGTGGTCAGCGTGTTCCTGCGCAGCCTGCGCGCGACCGTGATTCCTGCCGTGGCGACGGTCGTCTCGCTGCTGGGTACTTTTGGCGTCATGTATGCGCTGGGCTTTTCGCTCAACAATCTGTCGCTGATGGCGCTGACGGTGGCGGCCGGTTTTGTCGTCGACGATGCCATCGTGGTGCTGGAAAATACGGCGCGCCATATCGAGAACGGCATGGACCGCATGGCCGCGGCGTTGCTCGGTGCGCGCGAAGTGGGCTTCACGGTGCTGTCGATTTCGCTGTCGCTGGTGGCCGTGTTCATCCCGCTGCTGTTCATGGGCGGGCAGGTGGGGCGCCTGTTCCGCGAATTCGCCGTCACGCTGTCGGCCGCGGTCATGATTTCGCTCGTGATTTCGCTGACCACCACGCCGATGATGTGCGCCTGGCTGCTGCGCGCCGAAGACAAGGACACGAAGCCGGGGCGCCTCGCGCGCTGGTCCGAAGGCGGCTTTGCGCGCGTGCTGCGCGTCTACGAGCATGCGCTTGACTGGGCGCTGGCCAGCAAGGTGCTGGTGATGATCATCCTGCTGTTTACGGTCGGCCTGAACATCTACCTGTTCACCAACGCGCCCAAGGGCTTTTTCCCGCAGCAGGATTCCGGCCAGATGAATGGCGGCATCCGCGCCGACCAGAGCATCTCGTCGCAGGCCATGCAGAAGAAGATTTACCAGCTGGTCGAGATCATCCGCAAGGATCCGGCGGTCGAGACGGTCGTCGCGTTCACGGGCGGCGGGCGCGCCGGTGGTGGCTTCATGTTCGTCAACCTCAAGCCGGTGCGCGAGCGCGATGTCGCGGCGCAGGCCGTGATCGCGCGCCTGCGGCCGCAACTGGCCAAGGTCACCGGCATCTCGATCTTCCTGAACCCGGTGCAGGACTTGCGCATGGGCGGACGTTCGAGTAACTCGACCTACCAGTACACGCTCAAGAGCGACAACGCGGAAGACCTCAAGCAGTGGGCCGCCAAACTGGCCGAGGCGATGAAAGGGCAGCCCGCGCTGGTCGATGTCGACACCGACCAGGCCGAAAACGGCGTGGAAACCTATGTCACGATCGACAAGGAAAGCGCGGCGCGCATGGGCATCACCACGCGCGACGTGACCAATGCGCTGTACAACGCGTTCGGCCAGCGCCAGGTGGCAAACATCTACGATGAGCTGAACCAGTACCACGTGGTGATGGGCGTGGCGCAGAAGTATGCGCAGTCGCCCGAAGCGCTGAAGGACGTGTACGTGCCGGCGCGGGCCGCTGGCGGGAGCGAGAACGTGGTGTCCTCCAGTACCGGCACGGCCGCCGCCGCCGGCGCTGCTGGCGCGGCAACCTCGGCGACCGCGAGCCTGACGGCGGCGCGCGATCCGTCCGGTGGCCAGGCGCTGGCCGACAACGCCGCGACGATGGTGCCGCTGTCGGCGATTGCCCGCTTCGCCGAGAGCGCGACCGCCACCTCGGTCAGCCACCAGGATGGCGAACTGGCCACCACGGTGTCGTACAACCTGAACGAAGGCTTTACGCTGACCGACGGCGAAGCGGCCGTGCGCCAGGCCGAAGCCGACATCGGGATGCCGATCAATGTGCGCGGCAGCTTCCAGGGGACTGCGGCTGCGGCGCAGGCCTCGAGCCAGGAGCAGCCGCTGCTGATCCTGGCGGCCATTGTCGTCATCTACATCGTGCTCGGGATCCTGTACGAAAGCCTGATCCACCCGATCACCGTCCTGTCGACGCTGCCGTCGGCGGGCGTGGGCGCGGTGCTCGCGCTGTTGATGTTCAAGATGGAGTTTTCGATCATCGCGCTGATCGGCGTGTTCCTGTTGATCGGCATCGTGAAGAAGAATGCGATCCTGATCATCGACTTCGCGCTGGAGGCCGAGCGTGCGCGGGGCCTCACCGCAATGGAAGCGGTGCGCGAGGCCTGCATGCTGCGCTTCCGCCCGATCCTGATGACGACGCTGGCCGCCGCGCTGGGGGCGTTGCCGCTGGCGATCGGCTTCGGCGAAGGCTCCGAATTGCGCCGGCCGCTGGGCATCGCCATCATCGGCGGCCTGGTCGCCAGCCAGCTCCTGACACTGCTTACCACGCCGGTCGTGTATGTCTTGCTCGACAAGCTGCGCACCCGCAAACCCGATGAACACGCGTTGACCCGCCACCCGCACGACGTCGATCCGACGCCGGGTACCGGTCCATCGCTCGCCAAACCATGATGCCCATGCAAATTTCTACCTCCCTGCGCCTGACCGTTCTCGCACTGGCCCTTGGCCTTGGCGGCTGCGCCGTCGGCCCGGCCTATGAACGGCCTGCCGCGCTGCCGGCCGGTCCGGTACCGGCATCGTACAAGGGCGTCAACGCGCCCTTGCCGGGCTGGGCGCCTGCCGCGCCTGCCGACGCGCTCGAGCGCGGTCCCTGGTGGCAGCTGTTCAACGACCCGGAACTCGATCGTCTGAGCCGCCAGGTCGAGGTGGCCAACCAGAACATCGCTGTCGCCGTGGCCAACTATGCCCAGGCGCGCTCGATCGTCGCGCAGCAGCGCGCATCGCTGTTCCCGGTGGTGTCGCTTGGCGCCGGCGGCGACCGCGCCGGTGGCGGCAGCGGCAGTGGTGACAATAACCGCGGCGCCGCCAGCGCCTACCGCCTGCAGATCGGCGCAAGCTGGGAGCCGGACGTGTTCGGTCGCCTGCGCACGGCGGTCGATGCGGCCGAAGCCAGCGCCCAGGCCAGCGCCGCCGACCTGGCCAGCGTGCGCCTCGCGGCGCTTGGCGAGCTGGCGATCAACTACTTCTCGCTGCGCCAGACGGACGCCCAGATCGGCATGCTCACGGCCACGATCGAGGGCTACGAACGGGTGCTGCAGATCACGTCGAACCGCTTCGCGGCCGGCGTCTCGGCGCGCTCGGACGTGCTGCAGGCGCAGACGCAACTGGCCACGGCGCGCAGCGACGCGCTTGGCCTGGCGCGCTCGCGCGCGGAACTCGAACACGCGATCGCAGTGCTGGTCGGCCAGAGTCCGTCGAGCTTCGCGCTGGCAAGCACGTCATGGCAGGTCGTGGTGCCGGCCGTGCCGGTCGGCGTGCCGTCCACGCTGCTGCAGCGCCGGCCCGACATCGCTGCCGCCGAGCGCGATGTGGCGGTGGCCAATGCCAATATCGGCATCGCCCGCTCGGCTTACTTCCCGACTTTCGGGTTGTCGGCTTCGTACGGCAACAACACGAGCCGCGTGGGCGACCTGTTCTCGCTGTCGAATGCGGCCTGGTCGTTCGGCTTGTCGGCGGCGCAGACGCTGTTCAATGCCGGCGCCACGCGCGCCAGTGTCGAAGGCGCCGAGGCACGCCAGCAGGCCACCGTGGCCAACTACCGCCAGGTGGTGCTGACAGCGTTCGCCGATGTCGAGAACGGCCTGGCCGCCACCCGCGTGCTCGAGCAACAGCAGCAGTTGCGCGTCGAGGCGGCCGAAGCGGCGGGCCTGGTCGAACAGCAGATCCTGAACCGCTACCAGGCGGGGCAGGTGAGTTATACCGAGGTGGTGCAGGCGCAGGTTACGGCGCTCAATGCACGTCGCCAGCTGGTGCAGGTGCAGGCCGACCGCCAGACGGCGGCGGTGTCGCTGATCCAGGCGCTGGGTGGTGGCTGGACCGACGCAGAGGTGAACAACACGCCGGCGATTGTCAATTAAGCCGCGCTAGGGCTTACAATGACGCATCCGAGGCCCGAGCGACTTTATGAAAAAATGGATTGACCGTATGCTGGGCGCCGACAAGGCGCCGGCACCCGAAGCCAGCGAAGCGCCGGCCGGCGAAGCGGCGCACGACCTTGCCGTGCAGGTTGACGCCGCGTATTACCGCTGGCTGACCGCCTCCGCCGGCTACGAGGCCACGCCGGACGTCGAAGAGCACCTGCTGGACCTGGTGCGCACGCTGGCGCTCGACCCTGGCGCAGCCAGCGGCCTGGTGCCGCGCATTCCCGAACTGATCCCCGAACTACTGCGCGATCTGGCCGACGACGCCGTGTCGCAGGGCGCGCTGGCGCGCTCAGTCGAGCGCGATACGGTGCTGGTGGCCGAGGTGATCCGCGAGGCCAACAGCGCGTATTACCGCCCACTGCAGCCGATCAAGTCGCTCGATGCCGCGCTGTTGATGCTCGGCCAGAACGGCCTGCGCATGCTGCTGGCGCGGATCGCGTTCCGGCCGCTCTTGCGTATGGCCGACACCGGCTTTGCACGCCACGCCGCGCCACTGGTGTGGCATCAGGCCGAGAAGTGCGCGCTGGCGTCAAGCCTGATGGCGCCGGGCATGGCTGCCGGCGTCTTTGAGGCCTACCTGGCTGGCCTGATGCAGAACCTGGGCTTGCTGGTGGCGTTCCGCCTGGCCGAGCGCGCGGCCGAAGCGGGCAAGATTCCCGGCTCGAGCGAGTTCGGCGCACGGTTGTTTGCCGTCAGCCGGGGGCTGTCGGCGGCGATTGCGGCGCATTGGGAATTCCCGCCGGATGTCGTGCACGCCATCGCTACGTCGAGCACGCCGGCCGCATCGGCGCTGGCCCGGGCGCTGGAGCGGGGCGACCAGATCGCCAAGCTGCACGTGCTGATCGATGCGCACGTCGTCGCAGAGGACGACAGCCTCGTCACCGCTGGCCTGAACAGCTTCGAACGGCGCTGCCTGGGCAAGCTGGCCGACAGCCGCGCTTAAGCTCGGGGCGCCGGGCAAATCCGGTTGCGCCCATCTTGCTTGGCCGTGTAGAGCATCGCATCGGCCTGCACGAACAGTTCGTTTTCGCTGCGGTGCGCGGGAAATGCGGCCAGACCGCCGCTGAACGAAAAGCGCCGCTGGTCGCCCGGCGCCACCTGAAACGCGATGGCGCCAAAGGCCGTGCGCAGCGCGTCGAGGCGGGGCCAGGCCTGCGCCAGCGTGCAATCCCAGAACACCACCACGAATTCCTCGCCGCCAAAGCGGCTGAGCAGATCGCGCTCGCCCATCTGCGGCGCCAGGCATAGGCATAGCCGCTTGATGACGATGTCGCCGAAATGATGGCCCCAGGTGTCGTTGATGGTCTTGAACTTGTCGATGTCGATGACGCCGAAGGCCAATGGCTTGTCTTCCAGCGTGGCCTGGCGGATCAGGTCCTGTGTTTTACGCCGCAGCCCGACCTTGTTGAGGAGGCCCGTGGCGCGGTCCTTGCCGATCAAATCCTTGTTGACGCGGATCTTCGCCGCGCGGTTGGCCAGTTGTGCTTCGAGCATGCCCGAGCCAGTGTCGGGCAACACCGCATCGAAGCCATCGCCCAATGCGCGCCGGGCCAGGGCGTCGTCCGGGCGGCGCTGCAGCAGAACGATTTCGCGCACCGGGTCGGCCTCGATATTTTTTTGCAGTACGCGCGCCAGCGCGTCCACCCGCAGGTAGTCGCTGTCGGGGATCAAGACCAGGTCGGGTTGCAGTTCCTTGACGCGCAGGTGCAATGTGGATGGGTCGGCATGGTAGCTGACATCGATGCGCTGGTCGCGCAGCGCGGCGTCATCCAGGCTGCCGGGTAGGCCAAGCGTGACCAGTGTGACGGCGTCGCCCCGCTTGCTCTGCACGAACAGGTTGAACAGCTTGTCGACCAGCACATCGTTGGCGATCGGTTTTTCGGCATACGCCAGGCAATGGCTGTCGACCAGCCGCTGCTGCAGCAGGAAGCGACTGCCCTGGCGGCTCGATTGCAGGTACACATAGCTGTGACCGGGCGGCAGGCGCGCCAGCAATTCACCCAGCATCAGCGTCTTGCGCGCATCGTGCAGGTCGGCCTGCATATTGTGCAGGGTGTCGAGGTCGATCACGAACAGGCTGTTGCCGCGATCGGCGTCGACGGCCGCGACAAATTGCGCCAGCTCGCTGAAGAAGCGGATGTCGAAATCGTATTTGTGCGCGTGCAGCAGCAACTCTGCCCGGTTGTCCTTGATGAAGAAACTCTGGCAGAGGTACAGAACAGTGTGTCGGTACAGTGATGCCTCGCTTGTCATGTTTGCATGCCTTCCCTGGATGCCTGTCTTGCAAAACGACAATATTACATCCTGCCAGACCAATATGACGCAGTGTTGACGCGACCGGTGCGGCGGTCGCATCGCCATAAATCGACACGGTTGGGATACAACGGCGATATACTCCCGCATTGCTTTTTTCATCCAGGGTGTTGTCTTGTTCAAATCGATTTTCCTGCCTGTCGCCCTCCTGGGCGCCGCGACCGCCGCCTTCGCCGACGAAGGCCAGTGGCAACCGCACCAGCTGCCGCAGCTCTCGTCCGAACTCAAGCGCATCGGCATCACGATGCCGGCTTCGAAGCTGGCCGACCTGAGCAAGCATCCGATGAGCGCCATGGTGTCGCTCGGTGGCTGCTCGGCCTCGTTCGTTTCGCCCGATGGCCTGGTGGTCACGAACCACCACTGCGCCTACGGTGCGATCCAGCGCAATTCGACCCCGGAACAGAACTACATCGTCAATGGCTTTTTGGCCAAGACCCGCGCCGAAGAACTGCCGGGCGGCCCGAACACGCTGATCTACGTGACCGAAAAGGTCCAGAACGTCACCAAGCGCGTGCTGGATGGTTTGAGCCCCACGCTGTCGGGCAGCGAGCGCCATGCGCTGGTGGCCGCGCGCGTGAAGGCCCTGATCGCCGAATGCGAGACCGACAAATCGACGCGCTGCTCGGTGCCTGCGTTTCACCGCGGCCTGGAGTATTACCGCATCAAGCAGCTGATGATCCGCGACGTGCGCCTGGTGCACGCGCCGTCCGACCGCATCGGTAACTTCGGCGGCGACATCGACAACTACGAGTGGCCGCGTCAGACGGGCGATTATTCGTTCCTGCGCGCCTACGTCGGCAAGGACGGCCGCCCGGCCGACCCGTCGCCGGACAACGTGCCGTACCGCTCGAAGGACTTCCTGGTGGTGTCGGCCGAAGGCCTGAAGAATGGCGATCCGATCCTGCTGGCGGGCTACCCGGGCCGCACCAGCCGCTACAAGCTGCCAAGCGAGATCCGCTTCGCGCGCGACGTCGATTTTCCGGCCAAGGCAGCCACGATCACGGCCGACCTGGCGATCATCGCCGCTGCAACCAAGGACAATCCGGCATGGGACGTGCGCTATGCGAGCGTGGTCAAGAGCCTGAACAACGTGCTGAAAAAGACGCAGGGCCTGATGGACGGCTTCGCGCGCAAGGACATCGCCGCCATCAAGGACGTGCAGGATGCCGAGTTCCGCACCTGGCAGCAAAGCCACGCCGGCGCCAACAAGAACCTGCTGACCGAACTGGACGCCGTGATCGCCCGCGACATGGCGCTGCAACGCCAGGAAGCCGCGTGGAATGAGGCGACCCACAGCGACCTGCTCAAGAGCGCGCGCACGCTGTATCGCCTGGCCCTTGAACGCCAGAAGCCGGACGCAGAGCGCGAAGGCGGCTACCAGGAACGCGACCTGTCGTTCATCAAGGCGCGCCTGACGCGACTCGAGCAATCGTTCGTGCCAGCCGTGGACGAAGCGCGCTACAAGGCCGCACTGGCCCGCTACGCGCGCATCGATGGCGCCGTGCGCCCGCAGGGCCTCGATGCACTGCTGCCGACCGAAGCGGCGCTGCCGGCAATGTACCGCAGCAGCGAGCTGGCCGACACCGCCAAGCGCCTGGCCTGGATCGGCAAGGACCCGCAGGCCTTCCGCGCATCGAACGACCCGTTCATCGCGCTGGCCGTGCGCCTGCACGACGCCGGCATGGCGCTCGAAAACGGGCGCAACGAGATCGACGGCAACCTCGAACGCGTGATCCCGCAATACATGGCGGCCGTGATCGCGTTCAAGACGTCGCAGGGCAAGCCGGTCTACCCGGACGCCAACTCGACGCTGCGCGTGACCTACGGCACGGTGTCGCCGTACGCACCGCGCGATGGCCTGCTGAAAGGGCCGTTCACGACCGTCGAAGGCATTCTTGAAAAAGAAACCGACAAGGACCCGTTCATCGTCCCGGCCGCGCTCAAGCAAGCCATTCAGGGCAAGCGCTACGGCGTGTTCAAGGACAAGGCGCTGGGCACCGTGCCGGTCAACTTCCTGTCGAGCGCCGACACCACGGGCGGCAATTCGGGTTCGGCCGTGATGAACGGGCGGGGCGAGCTGGTGGGCCTGAACTTCGATTCGACCTATGAATCGATCACCAAGGACTGGTACTTCGACACCGCCATCACGCGCGCGATCCACGTGGATATCCGCTACATGCTGTGGGTGATGAAGGAGGTCGACCATGCCGACAACCTGCTCAAGGAAATGACGATCAAGTATCCGAAGAAGTAATCCGGGTACGTCCGCATGAACGAACCCCTTGTCCTTGCCGGCCTGACGACGTCGCCACTCGAACTGATCTCGTTCGTGCTGGCCGTCATCACCGTCGTGCTCAACATCCGCCAGAAACACTGGGCCTGGCTGTTCTCGATCGCATCGTCCGCCACCTACGCGGTGGTGTTCTTCGACGCGCGGCTGTATGGCGACATGGGGCTGCAGTTCGTGTTCATCATCGCGTCGATCTGGGGCTGGACCATGTGGCTGCGCGGCGCCGGCAATGGGCCGCTGGTCGTCAAGCGCCTCAATCCCGGCACCCGCGCGTGGGTGCTGGTCGCCTGGTTCGCCGGCTTCGTGGTGCTCTCGACCTTCCTCGATCATTTCACCGACACCGACGTGCCGCACGCCGATGGCTTCCTCACCGCCGGCAGCCTGATGGGGCAACTGCTCCTGGCGCGCAAGAAGCTCGAAAACTGGCATATCTGGATCGCCGTCGACATCCTGTATGTCGGCCTGTATGTCTACAAGGGCCTGATGCTCACGGCCGTGTTGTATGGCGTGTTCGTACTGCTGGCCATTGCCGGGCTGCGTGCCTGGGCGGCGCATGTGGCGCATGTGGAGCATCGGGCGTGACGATGCCCGTTGTCGGTATTGATGGAGTAGCCCGGATTGCGATCCTGGGCGCGGAATCGTCGGGTAAGTCCACCTTGTCCGAAGCGCTGGCGCGCCGCTACAGCACCGTGTGGGTGCCCGAATACCTGCGCGAATTCGTCGACGTCCATGCGCGGGTGCCGCGTGAGGAAGACCAGTTCGGCATCGCGCGCACGCAACTGGCGCGCGAGTCTGCGGCAGCCCGTGTCGCGCAGCGCTACCTGTTCTGCGACACGACCGCGCTGATGACGGCGCTGTACAGCCGCGTGTACTGGGACCGTGTGGACGCGCAACTGGCGCAGCTCGCCGCGGATCACGCCTACGCCATCACGCTGGTGACGGCGCCCGATAGTCCGTGGGAACCCGATGGCCTGCAGCGCGAATCGGAGGAGGTGCGCCAGATGGTGCACCGGCTGCTGCTCGAAACGCTCGATGCGCGCGGCATCGCGTACACGTTGCTGGCAGGGGACCTGCCGCAACGTTTGCGGCAGGCGGAGCAGCTCCTCGGCGCACCGTAAGTCATATCGTCGGTAGGCTTTCCACGACGTTTGATCGCCATCATGTGCCTGTCGCGCGCTGCGCCGATAGGACAGAGACGGGCAGGGTGACGGCAAATAGTTTCACGACCGCGTTACTTTGTTTCTTTGTGGCATTACAATATGCTACTTTCTGAACACGGGGCGGGACGCGATGAAAAATTGGATTGGTCGTTTGCTGGGCGGTGCCGAGAAGGAAACCGTCGCGCCGGCACCCGTCAGCGCAACGCTGACGTTCGACGACGCTCGAACCATGGCGACCGAGGTCCAGGCCACGTATTACCGCTGGTTGACGGGCACCAGCCGCTGCACGGCATCCCCCGAACAAGAGGCGCAGATCCTGCGCGAAGTGCGCTCGCTCGCCGCTGATCCCGTCTGCGCATCCGGCCTGGTGCCACGCATCCCTGAACTCATCGCGCAGCTTCTAACGTCGCTGTCGGACGAGAACATCTCGACCGGCGCGCTGTCTGCCCAGGTGGGACGCGACCTGGTGCTGGTCGCCGAAGTCATCCGCGAAGCAAACAGCGCCTATTACCGCCCGGTGACGCCCATCGAAACGCTGGAAGGCGCGGTGACGATGCTGGGCCTGAACGGCCTGCGCATGCTGCTCGCGCGCATCGCGTTCCGACCGCTGCTGCGCGTGACGACCCAGGGGGTGGCGCGCCAGGTCGCGCCGATCGTCTGGAAGCATGCCGAACGCTGCGCATTCGCCGCCAGCGTCATGGCGCCGGGGCTGTCGGCCGGTGTGTTTGAAGCCTACCTGTCCGGCTTGATGCAGAACCTCGGCTTGCAGGTGGCGTTTCAGGTGGCTGACCGCGTCTGCGAAGGCAAGGTACCGGGTTCCGGTGAATTCGGCATCGCGTTCTTTGCCGCCAGCCGCGAGCTGTCATCGGTGATCGCGAGTCACTGGGATTTTCCGCCGGATGTCGTCAAGGCGATCGCGCATGCACATGAACCGGAGGGTTCGCATCCGGCGCAGGCGCTGGCGCTGGGTGACCGGATTGCGACGCTGCGCCTGCTGCTGGACGCGGGGGTGATTGGTGATGATGACCCGCTGGTGATGCAGGGGTTGAACGGGTTTGAGCGGCGGTGTTTGGGCAAGTTGTTGGAGTTGTCGGAATAAGTGGGCCTGCCAAAACCATCTGGTTGCTCGGCGGACAACAGCCGATTACACTGAGCTGTGCCGACTGTTAGCAACCAGGCAGAGCCAGCCATTCAATATCTGTTTCCACCAGTCGATCATCTATTGCATGAGACCACACTTCCACGAGGTAGCAGGACTATGGGAACGCGATGGATCGCTTCGGGATATCTACGTACAGGATACCAAAGCCATGCACTGGGATCGCTTCGATCAACTGCTCTGCCAATACGAATGCTTGTACACGTTTAACGGGGTAGAGGCTTTATTTCCGGGATCGCTCAGAGTTTTGGGGAATCGTGAAGGTTCCCATCTGTTGACCATGCTATTGGGTAGATCAATCAAAATCCGCTGCCACTTTTTCATTGAGGGGCAGTTGGAGCTCGACATCTCGCCCGAGGAAATTACTGGCCCATTAGAGCATGAGGAAGTGTTGTCATTTGTTGAGAACCTGGCGGATGCGCTAGAACTTTCTGCAGACATCACGCCCGAAAATGCGGAGAAGACACCGTTTCTGACGTACATGCCGCAGAGCAGCGCGTGGCACATACACGATAATCCCAAGTAGATGGCAACATCAGGTTCGGGTCGCATAATAATCAGGGTCAGCTCTGAAATTTGGATGCGGACTATTTCCTGGTGCCGTCAGCACGGCATTCATAAATAGACTTTTTGTTGGACTTGTGTCTGAATTTCAGACTTGACCCTGCTCGCTTCGCTTGCTTCTCAGTAGTAACATACCGGTTTCCGAAGACACGCTCGCAGCTCGGTTGCCGTAGTGGTAACAGTCTCTTACACTGAGCCATACGCTAACGTCTGCAATCGGCCCAAGCTGTGTAAAAACGCAAATTAGGCGTCGGCCTGACGACAGTCGACCTTTCAGATCGCTCGCTACGGCGTTTTCTCGAGGTCGGGAATGGTAAAGGGACCCCTGAAAACACGCGGATCATGCGTTTTTACACAGTCTGGGCTAATAGCAGACGTCGTGACGGTCCGGCGCATCGGGTGCGTTGCCTCTACAGTAAGTAGGCCACTATTAAAAACCAGCAATATTTCCAGATATTGAAGAAGTGACACGACCTTTCTGTTCAGACAACATAAACCGATCGAGGTTTTAAGGGAAGAAATGAAAATATTGCGTTCTATTGGTACCGCCGCTATTGTCGCAGCCATCGCTTGTTCGCCTGCTTTCGCGCAATCGGCTGGGGTTTCTAACCAGCGTGACATGCAGATGAACGCCGCGAGCCGTCAGCAGTTGATAGACGCCGTGATTAAGGAAGTCAACAACAGCTACGTCTTTCCCGACATGGCGAAAAAGGTCGAAAAATCGTTACGCCATCAGCAAAAGCGCGGATTCTATGACGCTATTGCTAGCGCACAGCAACTGTCCGAAGTGCTGTCCGATGCATTGCAGGCTGCCACTAAAGACCGGCACCTGCGCGTGATGTACAGCGAGGCGGTGATAGCCGGCAGGAAGTCTTATGACGAGCGATCGCCCGAGGAAGCCGCCAGCTACCTCGCGATGATGAGGTCGAACAATTTTGGCATAGATAAAATCGAACGGTTACCCTTCAATATCGGGTATTTGGAACTTGCGCGCTTCGCGCACGCAAAGGAGATGGCCGAGACGCTGGCCGCCGCAATGACGCTTGTCGCCCATACGGACGCGCTCGTTATCGACCTGCGCAATAACCGTGGAGGCGATGCAGCCGCAGGACTCCTGTTGGCCAGCTATATGTTTGACAAGCGCACCCAGCTAAACGACTTCTACTACCGCGAGGGCAACCGCACCGAACAGCGGTGGACTGCCGATGTCGTCCCCGGCCTGCGCTATGGCGGGACGAAGCCGGTCTATATCCTGACTAGCAAGGACACTTTCTCAGCAGCAGAGGACTTCACCTACGCACTCAAGAACCTCAAGCGTGCGACTGTCGTCGGTGAGACCACCGGAGGCGGCGCTAATCAGGGTGATAACAAGCGGCTGCTGCCAAACTTTTCACTCTTTGTGCCACTAGGCCGCACAATCAGCCCGGTAACGAAAACAAATTGGGAAG
>Ga0157371_10003343_pt1 | contig 14620 bp, 13 predicted proteins | sample C45metaG_FD_113462 | JGI IMG/M metagenome (GOLD analysis project Ga0157371, IMG submission 113462) | Corn rhizosphere microbial communities from Kellogg Biological Station, Michigan, USA - C4-5 metaG | ecosystem: Host-associated > Plants > Roots > Rhizosphere > Soil | place: USA: Michigan...
CTTGCCGCCAGTCAGCAGCTCGGCGCCTTCGCCCTTGGCGATTTCCAGGTACGAAAGGATTTTGTCGAATTGCTGCTCGGATGCCTGGGCGCCGACCATGGTGTCGGTGTCCAGCGGGTCGCCACGTTTAATCGACAGCACTTTCTTCATCACGACTTTCATGAAGTCGTCGTAGATCGACTCTTGGACCAATGCACGGGATGGACAGGTGCAGACTTCGCCTTGGTTGAAGAATGCCAGCACCAAGCCTTCGGCGGCTTTCTCGATGAAAGACGGTTCGGCTTTCATGATGTCTTCGAAGAAGATGTTCGGCGACTTGCCGCCCAGCTCCACGGTGGACGGAATGATGTTTTCAGCCGCGCATTTCATGATGTGCGAGCCGACCGGGGTCGAGCCGGTGAAGGCGATCTTGGCAATGCGTTTGCTGGTGGCGAGCGCTTCGCCGGCTTCTTTGCCGAAGCCTTGCACGACGTTCAGCACGCCGGGCGGCAGGAGGTCGCCGATCAGTTCCATCAGCACTGTAATGCCCAGTGGCGTTTGCTCAGCAGGCTTGAGCACTACGCAGTTACCGGCAGCAAGGGCCGGGGCGAGTTTCCAGGCGGCCATCAGGATCGGGAAGTTCCAAGGGATGATCTGCCCGACCACGCCCAGCGGTTCATGGATGTGATAAGCCACGGTGTTGCCGTCGATCTCGGCGGCGCTACCTTCCTGGGCACGGATGCAACCGGCGAAGTAGCGGAAATGGTCCGCGGCCAGCGGGATGTCGGCATTGAGCGTTTCACGCACGGCTTTGCCGTTGTCCCAGGATTCGGTGATTGCCAGCAGTTCCAGATTCTGTTCGATGCGGTCGGCGATTTTCAGCAGCACCAGCGAGCGCGCCTGGGCGGACGTGGCGCCCCAGGCATCGGCTGCGGCATGGGCGGCGTCCAGGGCTTTGTCGATGTCTTCGGCCGTGGAGCGCGGAAATTCGGCAATCGGTTGGCCATTCACTGGCGAGGTATTGGTGAAGTACTGACCTTTGACAGGCGCGACGAATTCGCCGCCGATGTAGTTACCGTACTTGCTCTTGAACGAAACGATAGCGCCTTCAGTACCGGGGTGAGCGTAACGCATAGTGATTTCTCCTTGGCTTTTGTACTTATAAGAGAGAGCGCATGTGCGCTTGCTATAAGCGTAGAGCAAAGGTCGGGCCACTGCCTTGCAGGTCAGGGAAATCAAGGCCTTGCGCTGTTTTTGTCGGACGGGTGGAACGCCGCTGTGACGCTTTCGGTACAGTCGCCGTGACACTTTGTACCGCTTGTGGCACAACCTGTGACCGTGCGGTCTTGCCACCATTGCAATGCCGGCTAGGCTGGAGGATGCTCGCATCACGGGTCGCCGAGCCCCGGGAGAACAATAAGAAATGCACGATAGCCATTTGAGTCGCCATGCCCAGCAGGTCCTGACTGTCACTCAGGGCAAATCCCACCTGCACGGCCCGGGCAGCGATCCGTCGATCGCCCGTTCCTGGCTACGGTGTCTTGAGGACTATCACCTCGACCCGGCCCTGACCGTAGCGCCGACGGTGCTGGAGCACGGCCGCGTACTGGAAAGCCGCGAGCGCTTGCAGCAAGTGCTGCACATCGCCGGCAACGAAATGACCAGCCTGCATCAGCAACTTTCCGGCGCCGGCCACGCGGTGCTGCTGACCGACGCCCGTGGCGTGATCCTCAATTGCGTCACCGCGCCCGCCGAACGCAAGATTTTCGAGCGTGCCGGGCTCTGGCTCGGCGCCGACTGGAGCGAAGCCTGCGAAGGCACCAATGGCATCGGCACCTGCCTGGTGGAGCGTCAGTCGCTGACCATTCACCAGGACGAACACTTTCGCGGTCGACACACCGGCCTGACCTGCTCGGCGAGCCCGGTGTTCGACCCGCATGGCGAACTGCTGGCAGTGCTCGACGTGTCTTCGGCGCGTCACGAGGTTTCGCGTCAGAGCCAGTTTCACACTATGGCGCTGGTCAATCTGTCGGCGAAGATGATCGAGAGCTGTTATTTCCTGCGCTACTTCGACAATCAATGGCTGTTGCGTTTTCACCTGCAAGCCGAGTCGGTCGGGCTGTTCAGCGAAGGGCTGCTGGCATTTGACGGGGAAGGGCGGATCAGTGCCGTCAATCAAAGTGCCCTGAACCTGCTGGGGCATGGGCGATGCGGATTGTTGGGGCAGCCGGTCGAGGCGTTTTTCGATTGCTCGCTGGATGAGCTGCTCGGCCGCGCGAGCGTGAACGCCAGCGCCAGTTGGCCGCTGCGCACCCGGGACGGGCGGAGTCTGTTTGCGCTGTTGCGTGGGCAGCCACGCAGCATTCCGGTGCCGGTGGTGCAACGTCCGGTGATTGCCGAGCCGGCGCGCCTGTCGGGTATTTGTATTGGCGATACCGCGTTACAGGAAGATTTCCGCAAGTCCCTGCGCGTGTTCGAACGGGACGTGCCGCTGTTGATCAACGGCGAAACCGGTTCCGGCAAAGAGGCATTCGCCAAAGCCGTGCACCAGGCCAGTCAACGGGCTGAAAAAGCCTTCGTCGCCCTCAATTGTGCGGCCATCCCTGAAAGCCTGATCGAGAGCGAATTGTTCGGCTATCGCGGCGGCAGCTTCACCGGCGCGCGCAAGGAAGGCATGCGCGGCAAGTTGCAGCAGGCCGATGGCGGGACCTTGTTCCTCGATGAAATCGGCGACATGCCGTTGGCATTGCAGACCCGGCTATTAAGAGTACTGGAAGATCGCCAGGTGGTGCCGATCGGTGGTGAGCCGGAGCCGGTCAATGTGCGGATCATCAGCGCAACGCACCGTAATTTGCTGGGGCGCGTGCAGGACGGCAGTTTCCGTGAGGACTTGTATTACCGGCTCAATGGGCTGGAGGTGGCGTTGCCGGCGTTGCGCGATCGCAGTGATAAATCGCAACTGCTCGACTTTTTGCTGGCTGAAGAGGCGGGCGGTGAGACAGTGGTGATCGATGAGCCGGCACGGCAGGCATTGCTGGGCTTCGCGTGGCCGGGAAACGTGCGGCAATTGCGCAATGTGCTGCGCACCTTGGCGGCGCTGTGTGACGGTGGACGGATCGGGCTGGAGGATTTGCCGGCGATGATTCGTCAGGTTCGGCCATTGCCCGCTGTGGCCGTTGAAGAGCCGTCAGAGCATCCGCTGGACGATGCCGAGCGATTGGCCTTGCTCAATGCGCTGGAGCAGACGCGCTGGCATATGACGAATACAGCAGAACAGCTTGGCGTCAGCCGCAATACGCTTTATCGAAAACTGCGCAAGCACGGGATTGCCAGGTGACCGCGTTGCGGCCAATCGCGAGCAAGCCCGCTCCCACATGAGTTGCGGTGGCTGATCGTTCCCATCACCTAATGAGTGCGATTTCCCACTCCCTACGCTAACCTGCGGCCATGTTTTACGAGGTCGACTAATGCACATTCATATTCTTGGTATCTGCGGCACTTTCATGGGTTCGATGGCGGTTCTGGCCAAAGAGCTGGGTCATCACGTGACGGGCTCCGATGCCAACGTCTATCCGCCGATGAGCACTCAGCTTGAAGCGCAGGGCATTGAGTTGACCCAAGGCTACGATCCCGCTCAACTCGATCCGGCTCCGGATCTGGTGGTGATCGGCAACGCCATGTCCCGCGGCAACCCGGCCGTGGAATACGTGTTGAACAAAGGCCTGCCTTACGTCTCCGGCCCGCAATGGCTGGCGGATCACGTGCTGCAAGGTCGCTGGGTCCTGGCCGTCGCCGGCACCCACGGCAAAACCACCACCAGCAGCATGCTCGCCTGGGTCTTGGAGCATGCGGGCATGAGCCCGGGCTTTCTGATTGGCGGCGTGCCGCAGAATTTCTCGGTGTCGGCCCGCTTGGGCGATACACCGTTCTTCGTCATCGAAGCCGACGAATACGACAGCGCGTTTTTCGACAAGCGCTCGAAATTTGTTCACTACCGCCCACGTACGGCGATCCTGAACAACCTCGAATACGATCATGCCGACATCTTCCCCGATCTGCCGGCCATCGAGCGCCAGTTCCACCATTTGGTGCGGACCATCCCGAGCGAAGGCCTGGTGATCCACCCGACGACCGAACCCGCTTTGCAGCGCGTCATCGAGATGGGCTGCTGGACACCGGTGCAAACCACCGGCGCCGGCGGTCAGTGGCAGGTCAAACTGCTCAGCGAAGACGGTTCGAAGTTTGAAGTGATGTTCGAAGGCGTCGCCCAAGGCGTGGTCGAGTGGGACATGACCGGCCAGCACAACGTCGCCAATGCCTTGGCAACCTTGGCTGCGGCTCGCCACGTCGGCGTCGTGCCGTCGATGGGCATTGCTGCATTGAGCGCCTTCAAAAGCGTGAAGCGCCGGATGGAAAAAGTCGCCGAAGTTCGCGGTATTACCATCTACGACGACTTCGCTCACCACCCGACTGCCATCGCCACGACCCTCGATGGCCTGCGCAAGCGCATCGGTGATGCGCCGCTGATTGCGATCATCGAGCCGCGCTCCAATTCCATGAAACTTGGCGCACACCGCGACGGCTTGCCGGAAAGCGTGGTCGATGCCGATCAGGTGATCTGGTACGCCCCGGCCAACCTCGGCTGGGACTTGGGGGCGACCGCTGCGTTGTGCACGGTGCCATCGATTGTCAGCGATTCGCTGGAAGGCATCATCGAGCGCGTGAAGTGTCAGGCCCAACCTGGCACCCATGTGGTCATCATGAGCAACGGCGGCTTCGGCGGCCTGCACGGCAAGCTCGCCGAGGCGCTCAAATGAACAGCGGCCCGGAACGCATCACACTGGCGATGACGGGCGCTTCGGGCGCCCAGTACGGCTTGCGCCTGCTCGACTGCCTGATCCGCGAAGACCGCGAGGTGCATTTCCTGATCTCCAAGGCTGCGCAATTGGTGATGGCCACCGAAACCGACGTCACGCTGCCCGCCAAGCCGCAGACGATGCAGGCTTTCCTGACCGAATACACCGGCGCCGCCGCCGGGCAGATCAAGGTGTACGGAAAGGAAGACTGGATGTCGCCGGTGGCCTCGGGCTCCGGTGCGCCAGCGGCGATGGTCGTGGTGCCGTGTTCGACCGGGACGCTGTCGGCAATTGCGACCGGCGCCTGCAACAACTTGATCGAGCGAGCGGCCGACGTCACGCTGAAAGAGCGTCGCCAGCTGATTCTGGTGCCGCGTGAGGCACCGTATTCGAGCATTCATCTGGAGCACATGCTCAAGTTGTCGAACATGGGCGTGACGATTTTGCCGGCCTCGCCAGGCTTCTATCATCAGCCACAGACCATCGATGACTTGATCGACTTTGTGGTGGCGCGGATTCTCAACCTGTTGAACATCCCGCAAGACATGCTGCCGCGCTGGGGCGAACACCATTTGAGCAGCGATGAATAAACTGCTGATCATGGTGCTGGCGTTGCAACTGACGGGTTGCGCGACGGCGCGCACCCTCGATGCGGCCAAACCCGGGGCGCCCGTTGTGTACTCGGGGACGCGCCTGGATTTGTATGCGATGAACGGCGGTTGCTGCGCGAAGGACCGGTTTGGCGCCGAAGCGCCGAGCTATCCCGGTGTCGACCTGCCGGCCAGTGCATTGCTCGATACGCTGTTGCTGCCGTTGTCTGTGCTGACGGTGATCGGCGTCAGCTTCCAGGCAACTGGCGGTCTCTAGCTGATCGTTCCCACGCGGACGGTTCGACGCCTCGACGTGGGAACGATCCTTGTGGGGCGTTATTTGCCGAGTTTGCGCAACTCATCCGACTCGACAATCCGCACTCCATCCTGCTCTTCCAACGCCAATCGCCACATCGCCCGCGCCAATTGGCAGGCCTCGATGCCGCGATATTTGCCGGGGATCAGTCGCGACAACGGTCCGGCGATTTGTTCCGCCATACGCGGTTCCACGCGATCGCCCAGTAGCAACGACGGCCGACAAATAGTCAGTTGCGGCCAATTCTGTGCGATCAACGCGTGTTCCATCTCGCCTTTGACTCGATTGTAGAAAACAGGCGACCTGCGATCGGCCCCCAAGGCACTGATCACGATCAGGTGCCGTGCGCCCATTTCCCGAGCACGCTTGGCGAACGCCACCACCATGTCCAGATCGACTGCGCGGAAGGCTTGTTCGGAACCGGCCTGCTTGATCGTGGTGCCAAGGCAGCAGTAGGCAATGTCGACGCGACCGTTGAGTTGCGGCAAAAACACCGCCGGGTCGCCGACCGGGTTTTCCAGATGAGGATGCTCGGCCAATGGCCGGCGTGAGGGGGCCAGTACCCTTGATATCGTTGGCTCATTGAGCAAGCGATCAAGCAAATGTTCACCGGTCAGCCCGGTAGCACCGGCAAGCAATACATGCTGAGGCGTCAAGTACATAGTGTTTCCCCCTTGATACTGTTCAGCTTAGTTGCTGTTTGCATCCCTGCTGCTTATAGAGACACTTTGCAAAGCTTTTCGTGCCTGCTGCTTGCGCAAGAGCTGCCAGTGGGAGAGGACGGTTTTTGGTGCCCAGATCTGCGGTTCAGAGGCCTCGAAGCTGTCAGCCAGTTCGCGCTCAGCCACCGTGGCCTTGGCCAGTTTGAAGGCTTGCTCGAGGTCGTCGGTCTGGTTCAACGCCTGGGCGAACAGCGCGTCGCCGAAGTAGGTGAAGTTAGCTTCTTCCGAGCAGCCAAAGGACACACGGTCGGCCCGCGAGGCGGTCATGATCAGCGTGCGTTCGTCCTTGAGGGCAGGGATGAAACCGCCGGAGTAGCAGGCCGAGATGACGATGATCTTGTCGCGATTCTTCAGGGGGGCAAGCACCGCGGCCAGTTCGTCGGCTGGCAAGTCGGCCAGCTCCATACGCGGCTGGTCGAGTACCAGCTCATGTTCGCTGGTGCCGTGGCTGGTCAGGTAGATGAAGATCAAATCTTCCGGGCCGCTGCGTTCGGCGAGGGTCAGTGCCGCGCGGCGCAGGTTTTCCCGGGTGGCCATCGGCCGGTCTACAAGATGATCGCGGTGGTTGACCAGGCGGATCTGGCCGAAGGCGCCGAAGCGGCTGTTGAGCATGTTGCTGACGTAATCGGACTCGCGCAGGAATACGCTCTGCTTGCCGTCACCGCCCACGGTCAAGGTGTACAGCTCAACCGCTGGCGTAGAGGCCGGCACCTTGGTCAGTGCATCGTCGAGCAAGCGGCCCTGGGCCAGCAACCCGAGTTCCAGGCTGTCGGGCAATAATTTGCCATCGGCGTTGCGCACACGCTGACCATTGGCCCACGTACCGCTTTGTACCGTGCCATCGGTCAGCACCAGCGTGCCGCGACCTGAATAGGCGTCTGCATCGAACTGGCCGACGTAGAAGCTGCCGTCGGGCAGGTTCAAACGGCCCTCGCCGCTGAAGCGCCAGTCGCTGAACTGGCCGACGTAATGACTGCCATCGGCGCCGATCAACTCGCCCTTGCCGTTCAGCGAGCCGTCCTTGAACTGACCCAGCCAGACATCGCCGTCGGCATTTTCGTAGCGGCCCTTGCCGTTCAGTTGATTGTTCTTGAAACCGCCGACGTAGATATCGCCGTCAGCGCTGTTGAATGTGCCGTTGCCTTCCAGTTGTCCGTTGACGAAGTGCCCGGTGAACTGATTGCCGCTGGCATCGCCGCGCTGGCCTTCACCGTTGGGTTTGCCGTTGGTGAATTGGCCCTGATAGGAGCTGCCGTCTTCGAGTTCGAGACGACCGAGCCCTGAATACTGATCGGCTTTGAACTCACCGCGGTAGGTCATGCCGTTTTCTTTGAGCGTGCCTTCACCGTCGCGGCGCCCGAGCTTGAATCCGCCGGTGTAGCTGCTGCCGTTGGTGGTCAGCGTGCCTTGGCCGTCGAACAACCCCTGGTTGAATTGCCCGCGATAGACCTCGCCGTTGCTGCCATGCCATTCGCCCTGGCCATGCCATTGCCCCTTGTCGAATTCGCCGGCATACCAGCTGCCGTTCGGGTAGTCGACGCGGCCCTGGCCTTGCAGCAAGCCATTGACCAGATCGCCGCGATAGCGCCCTCCGTCCGGCAAGCGGGCATCAGGGGGCAACAGCGATTCGCCATCTCCGCAAGCGGTAAGCAACAGGGTCAAAGCAAGGAGGGCGAGTGAGCGCATAGCGGGATCCGGGCAATTAGGCGACCGAGTATGCCGCAGCTATGTGTCGTATATATAGAGAGGGTCGCGAAACAGCGTGAGCTGCTTCGCATCCGGGGGGTTATACGAAGCAGAGGGACAGCGATTCAGCGATATAGGCCGGTTTGTCCGAGCCGTCTATCTCAAGGGTGCAGGTGGCCTTGAGCAGCCATTGGCCGGGTTTTTTTTCGGTGGCGTCGCTGAGTTCGACCTTGAGACGCACTTTCGAATCGACCTTGACCGGTTGAATGAAACGTACGCTGTCGAGACCGTAGTTGACCACCATCTTCACGCCTTCGGGGAGGATGAGGATGTCTTCCATCAGTTTCGGAATCAGCGACAACGACAGGAATCCATGGGCAATCGTGCTGCCAAATGGCGTTTGCGCGGCTTTGACCGGGTCGACGTGGATGAACTGATAATCGCCTGTGGCTTCTGCGAACAGGTTGATGCGCTCTTGATCGATGGTGAGCCATTCGGAACGTCCAAGTTCCTTGCCGACATAATCTTTGAGCTCTGCAACGGGAACATAGGGCATTGAGACTCTCCTTGGGTTTCATCGGATTTATAGTTTTTCGGGTGGGGGGATTTGACCTCCCTGCGAACCACTTTAGATCAACATGGCAATTTGCTCCGGTCAACTGACCATGCTTTTGGCGAATGCCGGTCCATAGCGTTGACGTGCTTATAATGCCCGGCCCCTGATTTGTGGGGAGAGCGTGGGGAGATGCGGGATGTTGTTACGTGGCCTGACCTGGCTGGTGCTGTTCCAATTGCTGGGCACAGCCCTCAATCATTTGTTTTTACCGGTACTGCCCGGGCCGATTGTCGGCCTGCTGCTGTTGCTGGTGTACCTGATTTCACGCGGGCAAGTCGGTGAGCCTTTGAACCTGGCGGCCAGCAGTCTGCTGCGCTATTTGCCGTTACTGCTGGTGCCGCCCGCCGTGGGCGTCATGGTGTACGCCAAGGACATCGCCGCGGACTTCTGGGCCATCGTCGGCGCGCTGGTGTTGTCGCTGGTGCTGTCCATGGCATTTGCCGGGGTGATGATGCAGCGCATGGTCAAGCGTCATACCCGTCGCGGAGATCACTCATGATCCTCGACTGGCACGGCGCGCTGGACTCGGTGATTCATCACCCGTTGTTCGGCATTGGCATTACGTTGGGCGCCTATCAGTTGGTGCTGGCGGCGTTCGAGAAAACCCGCTGGATCTTTCTGCAGCCGGTGCTGGTGTCCATGCTGTTGGTGATTGGTGTACTGACGGTGTCTGGCATCACCTTCGTTGAATACCGCAAGAGCACCGAGATTCTCAGTATCCTGCTCGGGCCGGCGACGGTGGCGCTGGCGGTGCCGCTTTACCTTAATCTGCGGCGGATTCGGCAGTTGTTCTGGCCGATATTTACTACGCTGGTGATAGGCGGCGTGGTCGCCACGGGCATGGGAGTGTTGCTGGGTTGGTGGTTTGGCGCCGAACACATGATCCTCATGACCATGGCGCCCAAGTCAGTGACCTCGCCCATTGCGATGCTGGTGGCCGAGCAGATTGGTGGCGTCGCGGCGTTGGCGGCGGTATTCGTGTTGATCACCGGCGTGATCGGTGCGATCTTCGGGCCGAGCCTGTTGACCCGGCTCGGTGTGCTCAGTCCTGAGGCGCGTGGCATGGCGCTGGGTATGACCGCCCACGCCGTCGGCACGTCGGTGGCCTTGCAGGAAAGTGAAGAATGCGGCGCCTTCGCAGCGCTGGCGATGAGTCTGATGGGAGTGGCCACGGCGGTGTTCCTGCCGTTGGCGGTGTCGATGGTGGTGTAAGGAATTGTCTATGAGCTTGCCGCTTTTTCCGCTGAACACGGTGTTGTTTCCTGGTTGCATCCTTGACTTGCAGATCTTCGAGGCGCGCTACCTGGACATGATCAGTCGCTGCATGAAACAGGGCAGTGGCTTTGGTGTGGTGTGCATCCTCGACGGCGAAGAGGTCGGCATTGCGCCGGCGGGTTACGCGTTGGTGGGATGCGAAGCGCTGATCACCGATTTCAAGCAACAGGACAATGGCCTGCTGGGTATCCGGGTGCAGGGCGGACGGCGTTTTCACGTGTTGCGCTCTGAGGTGCAGCGCGATCATTTGACCGTCGCTGACGTCGAGTGGCTGGAAGATGAGCCTGAGCAACCATTGCAGGACGAAGATGCCGACCTGGTGGCGCTGCTCAAGGCACTGGCCGAACATCCGATGGTCGAGGCGCTGAACATGGGGACTGAAGCGACCGGACAACAGTCGCTGGCCAATCAACTGGCGTATCTGCTGCCGTTCGCCGAAGTGGACAAGATCGACCTGCTGCAACTCGATGACCCACAGCAGCGACTGGATGCGATCCAGGCGCTGCTCGATGAATTGCAGGGTGAGTTGTTCGCCTGATCAGTAGGCATACCGCAACATCGCAGTCGGCAAATGCCGCAATGCGAAGAACCCGAACAGTGCCACCATTGGAGGCAATACCAGCCACCAGACTTTGGATGGCATCGGGTTGAGCGGCGTCTGGCGCTGGCTCAGCCACAGGCTCGCCGCGCACACGCACGCCGCCAGCATTGCGCCGGCCAGCACATCCGTTGGCCAATGCGCGCCCAGATAGACCCGGGAAAGGGAAATCGCCAGCGCCGGCAAGCAGCCAAGCAGCAACCATGTCAGGCGCATACGCGGCGGTTGGCCGCGACCGGCCAGTACGGCGAGGGTCAGGAACAAGGCGAATGATCCCGAGGCGTGGCCGCTGGGCATGCTGTAACTGGTGAGCGGATCGCTCAGCACTTCCGGGCGAATGCGGGCGAAAAACTGCTTGGTGAATGTATTGCCCAGGGCGGTAAAGAGCAGGGTGCTGCCAGCGAAGATGGCCTGGCGCCATTGCCGGGTGAGCAGCAGCAAACCGGTCAGCAGGGCGCTGAACACCAGCATATTGCGGAACTCGCCGATCAGCGTGAAGGTGACGGCCACTTCATCGAGCATCGGGCTGCGGTGTTCCTGCACCAGGGTCATCACGCCTTGATCGAGGGCAGTCAGGTGTGGGTAGCCGATGAACAGTCCCAGCAGAATCAGAAAGCTCATGCCGCTAATCAGCACCGTTGCCTTGCGATGGCGACGCATGCTGCTGGTAATGCTCAAGCCCACCATGACGGCGATGCTGCCTGCGACGACCCCGGCCTCGGGCCAGAATCCGTCAGGCAATGGCAGGCGGATGGCCGCGCCCGTGGCCCAACCGGGCAGCAGGTAGGCAACGCTCCAGCCTGCGGCGGCCAGCAGACTGACGGCGGCGAAGCGTGGGAAGGGCATGTCGAACATCCCGGCGACCATCGGCAGCATTGGCCGTAGCGGGCCGATAAAGCGCCCGACGAGCAGACTGGCAATGCCGTAGCGCTGAAAATACGACTCGGCGCCAGCGATCCATTCCGGGTGATGACGCAACCCTGGCAGGCGCCGGATGTTCTGGTGGAAATGTCGACCAATGAAATAAGAGACGACATCGCCCAGCACCCCGGCGACGAACCCCAGCAATAGCGTTTCGCTCAAGGACAGTGCACCGCTGCCGGCCAGTACCGCTACGGCAAAGAGCAAGACCGTGCCAGGCACTATCAGCCCGGCAATCGCCAGGCACTCCACAAAGGCCACTATGAACACTGCCGCCGCCAGCCATTGCGGGTTAGCCGCCAACCAACCGGTCACGCTATCGAGCCATGGGCCCATAAAAACAACTCCATCGAATGTTCAGTTGGCCCCGAAAAGGACGAATCTTCAAAATGTCACGAGTCCCTGTGGTCCCGGCACGTTAAGTCAGCAAAAAATAATCGCGGCCTTCAATCTGCCCTCGTCGCAGTGGGTTGCGCGTGCAATACGGCGCGTAAGCCGCATCGACGAAGCGGTACATCAAATGCTCATCGCGTCCCTGGGGGATGCCCAGGCGCGTGGTCTGGATGATGTGAGCCGGTGCCGGGCCGACATTTTCCACCAGCAGCACTTCATGATCGAAGCGTTTGGCGTCCCAGACCGGCACCTTCAGGCCTAGCGATTTGCAAAGCAATGTCTGTCCGGCGCACAGCTTTTGCGAGGGGCGAGGCCGTCCTTGAGCATCAGGATTGTTCAGCAGCATCTGCGCCAGGCTCGCCGGCCCGCTCAATTCATCGACCCATGGATAGGCGGATTTGATCAATACCGCGTTGCCGGGGCCTTTGGCGCTGAAGTTCAGGGAGTCGCCACCACGGGCGTAATACATATAGATGTGGCCGCCATCCAGAAACAAAGCCTTACGCTTTTCTGTGTAGCCAAGGGACGCGTGGCTGCCTTTTTCTTCGCAGTAATAGGCTTCGGTCTCGATGATGCGAGCACTGAGCCACAGGTCGCCGACCCGGTGGCGGATGATTTTGCCCAGTAAATCCCGGGCCAGCGTTTGGGCGTCTCTGTCGAAAAAGGCGTCCGGGAGCCCTGTGGGAGGGGGCGCGGCGGACGTGTTAACTGTCAGGTTTGACATAATGAACGGCATTATTCAGGGCTGATTGAGCGGCGATGATAACAATTTGCAGCTTAATCACGGCTGAACGTCGGCAAATCGCCCTCCATTTCGACCATCCGCCCGTCACTGCTGTTAGTCGGGGGGCGCGACAGCTATAATCTGCCGCTTTACTTTACCAAGACCTTAGCAAAGACCACTCCAGACCATGACTGAGTCCGTTCTTGACTACATGACCCGCCTGGGTCGCGCTGCCCGCGAGGCTTCTCGCGTGATTGGCTGTGCCAGCACTGCGCAGAAGAACCGCGCGCTGCAGGCGGCTGCCAATGCGCTGGATGCTGCACGCGCCGAGCTGACGGCTGCCAATGAACTGGATTTGGCCGCTGGTCGTGCCAATGGTCTTGAGCCGGCATTGCTTGAGCGTCTGGCGCTGACCCCGGAGCGCATCGACGGCATGATCGTCGGCTTGCGTCAGGTGGCGGCATTGCCGGACCCGGTCGGTGCGATCCGCGACATGAGCTTCCGTCCGTCGGGCATTCAGGTCGGCAAGATGCGCGTGCCGCTGGGCGTGATCGGGATCATCTACGAATCCCGGCCGAATGTGACGATCGACGCTGCCAGCCTGTGCCTGAAGTCCGGTAACGCAACCATTCTGCGTGGCGGCTCCGAGGCGATTCATTCCAACCGTGCCATCGCCGCGTGCATCCAGCGTGGCCTGGCCGAGGCCGAGCTGCCTGCCGCTGTGGTGCAAGTGGTCGAAACCACTGATCGCGCTGCCGTCGGCGCGCTGATCACCATGCCCGAATACGTCGACGTCATCGTGCCCCGTGGCGGCCGAGGCCTGATCGAGCGGGTTAGTCGCGATGCCCGCGTGCCAGTGATCAAACACCTGGACGGCATCTGCCACGTGTATGTCAGTGCCCACGCCGATCTGCCGAAAGCCCAGCGCATCGCCTTCAACGCCAAGACTTACCGTTATGGCATCTGTGGCGCGATGGAAACGCTGCTGGTGGATCAGGCCGTTGCCAAGGATTTCCTGCCGTCGATGGCTGCACAGTTCCGCGAAAAAGGCGTTGAGCTGCGCGGTTGCGAACGCACGCGAGCGATCATCGACGCAGTGCTGGCCACTGAAGAAGACTGGACCACCGAATACCTGGCGCCGATCCTGTCGATCCGCGTGGTCGACGGGCTGGACCAGGCCATCGAGCACATTAACAAGTACGGCTCCCACCACACCGACTCGATCGTCAGCGAAAACCTCGCAGACACCCGGCGTTTTGTGGCGCAAGTCGATTCTTCGTCGGTGATGATCAATACGCCGACCTGTTTCGCCGATGGCTTTGAATACGGATTGGGTGCCGAGATTGGCATTTCTACTGATAAGCTGCACGCCCGCGGCCCGGTGGGCCTCGAAGGGCTGACCTGCGAGAAGTACATCGTGGTCGGTGATGGTCAGTTACGCGGTCAGGCGTCAGTCTGAGTTGGGCGACCTTGACCCGACAGCCCAAGTGACTGCCAGCGAGCCGCAACCTCGCCGCATTGGCGTACTGGGCGGGACTTTCGACCCGGTGCACATCGGCCATTTGCGCGGTGCGCTGGAAGTCGCCGAATCGCTGGCGCTGGATGAATTGCGCCTGACGCCGAGTGCCAGGCCGCCTCATCGCGGCACGCCGCAGGTGTCCGCGCAGGACCGGCTGGCAATGGTCGAGTGCGCGGTGGCCGGTGTGGCGCCGTTGGTGGTGGACGCGCGGGAGTTACAGCGCGACAAACCGTCCTACACTATCGATACCCTGGAACTGATGCGTGCCGAACTGGCCGCCTCTGACCAGGTTTTTCTACTTTTGGGCTGGGACGCATTTTGCGGCCTGCCCACTTGGCATCGCTGGGAAGAGTTGCTCCAGCATTGCCACATCCTGGTGCTGCAACGCCCGGATGCCGACAGCGAACCGCCGGATGCCTTGCGCA
>Ga0157371_10003348_pt1 | contig 14608 bp, 12 predicted proteins | sample C45metaG_FD_113462 | JGI IMG/M metagenome (GOLD analysis project Ga0157371, IMG submission 113462) | Corn rhizosphere microbial communities from Kellogg Biological Station, Michigan, USA - C4-5 metaG | ecosystem: Host-associated > Plants > Roots > Rhizosphere > Soil | place: USA: Michigan...
AAGCTATACGCCTATCCCCCGTCTGATAACCAGATTTGAATTTAATACGATAAGAAAAGGAAGGGATGGCAGTTTGGAGGATCAGTATTTTGCCGAACCGCAGCCTGGGTTTTTGAGCCAGGGGCCGGTTGAAAAACAACAACAGTTCCTGTTGGAGGCCAACTATCAATTGTTAAACAAACTGCAGGTAAAAGCAGCGTTTATGCATCAAAATGGTGTGATCCGCCCCGAAATACAGACCTCAGCAGTTCCTAACGAGTTTAAGTTCGGTGTATCATATGGCTTTTAAGCCTTAATACTTTATATTTGTCGTTTATCATAACATCTTCATGAATAATAAATTCCGTTACTACATACTGTTGATTTTATTGGTTGTGGGCTATTCCAACAGCCAGGCGCAAACAATCTCAATGAGCGATATTCAGAATGTGAAAGTCAGTCAGTTATCTGATGATCAGATTACCCAGGCATGGAATAAACTGCAGGAATCTGGAGTTCCGGAGCAGGAGGCCTACAAAATGATGTTACAGAAAGGCATGCCTCCTAGTGAAGTTCAGGCCTTTAAAGATAGGGTATCCTTGCTTGGATTGAATAAAAAAGCAGCAACAGTTCCTGTGAATCCGGAAAAGGAAAAAAAAGACTTTAGCCGTGATACTGCCAATACCACGGTAAAACCTAAGCCGATAGTAATTGAAAAACCCGCTCCCGAGCCGGTTTTAAATGTTTATGGGACGGAATTTTTTAACCAGACCGCTATTAAGTTTGAACCTAACTTTAGTCTTGCTACACCTAAAAGCTATGTGCTTGGCCCTGGTGACGAGCTGATTGTTTTGGTAACGGGCCTGAATGAAAGCAGTGTGCGCACAAAAATATCGCCTGAAGGTAATCTGCAGGTTCCCTATGCAGGGCTGGTATACTTAAACGGTTTTACCATAGAACAGGCCACAAGCTTGATTCGCACTAAAATGACAAAGGTATATCCGGCAATACGCAGCGGACAAACCCAGGTAGCAGTTAATCTTGGCAATACAAGAAGTATTAAGATCACTTTGGTTGGTGAGGTAAAAACCCCGGGATCATATACGCTATCTTCATTGTCTACCTTGTTTAACGCATTGTACAATTCAGGTGGCCCGAATGCTAACGGATCACTGCGCTATATCGAGTTACTGAGAAATAACAAAATCTATAAAACGGTAGATTTCTACAGCTTTTTGCAAAATGGTTTGATGGACGGGAATGTAAGGCTTGAGGACCAGGATGTGATCAGAATTCCTGTTTACAGGAAAAGAGTTGGCATTAAGGGTGAGGTGAAACGTCCGGCAATTTACGAGCTAAAGGAAAATGAGCAGCTGGAAGATCTGATTAAATACGCCGGTGGCTTTACAGACATTGCTTATCGTGGAATTGCGAAAGTAGATCAGATTAATGAACTGGAAAGAGAAGTAAAAGATGTACCTGCAAACCTATTCGGGAATTTTACTCCGCATAATGGTGACCTGATCCAAATTGGGGCCATAACAAACAGATACACCAATAGAGTTGTCCTGGAGGGCGCAGTCAATCGTCCGGGGATCTATGAGCTTACGGCCGGCTTAGGTCTGTCAGATCTCTTAAAAACGGCTCAGGGGCTAAAAGTCGACGCGTATATGGAGAGGGGCTATATTAAAAGAACCTTACCCAATCTGGAAAGAGAGATGATCTCTTTTAATCCTGCTGATATCATTAACGGAAAAAACGACGTGCCTTTAATGAGAGAGGATTCAGTTATGATTCCGGACAGGGCAGTTTTTGTTTCTCAGCAGAATGTTACGGTTAATGGCTTTGTAAAGAAACCTGCCAGCTTTACTTATCGAAAGGGAATGAAATTAGGTGATGTTATTGCTATGGCAGGTGGTTTTCAGGATGAAGCGGCAGAGCATCACGTTGAAATTTCAAGGATCATTAAAAATACATCAGACAGTGTTGCAAACCAGTTGGTAAAAACATTTACCATAGATGTAAATAAGAACTCACTTGCTGATCAGGAGCTGGAGCTGGAACCTATGGATTACATTTATGTGCCAAGACTGGTAAATTACCGCGCGCTGGGCAACATTAGTGTAAAGGGAGAAGTGCTGTTCCCTGGTGACTACGCGGTTCAGAGAAGAGACGAAACCGCGCTGGATCTATTGCAAAGAGCCGGCGGACTTAGTCCGTATGGTGCGTTAGAAAATGCGCAGGTTTACAGAAAGGGGGTAAGATTGAACCTTGATTTGACCGATAGAAGGAATGATGAAAATGTAAAAAGGACAATGATCCTGTTACCTGGCGACAGCATATATATACCGAGGGCTATTTCTCTGGTAGAGGTGTCGGGAGCAGTAAATAATCCGCAATTCATTAGTTATAAAGGAAAACGCTTTAAATACTATATCAATGCGGCCGCCGGGACAAAAGAAAATGCTCGTATAAAAGGCGCCTATGTACAATATCCTGATGGGTTGAATAAGCCTGTGGGACATTTTCTTTTCTTCCGCAACTACCCTACAGTTAAGCCAGGAAGTAAGATTGTTGTTCCGGTAAAAGACCCAAATAATAAGTTCAGGCTGGGTTTTGCTGAGATAAGTGGAATTACATCTGCAATTACTGCATTAATAGGATTGATCGCGATTTTAGCAAAATAAGATGACTCAGGAATTTTCTATAAAGGATTTAATCAACGAACGCATAAGGGATGTGAAGTATGTGTTTCGGTTCAAGAAGCAGTTATTTATTGCTGTTTTAGCCGGCGGTATACTAGGCGCTTTACTTGCATGGATGAAGCCTGCCAATTATACTGCACGATTAAGCTTTGTGGTAGATGATTCCAAATCGGGAGGTGCTGGTGCCGGTTTGGCCGGACTTGCTGGTCAGCTAGGTTTTAATCTGGATGGCCTTTCCGGGGCCGGAGGTGTACTTGCAGGAGACAATGTACAGGAGCTTTTAAAGAGCCGTAAATTGATTAAAGCAACCCTTCTGACACCATATGATTCTACAAGTAACCAGTCGCTTGCGGATCGCTATGCGAAGGTTTACGAATTGGATAAGAAATGGAACAAGCATCTGAGATCGGGTGAGCAACTCAACTTTCCTGTTGGAGGCAAGAACAACACCAGATTGCAGGATAGTCTTTTACATGAAATGTCGACCCTTATTTTGAAAGGTGAGTTTGGCATTACCAAAACAGATAAAAAATTGAGTTTTTTTGAGATCAACACAACCATGCGTGAAGAGAGATTAGCGCATCTGTTTTGTACCAGGATGCTTACTCAGGCTACTGATTTCTTTATCAGTACAAAGACCCAGCGTTTGCGCAACAACGTGAGCAGACTTCAACATCGAGCAGATAGTATAAGTAACATTTTAAACCGCAAAACGTATGCTGCCTCGGCGGCCAACCAGCGCCTTTTAGATCTAAACCCTGCCTACTCATCTGTTAATGCAACAGCAGAGTTAAGAGAAAGGGATAAAATTATATTGAACACTATTTTTTCGGAAACAGTTAAGAATCTGGAACTAAGTAAAACCATGCTTGCTCAGGAAACACCGACAGTACAAATTGTGGATGAGCCTGAACTTCCGCTTAAAAGGAATAAACTGAAATATCCTTATGCCATTTTTATTGGAATGCTACTTTCAGGCGTATTATTTGGCGTTTATTTAACCCTGGTTAAGAAAGATACAAACTAACTAGAAACGATAGCTAACGCCAAACTCGCCATGAATGTTGTATTTATCATTATGAGGAATATAATAGGTATCTGGTGTATAATCTGCCTGCAGCCATTGATAATTTAAAGACTTAATGACCTGAAATTTAGCATTGAACAATAGATTTTTATAGTTCCATTCACCCTGCGCTGCAAGCGCAAAATCTACCCACTTACGGCTCAAACCATTTTCGCCTGGATTTTGGCCAATGAAATCTAAATTGTGTTCATATCGTTCAAAGGTGACACCAAGCTTTTTTAGGCCTTTAACCCAATTAATATCTAAAGACTGTAAGTTACCATCTGTACCCGTCCCTAAACGCTGACCAAGATGTGTATAACCTTCACGAACTCTTGAATGGGTATAGAAATTACCGGCATCCTTAATTGTTCGGATTAGCGGCTGCGATGTCTGTGTAATTTCTCCATTGATCTGGACAAACTCATCAGTGCGCCCTTTTAATGGCACAAGTTTCCTTATCCCAAACAAATAAGCCTTGGAATGATCGGGTGAGGTTAAAAATTCCCTAAAGTTGTATGCATTGTCATTTTTACCAAATTCAAAATAAACTTCAGCTTTCGCTTTAGCAAACACCCACCTGGCGTATAAAGAGGTTCGCTGATCCCTGTTAAATGGATCATCGAATGTGGCGACTGATTTCTTTTGAAGAGGTACAAAAAATGGGAAATAACCAGAAAAGCCATTAACATCTTTACCATAAGCTGCAAATGTTCTGGTAAAACCAATAAATAACCCTGGAACCCATTTCGGCTGATAAATCAGGTTAAGCCCTGCTAAATACCTCCAGCTTCCGTCTTTAGGTTTGTATACATTTTGGCCAGTTGATAATGTCTGTTGCAAAAGAGGAGCATATCCTGAGGAAGTTAATCTTCCCCCGATAACCTGTCCTTCTAATGAACCGATGTAAATATTTACAGGCCGAACGGTATTTAAAGTAAAATGTCTGAATCCCGGAGCACTGTTACCCATGATTAAAGAATTATGAACGCCCGGTCCCCACCATAGGTTCTCGTTAGAAAAGCCAAAAGAGGCGGGGCCAAAGGTTAAACGAATACTGCTTTGCCCCAATAGTAACTTGTTATAAGCTCCCGTTCCAAATCTTTCAGGAGCATCTATTTCATTATAAGAATTGTAATAGTTCCGAATATCCACATCAGATTTACCTTTTGCAAAACCGTCGAAACTCCCATTTACTGCATAAACATATTCTGGCCTAAGCTGGATGCTTAATGGTCCAAATTTTGCGAAAAACCCTCCACTGATTAAGGTCTGATAACCTTTGGCCGGAATCATACCCCCATCATTCCAACCGTAAGGCCTTTGTGAATTAAATTGATTCTGCCAGCTAATGGGTAATATTTGAAATTTACCTTTTCCATCGGCAAAGGTCAAGGGCTCACTAAAATTCAACCAGCTTTCGTCGGCCAATGTACTATCAGGGTCGAATACATTGCTCACCTTTAGAGCTTCCGCAGATAATGGACGAACACTAAATGAAATGGTAGAGTCTAACTGCCCTGTCATTTGCATCCTTCTATAATAGTCTTCTAATCCCTGTGTACCCACAGGAACCGTTTGGGCAGATACAATACTGAATAACCCACTGCAAATAATAAATCCGGGAATTAAAAAAAATAACTTCTTCATCTGTCTTGCCCTTAAAATCTATAAGTTAAACCCGCTTGTAATTGTAAATTAAATACATCTTTTCCTGGAACCATATATTTTTCTCCTGGCTGCTGGATCAGGTACCATTGATAGTTTAAAGATTGAATGGCCTGAAGCTTAGCATTAAAGATAAAGTTCTTATAATTCCATTCGCCATTGGCTGCAAGACTAAAATCGGTCCAGTTTCTTCTAAAATCCTTAGAATCTATATAAGCATAATAGTAAAAATCAGTATTGTGTACATAGCGGTCCAGCTGTAGGCCTAAACGCTTTAAGCCGCTGATCCAACTCACCTCAACTGACTGCATATTACCACCAGGGCCAATACCAGCTCCTAAAACTTCTCCTCTGTTGGTGTAGCCGTGAGGGACGCCAACACTATTGTACCACCCGGATGCTTTAAGAACGTCATCAAGCGAAGGGTCGCCCATTTGGGTGACTTCAACACCTAATAAAATATTTTCGTTCCGGGAACGATTAAATGGCAGCAATTTCCTTACCCCAAAAATATAAGCCCTTGCAGTTGCCGGTTCTAAAAGAAAATCGCCGGAATAATTATTGTGTCCATATTCGAAATACAGTTCCGCCTTCTCTTCAGGCCATAACCACCTTAAGAATAGAGATCCTCTTTCATCACGTTTATTAATGGGCTCATCAGCAGTAACTGTTTTATTTGAAGAGAAAAACGGTAAATAATCAGAAAATCCCTTTAAATCCTTGCTATAGCTTTGTGAGCTTTTTGTAAAGCCTAAAAACAACCCAGAAACCCATTTCGGCTGCCAAGTTAATACTACTCCTGATAAATATCGCCAATCGTTTGGTTTGGATACATAAAGATTTGAACCCATGTAGATTTTATCGGGTTCTAAAGGGCCAAATCCTGAACCTTCTAATCTGCCAGCAATCAACTGCCCTTCAAAAGATCCAATAGCCGTTTTGATTGGCTTAGTTGTATTTAAAGTAAGGTGCTTGAATCCCGGTGCAGTATTACTCATTAATAGCGAGTTTCGCATTCCCGGTCCCCACCAAAGACTTTCAGTTGAAACGCCGAAGGACATTCCTTTATAGTTTAACCTGATGCTGCTTTGACCCCAGTAAGCTCTGGAATATTCTTTACTTCCAAATCTGACAGGAAGGTCAATCTTGTTATAAAAATCATAGTAACGCGCAAAAATAATGTCATAATGATCTTTATTAAAAGTCTCAAATGCAGGATTTCCGGCTACAACTATTTCTGGTTGGAACTGAATACTTAATGGGCCGTATTCTGCATATATACCTGGACTTAACAACATCTGAAACCCTTTTGCCGGAATCATTGCACCATCATTCCACCCGTATGGGTGATGTGTGTTAAACTGTGTTTGAAAGATAAATGGCAAGAGCTTAGCCCGAAATTTACCTTCCGTCCATTCATTCTCCGTATCGAGCAGGTTATACCTGATCTCCGTAGAATCCGGAAAAGCACCATCCTTTAACTTAAAAGCAGAATAGGGGATTAACGGCCTTACCGTGAAAGAAACTGTGGAATCTAAATTTCCTTTCAATTGCTCTCTTCGGTAATAATCTTCAAGTGCCTTTGACCCTACCGTTAAAGATTGCGCACTAAGCCCCAGCGTACTTACCATCAATGAAGAAAATACAACATACTTTATCCACCTCATAAGCTAATGACTTTAACATTAATGTTATCAACAGACCAACTTTCATCGCAAAGCGGATCATCACTATTGGTTTGCATCAATTTATCCATAAACTGCATCAAAAGAGAAGATTTGGAATGACTAAAATTCTTTTTAATCCTGTAAAGTGTGGTTCCACCAATATTGTGGCACACGGAAGGTAAATTTATTTTGAAAGCTCCAGTTTTAGGATTGTTATTAAAATTTGGATAGTCATTTGGATAAGATTGGGGTGAACAACGCATGCCAGCGCCACAGGTATTATTTGAAAACGTTGTATTGATATATTCCTTCCCGTCGACGACTAATTTCCAGATATCCGGCCCATCTATATTTTCATTGTCGTTATTTTGATTCCCGTCCCAGCTGTCATGAATATACAGGTCAAAAGTAACTTCTACCAAATCATGCTTAGGCAAATCGGTAAGTGCAAGGTTAAAACCCGCATTGTTATATTGCCCCATAACCTTTGAATTATTATAGGTTGTTAAGGTTCCATTGGAAATGCCTTTAAGGTCGCCTTGTTCAAAGTCATTGCTGTACACATCCACCTCGCTTGTAACATCCTTAGTACAGGAAGAAAATAAAACAAGAAAGAGCACTATTAGTATATTTTTATTCATCAATCACTTTTTTATTTGCAAAACATATCCGTCAAATGCCACGCACAACTATAGTGCCGTTTTTAAAAAACATAAAAACAGGTAATTCAGACGCAGTAAAATCACTCGCTTAATAAGGATACGATTTAATTTTCTGATATTTTTTCAAGAACCCGCTCAGCAAAGCTTTTCTCGGATTTTGCAGGTTTTATTGCGTTTGGAGAATCAGGCAATAACAGCGAATTTCTTTTGAATCTGTTTATAAACAAACTTAAGACACCATTTAGACTTAACATCAAAAGCATCATTAAACTGATCAATTGCGCATCTCCGATACTTTGCAATGAAAGTGCAGCAATAATGAAAACAGTATTTACTGAGGCGAGTACTAATGTCGCTTGCACGTGACTTAAACCAAGAGAAAGCAAACGATGGTGAATGTGGTTACTATCTGCCGTAAAAGGAGAGGTTCCACGCATTATTCTTAGCGTAAAAACACGCAGCGTATCAAAAACAGGGATTACTAATATTGCGGTTACTAATCCTGCACCCGAAGTAATTACAAATGGGCCAGCCAACACGTTTTCAGTCAGGCTTACGGTCATAAACTTAATACTCAGAACAGCAGCAATGAATCCTAGCAGCAATGAACCTGAATCTCCCATAAAGATTCTTGCGGGGGTTACATTAAAAAATAAAAATCCCAGAAGTGCTCCTGCTAATGCAGTTGCCAGATAAGCCCACCCTAAATCACCTGACTTAAAAAAAAGAACACCAAATACCACACTCAGAATTAAGCCAATAGATCCGGCAAGACCATCAATGCCATCAATTAAATTAAAGGCATTAACAATGCCGACAATAAAAAAAACTGTTAATGTTATACTCGCATAATAGGGTATATCATAAAAACCAAAGATACCATGAAGATCTGAAATTCTAATGTTTGCCACCATAGCGACAATAAAAGCGCTTGCAAATTGTGCAACAAATTTGATACCCGGACTCAATCCTATAATATCGTCCTTTAATCCAATCATAAATAGCACTAATCCTCCGGCCATTAAAACATTCGCTTCAGGAAGTACTTGAGAGGGGATAAATATTGAGCAGGAAAAAAGAAATCCGGTAAAAATGGCTACACCTCCAAAGTTTGGAATAATGCGCTTATGGATCTTTCTGGACTCATTAGGGTCGTCAAATAGCCGTTTTCTTAAGGAAACAGTTATTATTGGCGGAATAGCAAAAGCTACAACCAGAAGACTTGTAAGGTAGATCAGGGTAAAAAGCATAGGTAGGCGTTTATGTGAGAGCAAAGAACTATAATAATGCCAAAATTAATGAAAATTATCTGATATCACCTACTAGTGATATTATTTTTAATTACAGATAGAACTTCCTGATTAATTCTTTTTCTTTCCTCATCAAAAAACCATCCCCATTTATTAAAGTATTTGATAGCAGATAGGATATGGATTTTTAAAAGTCTTCCATTTTTATAAGATTCCTTGGCATGACCGTGAATTACGGATTCATACGGATAAAATATTGTCTTGGAGAACTTATTGATCCGTCTTACTAAATCATAGTCTTCAAGATACATGAAATATCTGGGGTCAAAGATGCCAGACTTCTCAAAAATGCTGGTTCGTGTAAACATAAAACATCCAGACAAACAAGGCGTATTCAAAATGCTGTTGTAGTCAAAATCATGCATCTCATACTTTGCATTTTGTTTTCTTGCCCACTCACTGTTCCCAAAGAACCTCCGTCCTATTAAATCGAATGGTGTTGGAAGAAGTTTACATAGCCTTTGAATGCTTCCATCTTCATAAAAAATTTTCGGCATTAGAGATCCCACATCTGTGTTAGCCTCCATATAAGCATAGATATTCTCAAGTAGTCCAGGTTTAAAAGTAATATCCGGATTCATAATAACATGGTACTTTATCCCTTGTTGAATAGATTTGCTAATGGCAATATTGTGGGCGGAACCATATCCTAGGTTTTCATTACTGAAAATATATTCGATTTCCGGCTTCGCTACCACCCCTCTAAGAACATCCTCTTCAGAATTATCGAGAAGGAATAATTTCAAATCCAACGATGTGTTTAACAAACTATTAATAACATCAATGATTTCCTTTCCATTATTATACAGCACGATAGATACTGATAATTGTTTCATACCGTCAGCTAGTTTTTTTTCTTATAAATATGTTTAGTATCAACGATTCGCTTCTTTGTTATTTTTCTAACCAGATTTCGCAATGTAGAATCTATTCGCAATAGAGTATCCTTAAATGGCTCCTCTGGTCTACCATAGAAGGATGTTACGTGAAAATACTCCTCATTTTCCGCAGGTAGCCTAGAGAAATAATAATTAGAAACACAACATCTTTTGCCATCGGAAATTACTTTGCTTACGGAGTGATAAGAAGATTTATTAGTAATCATCAAAACAAGCCTATTAAATTTAGAATGTATGGTTCGCTGCCCATGCTTTGTTCCTCGATCCCAAAGTTCCAAATTGCCTCCATTTTCTTGGCACCAATCTGGCGTAACATAATAAAGAAGATTTAAAACACGATAATTTTCTCTGTCGTTATCGTGGGAATTATCTAAATGGGGGTTTAAAAAATTACCCTTTGACATTAAACTTATACCACCTGCGTATAGGTGATCATCAGGCACCATTTCATTTATCCCCGTGATTTGCTCCACTATTGAAACAATTCTTTGATCTTGAAATGCATAAACGATTTCCTCTAACAAAGGGTCGTATAAATCCATTTGCGCAGCAATTCTCTTATTTTCACGAATAGATTTATGGATAGACATATCTTCAGGAGAAGGAAATTTAGCGTAAATTTCGAGAGCTACCTCTTCGGGCAGTAAATCATCTAAAAAACAAGAATTAATTTGTCCCTTAATTAAGAACTCTTTCCTAAGTTTCTCCTTATTGTTTTCTAATTTTAATAAAATCAGATTTGCTAAATTTGCTCTTTTCAGTTCCATTTTGATAGTAATTATATATAAGTAATATTATACGGTAAAGCAAGCTTTAGTTATTGGATTTAATCTATTTGGGTGCTTGGCATGAGTTCTATAATCCCCATGCGGATGTGGCCAACTTCGTCTGCCATTGTCCTTCATACAATATGCATTAAATTTAAAAACAAAACCATCTTCTGCAACACATGCAAGTTGATAACCCAAGTTTAAAACAATCTGAGAAATTTTGACTTCACCCTGTCTGATTAACTGCAGCTTATCTGCTATTCCACTCCCTGGGAAGCAATTGTTTTGAGTCACAATATCATTAAGAACACTTACAGTCGTCATTAAAAAAAAACTTTGCAGATGAGGATTAAAGTTATTTCGAATCAAGCTTTGATAAATTTTCGTACTATACGATACTCCTAATAAGCCAACATCCGGATTCGCGTTCATATAATCAACATAAGAATCAATTACTTCATCTTGGATAGAATTCACAGAAGAATTAGTCAAGATTACATATCCATTATCCCAATCTTTAATATGATTAAAAAAAGCGCCGTAGCCTGAAAAATCCATCCCTTCATTCGGAACCTTAATTATCCTGTCTTCTTTTATGTTTATTGAATAGGACAATAATTCAGCATCTGAAATTGTTAAGTAAATATCCAGTTCTTTGCTCCCTTTGTAGTTATTAAATCTTTGCAGTTGAAATTGTAAGCCACATTCAAACTCACTTATCTTGCTAACCTTTTTAGTCCTAACCGCATTATACCCTCCCCATTCATGAATATTTATTAATAGTTTGGTGTTTTCAATTGGCTTTCTTAGTTTTACTTTATATTCATTCAAGGATGTTTGGCCAAACATCCACTTATAATAGTTATAAGAGATTAATACTGGAAAACATAACATTTCAGCCAATAAAGCAATATAAAACTTAAATTTATCTGAGTATTTCATTTAATATATTCCTTATAAAGCATCGTATAAAAAATTGCTTTTTTTGTCCTGATTGTTAGCATAGTAGCACGTATAAGAACTACAAATAAATATTGAATTTCGTCTACGAATCCATCTTTATTACAATTTTTTGCACCTTGACAAAAATAGGAAAACCTTTTAATAAGAGCATTTATGTCCGCATTATTGTTTGAAAAATCTTGGGTAGCGACGGCAGAAATAACCTGAAATGATTTGTTCTTCTTGCTAAACCTGTCAATAAATTCTAAATCACTAAAATCAAGTTTAACTTTTTCATTATATCCTCCTGCATCGTTAAATGCTTTAACTTCCACTAAAATCCCACTGTTTACAGGAGAATATTTTTTTAGAGAATATGCTCTAAGTTTTACTTCCTTTAATGTCACACCTCTTTTAAACTTTTTGCGGAAAGGGGAGAAAATGGTGGAATTTTCGAGCAAAATTAATGGGCAAAATAGTTTAATCTCCGAATCGCCTAACAAAGACTTCACATAGGCATCTAACGCGCCCGCTTCAAATTTTGTATCCTGATCTAACAACAAAACCCATTGTTTATTATTGCCCTGGGCAAATTTAACGCCTTCATTGTAAGCGAGGCTCACTCCAGGATTTGTCTCATTCCAAATATAGCTAACGAAATTAACACCTTTAAAGTTAGGTAATGCATGTGGTTGAGGACTATTATCGTAAATCAAAACGTCAAGCTGAGAACCATTACTAAGCAAATCACTTTCAAGAGATGTTAAAGTGTCTGACTCTACAATCTCTTTATTGTAGAGCACAACAATTGCCAGGATCTTACTTAAAACACTATTGCGCATGAATTTCTGCATGTTTTTTTAAACGTTCTTCACCTGTGCTGTCCAGATTGAAGATCTTATGAATAATATAGTTTTGATAAGGGTGATATGCGATTGTTACATCTGAATTTAATACATATGGCTTACAAGAAAAAAAGGCAAAGGCAAAGACGTAAGTAAATATTAACGTCCGCTCTTTTACTGAAGTAAAAAGGTAAACCAAACCAGGTAATAACACTATGTTTGCGACAAGGAAATATAGCCTTAACCGGTCAGCCATTTCTATAAATTCATATAAAGCAAAATAGGCTACAATTTGGCATATATAAATGTTTAAAAATAGATTAAAATATTTATTCTTCAGCTCAAGATGCTTTCGATAATAAAAAGCAAATATAAAAGTGGTTATATAAAACAAGATGTTTATAATAGTATTAGCTGTAAGGCCACGCCCAGCTTCAAATGTTGTTGTGTATGTAAAAAGCTTCGTAACAACGAACTCATTCGTTATTCCTGACAAGCCTTTTAAAAAAACAAATTGTAGCCATCCGATTTTAAGGATAAAAATGCAGAGAGACAGCACAAAAATCACGATAAGTGAAATTGAGGAGAATCTTCTATAAATTATAAAATAACAGGGAATTAAAAGATATGCACTCCAATGGAATGAAGCGGCAAGCATCATAAAGCCAAAGTAAGGCAAAAATTCACGCTTTTGAATATACCTCAAAGCATAAAAAAATATAGACAATGCGAAGCCTTGACGTAAGCCACTCATATCCAAAATAAAGAAAATCAGTGAAAAGTATAAAAGCATAGATATCACTCTTCCATCTGAATATGTTTTTAAAGATTTATATAGAAATAATGAACTGGCAAATGATATTATTAAGAAGACGACCTGTATAGACCCGCCAAGATACTTTACCAGGGATATGAATAAACAATAACCATAATCGACAGAAGAAAAAATTTCGGATCTGCCAATGCTGTCAGTGATTTGATCAATTGCAGGAGTATCGCGAAACATATTAGTATATACTAGCCAATCCACGCCTGTTTCATAACGAAGTCCGGCAACAAGAACAAACATTGCTGTTAGAAATATAATAACATACTTTTGCAATAGTAGATTTACGTTTGCAATCTCTACAATTGAAGCCATAGTCATAGAAAGAAACATTAGCAGATATAGCATTATGTTACTTTATTCAATTTTGTCCAATGTGTGCTGGTGGATGAGTGACTAATATAATACTTTTCTTCAGCAGATAAATTTTTAGAATCTACATACCAGGGCATGTGTTTTGCTTGATAGGGAAACGCAGTGCGAAACATACGTGCTCCTAACCCCGCTCTCATAAAAGGGCGGTATAGTGCAAAAGTCGTATCTATAAATCCAACATAAAATTCTTCTCCGACCTTTTTTTCATAATACTGCTTTTCCCATTCTATGACTTCGTCCTTTTTATCAAATGAATCCGGAAGATCATCAATTTTCAAAGAAAATCCTACTTTCTGTACACTGGGATTTGATTTTAGGGTTTTCCAAAAGTACTCAATACAATCTGCGGGGCAACTCTCTACCGGGACAACATCGGCATCCGTATAAACATAGTAGTCTCTAATGAATTGTTTGTAAATGTCGGTATCCCACATTGCGAGATGGCCTACATTTTCCTTTAACCTGAAAACATGATACTTGCAGTTCTCGTAAAAATCAAGAAGCGGTGGAAAAGAGGAGTCGTTGTCTATAATGAAAATATTGTGATACCCACGAGTTTCCAATGCTTGGATTAAATCTAAGAGAAACTCTAATCTGTTACGATTGTTAATTATTATAGGTATTTGCTTTGCATCAGTAATTTGGGACGGATATATGGTTGCTAACGACAATCTACAAACCGTCCTAAATAAGTACACAAAAGGCCTTAACAGCACCTTTATACTTTCCGTTCTTTTATTCATTTTTAAAAGATAATTTATTTGTTAACAAATAGCTTTTGACTGCAGTTGTAACGTCACTTAGGTTTAAAATTGCATGTTTAGTTAAAACAGCACCTGTTTTTTTAGTAACCCTCTTTGCGATTTTGCTGATTAAACCACCGATTGTCACAAA
>Ga0157371_10003350_pt1 | contig 14602 bp, 12 predicted proteins | sample C45metaG_FD_113462 | JGI IMG/M metagenome (GOLD analysis project Ga0157371, IMG submission 113462) | Corn rhizosphere microbial communities from Kellogg Biological Station, Michigan, USA - C4-5 metaG | ecosystem: Host-associated > Plants > Roots > Rhizosphere > Soil | place: USA: Michigan...
AATAAAAGGCCCGGTTATATGTGAGTCCATCGGATCGTATTGGACCTGCTCCCCGCGCGGATACATCGCGTAACCATCGTAGCGCGCGTCTAATCTGCCGGTAACTTTCATTTCCTTCGTCAACAATTCGTGGGCAAATTGCTGGTCTTCAACACGCAGGTTAGCTTTTTTTATATAATCAATGCTTAGGCCGGTGTAGTCATGCAGTTTAGCGGCGATCTGGTTAAAAGAATCGGAATCCAGGAGCGAACCTTTGTTAAGTGCCAATGCGTAATCGTTCATTGCAAAATGTTCTACTTCTCTCAGAAACGGCTCCAGATTTTCGGGCCGGTTTGGAACCATGTGGTGATACCATGCAACAGCCGCATAAGTAGGCAACGAAAGCTGGTAAGGCAAATCGTTTCCGGGTTCTGCGTGTGGATTATCCGGCGAGTTAGCCAGATTCAGAAGCTGCGAAAGAAGAATGACTCCATTGAGCGTTACCCCTTTACCGGTTTCCAGTACATCTGCGAGTGCTGCAGAACGGAATGTGCCATAACTTTCTCCAAACAAATATTTTGGAGATTCCCATTTGTTGTATTGTGATATAAACTGAACGATAAAAGAGGCGAATGCGTTGGCATCGGCATCCGTTCCATAGAAGTCCGACGGCTTTCCCTCACCTCCCATTTCTTTTGTAATGATCTTGCTGAAACCTGTTCCCGGAGCATCTATAAAGACAAGATCGCTTACATCTAAAAGGCTATAATCGTTGTTTACGGTTTTGAAGGGAGCTTTCGATCGTGAGGTATCTTCAAGATAAACTCTTTGGGGACCGAAGGCGCCCATATGAAGCCAGATCGTCGAACTTCCGGGGCCACCATTGTACAAAAAAGTTACCGGCCTTTCAGATTCATTTTTTTCACCTTCCTTAAAGTAGGCGACGTAAAAAATACTGGCAGTCGGCGTGTCGGTGGCATTTTTTAGGACGATCGTTCCGGCCACGGCCTTGTAGTTGATGCGATTGCCTCCTACACTTACAGAACCTTGGGTTACTGATTTTTGCGGCTTTTTAAAATCTATAACAGTGTCTTGCCGGTTTGCGGTAGCATCGTCTTTATTTGTCTGCGCTTCGGAATTCTGAAAAGCAAATTGTAAAATACTGAAAAGCAAAAGTAGACTTGTCTTCATCGTTCTGTTGTTATAATGAATAGTTGAATGCCATTCTAAAAGTACAGTAAACAAATAAACCCGGCGATTTTTTATTTCGCAAAAAAGCGGCAAGCAAAAAATGAATCGAAAAAATCCCAACTAAAAAATCACTTAACCCTTACCGTTATAGTTTGCTTTTTAAGCACATTCCATGGGATCTTCGGAGCTCAACCAAAATACAACTTTTAGTGTAGCAAATTGCCGCCGCTTTTGCTCACAAGACTTTCGTTTTACGATTATAGTTTTTATCTATAATGATATAAAATCTATAGATAAACATCGTCGAAAGATAATTGTAATTTTGACGCATCATCTAATTTTAAAATATTCAATAATGGAAGAGAACAGAAAATCTGACCCTGTATGGGAAGTAAATGAGAGCGAAGCAAAGTGTCCGTTTCATGGCGGAGCGGTAAAACACAGTGCAGGCGGAGGAACTTCAAATCACGACTGGTGGCCGCAGATGTTGAATCTTGATATTTTGCGCCAGCATTCTGCCTTGTCAGATCCGATGGACAAAGACTTTAATTATGCTGAAGAATTTGAAAAGTTGAATCTTGATGAAGTGAAGAAAGATATAATAGAAGTGCTCACCACTTCACAGGATTGGTGGCCTGCAGATTATGGACATTATGGCCCGTTTATTATTCGCATGGCATGGCATAGTGCAGGCACTTATCGTATTTCTGATGGCCGCGGTGGCGCCGCTTCGGGAACACAGCGATTTGCCCCGCTCAACAGCTGGCCGGATAATGCGAACCTCGACAAGGCTCGTTTATTGCTTTGGCCAATAAAAAAGAAATACGGTAAAAAATTATCGTGGGCAGACCTGATGATACTTGCCGGTAATTGCGCACTGGAATCCATGGGATTTAAAACCTTCGGATTCGGCGGGGGCCGTGAAGATGTTTGGGAACCGGAGAAAGATATTTACTGGGGCTCAGAAGGAGAGTGGCTCGGAAATAAAGAGCGTTATGCCAACGGAAATGAGGATCTCGAAAATCCTCTTGCTGCTTCTCACATGGGCCTTATCTACGTGAACCCTGAAGGACCTAATGGAAATCCTGATCCGGTGGCAGCCGCAAAACACATTCGCGAAACATTTGGCCGGATGGCGATGAACGATTATGAAACAGTAGCGCTGATTGCGGGCGGACATACGTTTGGTAAAACACATGGCGCCGCTGATCCGCGCGAATACGTCGGTGCAGAACCCGCCGCGGCTTCTATCGAAGAACAGGGACTTGGCTGGAAGAACACTTTTGGCAGCGGTTTTGGCGATGATACCATCACCAGCGGACTGGAAGGTGCGTGGACACAAACGCCAACAAAGTGGAGCATGAAATTTTTCGATAACCTCTTTGGTTTCGATTGGGAATTGACAAAGAGTCCGGCAGGTGCGTTTCAATTTAAACCGAAAGATAATGCAGGTGCAGGAACCGTTCCTGATGCTCATGATCCATCAAAAAGTCACGCTCCGTTCATGCTAACAACCGATCTCGCGTTAAAAATGGATCCCATTTATGAACCGATTTCCCGGCACTTTCATGAAAATCCTGAAGAATTTGCAGAGGCATTTGCAAAGGCATGGTTCAAATTGACGCATCGTGACATGGGGCCAAAAGCCCGCTATCTCGGTCCTGAAGTGCCCAAAGAAGATTTAATATGGCAGGATCCACTTCCCGCTGCTAATTATGAGCAGATCGATAGCAATGATATTTCCGATCTGAAAAATAAAATTCTAAATTCAGGTTTAACGGTTTCTGAATTGGTTTCAACCGCGTGGGCTTCGGCTTCTACGTTCCGCGGTTCTGATAAACGAGGTGGTGCAAACGGCGCCCGTATTCGCCTTGCTCCGCAAAAAGACTGGGAGGTGAATGATCCCGGACAGCTTTCTAAAGTGTTGCAAAAACTGGAAGGCATTCAACAAGAATTTAATGGTGCGCAGAAGGGTAACAAAAAAGTTTCTTTGGCCGACCTGGTTGTTCTTGGCGGAAATGCAGCCATTGAAAAAGCCGCAAAGGACGCGGGTCGCAATATCACTGTCCCGTTTGCAGCGGGTCGCACAGACGCTTCGCAGGACCAAACGGATGTCGAATCATTTGCCATTCTTGAACCAAAAGCTGACGGCTTCCGTAACTACCTCAATTCGATGCACAGGGCAACAGCCGAAGAAATGCTTGTCGACAGGTCACAATTGCTCACACTGACTCCACCTGAAATGACCGTTCTGATTGGTGGCATGCGCGTGCTCGATACCAATTTCGATCACTCAAAAAATGGCGTATTTACCGATCGCCCGGGAACTTTGACAAATGACTATTTTGTAAATCTTCTTGACCTGGGAACCAAATGGAAAGCCACTTCAGGCGATCAGCAATTGTTTGATGGAACAGATCGGGCGACCGGAGAAAAGAAATGGACAGGCACCCGCGTAGATTTGATCTTTGGTTCTAATTCAGAGCTTCGTGCTTTGGCAGAAGTCTATGCCTCCGAAGATTCTCAGGAAAAGTTTTTGAAAGATTTTGTTGCGGCGTGGGCCAAAGTGATGAACCTTGACCGTTTGATCTGAAAGAAAAATAAAAAACTTCAGTAATTGTTCATTTACTGTAAAAGGTTGCCAACTCTTCAAAAGTTGGCAACCTTTTTTTATAGCACTTTTCTGAACATCAGTTTCAGCTATTGCTTTCCAATCATACCACGAACGAGCCCAACCACGGCACCTGCAATTGCAGCCATCACTCCCAGGATTACAATGTCGGCCCAAACGCCTTTCATTGTCATGAGGTTGGAGGTTCCATACGACGTGAAATCAAAAGATGCCGCAAACAAAACTCCCAAAATGGCACCGGCAACAAGTCCCGCACCAAGTGTTCTTATTTTTGCCTCATTTTGAACATAAGAAAGCAAAAAGCCAAACAATAAATTGCCAAGAATCAGTGCCCACCAAACAAATTGATCCATTTGCCTGGAGACTCCGGTAGCGGAGCCCGCATTTTGTGAAAAGAAATCAGCGAAAAGTGTTCCGTAGAACAAGTAGCCGAGAAGAAAGAAGGCGACGCCGCCGGCAAGACCACCGAGAAAAAACTTTTTCGTGTTCATAAAATTTATATTTTGGTTAAAAGAAACATTTTCAAAACTCAGGGCAGTGAGCAGTTTCTGAAATGTTTTCATTCCCGCAATAAAAAAAAGAGTAGGGATCTATAAAAAGGCCGGCAAAATGTTTACATAAGGAATCAGGGTAAAAGAGAAATCATTCGGTAATCAGCAATCGTTGTTTCCAGAGTAAATATAAACTTTTATCGGTGCTTTTATATTTTTTCTTCAAAAAATCTTCAGGCTTATCCTTCACCTTTGCCGATCTTTTTGTAAAAATAAATTCCGTCGGCTTGGGTGGTAGGAGTGATGGTGAGATCGTTGATGCATACATTGGGCGGCAGGGTAGCGCAGTAGAAAATAGCATCGGCAATATCTTCACCGGAAAGCGGCGTAAATCCTTCGTATACTTTCGAGGCTTTTTCTTCATCGCCTTTGAAACGAACCAATGAAAATTCCGTTTCCACAGCACCTGGTTTTACATTGGTTACCTTAATATGATGCCGTAACAAATCAATCCGCATCGTATGACTTATAGCATCGACAGCGCTTTTTGTAGCACAATACGCATTTCCTCTTTCGTACATATCATCACCTGCAACAGATCCGATATTTATCACATGACCGGAGTTTCTTTTTTTCATAAAAGGAAGCACCGCTCGCGTAACATACAGCAGTCCATTCACATTAGTGCTGATCATCGTGTCCCAATCTTCCATATCGGCTTCATCAAAATAATCCCGGCCCAAAGCGAGGCCTGCACTGTTGATCAGCACATCAATCCGTTGCCACCTCTCAGAAAAATTATTAATTGCATCAAAAACTTCTTCTTTGTTTCTTACATCAAATTCAGCGCAATAAATTTCTGTTTGGAACTTTTCTTCCAGTTCTTTTTTCAAATCATTCAGTCTTTCTTTTCTTCTTCCGTTAATGATAAGATCAAAACCATTTGCAGCAAATTTTTCAGCACTGGCCTTTCCAATACCTGAGGTAGCGCCGGTTATAAAAACGATTCGATTCATGCTATTTTAATTTAAACGATTAGAAAAATTATTTTAATTATTCGTGTATGCATTACTGTTAGCCCGGGATTAAAATAAAAAATTGCGATAAAAGTTTGTTTACTGTTTCTGTTGATTCAAAACCTCATGTTCGTTTAGCAAGGTTTCCATTTCTTCGGGTGAAGAAATAACCTGCAGGTATTGATGAATATCAGAATATAAAAATCCGCCATCTTCTGCTTTGTTTAAAAAAGTGATAAGATGATCATAAAAACCAGAAGTGTTCAACACAAATATTTTTTTATTGTGAATGTTAAGCTGATTCCAGGTAAGCATTTCAAAAAATTCATCCATCGTTCCAACGCCGCCGGGCAATACCAGGACCGCGTCACACTTCTCGTACAATAATCTTTTTCTTACATGCATATCTTCCACTTCGATCATTTGTGTGAGCCCATTATGTTGATGCTCGGGAACGGCAAGTAACGAAGGCATAATGCCAATCACGTTTCCATGGTTTTCTAAAACCGAATTTGCTACAGCTCCCATTATTCCTTTATTTCCTCCGCCATAAATTAAAGTGATATTATTTTTTCCAAGCAACGCTCCAACCTGTTTCGCATGTTCACAAAACAGCGGATCGTTTCCATTCTTCGAACCACAAAAAACTGTTAACGATTTAATTGACATATTTTTATTTATTTTCGGCGAAATCAAAATTAAAAAATACAAATCCAAAATCATTTTTAATCTTTCCAAACGTCTTTTATGTCGCCGTCCGTACTGCTTTCTTTTATCATTGGTTACTTTTTAGTGTTGATATTTATCTCTTATCTCACTTCCAGAAAATCACATGATAACGCTACATTTTTTATTGCCAACCGTTCATCAAAATGGTATCTGGTTGCGTTTGGAATGATAGGAACTGCATTGAGCGGTGTTACTTTTATTTCCGTTCCGGGAGAAGTTGGAAACCTCGCCGGATCACAGTTCCGCTATTTTCAGTTTGTATTGGGAAATGCGGTAGGATATTTTTTGGTGGCTTTTATTTTGCTTCCGCTTTACTACCGGATGCATCTCATTTCCATTTATGAAGTAATAGAAAGAACGCTTGGTAAAGTGAGTCACAAAACTGCGGCTGCGATCTTTTTGGTGTCGAGAGTAATCGGTTCTGCATTTCGTTTGTATTTGGTGGCGATCGTTTTGCAGCGATTTATATTCAGTGAAATGGGCGTTCCGTTTTGGCTTACGATCGTAATTTGTTTATTGTTGATTTGGGGATACACCTTTCGCGGTGGTTTAAAGACGATTATCATTACAGATTCGCTCCAAACTTTTTTCCTTGTAACATCAGTTTTTCTTTCCATCTATTTTATCTGCCACAGCCTTAATATGGACATTGGCCAGGCTTTTCACGCGGTGAAGGACAGCCATTATTCAAAAATGTTTTTTACGGATAATTTCGTCACCAACAGGTTTCATTTTAGCAAACAATTCATCGGAGGCATTTTTGTAACCATTGGCATGTTTGGTCTTGACCAGGATTTGATGCAAAAAAATCTGAGTTGTAAAAATCTCAAGGATGCACAAAAGAACATGATGAGTTTCACTTTTATTTTCGTTATCATCAATTTGTTTTTCCTTAGTGTGGGCGCACTACTTTATATCTACGCTCATCGCGAAGGAATAGCCATTCCTGTTGATGCATCCGGCCAAGCAAGAACCGATTATCTTTTTCCTGAAATTGCATTGAATCATTTTAAGGGAGTTCCCGCAATAGTTTTTATGTTGGGATTAACCGCTGCAACCTTTGCTACTACTGATTCAGGGCTTACAGCCTTGACAACTTCTTTCTGTGTTGACTTTTTAAATTTTGATAAAAGAAAAAATATTGTTGAAAAAGAAATGGTGCGGAAAAGAACATTCGTTCATATCGCGTTTTCGCTCATCATATTATTTGTAGTTCTTTTATTCAATGCCGTGAATGACGCTTCGGTTGTAACCGCAATATTTAAAGTGGCCACTTATACCTACGGCCCGCTGATCGGCTTGTTTGGATTTTCCATCTTTGCTAAAAAACGCAAAGTGATGGACAAAGCCACTCCTTACATTGTAATACTTGCGCCAATTCTCTGTTACTTTATAGACAAGTATTCCACTGTTCTTTTTAACGGATATGTATTTGCCGAAGAGTTGATAATTGTTAACGGCCTTCTTACCTTTATAGGGCTGTGGATCATGTCGAAGAAAAAGACAACAGAAGAAATAAATTTATCTTATGCCTGAAGTAATAAGTGATTTAGTAAATAACTATGCCACGGGATTATCCGAACCAACAGACGATCTCCTGAAAGAAATAGAAGATTTTACACTAAATCATCATGAACATTCCAATATGTTGAGTGGTCCTTTGCAGGGAAAACTATTGGAAATGCTGAGTAGGATCATCAAGCCGCACAGAATCCTGGAAGTCGGGACCTTCGTGGGTTATAGCGCTTTATGTCTTGCAAAAGGTTTGCAACCCGGAGGAGAGTTACATACGCTTGAACTGAGAGATGAAGATGCAGACAGGGCTCAAAATTATTTTACAAAATCTTCACAGGCTGATCAGATAATTTTGCATCGTGGAAATGCGTTAGATATTATTCCGTCATTGAATGAGGAATGGGATCTTGCTTTTATTGATGCTGACAAGGTGAACTACACAAATTATTATGAGTTGATTGTGCCACGAATGAAAAAAGGTGGAGTGATCCTTGCAGATAATGTTCTTTTTCATGGCGAAGTGTTGAGCGAAAATATCAAGGGGAAAAATGCGATCGCCATTAATGCTTTTAACGGGCATGTAGCAAAAGACGATAGAGTGCAGCAGGTGATGATCACTTTGAGAGATGGATTGATGATGATCATAAAGAAGTAAAATAAAAATTCGGAGAAAAAGTTTGTTTACTGATGAAACGAATCCTGGTCATGTTGTTTTTTTCATTCGGATGCCTTTTCCAGGCATCTGCGCAGTCGATGAGCGCCCAGGAATATATTCAGAAGTACAAAGATCTTGCAATTGAAGAAATGAAAAGAATGGGCGTTCCTGCGGCAATCACACTGGCGCAGGGACTGCTCGAAACTGAAAATGGCAACAGCGATCTGTTGAAAGAATCCAACAATCATTTTGGAATAAAATGTAAAAGCACGTGGACGGCGGAAGTTGTTTATCACGACGATGATGCCCGCGGCGAGTGTTTCAGAAAATACAAGACTGATGAAGATTCTTACCGCGATCATTCCAATTTTTTAAGAGGCAACAGCCGTTATGCTTTTTTATTTAAACTCGATCCTTCGGATTATAAAGCTTGGGCTTACGGTTTAAGAAGAGCTGGTTATGCGACCAATCCGCGTTACCCAGAAATCCTGATCAAAAATATTGAAGACAATAACCTGGAGCAATATACTGACGAGGCTTTGAATGATGTACCGCATTTTGATGCAGCACAATATGCTGCGGATACAGAAAACGATTCGTCAAACGATGTTGTTCAAACAGATCCTGTTCCCGGCGCAACGATAAATGTTACCATTAATGGTTCAAAAGCTTTGCTGGTTCCCAAAGGAACTTCACTGCTCGCCATTGCTACCGAGCACAATATCAACCTGGAAAAATTATTAACGATCAACGATCTCACGAGCGACGGTCTTTTACAAAAAGATCAATATATTTTTTTGGAGAAAAAACAAAAAGAAGGGCAGCAGGAATTTTGCATTGCAAGAGCGGATGAAACACTTTATGATATTTCACAGAAGTATGGCGTGATCCTTGAAAATTTATACACCTACAATAACCTTTCTCCTGATGATTATATTGTTGCCGGAACAAAAATATTTTTAAAGCCCGGGCTGCAATTGCAACAGTTAGCAACTGCAGATGACGATCCCAAAATTACACAGGTAAAAAGCATGGACCAACAGCTTCCTCCACAAAAAACAATTACTTATACTGTTCAGTCAAAAGAAAGCCTGTATGGCATTTCAAAAAAATATGGAGTAACAGTTGATGACCTGAAAAAGTGGAATCATCTAAAAAGCGATAACCTGCAGATAGGGCAGCAACTTATCATTTCAAAATAATTTATGGCCAGATTAACAGTTCATGACAAGGAATTTGTTCCCTACATTAATGAAAAACAAATTGAAGAGCAGGTAGATCGCGTAGCAACAGAAATCAATAAAGATTACCTGGGAAAAAAGCCGTTGTTCATTGCCATCCTCAATGGCGCTTTTGTTTTTGCAGCTGATCTTTTTAAAAAGATAAATGTTGATGCAGAAATTTGTTTTATAAAACTCGCTTCCTACAAAGGTGTAAAATCAACGGGCAAGGTTATTACGGCCATCGGGCTTGACGCCGAGATTTATAATCGTGATGTAATCATCGTTGAAGATATTGTGGACACAGGCAAAACATTGTCGCAGTTTTTGCCAACTCTTGAACATCAACATCCTGCTTCATTAAAAATAGCGGCTCTTTTGCACAAACCTTCTGCAACGATTCACGAAATAAATATTGATTATCTCGGCTTTACAATTCCTGATAAATTTGTGCTTGGCTACGGTTTGGATTACGATGGCCTCGGAAGAAATATCAAAGAGATCTATCAATTGGTGTAAATTGCCTCTTGAAAGTTACCTGTCTGTATTGTGAAAAGGCTTTACCTTTCTGAAATCTATTTTCATGAAAAAGCTTGTTGCCATATTTGCTGCACTTTTTTTTGTTCAACAAGGGTTCACTCAATATTACATCCGGGGAGAAGTGCGTGATGAAAAAGGGAATGCGTTGCAGAATGTAAAGATTTACATGCCTGAAACCAATTCTCTTTATTCAAGCGGAGTTACAGGCGGTTTCGGGATTCCTACGCGCCATAAAACCGATTCGTTAATCTTTAGTCTCGACGGATATGTTAGCTTAAACCTTCGTATCAAAACAAGCGATTATCAGCACATTGTTTTAAAAGTTATTCCAATTGGTTCGCAGGCAAACAAACAAAGATTAGTTTCTCTTACGACAGGATCAAACGGAAATATTTTTCCACTCTCTTATTACGAAAATGAAAGCTACAGCAATCTCGCAGAGAATGATTTTATAAAAACCAGCGCGAAAACACACACCGAGTTTTCGATGCGAATTGACAAAGCGTCTTACAGCAATGTGCGGCGGTTTATCAACCAGGGAACGCAGGTGCCTGTTGATGCAGTGAGAATTGATGAGATGCTTAACTATTTTAATTTTAATTATAAGGAACCGGAAGGCGATAACGTTTTTCGTGTAGAGTCGCAGGTTAGTGATTGCCCGTGGAATAACAAACACCGGTTATTGTTTTTAAACTTGTCTGCCAGAAAATTAAATCTTGATCACGTTCCTTCGTCCAACCTTGTTTTTTTAATCGATGTATCAGGAAGTATGGATCTTCCAAACAGGTTGCCCTTGTTGAAACAGGCATTTCAACTGCTGGTAAAAAATCTGAGAAAGCAAGATACGGTGTCAATAGTAACGTATGGCGGAAGTGTAGGTATTTGGCTGGAACCTACAGGTGGTGCGCATAAACAAAGGATCATAAAATCTATCGAAGCGTTAAATGCGTCGGGAGATACACCGGGCGAAGCCGCGATACGAACTGCATATAAACTCGCCGAAAATACCTTTATTAAAGGCGGAAACAACAGGATCATTCTAGCAACCGACGGCGATTTTAATGTAGGACAGAGCAATGAAGCGGATCTTGAAGATTTGATTTCCAAAGAGAAACAATCCGGCGTGTACCTTACCTGCCTTGGAGTCGGAATGGGAAATTATAAAGATTCAAAAATTGAGGTTTTGTCGAAAAAAGGTAATGGCAATTTTGCTTACATCGATGATTTGAGAGAAGCAGAAAAAGTTCTGGTGACCCAATTTACACAAACACTATATTCCGTCGCCAGCAATGTTTACATCAACGGCAAATTCGACTCTGCCTATGTGAATGAATACAGGCTCATCGGCTATGATAACAAAAAAAGTATTATTGCCGAAAAGACGTACGAGCTGGAAGGAGGCGAAATTGGTTCGGCCTCCGGCAATACAGTGATATTTGAGTTTCTTCCAACAAAGCTTGACTCTGTTAACAGTAAACCAACAAATATTGCCGATTTTCAAGTTCATTACCGCCTTCCGAATGATAGTACTGAAAATATCGTTGATTATTTGTGCCCTGATAATTATGTGCCTTTCGATTCGCTCAACAACGATTTGAGGTTTGCTGTTGCGGTTACCATGTTTGGATTGAAACTAAGAGAATCGAAATATTTTCCAAAGGACTTTGACTGGAAGATTATAAAAAATATTGCGGTAGCGGCGCAGTCTCCCGATAATTTTCTTGAGACCGAATTCCTTGAGTCTGTCGATAAAGCACAAGGGTTGTATACCGAAAAAAAGAAGAAAGGTTTTTGGCGAAAAAATAAAGATTAAAGTTCACTTTTTCATTTTAGATGAATTATCATCTTAAATTATTTTAAATATCAATCTTTGGTTGCAATTTTGCAACATCTTCTGCATTAACAAAAATCAAAATTTTCAATTATGAATGTCATTCCGTTTTTGATCAAAGAATTGGAACACGAAGCGAACACTACCCGCAAATTTTTGAAATTGGTAAAGTCTGAAAAATTTCAATGGAAGCCACACGAAAAAAGTATGGATATGAAAAGGCTTTGTGTGCACATTGCTGAATTGCCTTCGTGGATTGATATGGCGGTGAATACAGATGGAATTGATTTTGCAACGAGCGATTATAAACCAACAGAAGTAAGCAGCACGGAAGATTTGTTGAAATTGTTGGATCAGTCGGAGAAAAAAGGTTTGGATGCTTTGCAAAAAGTAACCGACGAAGATCTACTGCAGACATGGACAATAAAAAATGGAGACCAGGTACTGCAGGCGATGACCAGGTATGAATCGATCAGGCATGCTTACAGTCAGACGACGCATCATCGTGCGCAACTAGGCGTTTACCTGCGCTTGCTCGATATTCCAATTCCGGGAAGTTATGGCCCAAGCGCTGATGAGTCGACTTTTTAGAAGGTAACAAGGATCACGCAAGCTGAATATAAATATTTCCGTTACTTTCCGTAAGAGGATACGTTTTTATTTTTTCCCGGGCAGGCCCGGCCTTCACTTCTCCCGAATACAGGTTAAATTGTGACCCGTGCCACGGACATTGTACTGTTTCACAAATCATAGCGCCGCCGGCAAGTGATCCGCCTCTGTGCGTACAACGATCTTCAAAAGCCACGTAACCTTTGTCGGTTCTTCCGATCACGGTTCTTCTTTCTCCAATGTGGAGCAGCTTCATCTGGTCTGTTTTTAGTTCGTCTTGTGCAGCAACTTTTATTTTTTCTTTTGAATACTCTTTGTACTCCTCTTTCCATTTTCCAGCGTGAGCATAACGTGGATCAACAGCAATTTGATTCCGGTAAATTAATGTTGATCCCATCCAGGCGGCGAAACAAATAATTGTAGCTCCGCCTGCTTCCAAAATAAGCACTATTATTTCATTTGGATTTCCTGTGGTGCTAACTATAAAGGCAACGGTAAACAAAACGAGTTGTGAAACATTGAGTAATCCGTGTTTTGCGGCTCTTTTCTTTGCTGAACTTTTTGGAGGGACCGTCTTTAAATAATCGATAAACCCCGGAATGGCAGCCAGAATTCCCATAACAATTCCCGCTATTTCAAGATATCTTCCTGTTTGCCAAAAATTGCTATTTCCACCAAAAACTGTGATGATGTCGCAAACAAATGTGCCGAAAAAAAAGGCGATGGGAAACGAAATTAAAATTGGATGAAGTGGATGACTGTCTATACTGGCTCTGCTTTTCATTGGAGTTTTTTATTTTTTCGCACAATAATCTTACCTAAAATTTTTATAATGTTTATCTTCTATCTCTGAAAAGCCTTTTTCAGTAAAAAAAGTAATTCACATTTCATTTTGCTGACCAGAATCAGGTTCATTCGGTTGTTATAACTAGCATTGCTGTTTAACTTTGTATTGAAAGGTTTCGGCAAAATCTGTTATCGTAATTTTAAAATCATTATAAAATGGCTGATGAAAATTTTATCGAAAAAGTAGCTTCGAGCCTCGGACAAAATGCTTCAGTAAAAAATGTTTTTGGCGAACCGATTCTTGTCGGTGACAAAACAATTGTTCCGGTTGCTCGCCTTGCCTACGGTTTTGGAGGCGGCTTTGGAAAAGGAAAGCCACGATCCAGGAAAGAAGGAGCTTCTAAAAATTCAGATGCTGATGAAGGCAAAGCTGGTAAGGGCGCCGGCGGGGGAGGAGGATTTAATGCAACAGCAAAAGGTGTTTATGAAATAACGCCCACGCGTACACGATTTATTCCTTCTAATGCGAATAAACAAATTTTACTTGGCGTTGCTATTGGTTATTTGGTGAAGAAATTCTTCTTTTCAAAAAGGAAAAAATGAAGACCAGTTTTTAGAAATCATATTCCTGGTAGAGTCGCTTCCCTTCGTGAACAGTGTGCATATCCCATCCGTCGTTTTCGAGCATCCCCATTATAACTCTGCGCCGGAAGTGAACCTGGTTGATGTCAAGATTGTTTTGGTACTCCGTTTCTTTTAGGGGAATATCGAGTTCCCTTAATCTATCCATTTGCAGTGGAATAGGATGTTTCTTCGATGGAGTGATGTATGCTTTTTGTAGCGTGGCAATGAATTCTGTAATCGCATAACGTAGTGAATAAATTTCTTCTTTTGTCGGCAATAAATCCGTCGGCTTATATAACAACAACATCGTGAGTGCCTCATCTAATGCAGCAATATTTACGCTAAAAGACTCATTGATAAGATTCGTATGAAAATTATGCAGAACAGGATAAGCAATATGTTGCTGAGAAACTTCCATTATTAAATAAGTAAGATCATCAAAATGATTCGTCAGCCTGCTAAAATCCTCTCCATTCCAGCTATTGATAAGAATGTTTTGTGGCGAAGATCCCAGTGAATGAATAAAAGAACTGACTTTTCTTTTTTGAATTTCGCCTGCGGAAACTGAAAGCAGATAGCTTACAATAGTAGAGATCATTATAAATCCCGAAAAGGAAATAACTGAAGTATAAATCATCCAGCCGGTGCCATTCGGGCCAAAATCTCCAAGCCCTAGAGTTGAAAGTGTATAACCAACAAAATAAAATTTTTGCAGCGGAGTTGCCGGCATGTGATTGCTGCTGGCAACGATAGAATCGAACTGGGAAACGTAAAGAAGTGTATT
>Ga0157371_10003352_pt1 | contig 14590 bp, 13 predicted proteins | sample C45metaG_FD_113462 | JGI IMG/M metagenome (GOLD analysis project Ga0157371, IMG submission 113462) | Corn rhizosphere microbial communities from Kellogg Biological Station, Michigan, USA - C4-5 metaG | ecosystem: Host-associated > Plants > Roots > Rhizosphere > Soil | place: USA: Michigan...
GCAAGGTCGAGACCCTGGCGGTGCCGATCATCTACGGCGGCATGCGCAACGGGCAGGTGGATGCCTTCCTCGGCAACTGGATGCCGGCGCAGCAGGCGCACTATGACCAGTTCGTGAAGACCGGCCAGGTCACCGAGCTGGCGCAGAATCTGGTCGGGACCGAATTCACCCTGGCGGTGCCCACCTATGTCTGGGAAGGCGGGGTGAAGAGCTTCGCCGACCTGGCCAAGCACGCCGACCAGTTCGGCAAGAAGATCTATGGCATCGGCGCCGGCGCGCCGGCCAACCAGTCGTTGCAGAAGATCATCCAGGACAACGAATTCGGCCTGGGCGGCTGGCAACTGGTGGAATCCAGCGAGCAGGCCATGCTGTCCCAGGTCGGGCGGGCGGTGAAGCGTGACAAGTGGGTGGTCTTCCTCGGCTGGACGCCCCATCCAATGAACGTCGACTATCCGATCAAGTACCTGACCGGAGGCGACAAGTATTTCGGTACCGCCGGCACGGTGAACACCCTGACGCGCAAGGGCTACGCCGAGCAGTGCCCCAATCCGGCCCGGTTGCTGACCAACATGAAATTCACCCTGGACATGGAAAACGCCATCATGAGCGCCGCACGGGACAAGGGCGGCAGCTACGATACCGCCGCCAAGGCCTGGCTCAAGGCCCATCCCCAGGTGCTGGAGCCCTGGTTGCAGGGGGTCACCACCCGCGACGGTCAGCCGGGTCTGCCGGCGGTGCAGAAAGCGCTCTGATGCCTACTTGAGCCCGAGCCGGCGCGCCAGGCGGGCGAGGTTGGCGCGGTCCAGGGAGAGGGCGGCCGCGGTCAGGGTCCAGTTCTGGCCATGCTGTTCCAAGGCCAGGTTGATGGTCTGGCGCTGAAAGGCTTCGGTGGCCTCGCGCAGGGAGGTGGCGGGGAGGGCGGGATCCTCTTCGACCGGGGGCGTGGCGCCCTGTGGCAGGCCGAGCTGATCGCCGTCCAGGGTGAGGATGCCGCCGCGTTCCTCGCTGCTGGCATGGGCCTTGAGCGCCGCCCGGCTGATGAGGTGGGAGAGTTCGCGCACGTTGCCCGGCCAGTCGTAGGCCAGCAGGGTGCGCTGCGCCGCCGGGGTCAGGCGCAGGCCACGCAGCCCCAGGCGGGCGCGATTCTGCTCCAGGTAGAAGCCGGCCAGCAGCAGGACGTCGTGGCTGCGCTCGCGCAGGGCCGGTACGGCCAGCGGATAGACGCTCAGGCGATGATAGAGATCGGCACGAAAGCGCCCGGCGCGTACCGCATCGGCCAGGTCGCGATTGGTGGCGGCGATGATGCGCACATTCACCTTGAGATCGCGATCCGAACCCAGGCGCTGCAACTGGCCGCTCTGCAGCACCCGCAGCAGCTTGGCCTGCACCGTCAGCGGCAGTTCGCCGACCTCATCGAGAAACAGGGTGCCGCCGTCGGCCAGTTCGAAGCGCCCGCGACGTTCGCTGACCGCGCCGGAAAAGGCGCCGCGCACATGGCCGAAGAGTTCGCTTTCCACCAGGGCCTCGGGCAGGGCCGCGCAATTGAGGCTGATCAGTGGCCGCTGCTGGCGCAGGGAGCGAGCATGCACGGCCTCGGCCACCAGTTCCTTGCCAACCCCGGTCTCGCCGGTGATGAGCACGGTCAGGTCGCTGGCCGCCACGGTTTCGATTTCCTGGCGCAGGCGCAGGCTGGCCGGACTTTGGCCGATAAGTTCGCGGGGCCGCTGGTGCCCCACCGATTGCTGATAGGCCACGGTCAGCTCGTGCTCGCTGACGATGCGGGCGGAAAGCTGGCCGATGCGCTCGGCAGCGGCCACGGTGGCGGCGGCCAGGCCGGCGAAGGCGGCGAGGGTGGTGAGATCCTCGGCGCGGGCATTCTGCGCCTGCAGCGAATCCAGGGTCAGCAGGCCCCAGAGCTGGTCCTGCACATAGAGCGGACAGCCCAGGCAGTCGTGGACCTCCAGATGCCCGTGCACGCCTTCCACCAGGCCGTCGTAGGGATCGGGCAGGTCGCAGTCGGCGGCGAAGCGGGTCGGTGTGCGGCTCGCCAGCAGCAGGGCCAGGCGGGGGTGCTCGCCGACCTTGAAACGCCGCCCCAGGGTATCGGCATCCAGGCCACGCACCGCCAGAGGGACCAGCACCTCACCCTCCAGGCGCAGCAGGGCCACCGCATCGAAGGGCAGCACCTGGCGCAGGGCGTCGAGCAGGCGGGCATAGCGCTGTTGATCGGGCCGATCGCGAGCCAGATCCGCCACCAGCGGCACCATCACATCGAGCAGGGTAGGGCGAGTCAATTTGACCTCGGGGAGTCATGGGGACTTGGTCATTATGACCACTTGGCTGGGTCAAGGCCTGATCTGGCGCAGTTTTTCGGCTGGCACGACTCGTGATACGGCCAGGGCAGTCCTGTTTAGAGATCCCTGCCATGCTGTCATCCGACCAAAAAGCCATCGTCAAGGCTACCGTGCCGCTGCTGGAAACCGGTGGTGAAGCCCTGACCCGGCACTTCTACGACAAATTGCTGGACAACAACCCCGAGATCCGTCCGCTGTTCAACGGCGCCCATCAGGCCAGCGGTGTCCAGGCGCGGGCATTGGCCAGGGCGGTGCTGACGTACGCCCGCTACATTGATCGCCTGGATACCCTGGGGCCGCTGGTCGAGCAGATCGTCAACAAGCACGTCTCCTTGCAGGTGCAGCCGGATCACTACCCGCTGGTAGGCATCGCCCTGCTGCAGAGCATCCGCGAGGTGCTGGGGGCCGAGGTGGCCACCGATGCGGTGATCGATGCCTGGGCCGCTGCCTATGGCCAGTTGGCCAATCTGCTGATCGGCGCCGAGGAGCAACGCTATGCGGCCCAGGCCGAGGCGCCCGGTGGCTGGCGTGGCGGCCGGCCGTTCCGCATCGCGCGGATCGAGCCGGAAAGCGAGGAAATCAGCTCCTTCTACCTGGAACCGGTGGACGGCCTGCCCACCTGCATCGCCAAGCCCGGCCAGTACCTGGGTCTGAGCGTGACCCTGGACGGGGTCGAATACCGGCGCAACTATTCGATCTCGGCGGCCAGCGCCGGCCAAGGCTATCGCATCAGCGTCAAGCATCAGCCGGGCGGAGTGGTCTCGCGTTTCCTGCACACCGACGCCTATGAAGGCAGCGTGCTGCAGGTGTTCGCCCCTGCCGGCGAGTTCGTCCTGCAGGAGTCGACCAAGCCGTTGCTGCTGATCGCGGGCGGCGTCGGCATCACGCCGCTGTTGCCCATGGTGTCGGCAGCGCTGCCCAGCGGGCGGCCGATCCAGCTGATCCACTGCACCCGCCACGTCGGCGTACAGGCCTTTGGGCACTGGCTCGAAGAGCAGGCTGCCCACCATCCGCAATTGCAGCTGTATTTCTGCTACAGCGAGCCGGTGGCCGAAGAAGCCTATGCCTCGCGGCTGGATCGGACGCGCCTGCAGCGCTGGCTGCCCAAGGATCGCGATCTGGACGCCTATTTTCTCGGACCGCCGCCGTTCATGGCCCAGGTGCGGCGTGATCTGCTGGAACTGGGCGTGCCGGAACGGCAGATCCGCCACGAGTTCTTCGGGCCCGCGACAGACCTCTAGATGTGGAAACGCCCGCCACCTTTCGGTGACGGGCGTTGCATCGAAGACTCAAGGCATGCCGAGGGCAATGCCTTGCGGCCAGGGACCTAGCGACGCTGGTAGACGATTTCCTTGCTACCCGCTTCACAGTGACCCACCACCTTGGCGGAGGCGGGGGCGCTGCCCTTGTCCACCACCTCAAGGCTGTAGTTCGCCACGTGCTTGGCTTGCAGCTTGGCATCGATATCGGCCTTGACCGTGTCGCACGAGCTCGCCGCAGCGAAGGCACCACTGCTCAAGGCCAACAAACCGAGGGTGATCACGACTCTACGCATCTTGCCTGTCCTTTTGCGAGGGAAGGAGGTCTTGAGTATCTACTCAGCTGGCTTCGATACGGAAGCCTATCTTCAGGGTGACTTGATAGTGGGCCACCTTGGCATCCTGGATATGACCGCGGATTTCACCCACTTCGAACCATTCGAGGTTCTTGACCGACTTCGAGGTTTCGGCGAGGGCGTTGTTGATGGCGTCCTCGACACTGGTGGTGGAGGAACCAACGATTTCCAGCTTCTTGTAGGTGTGATGATCGGACATGAACAATCTCCTTAAGACAGCAATGACGGGCGTTGCAGCCTATGACTGGCAACGCATTGACCGGTGTCGCGGTCGACTCGCCGGGAAGGGTGCCACTGTCATTTCAGGCCGCGAAACGCCCGGATAAGTTCACTGTCAGGGCTCTCGCGCAAGGCTTTGCTGCACTTTCCAACAGCGCGGTAGTCACATTTCCTGAATCCGTCCATCTCAGGAGGTTGTCATGGCCCGTAACACCGATTACCAGGCGTCCATCGCCAGCATCGAGAACGAAATCAACAGCCTGCTCGACTCGCTGGCATCGCTGAAGAAGAACGCTGCCCGTGAATCCCGTAGCGGTCTGAACTCCTTGAAGAGCAGTGCTCGCGAAGCCCTCCACCATTCGGGCGATTCGCTGGAAGAGGTCTATGACGATGTCCGCCGCCTGACCCGTCAGTACGGCCGGGCCGCCAGTGGCGTGGCGCGCGAACATCCCTGGGCCACCGTCGGCATCGCCGCCGGCGTGACCGTCCTGGTCGGCTGGGCTCTGCTGCGCGGCGATCACTGATCGCGACAGTCCGAGGCATCCCGCGGGATGCCTCGGGCGCTAGCGTTCGGCCAACTCCTTTCTGAGCCAGGCCGCCAAGCGTTCCACCCGCTCATCCGCCAGGCGACCTGGTGCCCACAGCGCCAATTCCGCACTCGTCGTGGCAAAGCCCCAGGGCGCGACCAACCGGCCCGCCTTGAGATCCGCCGCCACCAGCGGCTCCGGCGCAATCGCCACCCCCAATCCCGACAATGCCGCCTCCAGCAGGTAATAGAGGTGCTCGAAGCCCTGCCCGTAATTCAGTGCCGGTGCCGCCAGGCCCTGGAGGGCGAACCACTGTGGCCAGGCCTGGGGTCGCGATAACGTGTGCAGCAACCGCTCTGCCAGCAGCGCCGAGAGATCACCTTCCTTGAGCCTCAGATAGGCCGGGCAGTAGGGACTCAGCACCGGCCCGATGCGTTCGGGCGCCAGGTGGTAGGGCATGACGTCCTGGGGCGGTGCGGTCTCGGTGAACAGCAGGCTGGCGTCCAGGCCAGCGGCGGCCAACGGGGTATCGTCGGTCCGGGTCGAGAGGTGCAGGCGCAGCTCCGGCAGATCGCGATTGAGGCGATCCAGGCGCGGAATGAACCAGCGCGCCACCAGGCTGCCCGGGCAGCCCAGCACGAAGGGCCCCTGGCGACTGCCGGCCTTGAGTTCGGCGCACACCTCGCGCAGCCGCTCGAAGACCTCGCCACTCACCTCGCGCAGGCGCAGGCCGGCTTCGGTCAACGCCAGCCCGCGGCCTTCGCGACGAAACAACGCCACTCCGAGCTGTTCCTCCAAGGCACGAATCTGGCGGCTCACAGCGCCATGGGTGACATGCAGCTCGTCGCCGGCGCGACTCATCCCGCCCAGCCGGGCAGTGGCTTCGAAGGCGCGCAGGGCATTCAGCGGGGGGAGATCACGGGGATCGCTCATCTGTGAGATTTCCTGACGGGTCATCGCGATCTTATCGATTTATCGGTGGCACTCAAGCAGGTAAGGTAGATCCATCTTCGCAGGAGAATTCCATGACCCAGACCGCTTATCGCCAGGGCCCCGACGCTCAAGGCATGTTCGGCCAGTTCGGTGGCCGCTATGTCGCCGAAACCCTGATGCCGCTGATCCTCGATCTGCAGCGCGAATACGAGACCGCCATGGAGGATCCGGCGTTTCTCGACCAACTGGCCTATTTCCAGCGCGACTACATCGGCCGGCCCAATCCGCTGTACTTCGCCGAGCGCCTGACCGAGCACTTCGGCGGTGCCAAGATCTATCTCAAGCGCGAAGAGCTGAACCACACCGGCGCGCACAAGATCAACAACTGCATCGGCCAGATCCTGCTGGCCAAGCGCATGGGCAAGACCCGCATCATCGCCGAGACTGGCGCTGGCATGCACGGCGTGGCCACCGCCACCGTGGCCGCGCGCTTCGGCCTGCCCTGCGTCATCTACATGGGCACCACCGACATCGACCGCCAGCAGGCCAACGTCTTCCGCATGAAACTGCTGGGCGCCGAGGTGATCCCGGTCACCGCTGGCACCGGCACCCTCAAGGACGCCATGAACGAGGCCCTGCGCGACTGGGTGACCAATGTCGCCGACACCTTCTACCTGATCGGCACCGTGGCCGGTCCGCACCCCTATCCGGCCATGGTCCGCGACTTCCAGGCCGTGATCGGCCGGGAGACCCGTGCCCAGATCCTGGAAAAGGAAGGGCGCCTGCCCGACAGCCTGATCGCCTGCGTCGGCGGCGGCTCCAATGCCATGGGCCTGTTCCACGAATTCCTCGATGACACCGACGTGGCCATCATCGGCGTCGAAGCCGGTGGCCATGGCGTGGACACCAACAAGCACGCCGCCAGCCTCAACGGCGGGGTGCCCGGGGTGCTGCACGGCAACCGGACCTTCCTGCTGCAGGACGACGATGGCCAGATCATCGACGCCCACTCCATTTCCGCCGGCCTGGACTATCCCGGCATCGGCCCGGAACACGCCCACCTGCACGCTGTGCAGCGGGTCGAATACGTGCCGATCAACGATGACGAGGCGCTCAAGGCCTTTCACCAGACCTGCCGCCTGGAAGGCATCATCCCGGCCCTGGAATCCGCCCACGCCTTGGCCGAGGCCTACAAGCGCGCTCCGCACCTGCCCAAGGACCACCTGATGGTGATCTGCCTCTCGGGCCGCGGCGACAAGGACATGCAGACCGTGATGAGCCACCTGGGAGACACCCTATGAGCCGCCTGGAAACCCGCTTCGCCGCGCTGAAGGCCGAGGGCCGTGCGGCCCTGGTCACCTACACCACCGCAGGCGATCCGGACTATGACACCGCCCTGGCCATCCTCAAGGGGCTGCCGGCGGCCGGTGCCGACGTCATCGAGCTGGGCATGCCCTTCACCGATCCCATGGCCGACGGCCCGGCCATCCAGGCCGCTGCCCTGCGTGCCCTGCAGGCGGGCCAGAATCTGGCCAAGACCCTGGAGATGGTGCGCGACTTCCGTCGCGCAGAAGGCGAGACGCCACTGGTGCTGATGGGTTACTACAACCCCATCCATCGCTACGGCGTGGAGCGCTTCCTGGCTGATGCCGTCGAGGCTGGCGTGGATGGCCTGATCGTGGTCGATCTGCCGCCCGAGCACGACGCCGAGCTGGCGCTGCCAGCCCAGGCCGCCGGCATCGACTTCATCCGCCTGACCACCCCGACCACTGATGATGCCCGCCTGCCGCACGTGCTCAATACCAGCTCCGGCTTCGTCTACTACGTTTCCGTCGCGGGTGTGACCGGGGCCGGCTCGGCCACCACCGAGCACGTCGAGGCCGCCGTGGCGCGGCTGCGGCGCTTCACCGACCTGCCGCTGGCAGTCGGCTTCGGCATCCGTACCCCGGAGCAGGCCCGGGTAATCGCCCAGCTCGCCGATGGCGTGGTGGTCGGTTCGGCGTTCGTCGATCAGATCGCCAAGGCCGAGTCTTCGGGGGCCGCCATCGATGGTGTGCTGGGCCTCTGCAAGCAGCTGTCGGACAGCGTGCGCACCGCACGTTAGGGATCCGCCAGCCTGCGAAAAGGACCGCCTCAGGCGGTCTTTTTTATGCCCGCACGTCTTGCAAGCTGTGCATAAGTCTGTGGGCAGTCTGTTCGCTTCTGCAGCAAAGCCGCGCCAGGCAAGGGCTGCGCAGGTCGTAGTCTTGTTGATCGAATTCGCCACGTGCTGACCCGAACGGTCGAGCCCGAATGATTCTGCGCTGTGCCGTCCTTGCCTGATAGGTAAAGGCTGTGGATAAGCCCTGGGCAAGTTGTCAGCAACCCGCTGGCCGACAACCAGGGGAAAATTGATCAATAAATAGCCAATTCCAATCAGGTCAGCCGCGGGATCAATGGGCGTCTTACCGGCCTGGTTTTCCCACATCTACTGTGTGCGTGCCTGTGGAAAAGATGTGGGACTCGACCTGTACGCCAGGGCTGGCGAGGCCTGCAGAGGATCGTACAAAAAATGATCAATCTATTTTCAAAGGTTTTCCACAACCCACAATAGCGCTGCATAGGGCTGTGGATAGGTTGTTCGTCTAGTGCCAGAGGCCAGAACTGACGCGGCTTCCAGGGAATAGATCAAATAATGACCAGTTTTCCGGGATATTCCGGAGTCAAGGAATTTCTTTTGCCCGTCCAAGGAGTTATCCACTCTTGTTCAGCGCTGTCCTCAATAATCGTCGCCAAAAGTCGTGTGGATAACTCTGTTGATTTTCTGTTCGGAACCCTGTGTACAGCGAGGCTGAGCTAGCGCAGCGTCACCTGTTGCTGCAGCCCTTCGGCCGGCAGGGTGAAGGCGCATTCCTCGAAGGTGGCCATGCGCATGCGCAGCGGTGGATTGTTGCTGTAGCCGTATTGTTCGGTGGGCATGCCGATGAAATTGGTATCCAGCTTGGCGTTGCTGTTGCTGTCATGGATGACCGACACCGCGTAACGCCCCGGTGGCAGCTCGAAGCGTTGTTCCTGGACACCCTGTTGCGCGGCAAGGTGGGCCTGGGCCACCGGCGTCTGGTGCTCCTTCCAGGCGGCTTCGCTGGCGAACACCGCCAGCAGCAGCTGGCCCCCCGAGGCGTCGACCGTCTCCACCCGCACCTGCAGTTCGGCGGCGTGCAGCACACCGCTCAGACAGAGACCCGCGACCAGCAACAGAGACTTCATGGGTATTCCTTCAGCAGGGAGAGGACGTCAGCCGCAGCAACTCGGCGGGCTGTTCGAAAAAGAGATCGGGACGCTGCGCGCGCAGCGTCGCCGGGCAACCATAGCCCCAGGCCACGGCGGCGCAGCCCAGACCGGCGCGGCGCGCGGCCTGGAGGTCGCGCACCTCGTCGCCCACATAGAGCGCGTCGGCGGCCGCGACACCCTGGCGCCGGACCAGGCGTGACAGGCGCCGCGCCTTGCCCAGCAGGGGGATGTCGAATTCGCCAGCGGCAAACAGGCGCCCGGCCTGGGGCAGCACCTGCTGGACGGCGGCAGCGGAGTTGGAGGTCGCCAGGCCCAGCTGTAGCCCGCTGGCCTGCAACCGGTCGAGGGTGGCGGGAATCTCGGTGAAGGGCGCGACCTGGCCGCCGCGCTGGGCCAGCAGGCGGCGATAGTGCCGGACGATACGTGGCACCTGCCACAGGGGAATGCCCAGGCTGTCGAGCAGATCGGTCAGGGAGGCGGCGCGCAGTCGGGGCCACTCATCGGCGGCCGGCTGGCGGAAGCCATGGCTCCGCGCCAGCTCGCCGAGACAGCTCAGCAGAAAGGGCAGGCTGTCCGCCAGGGTGCCGTCGAAGTCGAAGATGACGTAGCGGTAGCTCATGCAAGAGAGGCGCGGTGGGCGAAGGCGCCAGCGTAGCGGGCACTTCCCGGTTTTGCCACCGCGACCAGGTGCTGTACGGAAAATGCCTGCGCTCGGCGACTTTTCGTACAGAACCCAGGGCTGGCAGGGGCGTCCCTGCCGGACAGGTCACACGCGGAAGCGGCGAATCTGGCCGTTGAGTTCCACCGCCAGTTCGGAGAGCTGCTGGCTGGCCGCGCGGGTCTGCTCGGCGCCGGCGGCGGTCTGCACCGACAGGTCGCGGATGCGCACCAGGTTGCGGTCCACTTCGCGGGCCACCTGGGCCTGCTCTTCGGCAGCGCTGGCGATCACCAGGTTGCGCTCGTCGATGCCCGACACCGATTGGGCGATGGCGGCCAGGGCGGCGTTGGCCGACTGCGCCTGCTCGCGGGTCTGGCGCGCCTGGTCGGCGCTGGTCAGCAGCGCATCGACGGTCTGGCCGGTGCCCTGCTGGATGCTGCCGATCATGCCTTCGATCTCGCGGGTGGATTCGCCGGTGCGATGGGCCAGGGCGCGGACCTCGTCGGCGACCACGGCGAAACCCCGACCGGCGTCGCCAGCACGGGCGGCTTCGATGGCGGCGTTGAGTGCCAGCAGGTTGGTCTGCTCGGCGACCGCGCGGATCACGTCCAGCACCTGGCTGATGTTGCGCGTCTGCTCGGCCAGTTGGCGGGCCTGTTCGCTGGCGCCCAGCACGTTTTCGGTGAGCACCTCGATGGCGCCCAGGGTATCGCCCAGCTGCCGCTGGCCCTGACGCGCGGTCTCGGCGGCCTGGCGTGATTCGGAGGAGGTGGAGGTGGCGTTGCCGGCCACCTCGTCCACCGCCTGGCTCATCTCGGTGACGGCGGTGGCCGCCATCTCGATCTCGCTGTTCTGCTGCTGCAGGCCGTGGGCGCTCTCCTGCATGACCGCGGTCATTTCCTCGGCGGCCGAGGCCAGTTGAGTCGCGGAATGGCCCAGGTGGCCCAGGGTGTCGCGCAGGTTGGTCTGCATCTGCTGCATGGCCTGCAGCAACTGGGCGGCTTCGTCGTGACCGCGGGTATCCAGGCTCTGGGTCAGGTCGCCGCTGGCGATGGTCCGGGCGGCGGCGACGGCCTCGGCGATGGGGCGGGTCATGCTCAGGGTCAGGCGCCAGGCCAACAGCACGGTCAGGGCCAGGGCCAGGGCGATGGCGATCCAGGTGATGGAGGTGGCCTGGGCGTAGGTGTCGCCGGACTGCTGAGAAGCGGCCTTGATGTCTTCCTGGTTGATCTTGCGCAGGGCTTCGGTGCGTTCGTTCATCTGCGCACCGAGTTGGGCCATGCTGGTCTGGATCAGGCTGCGAGCGTCATCGAGCTTGCCGGCTCCGATGAGATCGGCGAGTTGACCCGTGTAGCGGCTGTAGTCGCGATGGATCTGGCGCAGGGCGTCGAAGGCCTGGCGCTCACGATCAGCGCTCATGAGCTGCGCATAGCGGCCGAAACCGGCTTCGATGTCGGCGTTGATGGCGTCGATCTTCTTGCGCGTGGCGGCGACGGTGGCGGCGTCCGGGATCGCCAGCAGGCGCAGCACCTCGACCCGGGTGCGGGCCAGTTGCAGGGCGAGGTTGTCGGCTTCGACGATGCTGGGCACGTTGTTGGTTTCGATCACCTGGCTCTGGGTGCGGATCTGCGACAGTTGCAGCAGCCCGAACAGGCCCAGACTGACCACGAGGATGGCCAGCAGGCCGAAACACAACACACTGCGGATGGCGAGGGAGAAGGAACGAAAGGTCACGGCGGCAGCCCCGGTAAGGATTGAGGCCGCTGTAACGGCTGGGGTCTCCGTGACTTTATAGTTATTCGTCTTAAAGCTGACTATTCAAGGCTGGGGCCGTCGCCGAAGCGCCTGGCCATGGCGCTTCGGCAATGGCTCAGAACCGGAAGCGCCGGACCTGGCCACTCAGGGTCGTCGCCAGATCCGCCAGTTGCTGGCTGGCCCCGCGGGTCTGCTCGGCACCCGCGGCGGTCTGCACCGAGAGGTCACGGATGCGCACCAGGTTGCGATCCACTTCGCGGGCCACCTGGGCCTGCTGCTCGGCGGCGCTGGCGATCAGCAGGTTGCGTTCGTCGATACCGGATACCGCCCCGGCGATGGTGGCGAGGCCGGCATTGGCCGCCTGGGCCTGCTCGCGGGTCTGGCGCGCCTGGTCGGCGCTGCTGAGCAAGGCATCGACGGTCTGGCCGGTACCCTGCTGGATGCTGCCGATCATCTTCTCGATCTCGCGGGTCGAGTCCCCGGTGCGCTTGGCCAGGGCGCGGACCTCGTCGGCCACCACGGCGAAACCACGGCCTGCCTCACCGGCACGGGCAGCCTCGATGGCGGCGTTGAGCGCCAGCAGGTTGGTCTGCTCGGCGACCGCGCGGATCACGTCCAGCACCTGGCTGATGTCGCGTGTCTGGGCTTCCAGTTCACGAGCCTGGGTGCTGGCGCCCAGCACCTGCTCGGTGAGGCCTTCGATGGCATTCAGGGTTTCGCCCAGCTGGCGTTGCCCCTGGATGGCCGTCTGCGCAGCCTGGCGCGATTCGGTGGAGGTGGACCCGGCATTGCCGGCGACCTCGTCGACCGCTTGGCTCATCTCGGTCACGGCGGTGGCCGCCATCTCGATCTCGTGGTTCTGCTGCTGCAGGCTGGTGGCGCTTTCCTGCATCACCGTGGTCATCTCCTCGGCGGCGGAGGCCAGTTGGCTGGCCGAGTCCCCGATATGCCCCAGGGTCTCGCGCAACTGGCCCTGCATCTGCTGCATGGCTTGCAGCAACTGGGCCGCCTCGTCATGGCCACGGGCATCCAGCGGCTGAGTGAGGTCACCGGTGGCAATGGTGCGCGCGGCCGCCACCGCCTGGGCGATGGGGCCGGCGATGCTGCGGGTCAGACGCCAGGCGAGCAGGGCGGTAAGGGCCAGGGCTAGCAGGATCGCCAGCCAGGTCACGGTGGCGGAGCGCGCATAGGTGGCATCGGCGGTCGCGCTGGCCGTATGGATATCTTCCTGGACGGCTTTGCGCAGCGTTTCGAAGCCGGCAGTCATCTGAGCGCCCAACGACGTCATGCTCCGCTCGACCACCTGGCGGGCTTCGTCGAGTTGTCCGGCGCTGGCCAGGGTGGCCAACTGCTGCACGCCCTGCATGTATTGCCGCTGCACCTGGCGCAGCTCGTTCAGTGCCTGACGGCTCTCGGGCGACAGTATCCCTTGCTGATAGTGCTCGAAGAGGGCTTGGACCTGAGTGTTCAGCTCGTCAAGTTTCGTGCGGGTCTTGGCCAGGCTCGCAGGATCAGGCATGGCCAGCAGCCGCAGGGTCTCGGTGCGGGTGCGGGCCAAGAGTAGACTCAAGTCGTTGGCTGCGATGAGCGTGGGGATATGGCGTTGCTCCACCTGGTGCCCCAACTCGCGAATCTGGGCCAACTGATACCAGCCGAACAGGCCGAGAGCGGCGACGAGCATCGCGAGAATGCCAAAACAGAGCAGATTGCGGGTAGCGATGGAAAGCGAACGTAAAGTCATGACGGCCTGTGAAGCTCACTGCGAAATTGTGAGCAGGGTCGCAACTTTGGATGATGATTTGAAGGAAAGGCTTTAGAAAGAGGTGCGTCAAAAAACCGCACCCTCAAATAGATAGTTTATTGACCACCCCATGGAGCCCTTGCAGCTCCATGGGGCGGCGATACAAGGCGCCGTCAGTCGCCGCTGACCTGGCGCAGGTGGGAAGCCGGCTGTTCTTCGCCCAGGTTTTCGAGCAGACGCTCGCTGTACCAGTCGATGAAGTTGATCACGCCGAACTCGTAGGTCTTGGAGTAAGGACCTGGCTGGTAGGCCTTGGAGTTGATGCCGCGCTGGTTTTCCTCGGCCAGGCGCCGGTCCTGGTCGTTGGTGGCGTCCCAGACCTTGCGCAGGTTGACCGGGTCGTAGTCGACGCCTTCCACCGCGTCCTTGTGCACCAGCCACTTGGTGGTCACCACGGTCTGGGTCGGACCCAGCGGCCAGACGGTGAAGACGATCATGTGATCGCCCATGCAGTGGTTCCAGGAGTGCGGCAGGTGCAGGATGCGCATGGAGCCCAGGTCCGGATCCTTGATGCGGCCCATGAGTTTCTTGCAGCCGGGCTTGCCGTCCATGGTCATGGACACGGTGCCGGCGAGCAGCGGCATGCGCACGATGCGGTTGCGCAGGCCGAAGCTGGCGTGGGCATAGGGGATGTTGTCGGCATCCCAGCGGCTGGTGCAGGCGGCGACCTGATCCTTGAACGCCTGGGAGGCGCGCGGATCGGTGACGTCGTCCCATTCCAGCAGGGTGTTCAGCAATTCGGGGTGGGAGCCGCTGCAGTGGTAGCACTCGCGGTTGTTTTCCAGCACCAGCTTCCAGTTGGCCTGCTCCACCAGGTCGGTGCGCACCGCGACCTTGGCGTTCTCCATGTCGTACGGCTCCATGTAGTGCTCGAGCGTACGCAGGAAGTCGTCGATGGCCGGCGGTTCGTCGGCCAGGGAGATGAAGATGTAGCCCCCGGCGGTCTTGACGTGGATCGGCTTGAGGTTGAAGTCGGCCATGTTGAAGTCGGCGCCCATCTCGGTGCCGGCGAACAGCAGGCGGCCGTCCAGCTCGTAGGTCCACTGGTGGTAGGGGCAGACCAGCTTGGCGACCTTGCCCTTGTCGCTCACGCAAAGGCGCGAGCCACGATGGCGGCAGACGTTGTGGAAGGCATGGACCTTGCCCTCGGCGCCGCGGACCACCAGGATGGGGTTGTCACCGAGTTGCAGGGTGATGAAGTTGCCCTTGGTGGGGATCTCGCAGGTCATGCCGGCGATCAGCCATTCCTTGCCGAAGATCTCCTGCATGTCGATCTGGAACAGGCGCTCGTCGTTGTAGAAGGGCTGGGGCAGGGAATAGGTGCGCTCGCGGGTGCGCAGCATCTCGGCCGTGGCCTTGCGGGCCGGATCGAGAGGGTCGCCCAAACTCAAGGTGCTGACGTCCATCGTACATCCTCGTGGCCACCGCGGCGGGTGGCGAAAGTGGTTGGTCACGGTA
>Ga0157371_10003355_pt1 | contig 14581 bp, 12 predicted proteins | sample C45metaG_FD_113462 | JGI IMG/M metagenome (GOLD analysis project Ga0157371, IMG submission 113462) | Corn rhizosphere microbial communities from Kellogg Biological Station, Michigan, USA - C4-5 metaG | ecosystem: Host-associated > Plants > Roots > Rhizosphere > Soil | place: USA: Michigan...
CCCTCAAGGACTGGAACACGGTGATCAACACCAACCTCACCGGCCAGTTTCTCTGCGCCCAGGCGGCGATCCGCCAGTTCCGCAAGCAGGGCCGCGACGAGAACCTCTCCCGCGCCCTCGGCAAGATCATCCACATGAGCTCGGTGCACGAGGTCATTCCCTGGGCCGGACACGTCAACTACGCCGCCTCCAAGGGCGGGGTCAACCTGCTGATGCGCAGCCTGGCCCAGGAGGTCGCCGCCGAGGGCATCCGCATCAACAGCATCGCCCCGGGCGCCATCGCCACCGCCATCAACGAAGAGGTCACCGGTGACGAAGCCAAGGCCCGTGAATTGCTCAGGCTGATCCCCTACAAGCGCGTCGGCCACGTTGACGACGTGGGCAACGCCGTGGTCTTCCTGGCCAGCGATCTGGCCGACTACATCGTCGGGACGACCCTGTTCGTCGACGGCGGCATGTGCCTCTATCCGGGATTCGAAGACAATGGCTGATTCTACCTCCGTGCACGCCCGCCGCAGTATCGGCGCCCACGGTGTCATCGGCGACCTGCGCACCTGCGCCCTGGTCGCCACCGACGGCACCATCGATCACTTCTGCTGGCCGAACCTGGACAGCCCCTCGGTATTCGCCTCCCTACTCGACTCGGAAAAGGCCGGCTACTTCAGCCTGGCGCCGCTCTGGGACGACGCTCGTGAACAGCAACTCTATCTGCCGGATACCAACATCCTGCAGACCCGCTGGCTGTCGGCGGAAGGGGTCGCCGAGATCACCGATCTGATGCCGGTATGCAGCAGCGAAGACACCAAGCCACGCATCGTCCGCCGCGTGCAGGTAGTGGCCGGGCGCTGTCGCTTCCGCCTGGTCTGCGCCCCGGCCCACGACTATGCCCGCGCCGAGACGCGGGCACGCCTGGTGGACGGCGGCGCCCTATTCGAAGCCCATGGCCAGCCGACCCTGCGCCTGGCTTCCGGCGTCACCCTGCAGGTCGACGGCAATGCCGCCTTCGGCGAATTCGAACTGGAACAGGGTGAGCAACTGGATTTCGTCTTTGGCTGCGAGGAAGACGACAAGGTCATCGCCGGTCAGAGCGATATCTGTTTCGAAGAGACCCGCGACTACTGGACCGGCTGGGCCGCCCAGGGTCACTACCAGGGGCGCTGGCGCGAGATGGTCACCCGCTCCGCCCTGGCACTGAAGCTGCTGACTTCCTGCAAGCACGGCTCCATCGCCGCGGCCGCGACCTTCAGCCTGCCTGAAGCCCTGGGCGGCGAGCGCAACTGGGACTATCGCGCCTCCTGGATCCGCGATGCCTCCTTTACCGTCTACGCCTTCATGCGCCTGGGCTACACCCAGGAGGCCAAGGATTTCAACCACTGGGTCGGCCAGTGCGTGGAAAACAGCCACAACGCTCCGGAAAAGCTGCAGATCATGTATCGCCTGGACGGCGGGCTGGATCTCCCCGAGGAAACCCTAGACCACCTGTCGGGCTACGCCGATTCGAGTCCGGTGCGTATCGGCAACGAGGCCTACAAGCAGGTCCAGCTGGACATCTATGGCGAGCTGATGGATGCCATCTATCTGTCCAACAAATATGGCGAAGCCATCTCCCACCGTGGGTGGCAGGACGTGGTGCGGATGATCGATCACGTCTGCGAGAACTGGAACCAGCCCGATGCCGGCATCTGGGAGATGCGCGGGGATCCCGAGCACTTCCTGCATTCGCGGCTGATGTGCTGGGTGGCCATCGACCGCGCCATGCGGCTGTCGGCCAAGCGCTCGCTGCCGATGCCCTATGAGCGCTGGTATGCCGCTCGCGCCGCCATCCAGGAAGACATCTGGGAGCACTTCTGGAATGCCGAACTGGGTCACTTCACCTCGACCCGCCACGGCAAGAGCCTGGACGCCGCCCTGCTGCTGATGCCCCTGGTGCGTTTCGTCAGCGCCACCGACCCCATGTGGCTGTCCACCCTGGACGCCATCAAGACCAACCTGGCCTACGACGGCATGATCCGCCGCTACAACCCGGTTGATACCCCGGCGGACAACCTCAAGGGCGAAGAAGGCGCCTTCGTCGCCTGCTCCTTCTGGTACGTCGAATGCCTGGCCCGCGCCGGTCGCGTCGACGAAGCCCACCTGGAGTTCGAAAAGCTGCTGGGCTACGCCAATCCCCTGGGGCTCTATGCCGAGGAGCTGGACAAGCGCGGCTACCCCCTGGGCAACCTGCCCCAGGCCCTGTCGCACCTGGCCCTGATCAGCACGGCCTTCTTCCTGGATCGCAAGCTGAGCGGCAAGGATCCGCAGTGGCAGCCGTAGGTAGAGCCGCTTGCGGCCCTGGCGGTCCGCCGATACGGCCGCTCCTACGGGTGCCGGCCGACGGCTGATCGTGATCTTGCTGGAGCTGACAAAGCCAGGCGCCTGCTCGGACAGCCCCTCTCCCCTTGGGAGAGGGTTGGGGTGAGGGCACAGTGCTGTAAGAAGCTACCTGTGGAAAAGGCTGCGCCGTTTTCCACGCTACGGAGCCGACCGTAATGAAGTACGTCACTGAGCGTGACGGCCGATCGCAATCGACCTGGAGTCAACGAAGCTAGATGCGCACCCGGATAACCCCCTCTCCCCCCGGGAGAGGGTTGGGGTGAGGGCAAAGCGTGGTAAGAAGCTACCCGTGGAAAAGGCTGCGCCGTTTTCCACGCTACGGTGCCGACCGTAATGAGGTACGCCACTGAGCGTGACGGCTAATCGCAACCGACCTGGAGCTCCCGAAGCTACACGCGCACCCGGACAGCCCCCTCTCCCCCCGGGAGAGGGTTGGGGTGAGGGTACGGCGCGCTACGCAGCTACCTGTGGAAAAGGCTGCGCCGTTTTCCACGCTACGGTGCCGACCATATGAGGTACGTCACTGAGCGTGACGGCTGATCGCAATCGACCTGGAGCTTCCGAAGCTAGATGCGCACCCGGACAGCCCCCTCTCCCCCCGGGAGAGGGTTGGGGTGAGGGTACAGCGGGCAAGAAGCTACCCGTGGAAAAGGCTGCGCCGTTTTCCACGCTACAGTGCTGGAATAGTCGGTCATAGGTAGCCTACCGCGCGCGTTCTCACGCCACTCGGCTCTGCCCGAGCGCCTCGCTGACGCAATTGGCCATGTCGTCGATGTGCCAGGGTTTGGGCATGAAGCGGGTGCGACCGGCACCTCGGGGTACGGTGAGGCGGTCGCCGGAGGTGAGGATCACCGGGATATGGGGCCAGCGCTGGGCGACCAACTGGGCGAGGGCCTCGCCATCCAGACGTCCTGGCATGCGTACGTCGGTGAAGAGTACGTCGATACGCGCACCGGTCCGCTCCAGATAGCTCAGCGCCGCGTCGGCACTGGACACCGCCACCACCTGCAGATCCACGAGGGATTCCAGGGCTTCGGTGGCCAATTCCCGCAGCAACGGCTCATCCTCTACCAAGAGCAGGAGCGGACGATAGGAGTGGTGTGGAGAGATTGCCTGAGTCATAACCAACAGACTTTGCCAAGGGGTCACGGTTCTGAGCTTTCGGCACGGTCTCGATCAAAGTCGACCACCGGCATCGGCAAGGCCTCTAAACGGCAACTTTCAACGCTTCGCTGACTCGAAACGTTCACCTCAGGGGTCTCCTGTGGTATTCTTTTTTGATCGAACGATCAATTAAAAAAGAAATTCCTTCCCTTCACCCGTTCGCCAGGAGTCCTCATGAGTGCAACGCCCTCATCCGGCACCGTAAAGCTCAATCCCCCCGCCTTCTACTGCGCGTCCGCGGTGATCCTGCTGTTTTCCCTGGTCGTCATCGGCCGTCCCGAGCAGGCCGGTGCCTGGCTGCTGCAGGCGCAGACCTGGGCCGCCAACACGGTCGGCTGGTATTACCTGCTGGCCATGTCGCTCTATCTGGTGTTCGTGGTGGTCACCGCCCTGTCCGGCTACGGCAAGATCAAGCTCGGTGCCGACCACGACCAACCCGAGTTCAGCTACCTGTCCTGGGCCGGCATGCTGTTCGCCGCCGGTATCAGCATCACCCTGTTCTTCTTTTGCGTCTCCGAACCCCTGACCCACTTCGCCCAGCCACCGGCAGGCGAAGGGGGCGATGCGGCGGCAGCGCGCCAGGCCATGCAGATCCTCTTCCTGCACTGGGGGCTGCATGGCTGGGGCGTCTTCGCGCTGGTGGCCATGGCCCTGGCCTACTTCGCCTATCGCCACAACCTGCCGCTGGCCCTGCGTTCGGCGCTCTATCCGCTGATCGGCAAGCGCATCAACGGTCCCATCGGCCACGCCGTGGACGCCTTCGGCATCATCGCCACCATCTTCGGTCTGGGCGCCGACCTGGGCTTCGGGGTGCTGCACCTCAATGCCGGCCTCGACTATCTGTTCGGCATCAGCCACAGCCATTGGGTGCAGCTGACCCTCATCGTGCTGATGATGGGCGCGGCCATCGCCGTGGCCGTGTCCGGCGTGGACAAGGGCGTGCGCATCATGTCCGACATCAACATGGTGCTGGCCGTCGCCCTGCTGCTGTTCGTGCTGTTCGCCGGTCCTACGCAGCACCTGCTCAACACCCTGATCCAGAACATCGGCGACTATCTCGCCGCTTTGCCGGGCAAGAGCTTCGACCTCTATGCCTATGACAAGCCTTCCGACTGGCTCGGCGGCTGGACGGTGTTCTACTGGGCCTGGTGGATCGCCTGGGCGCCCTTCGTCGGGCTGTTCATCGCCCGTATCTCCCGCGGTCGCACCATTCGCGAATTCGTCTTTGGCGTCCTCTTCATCCCGCTGGGCTTCACCCTGGCCTGGCTGTCGATCTTCGGCAACAGCGCCCTGGAACTGGTGCTCGACCAGGGTATGACCGGCCTGGCCCAGACCGCCCTCACCGATCCGGCGATGGCTTTCTACCAGGTGCTGGAGACCTATCCGGCCAGCCGTGTGGTGATCAGCATTGCCGTGCTGGTGAGCTTCGTCTTCTTCGTCACCTCGGCCGATTCCGGCACCGTGGTGCTGTCCACCCTGTCGTCCACCGGCGGCGAGGCCGACGAAGACGGTCCCAAGTGGCTGCGGGTGTTCTGGGGCGCCGCGGTGGCCCTGGTTACCGGCGGACTGCTGTTCGCTGGCAGCATGGATGCGCTGAAGTCGGCGGTGGTGCTGACCTCGCTGCCCTTCTCGGTGGTGGTGCTGTTGATGATGTGGGGGCTGCACAAGGCGCTGCACCTGGAATCCCAGCGCCAGCGCGCGCGGCTGCATTCCCTGGCACCGGTGGCGATGAACGGCAAGGCCCGTCACGGTGGCTGGCGCCAGCGGCTGTCCCAGGCGGTGTACTTCCCCTCGCGGGACGAGGTCTATCGCTTCATGGACAGCACCGTGCGCCCGGCCATGGAAGAAATGGTCGAGGTCTCGCGGGAGAAGGGCCTGGTGGTGGAGACCCAGTTCGACGCCACCAACGCCAACCTGCAACTCATCATCGGCCATGGCGAAGAGCACCCCTTCATCTACCAGGTGATCATGCAGGGCTATTTCACGCCCTCCTTCGCCCGCGCCGGCATCGGCGGCCTGCACCTGAAGAATCGTCGCTACTACCGCGCCGAAGTGCACCTCACCGAGGGCAGCCAGGACTATGACCTGGTGGGCTACAACCGCGAGCAGATCCTCAACGACATGCTCGACCAGTACGAGCGCCACCTGCAGTTCCTGCACTTGGTGCGTTAACCAGGCGGTTTTTTAAGCGACTGAAAGGCCGATGAAAGCCACAAAAGTCGTATAATAGCCCCAGGGTCGGCTTCGTGCCGGCCCCGGGGTCGGTACGCCTCGCCGGTCCCTCGCCGTTTGGAGACCGTTTTGTCCATCCCGCCTGCCAACCCGCCCCGTCCTCCCCTGCTGCAATGGTTTGCCCTGATCCTCTGCTCGGCCCTGGTCGGTGGCGGACTCAGTTGGCTGCAGGTCCCCGCCGCGCTGTTTCTTGGTCCCATGCTGGTGGCCATCGCCTTTGGCGTCAGCGGCGCCACCATCCGCCTGCCGCGACGACTGTTCCAGACCGGTCAGGGCGTGGTGGGCTGCCTGATCGCCCACGCCATGACCGCCGCCGTGCTGCTCACCGTCGCCGAGCACTGGCCGGTGATGCTGCTGGCTACCGTCCTGACCGTGCTGCTCAGCCTGCTCACCGGTGCCCTGCTGGTGCGCTTTGGTGGTTTGCCCGGCAATACTGCCGCCTGGGGCACCACGCCCGGCGCGGCGGCGGCCATGGTGGCCATGGCCGAGGAATACGGCGCCGATCCGCGCATCGTCGCCACCATGCAATACGTGCGGGTGGTCTGTGTGGTGCTCGTCAGCGCCCTGGTCAGCCGCCTGCTGGGCGCCGAAGGCAGCGGTACCGGACACCAGGCGACGACCATCAGCCTGGACGCTCACTTCATGTTCAACCTGCTGCTGACCGTGACGGTGGCGCTAGCCGGCAGTTGGCTGGGGGGTCGGCTGTTTCCGGCAGGTGCCCTGTTGCTGCCCATCGCCCTGGGCACCCTTCTGCAACTCAATGGCTGGCTGGACATCACCTTGCCCCACGTCCTGCTAGCCCTGGCCTATGGCGCCATGGGCTGCTACGTGGGTCTGAGATTCGACCGGGCGACGGTCAAGTACGTCTGGCGTGCCCTGCCCAAGATGATCTTCGCCTCGCTGCTGCTGATCGCCCTGTGCGCCTTGTCGGCACTGCTGATGGCCAGGCTGATGCACGTCGACTTTCTCACCGCCTACCTGGCCACCAGTCCGGGCGGACTGGATTCCATGGCCATCATCGCGGTGGATGCCCACGCCGATGTCGGCCTGGTACTGGCCATGCAGGCGTTGCGGCTGATCGGCGTGGTGTTGACCGGGCCGCTGTTGGCCCGGCAACTGGTCAAGCTGGCCCGCACCTAGCCGGGGGTGCGGGCAGAGCGCTCAGGCCGAACGGCGGCGCTCGACCTGCGCGGTGATGTTGTAGCCCTCGGCCGCATGGCCGCGGACCACCACGCGTGCATCGGGATAGAAGCCCTTGAGGCGCTGTTCGAAGAGAAAGTAAATCTCCGCACCGACCCGAATCTCCGCGGGATCGGTCAAGGTCAGGGAAAAGCTGCGCACCGGGTCGGCGGCATGCTGCGACTCGTTCTCCTCGATGCGCTGCATGGCGTCTTCGACAATCTGTTCGGCGATCTGCGACATCTTTGACCTCCTGGTCGGATCCAACGTACGGTCGTCGCCCGCATGGACGAGTGTTGCAGTACAGACCTCAACTGTTGTGCAAGGATTCACCGCCACGGCAAGATTCCGATGAAAGCGTCACAGCGTTCAGGGTGTCGGTACGTCCGCTCGGATGCCTGCGGTGGTGTTGCCGTCTCCCCTTGATGACGAGGAATCCTTTCCACCATGGCCGAGGGCCCTGTTACCCCTGCCCCACTCATATTCCGGCGACCCGGCGCAAGGCCTTGGCACTGCTGGTGTGCGCCGTCGCCATCGTTTTCGCGCTGGAGGCCTGGCAGGTCTGGCGCAGTTATGAGAATGCCTACGCCAACGCGCGCAGCGATGTCAGCAACATCGCCCTGGCCGCTGCCCAGCACGCCAAATGCCTTCCGGGAGGCGGACCTGCTGCTGTTGAGTGTCCGTGACATCGTGGAAAACCAGCCGCTCGCGCAGCTCAACCGTCCACGGATCCAGCGCCTGCTCGAGCGGGAAGTCGCCCTGCTGCCGCAACTGCACGGGCTGTTCATCTATGACCGCAACGGCAATTGGCTGGTGACCGACAAGAGCAGTACGCCACCCCGAATCAACAACAGTGACCGTGGCTACTTCAAGTTCCACCAGGCGCACCTGGAAGACCTCATGCACGTTGGCGAAGTCATCAACAGCCGCAGTACCGGCGAGTTGGTCATTCCCGTGTCGCGCCGCCTGGATGACGCCGAAGGCCGGTTTGCCGGGATCATCCTCGCCACCATCAAGCTGAGCTACTTCATCGACTACTACGCCCGCTTCCAGTTGGACAACCGCGGCGCCATCGCCCTCGTGAAGAACGACGGCATCCTAGTGGTCCGACGGCCCTTCGAACACGTCGGCGTCAATCTCGCCGCCGGCGAGCTGTACCGTGAGTACATCACCAAGGTCGCCAGCGGCACGGCCATAGCGCGTAGCCTGATCGATGGCCAGACGCGGCTATATGCCTATCAACACCTGGATAGCGTTCCGCTGTTCGCCCTGGCCGGTATCTCCGAGAGCACCACCCTGGCGAGCTGGCGCCAGGGCATGCTGCGCTCCATCGTGGTGGTCGGCATGCTGATCTTCGGCTTCAGCCTGTTGCGGGAGATCCGCACGGGCATCCGCCATGAGGCACAGTTGCGCCGTGCCCATGATGACCTGCAGGTGCTGACGCTCAAGGACAGCCTGACCGGCCTGGCCAACCGCCGTCACTTCGATGCCCTGCTGCCGGCCGAGTTGGCACGGGCGCAACGCACGGGCCAGCCGCTCAGCCTGCTGATGCTCGATGTCGATCACTTCAAAGCCTACAACGATCACTACGGTCACCCCGCCGGTGACCGCTGCCTGCAGGCGGTCGCGGAGGTGGTGGCCATGGCGGCACGGCGACCCGGTGACCTCGCGGTGCGCTACGGCGGCGAGGAAATGGCGCTGCTGCTACCCAATTGCACCGAAGCCGGCGCCTTTGGCGTAGCCAGCGTGATACAGGAGCATTTGTGCACCCTGGCGCTACCGCACCCCACCAACAGCTTTGGCTACGTCACCGTCAGCCTTGGCTTCGCGGTCCATGTGCCCGGACAGCAGCAGCCCCTCGCCGCCGACCTCCTGGCCTGCGCCGACGCGGCCCTCTACAGCGCCAAGCATCTCGGGCGCAATCGTATCCATCCACCGCTGCCGAGTCCTGGGCTGGCCTGATCGACACCGCACGACCGGCACGCCTCTCTCAGGCTAGCCGCAGATCATTCCGCCACGGTAATGCACCCGGTCCTTGCCAGCGCGCTTGGCCTGATAGAGCTCGCCATCGGCCTGCTTGAGCAGATCCGCGGGCTGATAGCCCGGGGCGAGGCGCGCCACTCCGGCACTGAAGGAAAAACAGCTGCCGGTGCTGGTGTTGCTGCGGATGTCGTCCAGCAGCCTCTGCAGCCGCTGCGCCAGGTGGCGCTCGTCATCGGACTCCAGCAGCACACCGAATTCCTCGCCACCCAGGCGGCCGAAGCGGCCGTTAGGGAAATGCCGGCCGAGGATGATCGCGGTTTCCTTGAGCACCTGGTCACCCACGTCATGGCCGAATCTGTCATTGATCCGCTTGAAGTCATCGATGTCGAGCATGACGAAATACCAGGACGGCGAGCCCTCCCGGCAGACCTGCTCCATGTCCTGCATCAGCGCACGCCGGTTGCTGATCCCGGTGAGGGCATCGGTTTCCGCCTGCAGGCGATAGCTTTCCTTGAGTTCCAGGGTACTGGCGACGATGCGCACGAAGGTGGCGTTGAGCAACAGCCCCAGCGCCAGGCTGGCCACCAGCATCACCATGAACAGCGGCAGGGCCGCCGCCGTGACGATGTCCAGCTCGCCATAGAAGAGCAGCAGCCAGACCGCCACCGCGGCGATGCCGTAGTCGAGCACATGGGAGAACAGGATGGTCGAGCCGAGGATGATGACGATGGCCATGGGAATCATCCAGGCATGGCCGGCCTCGCCCATGCCGAGGATCTGGAACCGAAAGGCCAGGGCCTCGAACAGCACGAACACCAGGGCGAACAGCCGCCAGATGGCGAAGCGGCGGGCGGTGCTCATGGCCAGGCAGGAGCCGATCATGCCGGCGAAGGCCAGCCAGCCCCACACCGGTATCCCGGTGGTCAGGAAGGGGTTGATCAATACGCTGATCAACCAGCCCAGGATGCCGGTACTCTGCGCCAGCACATTGGGTAACTGCAGCATTTGGCGAATGTGAGTCTGATAAGTCATTGCATAACTCGAACGCCAAATTTAGTGGCAAAATGATATCACTCGATGCTATCCCACTCGTGGCCTGCCGTTGGCGAAAAGCGGACACGCGCAGGGCAATGGACGTCTAGCCATCCCACTGCCTGGGACAGCATAGGACCGCATCGGGGAGCGGACCGACCAAACGGACGGCGGCGAAATGACGCCACCGGTCAGCTCGTCCTGCGAACCCGCTTGCCCGGCCCGCTAAGCTCTTCGCTTCAGGATTCTCGACTAGGCTTGGCAGTGCCCAGGCCGTTATTCACGCCTTCAACGACTTATCAGCTCCTTCTTCCTGTATAGAACAAACCAGGCGCCATCATGGAAATCGATGCTCTGTTCGATCACCTGCATACCCTTCCCAGCATTCCTAAGGTGGCTCAGGAGCTGATCCAGCAGTTCGACGATCCCGACAGCAGCATCGAAGACATCGCCCGTAATCTGGCCCTGGATCCGGTGCTTTCGGCCAAGGTCCTGCGCCTGGCCAACTCGGTGCGCTTTCGGGGCGTGCGCCCTTCCACCAGCATCGAAGGCGCCGCCATTCGCCTGGGCTTCGACGCCCTGCGCACCCTGGTGCTGGCCTCGGCGGTAACCGCGGCCTTTCGCTACAACCCCAGCTTCGATCCGCGGGACTTCTGGCAGCACAGTTTCGATGTGGCCAGCATCTGCCGCGTGCTCGCCCGCCAGGCCGGTGTCGATCCCGAAACCGCCTTTACCTGCGGCATGCTGCACAGCATTGGCGAATTGCTGATCCGGACGGCGGCGCCCGACATCGCCGCGCGCATCGACACCGAGCAGCGTGTGCCGGTACGCGCCGACCAGGCCATCGGCTTTGGCTATCCCGAGGTGGGCGCGGAGCTGGCCCGGCGCTGGCAGCTGCCGGTGGTGATCCAGCACGCCATCGCCTACCAGTTGCATCCCCAGGATGCCCCCGAGGATTCCACCCAGGCGCGGATGGTCGCCCAGGCTCGACTGGTGTCCTTCGTCCTGCGTCGTCACGGCGGTATCAATGACCAGGCCAAGGCCGCCCTCGCCAATCCCCTACTGGAAGGGGTGGACCTGGATCATTTGCTGGGCGAGTTGCCCGAGATCATTGAGGCGGACAAGGCCTTCGGCACCTTGATCAACTGACCGGCTGTCTCCTGTGCGGGTAATGCCCGCGCCTGCATCACAAATCTGCCAGTCGGTCATGGCAAAAGTCGAACGGGTGCCGCAAGAATCGGTCGAAGCGTTATAGCTGACAGGAGTGATGTGATGGCCGAGCCACTGAAGTTCACGGATGCGAACACCATTATAAAGGGTGCTTTTCAACCCATGCTGTGCGCCATGACCGCCCAGGATCCCGCGACCTTCAACGTCGAGGTCTATGCACCCAACGGTACCGCGCTCCTGCAACGCCGCATCGCCCGGGTCGATCTGCTGGACAATTCGTTGCTGGAAGCCTTCATCTGCGACAGTCGCGCCCGGATCGAGCGGGCGACTCACGAGCGACTCGACTGGCAGGTTCGCTACACCCGCGCCTCCTGAGGCCGCTTCCCCCGTTGAACGAAGGCGCCCCGAGAGGCGCCTTTTGCTTGCCCATCAATCGTTGAGCACGCCTTTCTGCTGGCTGCCCTTGGCCTTGGTGGCGGGGGTCTTGTCGGCCTTCTTCTGGGTGGACGGCGTGGCGGTGGAGGTATCGTCCGCGCTGTCTCTGTTGCTGGTGTTGGAACTGCCAGGCGCGCCGATGCCGTTGCCGGTCACCCCAGCGTCGTTGTTGTTGCTGGCGGCGATACTGGGACCGGCCACCAGGGCCAGGGCAACGCTCAGGGCAAGGATCAGCGGGGTCTTGCGCATCTTGGTGTCCTCCAGCCGCGAAAGGAAGGGTGTCGCGGACCGCACCCTGACTGATTAGGCCAAAGCCCGGGCCAAGCGTTCCCACCTTCCTATAGACTAACGGCCATCCCGCCGCACCCCGAGAGTTGCGGCCGCCGCGTTCAGGAGTTGCCGTGAAGTACCGTTACCTCATCGTCGATCGCACCGCGCTCGATACCCCCGCGCTGTCCGACTATCTGGCCGAGGCGCCGCAGCATCGCGTCATCGTCTCCGGCAGTACGGCCGAGCAACTGTTCGCAGGGGAGCTCTGGCCACGCCTGCGCGAACGCCTGGCCCCCCATGCCGAGCGCTTCTTCTTCGCCGACTCCAGCGGCCCGCTGCTACAGGCCGAGCTGGAGGGCCGCAAGCCCGGCCTGCTGGATCGCGAACTGACCCTGGCCTTCAAGCAGGCGGTCACCGCCGACGCCGAGGACGACCGGGTCCTGACCCGTATTCGCCGCGAACTGCTCGATACCGACCATGATTACCAGGCCAATCGCCGGATCTTCCTCAACAGCCTGCTGGGTCAGATGCGCCGCGCCCTGCCCGCCGGCGCGGTGACCGCCGGCAACTGGCAGGACGCCGTCCGCCAGGCCATCGCCGCGGCCCAGCAGGGCCTGGCCAAGGGCTTCGCCCCTGGGCTCGCCGACGCGCCTTTCAAGGTCTTTCTCAAGGCCTATCCGCTGGCGGCGCGCTATGTCGCCCAGCTCGCCGTGCTGCTGATCACTGCCGGGCGCCAAGACAACGATGTCCTCATCGATCGCTTCGTCGCCCAGGATCCGGCCCTGGTCGCCACCCTGTTCGACGGCCTGCTGACCGAGGACGACGACCAGCGCCAGGCCTACACCGCGCTCAAGCGCACCCTGGATGCGCTGGGCACCGGCGGCCAGGCGCTGCACTGAATCGCTAAAGACGCTCCAGCAGCGCCGGCAGGATCACCCCGGCCGCGCCCAGCAGTTGCCAGTCACCGTTGAAGTCCGCCGCTGGCTGCGGATCGATGCGCACCAGCGTCGCGCCCTGTTGGCGTGCCACCGCCGGCAGACTGGCCGCTGGCTGTACCAGGCCCGAGGTGCCGACCACCAGGCAGAGGTCGCAACGTTCGGCCAGGGCCCAGGCGCTGGCCAGGGCCTCCTCCGGCAGGGACTCGCCAAACCAGACCACGCCAGGGCGCGCCAGGCCGCCGCAGGCAGGACAACGCGGCGGCGCCACGAGCCGATCCCCGGCCGCCGGCACCGGTGGCGATGCCAGTGGCCGAGCGCACTCGAAACAGCGCGGCGCATGCAAACTACCGTGCAGGTGGATGACGGCGTGGCTGCCCGCGCGCTCGTGCAGGTCGTCGACATTCTGGGTGACCAGGTGCAGCCGCTGCTGCCTGCGCCCCCAGGCCGCCAGCGCCCGATGGGCCGGATTGGGCTCGGCCGCCAGCGCCTGGGCACGGCGCCACTCGTACCAGCTCCACACCCGTACTGGATCCTCGATGAAGGCGTCGGCCGTGGCCAGTCGCGCCGGATCGAAGCGCGCCCAGAGCCCGGTGAGCGCCTCGCGAAAGGTGGCGATACCGCTTTCCGCCGAGACGCCGGCACCGGTCAGCACCAGTATCTCGTCGGCCCGACGCAGGCTTTCGAGCAGCCCCTGCGGTAACTCGCCGAGACCGGCACGACAATCGAGAGAAATGGGCATGAACGCCTTGGCTCCTGACATTTGCGGCAAAACAACCGGGGCTTGCGGACCGCGAAAAAGATCGAAAGTGTGATGGTACTCGACGGATGGTTAGTCCACTCATCGTTTTCCGGGGAACTAAGGTTCACCCTTTTCGCCATAGGCCGATAATCCGGGAGTCCGCGTCCGATGTCGCTCCGACCCTAACGGTATGTGAATGAAGAAGTCCGCTGTTTCCAAGTATCCGCGCCTGTTCATCGCTGGCGCCCTGGCCCTCGTCACCGTCCTCAGCCTGGCCAGCTGGCTGTGGCTCAAGCCCGACACCCCGGCACCGACCGCTACCGCCATGCTCGCCAGTGTGCAGCAGGCCCCCGAACACTGGACCCAGCAGCCACGTGATCTTTCCGTGCTGTTGAGCGATCTGCGCGCCAAGGCCATCAGCGGCGCCGTGATCGGTGATCATACCCTCTACATAGACACCACCCGCGGCGAACACTATGTCGTGGCCGACAACGGCGGCCGTATCGCCAACCTGCTGCTGGCCGACTACGCCGCCCAGGGCGAGCCACCGTTCCCGGTGGCCAGCTGGAACGAGGCTGGCCAGCGCCATCTCTGGCTGGATGCGCTGCTGATCAACCTGCCGGGCTATCTGCTCCTGCTGTTGCTCGCCGTGCCCCTGGCCCTGAGATTCGCCAGCCCCTTCAAGCTGCACCGCAAGGGCACCGGCATCTCCTTCCAGGACGTGGTTGGCGCCGCCGAGGCCAAGCGCGCGCTGGAAGACGTCACCACCTGCCTGCGCAATCCCAAGGCCTTCGCCGCCCTCGGTGCCCGGCCGCCCAAGGGCGTGTTGCTGACCGGCGAGCCCGGTACCGGCAAGACCCAGCTGGCCAAGGCCCTGGCCACCGAGTGCAACGCCCACTTCATCCAGGTGACCGGTAGCGACTTTTCCTCGATGTTCTTCGGTGTCGGCATCCAGAAGGTCAAGTCGCTGTTCCGCACCGCGCGCAAGAAGGCGCCCTGCATCATCTTCATCGACGAGATCGACGGCATCGGCCGCCGCGCCGAACAGTCGCGCTCCAGCGACGCC
>Ga0157371_10003359_pt1 | contig 14572 bp, 16 predicted proteins | sample C45metaG_FD_113462 | JGI IMG/M metagenome (GOLD analysis project Ga0157371, IMG submission 113462) | Corn rhizosphere microbial communities from Kellogg Biological Station, Michigan, USA - C4-5 metaG | ecosystem: Host-associated > Plants > Roots > Rhizosphere > Soil | place: USA: Michigan...
ACCGCCAAGTTCCTGGTTTCTGCGGGCAATGGCCTGCTTTTTATCGAGTTTCATAACATTCCTACGGGATTGGATCTTCAGCGCCATGGCCTGAATACGTTGCGCATTCTCGGGGGTTGGTCGACAAACATAAAGCCTAACCTGCGCTGAACGATGAAATGTACGACCGAAAATAAATGAAACTCCGCGCAAAAGCCTCCGGTCAACCCTTGTGTAACGACTTTTCTCGTTCAATTGTTCGCAGGAGAAACACCATGAGCAGCACTGGCGATAAAGTAAAAGGCATGGCCAACGAAGCAGCTGGCAACGTCAAGCAAGGTGTCGGCAAAGCAACCGACAACACCAAGCTGCAAGTCGAAGGCAAGATTCAGGAAAAGAAAGGCGAGGCCCAGCAAGCGGTCGGTAAAGCCAAGGACGCCATCAAAAAGGGCGTCGACAAGGCTTGATCCGGCCTTTGATGAGCAACACGAACGGCCATCCTGGGATGGCCGTTTTTGTGTCACCCTGAACTTGCGCAAGGAAATTGTTTCAAAGACGCCAAGTAGGCTAATTTGATGTAGAAAACGGCCCCGAGTCGCCACGACTTCAACCCATATTGCGGCGAAAGGAGACGCTAATGTTTTTCCCTCATATGAAAGGCCTGCGCCTGCACCGTGTCATGGTGCGCACGGTCACCGAGTTCATCGACGACGAGATGTCGACCTATGCCTCGGCGCTCGCCTATCAAATGCTGTTCTCGCTGTTTCCCTTCATTCTCTTTCTGATCGCCCTGATCGGTTTCCTGCACCTTCCTGACTTCTTTTCCTGGCTGCGCCTGCAATCGGAACTGGTCCTGCCGCCCCAGGCGCTGGAACAGGTAAACCCGGTCATCGACCAGTTGCAGCAGTCCAAGGGTGGTTTGCTGTCGATCGGTATCGTGATTGCGCTATGGACGGCGTCGGCGGGTGTGCGGTTGATGATGAGCGCGATGAACGCCGCCTACGACGTGGTCGAAGGCCGGCCCGCGTGGAAGCGTTTCCCGCTGTCGATTATCTACACGGTCGGTATCGCCGGCATGCTGTTGATCGCCGCCGCATTGATGGTGCTCGGGCCGCAAGTGATGGGCTGGATCGCCTCGCAAGTCGGTCTCGAAGACTTCATCGTTACGCTCTGGACCATCGTGCGCTGGCCGGTGGTCGTGGTTCTGCTGATGGTGGCGGTGGCGCTGATCTATTACGTCATGCCTGACGTCAAACAGGAGTTCCGCTTTATCACCCCGGGCTCGGTGCTAGCGGTGGTGGTGTGGATATGCGCCTCCGTGGGTTTTGGTTTGTACGTCAAGGAGTTCGCCAACTACAACGCCATGTATGGCAGTATCGGCGCGATCATTGTGCTGTTGCTGTACTTCTACATTTCCGCAGCGGTGCTGTTGCTGGGCGCGGAGATGAATGCAGTGATCGAACATATGTCGACCGAGGGCAAGAATGATGGCGAAAAAGTCCCCGGCGAACTCGATCACGAACCCAAACAACATGTTTCGGGACTGGGTCGGGATCACTCGCTCCAGCCTAAACCTGATGAAGTCATAAAATGATCCGTGAAATCCTGAAAATGGGCGATGAACGCCTGCTGCGCATTGCCCCGCCAGTCCCCGCTGAAATGTTCGACAGCCCCGAGCTGTGGCAACTGATCGACGACATGTTCCAGACCATGGAAAGCGTCGGCGGCGTCGGCCTGGCCGCGCCGCAGATCGGTGTCGACCTGCAACTGGTGATCTTCGGCTTCGAGCACAGCGAACGCTATCCAGACGCCGAAGCAGTGCCGCAGACCATTCTGATCAATCCATTGATCACGCCGTTGAGCCCGGTGATGGAGGAGGGCTTCGAAGGTTGCCTGTCGGTGCCTGGCCTGCGCGGCGCGGTGGATCGTTATCAGCAGATTCGCTACGAAGGTTTCGACCCCAAGGGCCAGCCGATTGTGCGGATCGCCGAGGGCTTCCATGCGCGGGTGGTGCAACATGAATGCGATCACCTGATCGGTCGGTTGTACCCGTCGCGGATTACCGATTTCAGCAAGTTTGGCTTCACGGAAGTCATGTTTCCGGACCTCGATCCGAACGCAGACGACTGATCACCCCAAAACCAATGTGGGAGCGAGCCTGCTCGCGATGAGGCCCTTATAGCCAACATTGATGGTGACTGCCACACCGCCATCGCGAGCAGGCTCACTCCCACATTTGATCTTCATTGGTCTTTAGTGCGTCACTTGGCGGGCCTGACGGTCCATACCCATGGCAATCATCGGTTTACTGCGCGCATAACGGCTTAAACGTTCGGCCATCGAGTAGGGTAATGCGGGGTCGAAGGTGAACCCGTGACGCTCATAAAAGCCGCGCAGGTCCGGGTGACAAAAGAGCCACACCGGGCCTTCGACATCCTTGACAGCCTCGGCGATCAACGCGCCAGCGATCCCTTGTTGGCGACACGCCGGATCGACGAACAGCCCCGTCAGCCAATGCCCGTCCGCCACCGGCCGCAAACACAGCGCGCCAATGATCCCGTCGCGTCTTGCAACCCACAGTTGAGCGTCGCGCACGGCTTTCATCGACGATTGGTGGGCGCGATAAAATTTGTTCATCAAGGGCCACAAAGGCTCCTCGAGCAAGGTGTACTGGGTGTCGGGCATGGTCGTGGACTGTCGGTGCGCAAAGCGGGCGATTATAAAAGAACACGAGCGCAGCGATAGGTGTATACCTGATCTCACATCCCGTATGAGTGGAGTAGGTATCATGGCCAAAGGCATGGATTCAAAGAAAGCAGCAAAGAAAAAACCGGCGAAAACCGCTGATGAAAAGCGCGCGGACAAGAAGGCCAAGAAGGTGGATGTGTTCGGCCATTGATCCCGTGTTGATGGGTTGATCGTTCCCATGCTTTGTGTGGGAATGCAGCACGTGACGCTTCGCGTCACTGGACGCAGAGCGTCCCTAGAGGCATTCCCGCGCAGAGCGTGGGAACGATCGTCAAAATAATCTGCAAGATTTCCCGGCGTCATTGCACAGAAGGGGATTGGTCCCCGATCTGAGCAACGCCATGTCCCATTACTTCGATACTGCCCATCGAGAAGAAATCGAAACCCTGCGTCAACGCCTGACCGCTCGCACCGAGTGGCCGACCTGGCTGTTGCTGATCGGCGTGTATGGCGGCTGGTTCAGCCTGGTCCTGGTGAGTGATCAGTTGGGGGTATGGTGGAGCACGTTGCTGCTCATTCCGCTGGTGGTTCTTTGGTTGTCGGTGCAGCACGAATTGCTTCACGGGCATCCGACCCGTTGGCCATTGCTCAATAAAATCCTCGGCTATGCACCGTTCGCCGTCTGGTATCCCTACACCCTTTACCGTGACAGCCATTTGCTGCATCACCGCGACGAAGACTTGACCATTCCCGGTCGCGATCCGGAAAGTCGTTACCTGACGGCCGAGCGGTGGCAGGGCAGTTCGCTTTTTGAACAAAGCCTGCACTGGCTGAACAAAACCGTGCTCGGACGCTTCCTTCTGGGCGCGCCATTGGCCTTGCTGGCGCTCGCGCGGGAAGAATTGCAACGGCTGAAAAAGGCTGAGCGCCAGGCCTGGTTCATGTGGCTGACCCACGGTGCATTGACGTTGCTGATGCTGATCTTCATCGCGAACTACAGCGTGCTGCCGGTGTGGCATTACCTGTTGCTGATCAGTGTGCCGGCGCTATCGATTGCCATGATTCGCTCCTACTATGAACACCGTCCGCATGTGCAACCCGAGCAACGCACGGTCATCAATGAAGCCGCCTGGCCGTGGCGCTGGCTGTTCCTGAACCTCAATCTGCACTTGGTGCACCACGACTTGCCGGGATTACCCTGGTACGACTTGCCCCGGGCCTACCATGCACGTCGCGAGCAGTGGCAGGCGCGCAGCGGCGGATTTGTGGTGCAGGGTTATGGGCAGTTGTGGCGACAGCATGGAGTGAGGGCCATCGATAGCCCAAGGCACCCATTTCACTGATTGCGAATGAGCCCCTGTGGGAGCGGGCTTGCTCGCGAAGAGGCCGGCACATCCAGCATCATTGTTGTCAGGCAGATTGCATTCGCGGGCAAGCCCGCTCCCACAGGGGAAGTGACTGTATGGAAAATCCGAGATGACCCACCACCACGCTGAACTACTGATGTACGTCGCCCCCGAGCCAATCCGCCAGGCCAACGAGCGGTGGCTGACGCAGATCATCGAGCAACTGGACGCCACTCGACTCAACGCCGAGGGCCTGTCGCTGATGGACCTCTGGCTGTCCCCGCAATTGCTGCTGACCCAGACCTGCGGCTACCCGCTGATGACTGCGTTGCGCGGTAAGGTCCGGGTCATTGGTCGACCGCGTTACGAACTCCCCGACGCCACTGGCGGTAATCATTGCAGCCTGCTCCTGAGCCGCGCCGATGACCCACGGCGGACCTTGTCCGACTGGCGCGACAGTCGCGGCGTGATCAACGGCGAAGACTCCAACAGCGGCATGAACCTGTTGCGGCATCGCCTGGCGCCGCTGCATCGCGATGGGCAATTCTTTTCCAGTGTCGTCATCAGCGGTAGCCACCGCGAAAGCCTGTGCTGGCTGCGCGAAGATCGTGCGGACCTGGCGGCCATCGACAGTGTGACCTTCGCCTATCTGGCGCGACATGCCGAGCAAGAAGTCGCCGGATTACGCGTCGTTGCGCGAAGCGCGTTCAGCCCGACCTTGCCGTACATCACGGCTTTGGGCGTCACGGATGAGCAGGCAGAGCAGCTGCGTCAGGCGATGAATCAGACCCTGAAAAAATTGCCCGACGTCGTTGAGATCCTGGGACTGCATGAAGTGTTGCCGGCCACTGAAAGCGACTATCAGGTAGTTCTCGACTATCAGGAGGAAGCTGAGGCGTTGGGATTTGGGCGTTTACGTTAAATTCCCAAATAGAATATAAAAATTCATTTTAAGTATTATTAAAGAATAAGGCTCCTTGCTAGGATCGCGCCACCGGATCACCGGACATTCAGCGACCCCTAACCTTGGAGCCTCTATGTCCGGCACCGACCTATCCCATCGCAACCACATCGACAGCTTGTTCCGCACCCATTATTCCTGGCTGTGCGCACACTTGCGTCGGCATCTGGGCGCCAGCCCCAGCGTCGAAGACATCGCCGCTGAAACATTTGTGCAACTGCTGCAAGCCCCAGGCCTGACACCGATTCGCGAGCCTCGTGCGTTGCTCAGCACCATCGCCCGCCGATTGATCTATCAGCTCTGGCGCCGCCGGAACCTGGAATACCAGCACCTCGAACAGTTGCAACACGACGATCACTCATCCGTGAAATCGCCTGAGGAACTGGCGCAACTCAGCCAGGCATTGCAGGGCCTCGACCAGACGCTTGGACGCTTGCCGGGCAAAGTCAGGGCAACCTTCCTGTTGTCACGCGTCGACGGCCTGACGTACCCGCAAATCGCCGCCGAGCTGGGCATTTCCCAACGCTCGGTCAGCGTCTACATGACCCGCTCCCAGGCACTGTGCGATCGGCACAGCGCCAACCAACCCTTGAATGCCCTGACCCGGAGGTCCGCATGAGATCGATCAAAACCCTGCTTGGCAGTTCGCTGTTGGCGCTGAGCCTTGTCGCAACCCACGTGCCGGCCGCGGAAAAAGCCGCGCCGATTCACTTTGGCGATATCACTTGGGAAAGCGGCAGCCTGATCACCGAAATCCTGCGTCTGATTGTCGAGAAAGGCTACGGCTACCCGACCGACACGTTACCGGGCAGCACCGTCAGCCTCGAAGCCGCGCTGGCCAAGAACGACATCCAGGTGATCGGCGAAGAGTGGGCGGGGCGTAGTCCAGCGTGGGTCAAGGCGTCCTCCGAGGGCAAAGTGTTTGGTTTGGGGGACACGGTCAAAGGCGCCACCGAGGGTTGGTGGGTGCCGGAATACGTGATCAAGGGCGACCCGGAACGCGGCATCAAACCCCTGGCGCCGGAACTGAAATCCGTCGCCGACCTGGTCCGTTACAAGGACGTGTTCCGCGATCCCGAAGACCCAAGTCGCGGACGCTTCCTCAACAGCCCGACCGGCTGGACCTCGGAGATCGTTAACAGCCAGAAGCTCAAGGCTTACGACCTGACCGCCAGTTACGTCAACTTCCGTACAGGCTCTGGCGCGGCGCTGGACGCCGAGGTCGCATCATCGATCCGCCGTGGCAAACCGGTGTTGTTCTACTACTGGTCGCCGACGCCGCTGCTGGGGCGCTTCAAACTGGTGAAACTCGAAGAGCCGGCCTTTAACGCCGAAGCATGGAAGACTCTGGCCGATGCCAACAACCCCAATCCAAAGGGCACCCGTTCCAGGCCGGCGAGCCTGGCCATTGGCGTGTCCGCACCGTTCAAGGCGCAGTACCCGGACCTGGTGGCGTTCTTCGAAAAAGTCGACTTTCCGATCGATTTGCTTAACCAGACGCTGGGGCAAATGAGCGAAAAACGCCAGCAACCGCGTCAAGTCGCCGAAGCGTTTTTGCGTGATCAACCGCAGATCTGGAGGGGCTGGGTGCCGGGGGAAGTGGCGAGCAAGGTGAGTGCGAGTCTGTAGTTTTTCCTGATGTTCTTGCGGGGCATGAGCAACTGCATTCGCGAGCAGGCTCGCTCCCACATTGGATCTGTTGAGAGCACAAAAATTGTGTAAGCCTCAGATCCCGTGTGGGAGCGGCGGTGCCGCTCTCTACACCAACTCCGCAGCCAACGCGGCTTTCACTGCTGACCGCTGCTCAATTTTGTCCTGAAACCGCACCAACGCCGGCCACTGATTCAAATCAATCGCAAACAGTGGCGCCCAGCGCAGCACCGTAAACAGATACGCATCGGCGATTCCGAACTCACCCGCCAGCAAATAATCTTGCCGCCCCAGCGTTTCGTTCAACACCGCCAATCGCTTGAACAGCTTCTCTTTGATCAGCGCTTTTACCGTCTCCGGAAACTGCGAATTGAACAGCCAGCCCAGTCCGCCATGAATCTCTGTCGAGACAAAGTTCAAGCACTCTTGCAACCGTACCCGCTGGAACGTCCCGCTCGCCGGCGCCAGGTTTGCGTCCGGTCGCAGGTCCGCGAGGTATTGCAGGATCGCCGGGCCTTCGGTCAACACTTCGCCGTTATCCAGCGCCAATGCCGCAACGTAACCCTTTGGGTTGATCGCGAGAAAATCATAGCCCTCAACCGTTTTTTTGGTGCGGTTATCAACGCGGATCAATTCGAATGGCAGATCCAGTTCACGCAGTACGATATGGGGCGCCAGCGAGCAGGCCTGGGGGGCGTAATACAACTTCATCGGGAGGGCTCTGGTTGGGGATTTACGCCAGTGTCATAGTGCGCGGTGCCCTCGGTAAAATTACTCTTTCAGAACTCTGCCATAAGGAAAGCTACTGCCATGATGAATCTGACGCATTGGCGAATGGTGGTGGCGGTGGCCGATACCGGCAACATCACCCGGGCCGCCGAGCGCGTTGGCATGACCCAGTCAGGTGCGAGCCAAGCGTTGGCCTTGATTGAAGAAACATTGGGCGTTCAATTGTTCAATCGGGAAAATCGCCAAACGTTGCCGACGGCCATCGGCTTGCCTGTGATCGAACACGCGCGAACCATGCTTGGCGCTTTGGAAAAAATACGCAGCAGCGTCGATGCCGCCAAAGGCATTCAGCGCGGCACGATTCGCCTGGCCAGTTTCCCTATGGTGCTGGCCACGTTCCTGCCGCCACTGTTGCGCCAGTTCAATCGGCTTTATCCCGGCATTGAAGTGGTGGCACTTGAGGTCAGCGACGATGAGGTCGAAGCACTGCTTGACGCCGGGCTGGTGGATGTCGGCGTGGTGCTGAACCCGCTCCCCGAGCGCAACGCCAGTCATTTGGGAAGTGATGCCTGGATGGCGGTCGTCCCGGGCGGTCATCCTTTGGCGCGTCGTTCGAATGAGGCCGGCATTACCCTTGCGGAGTTGGCGCAGGAACCTTTCGTATTGGCCACGGGCGGTTGTTCAACCAACGCTCGTAGCCTGGCCGCAGATGCCGGCTTGCAGTTACGTGACGTTCGGGTCGAGGTCCGGGAGTGGAGCAGCGCGTTCACGCTGGTGCGGGAAAATATCGGCGTGACGCTGGTGCCCGAATTGACGTTGCCCATTCATCGCCAAGGCCTGCGTGTGATGCCAGTCCACCCGCGTATCGAGCGCGAGTTTGCCTTGGTGGTCACGCCGACCCGGGAACCTTCAGCCGCCGTGCAAGCATTGCTCAACATGCTGGCTGAACCGATTTTGTCCTCAATACTGGCTGACTAGTGGCCTTGCGCCTTCTCTGCGCCTGTCTAAGCTGACTTGTAACTGACTATGTCGCTGGCGATAGCCAATGACACCGCAAACGTGCGCAACCCACGGCACCACACTGAACAACAAGGAGCGGTGCGCTAAAGGGAATTACTGATGAAACCGTTAGGGCTGGCCCGGTTCCGGGCTATCAAGAGAAGGATGTCTTGATCAGAGCACTGCTGCATGGACTCTGCGATTGAACATCATTGATCACCTGACATTTCCTCCCGTGGAGGAACGCGTGTGCCTGTACCAAGAAGCGATTTGGTAGAGCCGTTGAAAGACCGAAGAACTTTCATCAATCAAAAGAACGCGCTGAAGGTGATACGACCATGTTTAACCTACATCACAAGGCTGACCTGCAGGAAATCCAACGATTCAGTTGCGCGCTGAGCGAAGCCAACGCCAAGTTGGCGGCGGTCAGCCGCTCGATGGCCATGATTGAATTCACCCCGGAGGGCATCGTGCTCGATGCCAACGACAACTTTTGCCGCGCAATGGGTTACAGCGCCGAAGAAGTTCGCGGCAAACATCACCGGATCTTTTGTGAAGAGGCGTTCTACCGCAGTGAGGAATACGCGAAGTTGTGGCGGGACCTGGCCCGTGGCGAACCCGTCGGCGGCACGTTTTTACGGCTGAACAAGCAAGGCAAGGAAGTTTGGCTCGAGGCCAGTTACATGCCGGTGTTCGGTGCCGACCGCCAGGTTAAAAGCGTGATCAAAGTCGCTACGGATATTTCCGACAGGGTTTACAAGGAGCACGAAGAAGAAAGCATGCTCGCCGCGATTGGCCGTTCCATGGCGGTAATCGAGTTCACCCCCGAAGGCAAAGTCATCACTGCCAACGACAACTTTCTGAAGACGATGCATTACTCGCTTAACGAAGTGATCGGCCAGCATCACAGCCTGTTTTGCCACCGCGCCGAATCCGAGTCGCAGGCCTACAAGGCGTTCTGGGCTTCTCTCAATCGCGGCGAGTATCACTCGCACCGTTTCGAGCGCAAAGACAAGCACGGGCATACGGTGTTCCTCGAAGCCTCCTACAACCCGTTGTTCGATGCCAAGGGCCGTTTATACAAAGTGGTGAAATTCGCCAGCGACATCACCCAGCAAGTGACGACGTTGCAGACCGCAGCGGAGTCGGCCCACAGCACCTCGGTGCAAAATGACGCCTGCGCGCAGAAGGGGTCTCAGGTGGTGCAGCAAACCGTGCAGATCATCCAGGACATTTCCCGGGACTTGAACGAAGCGGCGCAGAGCATCGATGCGGTCAGCAAGCAGTCCGACATCATCGGCACCATCGTCCAGACCATTCGCGGCATCGCCGACCAGACAAACCTGCTGGCGCTGAATGCGGCCATCGAAGCCGCGCGGGCAGGCGATCACGGACGCGGGTTTGCCGTGGTGGCCGACGAAGTTCGCAGCCTTGCGGCACGCACGAGTCAGGCGACGGTGGAGATTGTCGACGTGGTGCGCAAAAACCACGATTTATCGATGAGCGCCGTGACGAGCATGCAATCGAGCTTGAGCCGAACCGGTCTGGGGGTGGAACTGGCGAACGAGGCGGGCGAGGTGATTCTAGAAATTCAGCAGGGCTCGCGGCATGTGGTGGATGCGATCAGTCAGTTTAATTCGACGTTGCAGATCATCTGAGTCGCGACAATGCCTTTGTAGGAGCCGAACGGCTGGCTCCTACAAAATGTCTTTGTGTCTTCAAAGTGAAGCAAGGAATTTGTCGACGACCTGGGGCGTGTCTTTTGCAGTGCTGCTGTCGCCAGCTTTGTCGGTCGACGCCAGCTTCATCTTGTCTTCCATGCGCTGGGCGATTTCTTTACTGATGGCCAGTTGTTTTTCTGGCGGCATGGCTTTGAGGTCTTCTTCGGTGATGCCCATCTCTTTCAGGATGCTGTCGTGCATACGCTGTTCCGGCGTCTTGCTCATGTAGTCCTTGAAGTCGGCCATGGCCGTGCTGTCAGTGGCCTTGGCTTGAGCGTTGGCTGGCAGCTTGGCAGAGTCGGCGGCTTGCAGCGCCACTCGGGTTTTGGCGAACGCTTCATTGACGTTGTCGCTGATTTTGCTGGCTTCGCTGACTTGCTGGGTGGCCTGTCCAGTGGCGGAAGACTGAACCTGCGCCTGCCCATTGGTTTGAAAGGCTTGAAACATCGAGTTCTGAACGCCGCTCTGCAGCCCGGCCGCCACTTCGGCCGCAGGGTCTTTGCCGAGCTTCTTGGCCAGGGGAATAATCTGCGCTTGTTTTGCACTGACAAACATGACGGATAAACCTGCAGGTAATGACTGATCTGTGGAAGCGAGCAATTAGCGTGCCCGTTGTCCCGGGCCCGTGTTTGCCGGGCCTGAAGGGACAGGTTGCACGCGGCGGGCGGTCAACGTTTGCCGCTGGGCGGCAGCCATCGACCGCCGACGTCTCAGCGGTGCGCGATATTTTCCAGCGCCAGGTTGCGGGTGCGTGGACCAAACCAGCCAATGGTCAACATCACGATCAGCATGCTGGCGACAATGAATGCCAGCACGCCCGGCGTGCCGAAGTGCTCGAGGAATATCCCGATCAGCAAACTGCTGAACACCGTCGACAATCGGCTGAACGAATAACAGAACCCCACGGCACGGGCACGGATGTTGGTGGGGAACAATTCACTTTGATAAGAGTGATAACTGAAGCTCAGCCAGGCGTTGCAGAAGGTGATCATCACCCCGCAGAAGATCAGGCCGAAGGCGCTGGTCTGCATCGCGAACAGCGTACCGAAAGTCATCGCACCGAGTGCCGAACCGACGATCTGCCACTTGTTCTCGAAACGGTTGGCAACCTTCACAAACAGCAGCGGCCCGAGCGGGTAGGCGAGGGTGATGATGAACGCGTACATCAAGCTGTGCGTGACACTCACGCCCTGACCGGAAAGCAGCGCTGGCAGCCAGTTGCCGAAGCCGAAGAAACCGATGGCCTGGAACACGTGGAAGACAATCAGCATCAGCGCCCGACGACGATAGGGGGGCTGCCAGATATCGGCGAAACGGCCAGGGCCTTGAATGTCCACGGCGGCCAGTTCCGGCTCGTCCAATGGCTTGCCCTGATCTTTCACGCAGCGCGCTTCGATGTCATCGACAATCGCGCTGGCCTCGTCGAACCGGCCATGCTGGGCCAGCCAGCGTGGCGATTCCGGCAACCGAGAACGCAGCCACCAGATGAACAGCGCAAACACCGCACTCGCCAACACCACCCAGCGCCAGCCGGACACACCGAACGGCGCCTGCGGCACCAGCCACCACGACATCAACGCCACCGCCGGCACCGACAGGAACTGCACGAAAAAGGCGAAGGCAAATGCCGAACTGCGCATGCGTTTAGGTACCAGTTCCGAGAGATAGGCGTCGATGGTCACCAGCTCGATACCCAGCCCGATGCCCACCAGAAACCGCATGCAGATAATGCCCAGCGCCGAACTCTGAACGCCCATCGCCACCGTCGCGACGGTGTACCAGATCAGCGCGAAGGTGAAGATCGCGCGACGTCCGAAACGGTCGGCCAGCGGGCTCAGCAAACTCGCACCAAGGAACAGCCCGAGAAACGTTGCCGAGGCGAACGCTGCCTGGTCGGAGAAACCGAACACGCCCTGACTGCCGGTGGCAAAGATGCCGTCGCGGATCAGGCCCGGGCTGATATAGGCTGTCTGGAACAGGTCGTAGAGTTCGAAAAAGCCACCGATCGAGAGCAGCGCCACCAGACGCCAGAGGGTCGCGACGGCGGGAAGTCGGTCGATGCGGGCAGAAATCTGCGCGGCGCGAACGGGGTCGATGCCGTCTGTTTGAGCGACGGCTGGGGTATGCGCAGTCATGGGCTTGTCCATTTCTTATTGATGGAGAAGCTTAGCCTGCTATCGGAATCAATGGTTGTGAATCTCGGCGTCTTTGCACCGAGATTCGCCCGGTTATTGCAGCGGATGTTCGGTTTTTAGTGATTTGTAGCGCAGGAGCCGCTCAAGGCAGGCCGTTGCAGCCGTATTTCAGAAAACCGGGACGTTGCGCCAATCGTTGAAAATACTCATCGATGGCCGGGTAGTCGGGGCGCTCCATCGGCGTCATCAGCCAGCGGTTGACGGACAAGCCGATGACGATATCGGCGAGGGTGAAGTGTGGTCCGGCGACATAGGCTTTGGTGGTCGCAAGCTGATGCTCGAGGATGCCCATCTTCTGGTTCCAGCCGCGTACGCCAGCGGCGATGTGATGCGGGTCTTGAAACTCCGGGTCCTTGCGCACCAGTGCCGTGAACGCATAGCTCCAGGAGCTGTTGAGTTCAGTGGCTTGCCAATCCATCCACTGTTCAACCCGAGCGCGTGCGGCCGGTTCGTGCGGCAGCAAGTCGGTGTTGTGGTGCTTGCCGGCCAGGTAACGGCAGATGGTGTTCGACTCCCACAGCACGCCCGCCTCATCGATGATCACCGGGACCTGTGCATTGGGATTGAGCCGGAGAAACTCCGCCGTGTGGGTCGACGCATAACCGCCGCCCCAGTCTTCTCGTTCGTAGGTAACGCCCAGTTCCTCACAGGTCCACAGAACTTTTCTGACGTTGATGGAGGAGGCTTTACCGAGAATTTTCAGTGAGTGTTCCATTGAGCTACTCCGTTAGCGATTCGACGCTTCAGGAATCTAACAGACATTTTCAAACAGGACCGTATTGCGCCGGTGCGGGTTGAGCACAGATGCACGGGAGCACTATCAAGGTTAGTTGAAATCCCGCTGCTTGAACGAGGCGCCGTTCAAGCACACGGCGATTCACTGTGGGCGCCAGCTCGCTCCCATTTGTCAGGTGCTCTCGCGCACCTTCAACTCAAACCCCATGTCCTGCACCGGTTTTGCCACCGAATTGCCGGCCAGCAGCGTCAACATCAACTCTGCCGAACGGCGGCCAATGGCCTCGCGCGGGGTGCTGATGCTGCTCAGGCGCGGAACCATGTGCGCCGAGGCGGGGAGGTCGTTGAAGCCGAGAATGGCCACTTGCTCGGGGATTTTGATCCCGCAGCGCATGGCTTCCAGCAGCGCGCCCTGCGCCAGGTCGTCGTTGCCGAAGAAGATCGCATCGACATCCGGATGAGCGGCCATGAGCTGCAGGAATAACTCGCCGCCCAGACCGACGGAGGAGGCGCGCGGTGTCAGTATTTCCAGATCCGGGTCATACAAGCCGGCCTTTTGCAGCGCCTTGCGGAAACCTTCGCCACGCAACAACGTGCGTTGGTCCAGCTGCGCGCCAATGTAGGCCAGGCGTTTGCGCCCGCGGGACAGCAGATGCTCGGCTGCGGTTTCGCCGGCGGCGAGCTGCGAAAAACCCACACAGTTCACGCCCGCTGCACTGTCCAGTTCCATCATGTACACGCACGGGATGTTGCTTGCCTCGATCATCCGCCGAGAACTTTCAGTGCGGTCGAAACCGGTCAGCAGCAAACCGCGCGGCTGATACGCCATGTAATTGCGCAGCAGGTTTTCTTCTTCATCGCGCGAGTAATGGAAGTTGCCGATCAGCACTTCGAAGCCCTTGGGGCGCAAAACCTGATGAATGGCTTCCAACGTATCAATGAACAGCAGGTTGGACAGCGATGGCACCAGAACCACCACAGAATGGCTCTGGGCCGAGGCTAAAGCTCGAGCCGCAGGGTTGACCACGTAGTTGAGTTCAAGCGCCGCTTTCTGCACTTTTTCCACCAGTTCGGTGGCCACCGTGCTGACACCGCGCAAGGCGCGGGAGGCGGTGATCGGGCTGACACCGGCCAGGCGTGCGACTTCGTTCAAGGTCGGGCGGCCAGTGGTGCGGGTATTTTTATCGTTTTTAGGGGAGTTCATCGGACGGCTTGCCAAACAAAATTCGAGGCACTAAGGTAGCGCTGTCTCGATGCAGCTGCAAATGCGTGAGCGGGGTTTGCCTGATCCCCGCTTTTTGGCATTGGGAACGAACATGCTGCAACCCACAAAAATGACAAGAAGGCGTCGGCAACTTCTGCTTTTGCTCTAGTGTCATAACTGGCAAAGGTAGCGCTGTCTGCGCGCTGAGGTGTTACATGAATCATTCCATCACCGCCCTGGTTATCATGGGCGTTGCCGGTTGCGGCAAGACTTGCGTCAGCGAGGCCTTGTGCCAACTCAGCGGCGCGACCGCCATTGAAGGCGACACTTTCCACCCTGCCGCCAATATCGAAAAGATGAGCGCG
>Ga0157371_10003364_pt1 | contig 14550 bp, 11 predicted proteins | sample C45metaG_FD_113462 | JGI IMG/M metagenome (GOLD analysis project Ga0157371, IMG submission 113462) | Corn rhizosphere microbial communities from Kellogg Biological Station, Michigan, USA - C4-5 metaG | ecosystem: Host-associated > Plants > Roots > Rhizosphere > Soil | place: USA: Michigan...
CGCCAGAAAGAGTCGGTCATGACAATGGCCCTCTACAAAGAGAAGGGCGTAAGTCCTTTTGGCTCAATTGGACTTGTACTGCTGCAGTTGCCAATCTTGATTGGCCTATACAGTGGTCTGCACCGCATTATCGATAACCAGCACAACCTGGTTACCTTTGCGTATCCATTTATTCAGCACATGAGCTGGATGGAGCACATCAAGAGCAATATTCACGCCTTTGATGCGACGCTTTTCGGTGTAGTTGACCTGACCCGTTCTGCTTTGGGTCCTGCAGGCACCTACTGGCCAGCATTGCTTATTGTTGCGGGAAGTGCTGTCATCCAGTACTACCAGAGCAAACAGTTGATGCCAAATGACAAAGATGCACGCAAATTGCGCGACATCTTGAAGTCTGCTGGTGATGGCAAGCAGGCTGACCAATCAGAGGTTAACGCTGCAGTGGGGCGAAGTACTCGCTTCTTGCTGCCTGCTATGGTATTCCTGTTTACCGTAAACATTGCATCAGCTTTGAGCCTGTACTGGCTTGTTGGTGGTTTGGTTGCGTTTATCCAACAGAGTATTATCTTCCGCCAAGACGAGGAAGAAATTGAGACCGATTTACACAAAGATGATAAGAAAAAGGACGGCAAGTCTGTCATTGAGGGCGAAGTAGTTCCTGCTTCAGCTTCTGAAAAGACCGGTAGTGCAAAGAAAGGAAATGGTTCACGTAAAAACGGAGGAAGAAATAGTGGAAGAGTCGATTCTGTTTGCGAAGAAATATCTTGAGGATACGCTCTCGTTTTTTGGACTAAACACCGACGTTCGCGCTACTAGCGAAGACGACGTTATTGAACTCGAAGTGCCATCATCACACCTTAACGGCTTTCTTATTGGCCAACATGGTGAAACGATGCGCGCACTGCAATTTCTCGTGAGCAACGCGCTCAAGAACCAGGGCTACCAGTATTGCCGCGTGAATGTGGACGTTGCTGAGTACAAAAAGCAACGCGCCGACAGGCTTGCGGATCGTGCACAAGCATGGTTGCATAGCGTCAAAGACAGCGGCGAACCACTCGAATTAAAGCCTATGAGTGCTGTCGACCGCCGGGTTGTACACAAGCTAGCACAAGATCATGGCCTGATTAGCGAATCAATTGGCGACGGCCGTGATCGCCGTATTATCTTGAAACCAAGCGAAGCTTAGTTTTTCTTGAAGCATAAAAAATGACCACTGGCTCTAGGGCTGGTGGTCATTTGCATGTCCCGGGGTGACTTCGCCCAAGACATCTTTATAGACGGTTAGTGTCTCTTCGGCCATAGTGCGCCAAGAGTATTTCTTGAGTTGGTTATAGCCGTTAGCGATGAGTTGTTTGCGCAGAGTTTTGTCGTCGATGACTTCGGCAACCTTTTTAGCAAAATCTTTAGGACTATGTGGGTCAAAGTAATGCGCAGCATCACCGTAGACCTCGGGCATGACGCTGGCGTTGCTTGATGCAACGGGTGCGCCATGAGCCATGGCCTCAAGTGGCGGCAAGCCAAAGCCTTCACTAAAGCTGCCAAAGACGTAGGCCTGGCAGTGCTCAAATAGCCACTTTAGCTCAGCGTCAGTTACAAAACCCGGGCGAATAATGTGCTCGTACGAAGGGCGCTTTTTTGCCCATTCCATAAGCTCAACCATGTGCTTTTCTTCGCGCTTGCCAGTGAGGACGAGTTTGAGGTTTGGCTTTGTCTTTCGGAGTTCCTCGAAGCCTTTGATGACACCGGCGAGGTTTTTGTGCGGAAATGCTGTACCGACGTACATAATGAAGTCACCGCTAACTCCTTTTGGCTGCTGGGCTTTGTCTGCAAAGGCTGGCTCGCTTGACTCGTAGGTGACGACCATCTTTTTGGCGGTAAAAGGCTGCCGTTCGGCAAATTCTTTTTCAACTGTCTTAGTTGGAACGATAATCTTTTGTGCTTTGTGGTGGCTAAACCACACCAAGAATGCGTAGCTGGCTATCTTGAACTTGTAGATTGGCATAGGCGTACTGCCTCGGCGGACGTATTTGTACATAGTGGTGTCGTGGCTGGTGACGACGATATTACCAAAGTAGAGCAGGGGGTGCTGCGTCATGGCAAAGTGAACAAGGTCAGGATTGAGGCCGTAGAGCTGTATTGCAAAGCCAATTTCATCGAGGGGATTAAATGAAAACTGCGGATAGCGGCAGGGAATGGCGTGAAAGTTGGACGCCTTCGGCTTCCATGGGTCATCTGGTTGCAGGAGAATGCTATAGCGGTGATAGTGGTCAATAGCTTGCAAGTGTTCGACAAGGCGGTCGATATAGCGACCGGTAGTTGAACGACGAATGCGGGCATCAATGACAATATGGTGGCGTGGTGTATTCATAGGTTGTTATAATTGTACATAACAAATGCAAACAACCAAACGCCTTCCGTATTATTTGAGTCTCGTGTTTTTGGCCTACATGCCATTCCACATTTTTATTTCGCAGTCAGTAAGTCTTTTGACTGGCGGATTGGACGCCTGGAAAATTGCAAAAGACGCGCTGCTTGCTCTGGCGACTTTGTTCGTAATTTGTTTGATGTGGGCGAGGGGCGTGGTTGATAAAACTACCTGGAAGCTTGTTGTGTTTACGGCTGGATACGGACTGCTACATGCCTTGCTATGGGCAACACACCCAGATATTTACAAAAATAGCGCATTACTTGGCACAACATACAATGTGCGGCTTGTTTGCTTTTTGATCGTAGGATATGGCGCGGTACGGTTGCTCGGTCCGGCGTTTCGCTGGCAGCCGGTATTACGAGTTGTCATCGGCGTTGCGACAGTAGTTGCGGCACTCGGCATTATCCAGTATTTCTTGCCAAAAGATACGCTCACGCATATTGGCTACGGCATTGACCGCGGCGTTCGAGCCAACTTTGCTATTGATGATGCCGCGGGTCTGACGCGTGTGATGTCGACATTGCGTGACCCAAATTCATTAGGGGCTTTCCTGCTGGTACCGATGACGCTTCTGGCTGCACTGATCACGTCGCCCAGGTTTAAGAAGTACCGAGTGTTGGGATTCAGCGCGTTCGCCGTTATGGCCGTGGCGCTTTTGATGACGTTTTCGCGCAGCGCTTGGATGGCAGCAATAGTGTCGATTGGGCTTGTGATGCTGTGGCAGTTCCGCGAGAAGGTAGTCTTGTTCGCAAAACGTTTTGGTATCGCGTTTGCAATTTTGGTTGTGGGTTTTTCAGTGTTTGCTTACACGCAGCGCCATAGTAGTTTTGTGACGAGTTATATTTCACATAGTAGCCAAGGTTCTCAAGATATTGACTCGAACGAATATCACTGGCTCTTTGTAAAACAAGGCATCAATGGCATTATTGCTAATCCACTGGGTCACGGCCCTGGTACGGCTGGACTGGCTTCTATTCAAAACCCTAAGGGTAGTTTTTTGACCGAGAATTACTATGTGCAGGTTGGCTACGAGTTAGGTATAGTCGGACTCGCTGCTTTCGTAGGGCTACAAGTGTGGCTGTACATACGGCTCTGGCGATCTCGCCAGCATGGCGTTATGCCGACAGTACTCCTCGCAACCTTTTGGGGCTACGTACTAATGAATATGCTCCTGCATACCTGGAGCAATGAAGCGGTGGCATGCCAGTGGTGGATTTTGGCGGGTATGGCAATTGCCGAGCAGTCTGCTACGAAATCTTCTGCAAAGCGCGTGTAATGTAGTCATATAACGAACGGGCAACGGTTTGCCAGTTAAAGCTGTTGGCACGAGCTGTGGCGGCCTGACTTCTAGTTCGTAATTCGTTCGGATTCTGGAGGAGGGCGCCTATGGTACTAGAAATATCACTGGGATCGGTCTGGTCAAAGTAGACGGCGCTATCACCAGCAACTTCGTGATACACAGCAATGTGACTAATAGCACACGGTACCCCGTAGCGCATGGCTTCAAGGACTGTCATGCCAAAGCCTTCATAAAAGCTGGCATTGGCCATGAGCGTCGCGGACTGCAATAGAATTTCACGTGTTTCGTCGTCGACATAACCTAAGTGCTTTATGTTCTCGCCGTTTGCTTGTACTTCTTTGATCTTGGCAACTTCGGCATCACAATTCCAGCCAATGCGACCCACGAGGACAAGAGTGTAGGCATCGCGCAATTCTTGGGGGAGTTGTTGGTGCGCGGCTATAAGGTTGAGGATGTTCTTGCGCGGCTCAATTGTACTAAGGAAAAGAATGTATGGCTTATCGAGGCCTACTTTTTGCAGTACCTCGTCACGCTTTGCTTGGTCGTACAGAACAGGCGGCTCAGGTGGAATTGGTGTCACGAGAACATTTTCGGACTGTACGTGGTACTCGTCGATGATGCGCTGCTTGCCAAACTCTGAAACCGTTACAACAAACTGGGAGCGAGCAATCTCTTTGGGAACGAACTGCCGTAGGTCATTGCCGTTCTTTTTTGAGACGTATTCGGGTATATCAACAAAAGTTAAATCGTGTACGACAGTTGCCGCGGGCGTTTTGCGCAAACGAGGGTAGCCAAGGAAGTTGGTAAATAAGATGAAGTCAACCTTGATAGGGCACAGGAGTTCGAATGGCATTTCGATGTGCCAACGACGGAGCTGGTAAATAATCTTGCTCGGAATGAGGTGTGCGCCCACAAAGCGTACGTTTGGTGCTTTGGGAAAATGATCGGTACTACGTTTGCCTAAAAAATTGTAGTAAAAGCCGATGAATTCGGTCTCTGGGTATTCTTGTGCGAGTTGCTGTATAAGGCGTTCGGTATAAAAAGCGATCCCTGTTTTGTTGACTAATAAGGGGCTGGCATCAAATGCGACTCGCCGGGGATTACCGTTGTTCATACAGGGGGATAAACCTTTCTTTCACGATCATATCAAATTCAAACTGTGACTTGTACATTGCCCGAGCGGCCAGGCCATATTGTTGTCGGAGCGTGGCATCCTCGGCAAGGGTAGCCATGGCTGTTGCAAGCGCGGCACTATCTTTACTGGCAATAAGAATGCCATTTTTACCAGACTGTACGATTTCGGCGTTACCGCCAACGTCACAAGCGATAATAGGTTTGCCAAGCCAGGCTGCTTCGACGATAGAAATACTAAAACCTTCATGGTAGCTAGGGTGCACAAATACGTCGGCGGCGGCCAAAATTGAGTGCGCATCACTCTGGAATCCCATGAATACAATGTGTGGATTACTAGCGGCCTGGGCTTTGAAGGTTTCGATCTCTGGCCCATCACCCACTAGCCAGAGCCGTGCGTTGGTGTGCGCGTCTATATCCGTGAAGGCGGTGATGAGTTCGCCGATTCCCTTGGCTGTGACCATGCGAGAAGTAGCGCAAAAGATTACTGCGTCGCGATCGGCCTCGGTGCGCGTTATAGGCGTTACGGGTTTGTCGGTGACGCCATTGTAGATAACTTGGTACTGCGCCGGTAGTTCATCGGGGCTGATGCGTAGCGCGTCAGCAATGAGCTGTCTCTCGCTTTTACTTACGAGGGTAATTGCCTTTGCACCGGAAGCAATGCGATGCACCCATTTGCCGACTGGGTTCTTGAGGGGTACGGGTACGTTTTGATAGATGTATTTTAGGTCTGCATGATCAGTCCAGATAACCGGTATGCCGAGCTTACGCCCAACAATGGTGGCGGCAATGAAGTCATCGCGGCTTTGGGGGTGAATGACGGTTGGTTTGATCTGTTTGCAGAGACGAGTATATTCGCGAATGACCTTGCCTATCCACAGCGTATAGAGTGGAAAGAGCACGATTCGCCAGCCACTTAAATCTTGCCACGATAAACGCCACGGCCCTGTGGCGAAGGGAACGCCCGCCTTTTGTGACTGCTCTTTAATTTGTTGGTGAGCGCTGACGACGGTCGCCTCCCAACCCTGTTTTTGCAGCTCACTGCCGAGATTAATGACAAACCGTTCGGCACCACCAAAATCGTACGGCGCAGCATTACGGATAAGCAGGGCGCGCTTGGTTAGTGTGGAAGTGTCGGGGTCGTTAGTCATTGTGTTTAGGGGTACTCACTATTATAATATTCTACTAGACATGAAATATCTTACCAAAAAGAACCGCGCTATCTTGCGAGAGATGGTATCAACAGATTTTAAGGTGAGGTACCAGGGGTCAGTACTTGGGTACGTATGGTCACTCCTTCGCCCGCTGCTGCAATTTGCAACCCTCTATATTATTTTTGTATACGTCTTTAAGATTGGCCGTGGTGTTGAACATTTCCCGGTCTATCTGTTATTTGGCATTGTGATGTGGAACTTCTTTGTTGAGGCTACGTCTACTGGTATGACGGCAGTCGTGGCTAATGGTGATCTGCTGCGCAAAATTAGTATTCCACGGTTTTTGGTAGTTGTAGCTACCTCTGTATCAGCAGTCATTAACTTCTGTTTAAACCTCATCATTGTCGGCGTAGCAGCCATGATTAACGGCGTGCACCCAAGCGTCGAGTGGTTGTGGATGTTGCCGGTATTTATTGAGCTGTTTATCTTTTCTCAGGCAATGGCGTTCTTCTTGTGTGCCTTGTTTGTTAAATTCCGCGACATCAACTACATCTGGGAGGTACTTATCCAGGCTGCTTTTTATGGCACGCCAATTTTGTACGGCCTACAGATGGTACCGGCAAAATACCAGCAGTGGATTATGCTTAACCCGATGGCACAGATTATCCAGGATGCCCGCCACGCTATGCTTGGCAATACGGCCGTTACTAGTTGGTCCATCCTGTCGTTAAAATATGCATTAATTCCTCTTGTCATTGTCGTTGTGGCGGTTATTGGCTCGACGCTGTATTTCAAGAAAGAATCACGAGAATTTGCGGAGAACTTGTAGATGGATAATGAATCAAACGTAGCAATTTCAGTTAAGGGCCTACACAAAGACTTCTTATTGCCACATCAGCGTAAGACATCGCTGAAGCAGGCTTTTGTGAGCCTTGGCCGCAAGAGTTATAAGACGAAGCAGCACGTCCTTGATGGCGTTGATTTTGAGATCAAAAAGGGCGAATTTTTCGGCATTGTTGGCCGTAACGGTAGCGGTAAGAGTACGCTACTCAAGATTTTGGCTGGTGTGTACTACCCATCAAAGGGTTCGATCGACATCAATGGTGAGCTGACACCGTTTATCGAGCTCGGCGTGGGCTTTAACCCTGAACTTTCTGGCCGTGATAACATCTTTCTTAATGGCGCATTGCTTGGCTTTTCGCGCAAAGAGATGGAAGCGATGTATGACGAGATTGTTGCATTTTCTGAGCTAGACAACTTTATGGATCAGAAGCTCAAAAACTACTCGTCGGGTATGCAGGTTCGCTTGGCATTCTCAATCGCCATCAAGGCTCACAACGACATTTTGATCTTCGATGAAGTACTTGCAGTTGGTGACGAGGCGTTCCAGCGTAAATGTATCGACATATTTGAGCACTACAAGGCAAGCAAGCAGACTGTTATTTTGGTGACACACGACATGGAGACCGTCCGGCAGTACTGTTCTCGAGCAATGCTTATCGACAAGGGTAAGATTTTGGAGATTGGTAACCCACGCAAAGTTGCACAGGTGTATAGCCGCTTAAACCAGGACGCCATTGATAAGGGTACTTCTAATACCAACGACGCGACTGAAGCAGCTGGTCCACGTTTTTTGAAGGCTGCTGTAGTTGGGGCTGACGGTAAGAAGAAGGTTAGCTTTGAGTACGGGCAAACTCTGACCGTGGATGTGTCATGGTCTGAAAAGCTCGAAGGCATGCAATCTCTCGGCGTAAACGTTTTCAAAGAGAGCGGTGAGCATATAACTGGCATTAACACGCGATTTAGCAAACTACCTAAAAACTGGCAGGCAAAGGGCAAGATCTCGCTCGATATCGCTATTACGATGAAGCCAGGTAAATACTACGTTTTGGTTGAGGCATTCCGTGAAGAAGGTCGCGTACTCGATTCGATCCTCGAAGGTCCAAAGTTTTCTGTTGTGGCAACCGATCCGCTCGAGTGGAGCGGTTTGATGCAGCTCAAGCACACCTGGCGCTAGATAGCGCCCAATCTTAACGAACGTTTAGCCGCTTCGTACGCTGCTTAGCCTGCTCGGCCATATATGCCAATGGCAATAGTGGGGCAGTAATAATCAGTGAGTAGATATAGCGGTAGTCAGATGACGACCCGATTAGGATGACGCACAAGGGATTGACGAGCGTAAGGCAGGCCAGGATGACCGTTGCGGCCGCTCTGTTTCTAATTGCCACGAATAGCGTCAGGAGCACGGTAATAAGCGCGGGAATGGCACTCCAGAAGATGGCATTAGCAACACCCGCCGTGGCGCTCCACTGGAGCCATGACTTTAGCTTTATTTTGAGCCCGGCTGTATGGGCGATAGGTTGTTCGTGGACGGTCGGTAGATCTGGTCGTACGAAAATATCGTTAGCGTATTTGATAAAACCGGGCTGTGAGCTGAAGAGCATTTTACCGACGCAGGCATGATCTTTGATCACTGCTGTGGGATTATGGAATGCTGTTCGGTTGACGGCCTGCTTCCAGGCTGCTTCGGTGGCGGGATTAGTAGAGACTTGGTCGGTGAAGCTAATGGGGTGGTAGGTATAGAACTGCATAAAGGTTGTATCGGTATGAAAACAGCGATAGGCTGTTTGCCAGTCTTTTTCGGGCATGAGGCTTGCGAAGAGCTGGCGATCATCTGCTGTGATGGTCGGATGTTTTTCATGATAGACAGCGGCCACCGTCTTCATGCGTAGCCACTCGACCAAAATGGGCGCTTGTTTGACGTGCAGGAGTGATCCAACGCCAAAATGTATCAAGATAAACAGTGCAAGGGCAAGTCCACCCGAAAGTAATATCTGTTTTTTCTGAGACATCCGTACCACTAGGAGCGCAATGAAAGGTAATAGCAGATAAGGGAGGCCGTTGTGGCGCCAAAGTGGAATAGCTGCGCAGAGTACGGCGAGGATAATGAATGGCATTTGCCGCCGGGCTACGCGCTTGTCAACGATAATAAGATAGGTTACGAGGCACGCAGTAACGACCAAGATAGAATAGAGGATGTCTTTCCAAATAGTGACACTATAAATGCCGTATACCGGCCAGATCATGAAGATTGCTATGATGGCCGCGCAAAGTTTCCACGAAACACCACGTCGCTGGGCGTATGACACAAATCCTGCCACGAGACTGCTAGTGGCTATAACTTGACTGAGGCTGACCCAGGCGGGCGTGTCCTTGATCCAGCGAAATGTATCCATGAAGAGTGTTGATACAAACGGATGCGCATCATTGTAGTCACCCGACAGAGCCTGCCGCCATTGATCCAGCGAATCGGCTGTCATAACGCCTGGGTAAAAAGCTGCCCACCATGCTAAAAGAACGCCAGCAAGCAGGGCGAAGTATATGAGAAATATGCGGTGAACATTGATAAAAGCAAGACACTTTTGCATCAATGCGCGCATGAAGGCTAGACTTCCTGTCTGCCGAACTTTGCGTAGCGGCGAATGCCTTGTGAAGTGTGGCGAATTGTGAGGCGCAAACGGTGAAGTGCAAGCTTGAAGCCTGTGCGTGAGGCGGTAGCAACAGCAAATAACTGATGCAAGCCCATAAAGAAGCGCCCACGCTTCATCATTTGAAAGGCAATCTGAGAATTATCGGAGAGTATAATGTTGCGCATATCAAAGCCGCGCTTCTTGTATGTTTTGAAGTAGCGGCGACCATCTTCGCGGAGTGTCTTTGCGCTGAGTACCTCTGGAAAGTTATTGGCCCAGAGTGCTGCCACATGGCGCTTCATAATTTCGATCTGTAACTTATTGTTGTTGCTTGTAATACCTTTACGGTTAACGCGCCAGCGGAAGATGGTCTGTTCGAGCCCAATGAATGTCCCGATGAGGCTCAAGCGGCTCCATAACTCAAAGTCTTCGGTTGGACCACAAGCATCACTGTAACCGCCAACTTTGTCACTGGCACTTTTACGGAACATAACCGAACCATGTGCAATAGGATTTCGCAAAAGCATGCTGCGCTTAATGTCGCGGTCGTTTGCGGCAATGACTTCGCGGTATAAGAATTCGCTCTCTTCATCGATAATTTCAAAACCGCCAGCCACCAAGACGGCGTCAGGGTTGGCGTCGAATGCTTCGAGCTGTAGTTCGAATCGGCGGGGAAAACTAACATCGTCTGCATCCATGCGTGCGATGAATTCGCCTTTGGCGAGCGCGAGGCCACGGTTAAGTGTTTTGACGAGTCCCGCATTTTCCTGGTGAATGACTTGCATGCGCTTATCGATGCTAGCGTAATGATCTAGAATGGCCGCTGAGCCGTCTTTTGAGCCGTCGTTAATCGCGATAAGCTCAAAGTTGGTGTATGTCTGCCCAAGGATGCTGTCGACAGCTTCTTTTAGGTATGCTTCGGTGTTATACACTGGCATAATGACAGAAATTCGTGGTTTTGCTGTGGCCATATTCCCCTACAATTTGAAATGAGTATTTGGGGTTATTATACCTGTGCGTTCTTGCCTTTGACAACCGGTTGACCGCTCTTTTATAATAAAACCATAAACGTTACAATAAACAACACAAACAATTATGAAAAATTACCAAAAAAGTTCATCAATGGGGCGACGCACACGAAGTAAAAAGCCGTTTTGGATTATCGTGGCACTCGTGCTGCTTATCGGCGGCGGTACGGTCGGAGCTATAGCCTACAGCAAACACAAACAGCCTGAAGCAAAGACGACAAGCAAGTCAAAGACTGCGCAAAACGACTACACCGATGGAGACAATCGACAGCCCGTCGAGGGTAGCGGCAATGCTCAGGGCGGGGCCGTTGACAATAGAGGCGATACCACGTCAACAGCACCAAGCACAGCGACAGTTAGCTCAGATAACGGCATCGTAACAGTTGCGGGCATTGCAAAGGATGGTCTGCTGCACAGTGGCGACGCGCTGAGGGGAACTGTTGCCGACAAGTCTATTGCGCAAGTGCAATTCCGTATTATTGATACTGAAGTGGGCGTACTCGGCCAGGGGCAGTTAGCCGTTGTTGGCGGTAGTTTCTCGGGGGCACTGTCATTCACAGCGCACTCGGATACGGGCCGTGTTGATGTATACACTCTTGACTCGATGGGTAGCGAAATTAACAATGTCGAAATACCAGTTCGCTTTAAATAATTGGGGGTAGTTTTGTTTGCTTTGGGTAAGAAGTCGGTAAAGGTCAGCATCGTAGCCGCAGTATTTGTTCTGGTGGGCATTGTCAGCGTGCCTCATCACGCGGCGGCACAGTATGTAGAAGGAAACTTGGTTGATGATTCGGTGTTTTTGGACGCTGCAAGCATGGATCAAACCCAAATCCAGGCATTTCTAAATGCTCGTGGTGGCTATTTGGCTGGCTACTACTCATGGAGCGACCGAGACGGCGCGAGTGTTTCGGCTGCACGTATTATTATGGATGCCGCCTATGACTACGGGCTTAACCCAAAGGTAATTTTGGCTACTTTGCAGAAAGAGCAAAGCTTGGTAACGGCAAAGAATCCGGTTGATTCACAGCTTAATTTTGCCATGGGCTACGGCTGTCCTGACTCGACGGGCTGCGGTGCGGCTTACAAGGGTTTTTACCGACAGGTAGATAACGGCACATGGCAGCTGCGCTATAACTTTGAACGTGCCCGCGGCAACAATAGCTGGTGGCGCGTTAGCTCTTCGTACCCTTGCTCGGGTTCGACGCGGTACTACAGCCCTGGCTTGTATAAGGGTAATACCGTTACTTTTTATGACGAAGCAGGGTATGGATACAAGACCTTTAAGCTGCTTGGGGCTGCATCAGCGTCATTATACTGCTACACACCGCACGCTTATCCAGGGAGCGGTGGGTATTACTACTCGGGAAGCTACAACTTTGTCACAGCATTTGAGGCCTGGTTTGGCTCAACCCAGCCTACTGTAGTCGTGTCTTCGCCCTTGCGTGTGACTGCTATAAGGCAGGGGCTCTACACTAAGACGCCAGTGACAGTATCGTTTGATCTTACAAACAATATGAATTACGACATGGGTGTTGGCAAAATGGCCGTGTCGGTGAGGGATGCCCAAGGTAATAACCTCGATTATGGTTTGCAACAGATGACGGTGCCCGCGTTTTCAACCATCCACTATACCGGGACGCAAGTCTTTGATAATCCAGGCAACTATACATTTTCGATTGTGCAGCGCTCAGAGAGTAATGTATGGAGTGAAAATTATCCAGTGAGCTCGAATATTGATAATCCACGCTTAGTAGCGCAACCTATGCTTCCGATGCCACTTGTTACCGTTGCACCTGCATCTAACGTTGCAGATATGCGACAGGGCAAGGGCAGTACGCTCTCGTTTACTGTGAAAAATACGAGCACTTCACAAACAGTTGATGCTGGCAAGATGGCTCTTGCTATTCGTGGCCCGGGTAATACAAATTACGACCGCGCACTAAAGCCGGTATCAATGGCGGCCAACGGTACTTATGTATATAGCGATACGTTTACGCCAACAATTGAGGGACAGTATCGTGCCTACGTGGTCGCAACTACCGACAGCGGTCAGACATGGAGCGAGGGTGATTATCCCGTCAGCAGCCCAGGAATTAGTCAGCAGATGGTCTTTAACGTTAAACAGAGCCCAACGCTTAATCAAGGATTAACACTAAATACGCCGACGCCGCGCGCTGGCCAGGGATTTGCACTGTCATTTAAGCTAAAAAACTTCGGTGATCAAAGTGTCGACGTGGGTAAGATGGCTCTTGCTATTCGTGATCCACTGGGGCGCAATGTAGACCCATCAGCAAGCGTAGTTACGGTTGGCGCTAATAGCGAGTACACGGTTCAAAAGAACCTGACATTTACAACTCCTGGCACATACACTGCCTTTATAACGGGTACTCGCGATAATGTGCATTGGTACGATGACTCTTATCCAATTTCAGAGACTGGCAATGAGCCACGTAAGATTACGTTTACTGTTTTGCCGAGTCCAACGCTAACAGCAGGCCCAACGATAACGACAACTGATCCGCGTGTTGGTAAGGCGGCAACAGCAACCTTTACGCTGCACAACTATGGCGATGCGGACGTCGACTTGGGCAAGATGGCGGTATCGGCACGCGATCCAAAAGGTAAGAACGTCGACTTCGAATTAAAGTCTGTTGTTGTGCCTGCAGGTGGTAACTACGTATATACGTCAACTAATAGCGGTACAATATTCCAAGAGCCTGGTGTCTACAGCATGGTTATTGTTCGCACGCAAAATAATGGACAGTCGTGGGATGATAGCAGCTATGCTGCTCTCGAAAATAACACGATACAGCGGAGCGGTGCCTTTACAGTTAAGCAGAGCCCAACTATTACCGAGGGCATTAGTATGACAGTCTCGTCACCGCATGTTGGCCAGCAAACAACCATAACGTATAAGATTAAAAATTACAGTGATCAGTCAATTGATCTGGGTAAGATGGCTCTTGCTATTCGTGATCCGCTGGGGCGCAATGTAGATCCGGCTCCTGTGGCTGTTGTGATTGCCGCAAATACCGAATACACCTTCCAGGTAACGAACGTAAGTTTTTCAATGGCGGGCAAGTACACAGCCTTTATTACCGGTACTAAGGATAATAGCCGCTGGTATGATGACTCATATCCTGTATCCGAGGATGGTTCAATTGTTCGAACGCTAACCTTTACGGTTCAGCCATAGTAAAAGCTTTGGCTATGTGTGGCTCAGTCCACTATAATAAAACCATACTTCCAGGGTGGGATGGGGATTACAAATACGAACGTATAACGAGTGAGTGAATAATGGCGAACAAGATTCTGATTGTCGGATACGGTGTTGCAGGCCAGGGCCTGGCTGCAAGCCTTCGAGAAAATAACGAAGAGGTCCTTGGATTCTTGGACGATATGGCCCAGGCCGATGAAGTCCTTGGCAAGCTTGAAGATGTAAACAACGTTATTGCGAAGTATGATGTCGAGAATATCTACTTTGCTATTCCATCTGCGCCAGCTAAGACGTTTCGTGATTTCGTAAACCGCATCGAAAAAGATGACGTGACACTGCGTATGCTTCCGCGTGATTACAAGACTATCTCGAAGCAAGAGGTTAATATCAACGAGTTGACCGATGTTGATATTATGTCGATGATTGGACGCGAGCCCGTCAAACACGACTTACTGGCTAGCAAGAAGCTCATCGAAGGTAAGACTGTGCTGGTGACTGGAGCCGCGGGTTCTATCGGCTCAAAGCTGGTTAAGTTTTTGCTGACACTCAAGCCAAAACATGTCGTCTGTGTTGACTGGTGGGAGAACGGTACCTTTTATTTGCAGCAAGATCTTGGGCAAGATGATACTATCAGCTACCACATTGCTGACATTAAAAACATTGAGCGCATTAGCCAGATCTTTGCCAAGCACAAGCCTGAAATTGTACTGCACGCAGCCGCTTACAAACACGTACCTCTGATGCAGCACAACCCAGTGGAAGCCTACAACAACAACGTTTGGGGTTCGCTGAACATCATGCGCCAATGTATTAACCATGGCG
>Ga0157371_10003365_pt1 | contig 14546 bp, 12 predicted proteins | sample C45metaG_FD_113462 | JGI IMG/M metagenome (GOLD analysis project Ga0157371, IMG submission 113462) | Corn rhizosphere microbial communities from Kellogg Biological Station, Michigan, USA - C4-5 metaG | ecosystem: Host-associated > Plants > Roots > Rhizosphere > Soil | place: USA: Michigan...
CTTTTCTGTTGTAGTTGCTTTTACATTCACTTGCGATACATCCGCTTGAAGTAGTTCGGCAACGCGCGTACGAATTGCTTCAATGTAAGGAGCCATTTTGGGCTTTTGTGCAATAATTGTACAATCTATGTTTCCTAATTTATATCCACGAGCATCTACTAGTTTCCAAATATGGTCCAGTAACTTCGCTGAATCTGCATCTTTAAAATCAGGATCTGTATCAGGAAAGTGTCTCCCTATATCCCCTTCTCCAATCGCCCCCAGAGCCGCGTCTGTAATTGTATGAAGTAACACATCTGCATCCGAATGCCCAATAAGTCCTCTTTCATAAGGAATCGTGATTCCCCCTATAATTAACGGTCGATTATCCGCAAATTCATGTACATCAAAGCCTTGCCCAATTCGCATCATTTTATCGTTTCTCCTGTTCACGTTTATTTAATAGTATCTCTCCAAATAGAAGATCTTCCTTTGTTGTCATTTTCACATTATCATATGTACTTTCCACAATACGAACTTGCTCACCTAATCTTTCCACAAGCATTGCTTCATCGGTACCTAAGAAAAGTTCCTCTTCTGCTAGTCTTTCCGCTTTTTCTAGCAAATCATACTGAAATGCTTGGGGTGTTTGGATAATCCAAAGGCTTTCTCGATCGACTGTTTCTTGAATTATACCATCCTCCACTTTTTTCATCGTATCCTTTGCCCGTACTGCAGCTACCGCAGCTCCAAATTTCTCCGCCGTTTGCACAAGCTGATGAATTACTTCTTGTTTAATAAAGGGTCTTGCAGCATCATGCACAAGTACAATTCCTTTAGATAGAGAAGCTTTTAAGCATGCATACACACTATGCTGCCGTTCTGCTCCACCTTCTGTAATAGCAGCAACTTTAGTAATACGATACTCTATAAGCAAGTTTTCAATAAATACTTGTTCCTCTTTTTTCACTGCTAATACAATTTCGGCACATCTAGAATCTTGCTCAAATACGCGTAAAGTATGAATTAAAACAGGGATATCCTTTAATTGAATAAAGAGCTTGTTCTGTCCAGCCCCCATTCGTTTCCCGCTACCAGCAGCAGGTAATAACACTGTATATGTCACTTCGTTTCCCCCTACATCACATAGAAAAAGGGCGTATTCCTACATTATCTTAGGAAACAACCCTTCTTCCTTATTTCGATTCTTGTGGTTTTGCAAAAATCATACGACCCGCAGAAGTTTGCAATACACTAGTCACTTCTACATTGATTGCTTGTCCCATATATGATTTACCGCCTTCTACAACAATCATCGTACCATCATCTAAGTAAGCAACACCTTGATTATATTCTTTCCCATCTTTAATAACCACGACATGCATTATTTCCCCGGGAATAACGACAGGCTTTACTGCATTCGCCAAGTCATTAATATTGAGAACACGTACTTTGTGCAAATCACATACTTTATTTAGATTAAAGTCGTTTGTAACTACAATCCCATTCATATTCTTAGCTAATCGTACAAGTTTTAAATCTACTTCTTGAATATCTTCAAAATCCTCTTCCACGATTAACACCGCTGAAGCTCGCTCTGTCTGTAATTTTTTTAATACATCTAAACCACGGCGTCCTCTTGTCCGTTTAAGTGTATCTGAGGAATCCGCAATATGCTGTAATTCTGTAAGTACAAACTGAGGGACTACCAATACACCTTCTATAAATCCTGTTTCCGAAATATCTGAAATACGGCCGTCAATAATTACACTTGTATCCAGTAATTTATAAGTGCCCATTGTTAAGCCTTTTTCATCTTCATCGATTGTTTTTTTCTTATTCGTTTGTTGTTTCGAAGGTGTAAATACATGAAGTAACTCGTCCCTTTTTTTAAATCCTACTTGGAAACCTAAATAACCAAGAATAATAGATAAAAGTACCGGGATAACAGAGCGTACAACAGGAATTTCAATACTATTTACCGCTGATCCAAGTAAAAATGCAACGATTAATCCAATGACAAGTCCGAGCGTTCCAAAAAGCAAGTCACCAATTGGCGCTTTTAAAAGACGCTCTTCCATCCATTTGATAAAATTCATCAAGTAATCTGTTAAAAATAATGCCGCAACATAAAGCAAAATTGCCCCAATTACAACTGATACATATGGATTGTTCATCCAAGGGATTTCAGATAAATTAATGAATTCGTATAAGGCCGGTAAGAATAATAATCCCAATGTACCACCTATTAAAACAAACGCAATTTGAATAATCCATTTCATCAAAATATTCCACCTCCGTCTAAAATTCATTATACTTCCAAATTCCATATTAAGTCTATTATGTTGATAGGGAGCCCCATCAGCTCCCTGTTAGGAAAAGGCCACTTTCATTGCTTCATTTACTGATTCTATGCCCACGACTTGAATTCCTTTTGGATAATCCCAGCCGCCCATATTTGAAGCTGGAATAATTGCTCTTTTAAACCCTAATTTCGCTGCTTCTTGTACACGTTGTTCGATTCTCGATACTCTTCTCACTTCTCCAGTTAACCCTATTTCTCCAATAAAACAATCTGTAGGCGTTACTCCTGTATCTCGAAAACTAGAAACGATACTTACTAGGACGGCTAAATCGATGGCAGGTTCGTCTAATTTGACTCCACCAGCAACTTTTATATAAGCATCTTGCGTTTGAAGTAATAATCCCATACGTTTTTCCAACACTGCCATCAGTAAAGATACGCGATTTTGATCGATTCCGGTAGCCATCCGTTTAGGATAATTAAAACTAGATTGTGTCACGAGTGCTTGGATTTCCACTAAAATCGGCCTAGTCCCCTCCATAGAAGCAACGATAGCTGAACCAGCTGCCCCGTGTGACCGTTCCTGCAAAAATAATTCAGAAGGATTTAATACTTCCTTTAGTCCTTGCTGAACCATTTCAAATATAGCAATTTCATTTGTAGACCCAAATCTATTTTTTTGTGAACGTAAAATTCTATACGTATGGTGTCGCTCCCCTTCAAAATATAGAACAGTATCAACCATATGTTCTAATATACGAGGCCCAGCAATTTGCCCCTCTTTAGTTACGTGTCCCACTAAAAAGATTGCAATGTTCTTCGTTTTAGCAATACGCATTAGTTCAGCTGTACTTTCACGAACTTGAGAGACACTTCCTGGTGCACTCGTCACTTCTGGGTGATGTACTGTTTGGATTGAGTCAACAATGACAAATCGCGGCTCCACACTCTCAATTGTTTCATTAATTAATTCAAGATTTGTTTCTGCATAAATATAAAGCTCAGACGAAATAACACCTAAGCGCTCCGCACGAAGCTTCGTTTGTCTAATCGACTCTTCACCGGAAATGTATAAAACACGTTCCCCTTTGTTTGCAAGTAGCGCCGAAACCTGTAATAGTAAAGTCGACTTTCCTATACCCGGATCTCCACCTATTAGCACAAGTGACCCCGGTACAATTCCTCCACCGAGTACACGATTTAACTCAACAAGATCTGTTGCTACTCGCGGCGCATCTACTGATTCAATCGCCGTTATTGGCGTTGCTTTCTGAGCTACTCCTGTAGAATGCTGAAATGATCGTTTTGGTCCTTTTGACACGATCTCCGTCTCTTCTACCATCGTATTCCAATCACCGCACCCTGGACATCTTCCCATCCATTTAGCTGCCTCGTATCCACATGAATTACACATAAATTTCGTTTTCTTCTTCGCCATTTCATCCTCCTATGTATAAAAAGGGCATTCCGCATGTAAAGTTCGGAATGCCCGCTATATTAGTTTTCTGTCACTGCAGCTGTTGTACGAACAACGAATTCATCGTTTTCTACATCAAATACGACGTGCTGACCATTTAATACTTCACCTTTTAATAATTCTTCAGAAAGACGATCTTCTACATGTTTTTGCAATGCTCGACGTAACGGACGTGCACCATACACAGGATCGTATCCTTCCGTTGTAATTTTTTCTTGAGCCGCTTCTGTTAACTCCAAATCTATACCTTGTTCTTTCAGGCGTTTAGCTAACTGCTCAATCATAAGAGTAACGATTTCTTTTAAATGTTCTCTTTCTAGAGAATGGAACACAATCATCTCATCTAAACGGTTTAAGAATTCTGGGCGGAATGCTTTTTTCAATTCTTCTAGCATTTTACCTTTCATATCTTTGTAATCTGTTTTCCCACCCTCTTGTAGATTAAATCCAACATATTTATTGAATTTAAGCGCATCTGCTCCTACATTGGATGTCATGATGACAACTGTATTACGAAAATCGACTGTACGTCCTTTAGAATCTGTTAGGCGGCCATCCTCTAATACTTGAAGAAGAATATTAAACACATCTGGATGCGCTTTTTCAATTTCATCAAGCAGGATAACAGAGTAAGGTTTACGACGCACTTTTTCCGTTAATTGTCCACCATCCTCAAATCCAACGTATCCTGGAGGAGAGCCTACAAGACGTGAAGTTGAATGTTTTTCCATGTACTCAGACATGTCTACACGAATCATTGCATCTTCGTCACCAAACATAACTTCAGCTAATGCACGAGCAAGTTCCGTTTTACCAACACCAGTAGGTCCTAAGAAAATAAATGAACCAATTGGACGCTTAGGATCTTTTAGACCGGCACGCGCGCGACGAATTGCACGGGAAATCGCATCTACAGCCTCTTTTTGACCAATTACTCTTTCATGTAATTTGTCTTCTAACTTCAATAACTTCTCAGATTCTGTTTGAGCAAGTCTAGAGACCGGCACTCCAGTCCACATAGAAACAACAGAGGCAATATCTTCGACTGTTACTTCTGATTCTTCTTTTCCTTGTTTTTCTTTCCAGTTGTTTTTCATTTTTTCTAGCTCTTCTTTAAGCTTTTGCTCTTTGTCACGGAAAGATGCAGCTTTTTCAAATTCCTGACTTTGAACAGCAGCATTTTTCTCCGAACGAACCGCTTCTAATTTCGCTTCTAATTCTTTTAAATTTGGTGGCGTTGTATAAGAACGTAGTCGAACCTTTGATCCAGCTTCATCAATTAAATCGATCGCTTTATCTGGTAAGAAGCGATCCGAAATATAACGATTGGACATCTTAACAGCAGCTTCTACCGCTTCATCTGTAATTTTCACACGGTGATGTGCTTCGTAACGATCACGTAAGCCGTAAATAATTTGAATAGCTTCATCTACAGATGGTTCATCCACTTGAATTGGTTGGAATCGACGTTCAAGTGCAGCATCTTTTTCGATATATTTACGATACTCATCTAATGTCGTCGCACCGATACATTGAATTTCTCCACGTGCTAACGCAGGTTTTAAAATATTGGAAGCATCAATTGCTCCTTCTGCTCCTCCTGCTCCAATAAGTGTATGAAGTTCATCAATGAATAAAATAACATTTCCAGCTTGACGAATTTCATCCATTACTTTTTTCAAACGATCCTCAAATTCTCCACGATATTTCGTTCCAGCAACAACTGTCCCCATATCAAGTGTCATAACACGTTTATCACGCAAAATTTCTGGTACTTCGTTTTGTACAATTTGCTGTGCAAGTCCTTCCGCAATTGCGGTTTTACCAACACCAGGTTCTCCGATTAAAACAGGATTATTTTTTGTGCGACGTGCCAAAATTTCAATAACACGGGTAATCTCCTTGCTACGACCTATGACTGGATCAAGTGTACCTTCTCTTGCAATTTGTGTTAAATCACGTGCTAAACCATCTAAAGTCGGAGTGCTTGCAGGAGCAGCACTGTTGTTACCATTACCGTGAGATTGATCTGTGCTTCCAAGTAATTGAAGTACTTGCTGACGCGCTTTGTTTAAGCTAACACCTGCATTATTCAAAACTCTAGCAGCCACACCTTCACCTTCTCGGATTAGAGCTAGTAATAGATGCTCCGTACCAATGTAAGAATGCCCTAGTTTTCGAGACTCATCTACAGAGAGTTCAATTACCTTTTTCGCGCGAGGAGTGTAGTGAACGATTGGACCAACTTCTTCTGCTCCAGTTCCTACTAACTCCTCGATTCCTGTTTCAATCACTTTCGGATCTACTTCAATTGCTTCTAAAGCTTTCGCTGCAATACCGCTACCTTCTCGAATTAACCCTAGTAATATATGTTCTGTACCAATTGATTCGTGCTTTAAACGTATAGCTTCTTCTTGTGCTAGTTGTAATACTTTTTGTGATCTTTGTGTGAATCGATTAAACATCATGCAATACCCTCTCCTTTTGTTTTCGGTTTTTCTCCCTTTTGCAACCGTTCCCTTAACAACTTCGCTCGAAACATATCTCGTTCCGAAGTATTTAACGTCGTTCCAGCATACATTTGCAGAAACCCTGGTTGCATAAACACCATGCATTCGTTCAAAATGGTCACATCTACATCTTTAATGAGTCCCATGTCTATACCTAAACGAACATCCGACAAGCATCTAGCAGCCTCTTCGGTTGTCATTATACGAGCATATGACAACGTCCCTAAAGATCGATACAACCGATCCTCTAGTGTATTGGCTGAGTGCTTTAAGAGTGCATCTCGCGCTTCTCTTTCTTTTTGGATAATTTGTTCTGTAATACTTTGAAGATCGGCAAGTATGTCTTCTTCTGTCTTACCAAGTGTCGTTTGATTAGACACTTGGTATACATTTCCGAGCGCTTCACTACCTTCTCCATATATCCCTCTTACAACCATCCCTAATCTAGAAATGATTGTTACAATTCGGTTGATTTGCTTTGTCTTAGTTAATGCCGGTAAATGCATCATTACGGATGCACGTAAGCCAGTTCCGGTGTTTGTCGGACAACTCGTTAAATATCCGAATTGCTCATCAAAGGCATATGGCAATTCTTTTTCTAATAATCGATCTATTGTGTCAGCTTGCGCATATGCTTGTTGAATTTGAAGGCCAGGGAAAAGGCATTGAATACGAATATGATCTTCCTCATTTACCATTACACTTACAGATTCATCTTCGGATAATAAAACAGATCCAGTCATCGGCGAGTTAGCAAGTTTTGGACTAATTAAATGCTTTTCCACTAGCACTTGTCGATTTAGTTCCGACACATCTTTAATTTGTATAGAAGAAAAGTTCATCTGTAATTCTTCATCGGCATCCACCAGTGTAGCGGAAACGGATTGGTCAATTTTATGCGCTTCATCTTCTGTAAATGCAAGTGGAAATCGATACCCATTTAAGTTTCTAGCTAATCGAATTCTTGTACTCATGACTATATCTGAATGCTCTCCATTTCCAACCATCCAACTAGAAATAGAATTATCTAAAAAGCGTTCAATCGACATTCGTTTCGTCACCTCCCGTGACAAGCTGACTTTCCAGATCCCTTGCTTCATCTCTTAGTCTTGCAGCATCCTCAAATTGTTCGGTTTCAACAGCCTCTTTCATTTGAGAACGAATGGCTTCAATACGTTTTTTCAATGCTATCTTTTCACCAATTGCACCCGGCGCTTTCCCAATATGGGTTGTATTTCCATTATGCAAACGTTTAAATACATTCGGTAGTTGTTGTCGAAAACTATCGTAACAAGAAGCACAGCCGAATTTCCCTTCATCTAGAAAACGTTGTATGGACCAACCACATTCTTCACACTCTAATGGAGGCTTTTTTTGCCTTTGCTGCATTGGCTGCTGATCTGCATGGTTAAACCAATTGGATAGTAGTTGATGAAGAGATAATGGATCTTGTTTATACTCTACATAAAACGGGTGGAGACTATTTGCACAGACCTCACAATAATGTCGTTCAAAGTGTTCACCGTTATGCACTTGTGTAACCGTCACTTTTGCCGGTCTCTGCTTACAATTTTCACAAATCACTTTTCAACACACCCCGCTCATTTTTAACTTTTTTGATATTTTAATGTTAATAACATGGCACATAATATACGCGCACGTATTTCATCCCTTGCTGGTAGTGGAATAGCAAGTGTTGTTCGATTAAGCGCCGCTAAAATGAGCTTCGCTTCTCTTGTTGTAATCACTTCTTCCTCCAGCAGTCGGAACACAATGTCTTCCGTAACTGATTCAGCTGCACCATTTTCTAGTCTTTGTATTATATGCTCAATCAATTCTGCTTTCGTATGCGCCCGAACGCGGAGGATTCGAATATATCCACCACCACCACGTTTACTTTCCACTAAGTAACCGCGATCTTGGGTAAACCGTGTGTTAATAACATAGTTTATTTGAGATGGAACACATTGAAATTTTTCAGCAATTTCACTTCTTTTAATTTCAATTTGCCCCTTACTCTCTTCTTCGATAATCGACTTCAAATAACCTTCAATAATGTCAGATATATTTTTCATCTTCTCACCTCTTTAGCAAACTGACTTTGACTAACTTTGACTATATTATATCGAGAAAATAATCCATGTGCAATTGATATGATTTTCTTAGGAAGGCACATAAAAACTACTAACCAGAACAGTTAGTAGTTTAAGGGTGTATCAATATTCCAACTTATATTCCAAAAACTTTTTCATTTGTATATTAATACATTTATTTTTTCTTCCTGTGTATTTTCGTTAGTTGCTTCCACTTATTCACTTCCGCTTTTTTGGCAACTAGATCATTTTTTCGTTCAATATGTGCAAGCTCTCTCATCAACTTCACATAACTTTTATAACGCTCTTGTTTCAATGCACCTGTATAAATAGCTTCTTGAATTGCGCATCCCGGCTCTTTTTCATGTTTGCAATCTCGGAAGCGACATCCATCCGCAAGTTCTTCAATATCTTGGAAGCTAGCGCTAATCCCATCACTTGTATCCCAAAGTTGGAATTCTCTCATTCCCGGGGTATCAATTAATAAACCACCCTCCGGCAATAAAGTAAGTTCTCTATGCGTCGTGGTATGACGTCCTTTGCTATCATCTTCTCGAATATTGTTTACTACCATTACTTCTTCACCAGACAAAGCATTAATTAAAGAGGACTTGCCAACTCCAGAAGATCCTAGAAGAGCACCTGTTTTACTGCCAGATAAAAGATTTGCAAGGCGATCGATTCCTTCACCTGTTACACTACTCACTGCAAATACATCTACACCAAAAGCGATTGATTCTACTTCATTTATATAAAATGCCAAATCATCACATGCGTCTTTTTTCGTCAAAACAACAACTGGTGTTGCACCCGAATCCCATGCGGCCAATAAATATCGCTCTAATCTACGTACATTAAAGTCGTGATTAAGAGACATAACAAGAAATACATAATCAACATTAACTGCGATTAACTGAATTTCCGTTGTTAAGCCAGCAGCTTTTCTGGAAAACTGTGAACTACGTGGAAGCACGTCTTGAATGATTCCTTTTTCTTCTCCCGGCATTTGTTCAAGGACAACCCAATCTCCAACTGCCGGAAATGCTTCGCGGCCATGGTCAAACTTGAATTTCCCTGATAGAGAGCATAACCATTCCCCTTCGTTAGTCATGACACGATACAAATTTTTATGCTCAAGTAAAACGCGACCTGCGATCCCTTTACTCAACATTTTTTCTTCCCATTTATTATTCCAACCATATTGTTCGATTAAATTCAATTTAACTTCCTCCTAATTTCCATATAAAAAAACCATGACTGCACGAATCAGCAATCATGGTTTCCCGGTCATTAGTAAAGAAGCATCTCAAAAAGTATAGCGAAATACATTTGATTGTCTAATACAAGCAAATGAAAAGCATATTCGTTCTACAATTAGAGACATACGGAGTGGGACATCATGAACTTACTGATTCGTTGATTAGTATTTACAATAGCCATAATGCCTCACTCCTTTCCTTAAGTTATTTTCAGAATACTACAAGTATTAGCGATATGTCAATAACATTTTTACGCAGTCACGTCTCGTTTCATAAATGACCAGTAACTAATAACTAAAAATACTAGCATGTAGACAGAAACCACTGCGATTGAAAACGACATCGTCATCCCATCAATCAACGGTTGCCCATTCCCTATATATTGCGTTAAATTAGTGTTAGCAAATAATATATACTTAGCAAATTCGAATTTGAATGCTAGCATAAACGTAAAATTTACCCCTGCGAACATAAGAAATATAGAAATTCCTATTGCAAGTGAACTAGAACGAAATACAGATCCAACCATAAAAGCCAACATCCCAATAACTAACACGTTTACTAGAGAAAGTCCCATTAGAAGTAGTAGTCTTCCCCAAAATGAAACCTCAACCACTTTTCCGTTCACCACTTCTAAACTTGTTCCAGGTGACGAATCAAAGAAAATATATGCAGCAATTATTCCTACCAATAAACTAATTGAAGCCATGACAACGGCATATAATCCGACCGTCAACAGCTTCGAAGTCAAAATCTTCCCCCTACTCACAGGTCGTGTTAATAACATTTTAATAGTCCCTTGAGAAAACTCTGAAGCAACGATTCCTCCTGCAACAACAACTGTGAATAATGTAATTACGGAAAGCATACCAGGAATTTCATTGATAAATCCTTTAACACTCTCTGAGGTAATTGGAGCAATATCCTTCTCTAAACGATGCTTTTCAACTGCTATAGAATCTTTTAAATCCTGCGACTCCTCTTTAGACAAATTCGGATCGGTTAATTGTGATTCTAATAGCTTAACTTGCTCTTGAGAAGCTATTTTCCAATCATATGAAGGGCTCCCATCTATAGGGCTCTTAATCCATTTAAACAAACCAGCTGATCCAATCATTAATAGGACTATTAACACCACCATTACCCAAGTTGCTTTTTTACTCCATAATTTCATCCATTCATTTCTTATGAGATTCAGCAATTTGCCCACCTCCTGTTAATTCTAAGAATTGATCTTCCAACGATTTTCGGTGCGGATTAATTTGGAATAATTGTAGATTATTCGCTACCATTTCACCGACTAAAACAGGAACATCTTCCGATGAAAGCTGTACGACAAAACCATTCCCCAAAACCTCTGTAGATATGTTTTTGGAAGACAAGAACGCCTCTGCTTTCTCTTTTGGAGATACTTCCATGTAGTAATGTGATTCTTCCTCTTCTTTTACTTCTCTAATAGATATAAGTTTTCCATTTTGAATAACTGCGATTCTATCACACATTAACTCAATTTCTGCTAATAAATGGCTAGATACAAAAATAGATACGCCTTCTTCTTCCGCAATTTTGCGTAAGTACATACGGAACTCTCTAATACCTGCTGGGTCTAGTCCATTCGTTGGCTCATCTAGTATTAAGAATTTTGGACGATTTAAAAGTGCTTGTGCAAGACCCAAACGTTGGCGCATTCCAAGTGAATACGTGGATACTTTTTCGTGAATTCGATTTTGCATACCTACTTGCGCAATGACCTCATCAATTCGCGCTTTTGTTACATCTTTATTCATCCTCGCAAAATGCAACAAGTTTTTGTAACCACTCATAAACTTATACATTTCTGGATTCTCTACGATCACCCCTACTTTACTGATTGCTTCTTCAAAATGAGTAGAGATTGCCTGTCCATCCACAAATACTTCTCCGGAAGTTGGCTTCATAAGACCTGTCATCATTCGGATCGTCGTTGTTTTCCCTGCTCCATTTGGCCCTAGAAATCCTGTTATCTGACCCGCATATAAATCTAAACTAAGGTCGTCAATAAGTTTCTTTTTGCCTATTACTTTTGTTAAATTTTGAAGCTTAACGATTGGCTTCTTTTCCATTTACATCACCTTCCCTAAATAAATGTGTCGTCCACATTGCTATTTCGTATTCTGCCTTTCCTAATGCGACCTATAAGTTATACGTTTATTGTTGAGAAAAGTTCTATTTTTTTCAATTATTTTTCATAAATTCCATTACGGGATTTTTATTCCTATGATAAAGTGCAGGTAGGAGGGGATATAAATGGAATTCAACGCTACACTTGCGAAGCAGTATGACAGTGGAATTAGAAGAGCTCTACCTACTTATGATTCAATGATTCGGTTAATCCAAACATTTTTACGAGCAAATTCGCCAGAGGATGCACATATTTTGGTTATTGGAGCAGGTGGGGGCAATGAAGTGACTAACTTCGGCTTGAACAATCCCAACTGGACGTTTATAGGGGTAGATCCGTCTGAAATGATGCTAGCGGTAGCAAAAGAGAAATGTAAGGATATGGGACTAAGCGAACGCGTCGTTTTACTACAAGGTACTGTGGAAAATGTCGTAACTGTAAATAGGTTTGATGCAGCTACATGTATTTTAGTTTTGCATTTTATCCATTCATATGAAGAAAAGTTAAAGACACTACAAGAAATTCATACCCGCTTAAAACCTGATGCACCGTTTGTTATGGTAAGTAAATACGGCGATCCTAACAGTGATGAATTTCAAGAACGATTAATACTTTGGAAAAGTTACTGGCTAGACACGACGAAACTATCTGTAGAAGAGGTTGATGAAATGGAGAAGGAAATCCTTTCCCTTTCTTATTTACCTGAAGATGTGGTTGAACAATTACTTCAACAAGCAGGTTTTACACGCATTGCAAAGTTTTTCTCTACTACGCTTTTCGGTGGTTGGATTTGTTATAAAGCTTAGAAGTAAGAAAAGAAGCATGTGCTGCCCTTTAAGTACACCTTGTCTTTCGCCAATTCCAGCGTGCTTTGGACGAAACATTGGCTATACTATTACCGCGGGATTTTTAGAGGAGCTTGATGTGACTACGTCACATCAAGCTCCTCCTTTTTCGGTAATCTTATGGCGAATGTTTGTCCGTCCCCCTCTTGGATTGTGAAATGGCATGGTGCATCATTTGGTTTGGATAACGAAAGAAGAAATACTTTCTTACTTTTTTTAAGATGTCCGAAGATACAATTTCGGACGCTCTCCCCTTCTTTATTAAACGATACTACCTATTTTTCTCTATTTCCACTTTCTTGATAAGCAAAAGGAAGTACACCAGTTCATTGATTGGAGCGGAAGGCGGCGACTCCTAGGGGATTAGCAAGCAAATCAAGACCCTGTACTGAGCGCAGCGAAATTAATTTTTGCGACGAGCTTGCGCAGGAGCAAGGGAAGCGGCTTGATGCTTGCCCCCTGGAAAGCGTCCGCCTGTAGCGAAAATCAACCTGTTCATGTAATAAAAATCTATCTACTTCCTTATTCTTTAAATAAAAGAGTTTTGCTTCTGCACAACGGCTTTTCCAGTTAATTATATAAATGACACGCAACAAAATGTCCAGTTGCTTGTTCCTTCCATACCGGCTTTTTATCTGTACAAATATCCATTGCATGTGCACAACGTGTTCGAAATACACAACCAGAAGGAGGATTTATCGGACTAGGCAACTCACCTTGCAATAGTATTCGTTCCCGTGATTCCTCTATATCGGGATCTGGAATAGGAATTGCTGATAATAATGCCTGTGTATACGGATGCAAAGGATTATCATATAACTGATTGCTCGTAGTTAGCTCCACCATATGTCCCAAATACATTACTCCGATGCGATCGGAAATATATTTCACCATGGATAAATCATGGGCGATAAACAAATACGTTAGCCCTTTTTCTTTTTGTAATCGCTGTAGCAATTTTACTACTTGTGCTTGAACGGAAACGTCTAGTGCTGAAATTGGTTCGTCTGCAATAATAAACTCAGGGTCTAGAGCTAGTGCTCGAGCAATTCCGATACGCTGTCTTTGACCACCTGAAAATTCATGTGGATAACGATTGGCATGATCTCGATTGAGCCCCACATCTTCTAACAACTCATACACTCTCGTTTTTACCTCTTCTTTAGACTTATACAGTTTATGCACTTCCATTGGTTCCGCAATAATTTCAAGCACAGTGGACCGCGGATTTAATGATGCATATGGGTCCTGGAAAATCATTTGCATCTTTTTCAAATACTCTTTTCGCTCTTTCTCGCTCATTTCATGTACATTTTTTTCTTCAAACAGAACATTACCTTCTGTTTTATTGTACAATCCTAAAATCGTTCGTCCAGCAGTAGATTTTCCACAACCGGACTCTCCAACAAGACCAAACGTTTCCCCTTTTACGATATCAAAACTAATCCCATCTACGGCTTTTAATGTTTTTCCGTGTCCAAGATCAAAATGGCGTTTTAAATCTTGTACGGACAAAAGAACTTGTTCCGTCATGTAAATCCCCCCTAAACGGCATATCTTCTTACTGCGCAGATTTCCTTTTCCAGCTTAGATCCTTCTAACACTAAAATTTCAACTGTTTTCCCTGTAGAGGGGGAGTGCAATAATTGCCCGTTTCCATAATAAAACCCCACATGACGCACCGGTCCAGCACCCTCATCATTTGCAAAAAAAAGTAAATCCCCTTTTTTCCAAGAGCATGGATCGCCAATAGAAACTTCTTCACCACTCCGAGCTTGATCACTTGCATCGCGTGGAATTAAGTATCCACAAGCCTTCAGCATATTGTATGAAAATCCAGAGCAATCGTATCCGTACGGAGACATTCCCCCCCACAAATACGGCAAATCTAAGTAAAGCTCCCCTAAAGCTACTGCC
>Ga0157371_10003369_pt1 | contig 14535 bp, 13 predicted proteins | sample C45metaG_FD_113462 | JGI IMG/M metagenome (GOLD analysis project Ga0157371, IMG submission 113462) | Corn rhizosphere microbial communities from Kellogg Biological Station, Michigan, USA - C4-5 metaG | ecosystem: Host-associated > Plants > Roots > Rhizosphere > Soil | place: USA: Michigan...
CTAATCCTTCCGGACGACGTTCGCGCTTAGGCTTGCCCTTTGAATCCTTCTTATCATCCCCAATCTTTTCCGGCTTAACCTGGCGTTTTGCCCTTGATATCTCCTTAATTTTCTTTTCCTCTTCTGCCTTTTGCTTTTTGGTAGTATCGGTAGCCAAAATATATCGCATATCACGGCCAAAAGCCAGTGAACGGTTTCCCGTACTGGTTTTAGCAGATGACAAGCTTGCTGCAAATATCAACAACAATACAATATAAGCAAGCCGTTTTAACATCGACGACACGAATTTGGTAAATATTTTTCCAAAAGTCAGTAATTGCAAGGGGGCGCCGTAGCACCCGCCTAATTTATAGTAATGGGCTTAAATTTTTATAATTTTTGAGGAATTTTAGCATACCGGGGATCGGCATCCCATCGCAAACATGAAATTTGGGCCTACGCCCGCCAGAATATCGCAATTAAGCAATAGTAATACCCTTTGACGGATATATGCGGTTATGATCGTCAATGATAACACAACCTATCTGATTTAATTGATTAATCAGGTAAATACCGGCATTAACACCTATAGTCATTACCGGGGTTGCCATAGCATCTGCAAACTCGGCAGTAGGGCTTATTACACTCACACTTTTAATCTGGCTCACGGTAAAACCGTTAACAGACTTAGCAGCGCTTAATTTTTTATCATTAATGGTAACGTACTTTTCGGTATTGACAGAAGTTGCCACAGCCATGTTGCTAATCTCCAGATCGGCAAAAGGCTCATTGGCCTGGCGCGGATCGGCAGTAGCAACTGTCCACGGTTCCATATCCGGTTTAAGGCCCCAGGTTAACAGGTCGCCGCTGGCGTTGATAACACCGTTGCTTACGCCCTCTAACTGTAAAATATATTTGGCGCGGTCGGCAGCATAACCTTTGCTGTTAGCAGCAAAGCCAATGCGCATACCTTTTTCTTTCAGGAAAACGGTGGTTGCTTTAGCATCCAGCACTACATCTTTATAATTAACCGTAGTATAAGTTACTATTGCAATGTCGTCGTTATCTGCGGCCCTGTCATTAGTATAGTAGGTAATATCGAATGAGCCGTGAGTTAATTCTGAAATTTGCAACGAGCGTTCAATCAGCTTATAGATTTCCGCATTAACTTTTACAGGTTTTACACCCGCATGACGATTGATAGTGTTAACCGCACTGTCTTCGCCAAAGGTGCTCAACATTTTTTCAACACGATTGATTTCAGCAATAGCGCTGTTAATACGCTCGCCGGCCCAAACAGGGTCAGCGCCTACTACACTGATTTCAAACTTGTTACCCATCAACATCACTTCACGTCTGTAGATGTTTGAGTTATTTGTTACTACCTTTTTTAGAGCCAGCATAATCCAGTCTTTTATTTCTAAAATCTAAATTAGAATGGCTTTATGAAAACAAGATGAAAACTCGATTAGCAGAAATATAAAAAATGTTAAATGCGGACGTTTTTAGGAGACTAGCTTTTTGTACGCAACAAATGCTGCGAAAAAAAAGAAAACTAACGTTACCCATGCCAACCTTTTTATTCCGGTATCAATCTGTTTGGTTGTACGGGTTTTATAAAAGGTCCATCCTGAGCAGCTTAAAAGCACGATGCTGCTTAAGCCGATAACTGTCTTATTATTACTGGCATACATCAACATCATAGACGCAATTATTAACACACCGAACAAAGTCGGGTATCTTTGAAAAGTATTTTTGTAAACAATGGGCGTTGCGGGGCGGTAGGCTTCGAGCAAAGTACGCACCTCTTCATAGTTTTGTATATAGGGCGATATCACAATGCTGTCCTCTTTTTGCTGGCCACGTATTATTAATACATCCCGCTTCATTTTGTCTATACGGGTAATTTCATTTAGCGGGATACTGACATCGGGCAGGTTACTTTGGTGGCGGGTAATTGAATCATCGCTAATAGTCAGCTTATAACTATAAAACACTTGCTTTTGGCGCCTTCTGGACAATGTGAAGCCAACGGCAAACATCACCACAAACATCACTACCTGGAAGATTATATCCTTATTAAGGAAATTGCCGCTTGTATGATTGGTGTAATAATAAAATGCCAGCCAACCTACCAAGACAAGCGCAAAACCGGGCAAGGTTTTTTTTAAAGGCTTACTAAACAGCAAATACTTTTCGGACAGGTTTTTATATTCGGTCATAACAAGGTTTGATAAACGAATATAAAACAAAAATGCAGATATGCTAATGATTGACTCATCTGCATATCTGCACATTTACATATCTGTATATCAAATTCGCGAATGCGAATTTACGCCACACTTCCTTCTTTCAGTTTCTCAGCATTTTCTGCAAACTGCAGCGCTTCCATGATTTCCTGGATGTTGCCGTTCATTACGTCAGAAAGGTTATAGATAGTCAAACCAATACGGTGCTCAGTTAAACGGCCCTGCGGATAATTGTAAGTACGAACCTTAGCAGAGCGGTCGCCGGTGGCCACCATGGTTTTACGTTTTTTAGACGCTTCTTCCAGATGTTTTTGCAACTCGAGCTCATAAACGCGCGAACGCAATACCTGTAGAGCTTTATCGAAGTTTTTTAACTGCGATTTCTGATCCTGACACTGTGCCACCACGCCTGTTGGGATGTGTGTTAAACGCACGGCAGAATAGGTAGTGTTTACCGACTGCCCACCCGGACCAGACGCACAGAACAAATCTTTACGGATATCTGCAGGGTTTAACTGGATATCAAACTCATCAACCTCTGGCAATACCACAATTGATGCTGCCGAAGTATGCACGCGACCCTGAGTTTCAGTTTCAGGAACGCGCTGCACACGGTGCACGCCTGATTCATATTTTAAAGTACCGTAAGCGTCTTCGGCATTTACGTTAAATACAATCTCTTTATAACCGCCTGCGGTGCCTTCGGTGTAGTCAACCAGCTCGGTTTTCCACCCGCGTTTCTCGCAGTAACGCATGTACATACGGTAAAGGTCGCCGGCAAAAATTGAGGCTTCGTCGCCACCGGTACCACCGCGAATCTCGACTATGGCATTCTTAGAATCTTCAGGATCTTTCGGGATCAGCATCAAACGTATCTGCTCCTCTTTCTCCTCTTGCTGAACCAGCAATTCGTCCAACTCAGTTTTAGCCATTTCGCGAAACTCTTCGTCCTTCTCGGTAGCTAATATTTGTTTATTAGTATCAATATTGCTGACGATGTTGCGGTAAATATGGTACTCGTCAACAATCTTAGCCAGATCTTTATATTCTTTATTCAGCTGGGCAAAACGCTTCATATCAGCCATGGCATCAGGGCTGCTCAATTCTTCCTCTACTGTTTTCCAGCGTTGATATATTAATTCTAATTTTTCTAACATAACTGATCCTTTCAGTCGGCCTAATAAAACTGACCGACTTTAAAAGAATGCAAAAATACAGTTTTTCGACCGCAAAGCATAGCACCATGTCGTTAAAGGTAAAAGGTTATGGTGGGATGACAGAAATTTCAATTCAATTGTCATCCTGAGCAGGGGACGCTTGCGGTAGCAATAAATAGTTCTATGCCTTCGGCTCAAAATATTCCAACGTCAGGTGCTCACCGTCAAACACGGCATACGAGTTATAATTAACCCATTCGCCTAAATTTACATAACGGCTTTTATCATCAAGCTGAATGTCCAAAGGCAAGTGGCGGTGACCAAATATCAGGTAGTCGAAATATTTTTGAGCGAGCAGTTTGCGGCTGTAAACCACCAGCCACTCTTGTTCAAGGCTTTTACGTTTCTCATTAGCCTGACCGGCAATACGGCTGCGTTTTGACCAGAAATTAGCAATGCCAACCCCCAAATTAGGATGCAAACGCGCAAACAGCCATTGACAAAATTGACTACGGAAAAATTTCTTAAGCACCTTGTACATCGCATCGCCGGGGCCAAGGCCGTCTCCGTGATGTAGGTAAAACTTTTTGCCGTTTCGCTCTATCTCCAGTTCATCACTTATAATAACGGCTCCAAGCTCGTTCTCAAAGTAAGAAAACATCCACATATCATGGTTGCCCTTAAAAAAATATAGCTTAATGCCGGCGTCGGCCAGTTCAGCGAGTTTGCCCAAAAAACGGATGTAGCCACGGGGCACTACGGTTTTGTATTCAAACCAAAAATCAAAGATATCGCCCATTAAAAACACTTCGGTAGCATCAGCCTTAATAGCGTCGAGCCATCTTACAACACGAGCCTCACGTTCCTGGCTACCTATGTAATTACCTGCACCTAAATGAAAATCTGAAGCGAAATAAATCTTTGTACCTGTGGACATACTGCTTCAAAAATACATTTTTATTGGCAACCCCAACCAACAAAAAAAGCCCTTCAGAATCGAAGGGCTTTTTACGTCAAAATTTTTATTTTTATTAATCATTATCGCCATGACCGCGACCGTGGCCCCGGCCATTGCCGCGTCCATTATTGCCATGGTCTTTGTCTTGATTACCTCTGCCACGATCCCATCCGTTATGGTTTCCATTATCATGACCATTCCAGTGATTACGATATTTATCGTCGCGGCTATCACGTATCAAAACCTGGTCACGACGACCTCTGTAGCCTTTATATTTAGCCCGATATACAGATGCATGTAACCATGGCGATGGCTCATTAACTACTACTTTGTAGCTATTGTATGGGTCAAAACGGTAACTTGGAGGTAAAACTACCGCTCTGGTCCACCTGTTACCATTTAAATAAATATATTGGTGATTTGGCACATCGTAATATGCATCAATATCTGGCATATAGTAATATTCTGCGTGGTCATATCCTACCGGCCCCCAATCAGGCTGGCTGCCAATGTTTAAACCTAAACTAATGTGAACTTGGGCATCTGCTCTAAATGCTAAGCAGCTAACTAGAAGTACTGCTGTTAAAAGGATCTTTTTCATAAATTTTTGTATGTTGTTTTGGTTGTAAGACGTTCGATAAATATAATGGTTTAATCTTTTCGATGATAATGTAACAAACAACAAAGGCGATGGTTTTGCCATCGCCTTTTAAACTCCTGTTATACAGCTCATTGATCGTCTTTTGTTTTGACGTCGTCTTTCTTATCGCCCATAGCGGCCAACACTGGCTTGCCAATTACTTTATAAGCGCCGTCGCCTTTTAAAATAGCGGCTAACTGTTGTTTATCCTGCATGGTTTTTACTGCCTGAGCCAACTCTTTATCATATTTAAAGTAGGCTTCATAACGTCCTTTATCAAAGTAATACCGACCTACAATTTCATTTTCAAGCGTTTGTTTTATCTCTTGTTTATGCAGTTGCAGATCGTTTTTCTTGCTGGCGGCCATTTTATTTTTCAGGGCGTCGTACTCAGTTTGTATCTGGTCAAACTGCTTCTCTTTGGTCGACTCAGCTTTCAGCGCCGCTAAAACTTTCTCAGACCTGGTATTATAGGTATAATCTTTATTACCCAGGTATTTTACAAAATCATCATACTCGGCATCGGTTAAAGCAAAATCTTTCGGGTCGGCAATTTTGGGGTGCGACAAGCGATACTTGGTAGCGTAATCAAAAATGTAAAACTTAGTAATGAGTGTTTGGGTGATATTGGCAAACAGATCGCGCTTAATAAAAATATCCGGATAGATACCGCTGCCATCATAAACCGAGCGGCCGTCTTTGGTTTTAAACTCATGCAATAATGAGTCGGCCACTTTTAGTACGGTACCGTCTTCTTTGCGGTGGGTATAGTCCATCTCCTGGATACAACGGCCCGATGGGATATAGTATTTAGCAATGGTAATCTTTACCAAACTGTTATAAGGCAGCGGGAACGTTTGCTGTACCAAACCCTTACCATAACTACGCTGACCGATAATAATAGCACGATCCAGATCCTGCAATGAACCCGCAACAATCTCAGACGCAGAAGCCGAGCGCGAGTTAACCAGTACTACCAACGGCAAATCGCCAGCCAGGGGCGCAGTCACGGTTTTGTAGGTAAAGTTTTTCTCTTTTACTTTTCCTTTTTGCGAAACCACCTCAACATCTTTTTGCACAAAAAGGTTAACTATTTTAACCGCTTCCTGTAAAATACCGCCACCATTTGACCGAAGGTCGAGTATAATACCATTGGGGTTGCTCTTTTTAATATCGATGAGTGCGTCAGTAACCTCCTGGGCAGAGTTTTCCAGGAAGCGATCCAGCTTAATGTAGCCCATGTTACCGGCCACCATACCATGAAAAGAAACATTAGGCTGTTTGATCTCGTCGCGGATGACATTTTTTTCGACAGGCTTGTCTTCACCGTCTCGCTTAAGGAGCATCTTAACGCCTGCTCCTTTTGATCCTTTGAGCAATTGGCTTACCTGCTCGCTGTTTTTACCGTTAAGGGCAATGTCATTGATCTTGAGCACCTGGTCGCCGGCGCGGATATCAGCTTTTTGGGCCGGGAAGCCTTCAAATACAGTTGATACGTAAACTTTGTTATCGCGTGCAAAAACGCTGGCGCCAATACCACCGTACTGGGTGCTTACGTAATGCAGTTTGTAGTCTTCAATCTCAGATTCAGGGACAAACTCGGTATACGGGTCCAATCCCTCAAGCATAGCATCGGCACCGGTCTTTAAAAATTTGGCCGAGTTAATATCGTCGACATAATTGATATTAACTTCTTTGTATAAGGATGCAAATACTTCCAGATTTTTGGAGATCTGAAACAAATCGTCACTAAAACTCCAAATACCCAGGGCAAGCGTTACAATCCCTGCCGATATCAACAAACCTTTATACTTAACTGCTACACCCTTTTCCATTAATAGATTTCTTCTTAAAATATAAAGCTACAAAACTGTCTATAAAATAATTAACTTATTTTATAGACGATTATTGTCAATGTTGACTAAAGCTTTTTTAAGAGTAAAAACCACGTACTCACGGTTACGGTTTACCAGGTGCATTAAGTTGGTAATTAATGCTTCTTCCTGACCTTCGGTATAAGTTAATTGTGCATCGGATAAGTGATTGTATTTGCGCTGTACTTTAATTTTTACGCGCTCCCACTCTTTGTTGCTGATGCTTATTTCTGCCATAGTAAAAATATTTTGCGACAAAAATATAAAAATACCATGTATAACGCTGCCAAAAATTTTGGTACATCTATTGTAAAGCCAATGTTAACGGCATCCCTTAATAAAACATGCCGCATCTATAAATTAAACATCTATATTATGAAAAAGTACTTATTAAGCGCAATGCTTGTTATAGCGGCCACCATTGGGGCCAAAGCGCAATTTAGTTTGGGTGTAAAAGGAGGTGTTAACTATTCAAAAATAAAGTCAGATAACTTTCGCGACGCATCAGTTGCCGGCTATCAGGCAGGCTTATTTGCCCGCTTTGGTGGAGGTTTTTATGTACAACCCGAGCTGTATTTGAGCAGTAAAGGGGGCAAATTTGAATCGACACAAAATGCTACCGATTACAGCGCAAACGTTAAATTTACCGACCTTAACGTACCATTATTATTAGGCGGCAGGTTTGGCGCCAAGAACCTTAATTTCCGGATAATGGCCGGCCCTGTTTATTCTTATATATTGGATAAACGCCAAAATCTTTCCAGCAACTTTAGCGCTGCTTATAATGATTTCGGTCATTATAACAATAGCACGCTGGGTTATCAGGCCGGTGCGGGCGTAGACATTGGCCCTATTACTGCCGACTTACGCTACGAAGGCGACTTAACCAAAGTAAGCGAGCAGTACGGCCAGCGTTGCAACCTTTGGGCGCTGAGTGTGGGCTTCAAATTCTTTTAATACTTTAAGCGCATAACAGAGTATTAAAAAAGGCGACCGTCAGGTAAAAATGATGGTCGCTTTTTTTGTTTTGGGGCGATGTTTTATATCGGTTTTTTGTATAAAATTGTAGGCTGAAACTCCAATATCTCTCCAAATTCATGAAATCGAGATTTACATTGTCATTATTGTTTTTGCTGTCGTTCTTTTTGGCTGCTAATGCTTCGCCTATCGACACCGCTAAAAACGCTGGACCGCTGGATACTTTAAAGATTGTTTATTTCGGGTCGTCTGTTCCGCTGGGTATTGGAGCGAAAAATAATTTTGGCTATACCTCTTATTATACAGAGATATTAAAACAACGCGCTGCCGAAGGCAAAGGTCGCGGCTGGACAACCGCCAATAAATCTGTTGGTGGCGATAATACTTTAAAATTGTTCGCCCGCTGGGACAAAGATTTGGTTCCGCAAAAAGCAAAATATGTTTTAATTGCGCTGTCTCTGGGTAATGAAGGCGTTCATGAATTTGGCAAAGTAAAGTTTGATCAGTTTAAAACCAATTTACCCAAACTGATTGCTAAAGCCCGCCAATATGGCTACACACCCGTAGTAACTAATTGCTATGCCCGCGGAGACTTTATGGCCGGCGATTACGATTATATCAAACAAATGAACTTGTGGATACAGACGCTTGATGTACCAACCATTAATTTATTAGGTGTTACAGATGATGGCACAGGCTGCTGGCTGCCTGCGTATGAATTTAACAAAGACCACCCCAATGACGGCGGACATAAAGAAATGTCGTACGCTATACCACCCTCATTGTTTGATGCATTGGCCAACCACAAGCCATTACCCCAAATGGTTGATGGCAGCGGTTTAAATTGGGGCAATAGCGAAAACACCAAACTGATTGATTTCAAACCTGAGAACACCGTTCACGCTTTTACAACTACTATTACTATTAAGGCAGATGGCAAAAGCCGCGCAATTGAACTGGCCGACAGCATCGGAAAAAAAGGATTGATCACTATTAATAACGACGGCACGCTTACCTATCAATCGCCCTACAAGAATAAAATAACAGGCAGTACCCGGATTGCCGACGGCCAATGGCATAAAATCACCCTGACTCATTTTTACGAACGCAGCGAAACTGATTTGTACTGCGACAGCATACTGCAGGGCAAAACAACCGAAAGGCTGGTTCCGCGTAAATTAACGCTCGGCAAAAAAGGCGGCAAGGCATTATCTGCTAAAGACTGGCTGTTTTATCGTTCAGGTATGAATAACCTGGAGGTTGAAGCTATGGCGAAGGGCATGTTTCTACGTTCAAGCCTGGAATTGTATGCGCCGTTGGATGGGCGACTGAGTAATTTGGCGCAAAGCTTGAATACTATAAACTGGCAATAAAGCCTCATTGTCATCCTGTAGTGAAGGATCTGCAAATTGGAATAGAAATTAGAAAAAGGGTGTCACCCTGAGGCTCTCGAAGGGTGAGCGCTGGAACTATCACGCGTTCATTTGGCCTTTCGATGTTATGGATTTATAATCCCGGACTAAATAAGTGGCGGATTTGCAATCCGCATGTAGGGATTACAAATCCCAGCCAAAATGGCCCCGGATTATAAGTCCAGACCAACATGCATTGCTTATTAATGAGACAACGCTAAAAAAGTGAGCCCCATAAAAGTCCCCCAGTAAACTACAAATATAAAATAGTCTGTTCCAGTTGCTGACCTTTCATCAAAAAGGTCTTTAGGATGGGCTTTCGCAGGGGACACAAACTCGCGTTTTTGCATCTTAAAACTTAAATATCTCAATATCTGAAATAGCCACAATAGAATTATCGTATTCAAAAATATGATTGAACCATCCCTATCCTCAGAAGGCAGTATCGAAGCATATTTAAATAGAAAATATAAAACCACATGTAATAATCCAAATCCGAACCAAATAACGTACGAAGTCATGTTCCTTAATGATGCGTATAAAAAAAGATAAATGGAAAGTTGTGGTACAACAGCACACATTATCATAGCGAATAACTTTGCGTCGTTCCTTCCCAAAAACATGACTAAAAGCATTATAATAGTTAGGATTGCATAGGCGAAAACAGCAAACTGGTCAAAGTTTGTTAGCTCTTTAAAATAAAAAAACGATTGTCTTTTTCTACCCATAATTATTGAGTAAATATAGCTTAAATGAAATTGCAAAGTTTATAAAATAAGTAAGGCCCTCTGATGGGCAGGGGCCTTTACTAACCAATTATAAACCTAAATTATGAGAAGAGGCTGTAGGAGAAGGGGTCGAACCTTCACGGAGTGGTTATTCTTATTGCTAAGAGTTTCCCAGATTCTCCGCCACCGGGACAAGGAGGTGTGTCTGCCAAAAATTTCACCATCCTACAGTTTAGTATTAAGTCTGGAGTTTTGAGTCGAAAGTCTTGAGTCTTTCTGGGACTCTGAACTTTTCGATTCTCGACTTTAAACTTAATAGCTGTTGGGGAAGGATTCGAACCTCCACAGAGTAGTTAGCCCCCGAAAGGGTTTCCTAGGATCTCTACCACCGGGACAAGGAGGTGTGTCTGCCAAAAATTTCACCACCCAACAGTGTTGTTATCAAATGTCTTAAAGAACTGTATTAAGCTTTTTAGGTCCGTTTGCTTGATACAAACATAATAGACTTATCAATTCCTTGCAAATATTTCAACAAAATAATTTTATTTTTATTTATATTATAATTATACTTGTATTACAATACAGAAATTTAAATTTATGTCGCACAGAAAAGCTCAAAATTTAGAAATTGATAATCTTGACATCCAGATATTGTCAATATTGATGAAAAATGCCACCACTCCTTACACTGAAATTGCTAAAGAGTTGATCGTTTCGGGCGGAACAATCCATGTGCGGATGAAAAAGTTGGAAGAAATGGGTGTAATTAAAGGCGCCAGTTTAGAGGTCGATCCGCAGAAACTGGGTTATGATATTACCGCATTTTTGGGGATATTTTTAGAAAAAGGCTCACAATACAACGAGGCTGTTAAACAATTAAAAGCTGTAAAAGAAATTGTAGAACTGCATTACACCACCGGCAGCTACAGCATCTTCGCCAAAATTATTTGCCACGACACCGCGCACCTGCGCGAGGTATTGAATGAGCAAATACAAGGCGTAAAAGGCATTCAACGTACAGAAACGTTTATATCATTAGAAGAAAGCATAAGAAGACAGATTACTTTGGAGTAAATTTTACTTAACACTTTATTATAAAGAAGCCCGTCCCACTTTATGTGGGGCGGGCTTCTTTTATTGGCAATTAGTTAAAACAAAATGTCATTTCGACCAACGGGAGAAATCTATACACCCGTTCATAAGCGTGTGCATGGATCTCTCGCTATGCTCGAGATGACAAGTTATATAAAATTGGGGAATATTACGCCGTAAACGCCACCAGCGCCTGCTCTATCCTACTTATAGTTTCATCTTTACCTAACAGCGCAGCAATATCAAACACATGCGGGCCAAACTTACCTCCTACCAGCATAATCCGAAAAGGCAACATCACATCACCAATTTTAAAACCTTTTTCCTCAGTCAGCGCTTTGAAAGCGATTTCAGTATCGGCAGCAACCAGGGCCGGTGTTGCTTTTAACTGTTCGATGAATGATTGGAAGAAAGCTGTTTTATCATCCGTCCATTTGGGTTTCACAGCGTTCAAATCATATTCTGCCGGAATCTGGAAAAAGTATGATGACTGCTGATAAAAATCAGGCAGTAATGTACAACGGTCTTTTATAAGGTCGATGATGGTTAATAGATAAGCTTCATCTTTTACTTCAATACCTTTATTTGCTAATACAGCCTTCACTTTCGGCTGTAAGCCTTCAGCCGTTGCCTTTTTAATCCATTCAGCGTTGTACCATTTGGCTTTTTCGAAATCAAATTTAGCGCCGGCTTTATTAATCCGCTCTACAGAGAATTTTTCAATCAGTTCATCCAAAGTAAATATCTCCTGGCCGGTGCCGTCGTTCCAACCCAGCAGCGCCAGGAAGTTTACAAAAGCCTCAGGCAAAAAGCCCATACCGTCGAAGCCCTGGCTACCATCCCAATCCAACGCAAACACCGGGAAACCCAGACGGGCGCCGTCGCGTTTGCTTAGTTTGCCATGGCCATCGGGTTTTAAAATAAGCGGTAAGTGTGCCCATTGCGGCATGTCGGCTTTCCAGCCCAGGTATTCCCACAATAATAAATGTATGGGAGCAGATGGCAACCACTCCTCGCCACGGAAGGCATGGGTGATCTTCATCAGGTAATCGTCAACTACAACTGCCAGATGATAGGTAGGCATACCATCAGCCTTTAACAAAACCTTATCGTCAACCTGGTTAGTTTCAAAACTAACACGGCCACGAATCATATCTGTAAAACCAACACTTTGGTCGGCCGGAATTTTTATGCGGATAACGTGTGGGGTATGATCAGCCAAAAGTTGATCAACCTCCTGCTGCGAAAGCGAAAGTGAGTTACGCAAGCCATCGCGATATACTTGCCCGTATTGAAAATTAGGAATGTCTTTACGATATTTTTTCAGCTCTTCGGCGGTATCAAAAGCATAATAAGCCTGGCCCTGCATCACCAGCTGCTCGGCATACTGGCGGTAAAGGCTTTTGCGCTCGCTTTGGCGATATGGTGCATAATGGCCCGGGTTAACCGGACTTTCGTCAGGAGTAATACCGCACCAGTTAAGACAGTCTATAATATATTGCTCAGCGCCCTCAACGTAACGGTTTTGGTCGGTATCTTCGATACGTAAAACAAAATCGCCACCGTTTTTCTTAGCAAACAGGTAATTGAACAATGCGGTACGTACACCGCCTAAGTGCAAGCCACCGGTTGGGCTTGGCGCAAATCTTACTCTAACTCTTTTATCTGACATTTGCGGCAAAGATAAGATTAAGAAGCAGAAAGCTAAAAGCTGAAAGGTTAAAGCTACGTCATGTTTTTTTTGCGGGCAGAAAGCCGAAAGAGAGCGGAAAGCTAAAAGATCAAAGCTGAAAGCTTTACTATATTTGCTTTCCGCTTTTCGCTTTAGTCTTTCTGCTCAAAATGCGTTAGACTTTAAGCTCAAAAAATGCGTTATTTGAAGCTGAGATGATAAACACTTATCAAAATAAACGACTTTGGAAATATATTTTATTTGCCTTTGCGGTGGTAATTGCTGCCGGGTCGCTTATTTATACTAATTACCTAGTGCGCAATATTGCCCGCGCCGAACGTACCCGCGCGCAACTGTGGGCGCTAAGTATCAGGCAAAGTTTAACTTCGGATGATAACGACTTCCTACCATATGTTTTAACTGTACGTGATAGTCTTGCCGTTCCTGCCATTGTTACCGACGAAAAAGGTGATATCAAAACCGTGCGCGGGCTGGACACTACCAAAACTTACATCGAGTTACCACCCGATATGTATACCGAAGGCAAAATGCCGAAATATGATCCGCAGTATTTTAAGGATGAACTGGAGATCATGAAATCGCAGCATGAGCCTATTATTATTAACCTGCCAGGCTTGGGGCATGGTAATAATTTGGTTTATTATAAAGATTCGGCGTTGTTAACGCAGTTAAAACTGTTCCCTTATGTACAGCTGTCCGTTATTGCGGTGTTTCTGACTTTGGCTTACAGCACCTTCAACTCATCCCGTAAATCTGAACAGAACCAGGTTTGGGTGGGTTTGGCCAAAGAAACTGCGCACCAATTGGGGACACCCATATCATCGCTCATGGCCTGGATTGAGTTATTGAAAGATAAGTTCCATGCCGAAGACGACCCGCTAATGGCCGAAATGGAGAACGACGTAAAACGCCTCGAAATAGTGGCCGACCGCTTCTCGAAAATCGGCTCGAAACCAAGGCTCGAGGAGCATTCTGTTTATGAGGTGGTGGACGATTTTGTGAACTACTTTAAGATCCGCGTTAGCAACAACATTAGCTTTGAAGTGACCGGCGATAAGGAGATTCTTGCAGGGCTGAACGTTCCACTGTTTGATTGGGTAATTGAGAATCTGCTTAAAAATGCTGTGAACGCTATTGATGGTAAAGGCAGCATCAGAGTAAATATCACCAACAACAAAACTAAGGACCTGGTTTATATCGACGTTATAGACACCGGCAAAGGTATCCCCCGTTCAAAATTTGCGACGGTATTTCAACCCGGTTATACTACCCGTAAACGTGGCTGGGGTTTGGGTTTGTCGCTTACTAAGCGTATTATGGAGAACTACCATAACGGACAGGTTTTTGTGCGCGACTCAGAAATGGGCAAAGGCACAACTTTCAGGATCATATTAAAAAGTATTAGACATCATGATGATGCATAAACCAGAACCCGCAGCTTACGAGCAGTTTTATGGTAAATATATAGAACTGGTTGATCAGGAGCCTATTTTAGAAAGACTGGAAAGTTTGAAAGACTCGACATTCGAATTGTTGAGTAATTTAAATGACCAACAAGCGAACTATGCCTATGGCCCAGATAAGTGGACCGTTAAACAAGTGGCAGGCCATTTAATTGATGCCGAACGAACGTTCGCTTATCGTGCGCTGGCATTTTCGCGTGGGCAGAAAGAGTTGCCGGGCTTTGAAGAAAATGAATACGTTGAAAAGTCAAACTCAAACAACCGGACTATAAAAGATTTGGCCCTGGAATTTAAAACCGTCCGCGAAGCCAA
>Ga0157371_10003370_pt1 | contig 14533 bp, 13 predicted proteins | sample C45metaG_FD_113462 | JGI IMG/M metagenome (GOLD analysis project Ga0157371, IMG submission 113462) | Corn rhizosphere microbial communities from Kellogg Biological Station, Michigan, USA - C4-5 metaG | ecosystem: Host-associated > Plants > Roots > Rhizosphere > Soil | place: USA: Michigan...
CCGGAAGTGCTCACCCGTGTGCCACTAAAGGTAAAAACCTCTCGTTCGACTCGCATGTGTAAAATAGAACTCTAGCGTTCATTCGGGGCCAGGATCAAACCCATGAACTAACTTGTCAAGGATAAAAGATCCTGTGACATCGTAATCGAAAAACGCAAAGAAAGTTTACAAAAAACTTTTTGAGATGAGGAATCTTCCTCTCTATGCTTTTTTAAAATTAAAGATTTGCGGGGAGTGAATTTCAAGAGAAAGCCAACTACCTCCGGTAGTTTTACTGGGGGCTTATCTATACTTTAGCTATCTATTAGTACATTTGCGGGTATACTGCTTTCGCAATCTCGCCGCCAGCAAAACACCTGTACGATATAACGTTACGGGGATCTTATTGTTTTGGTGGTGTTAACGACGTTGGCTAGATGGTGATACGGAAAGTGCGCGAAGGTAGGGCTTTTCTTTATTCCATAGGGGCTATTTACTAAACGTATACTATGTATACTGACATCGTAATAGAGACTCCTCAGCTATAATGTATGCAAGCTGCACCAATATACTTAAGGCATAACCTACTATAGTAGGGTGCGGTGCTGGTTCTAATAATGCGACCTTCGCCCAGCAGGTCACGATATCCTGCCCCGTTTATTGTTTTACAGGAAAATAGGACTACAAGGCGAAATTTGTGTTCCGCGTATACAAGGTCAGGATCAAACCCATGAACTAACTTGTCAAGGGTAAAAGATCCTGTGACGTCGTAATCGAAAAACGCAAAGAAAGTTTACAAAAAACTTTTTGAGATGAGGAATCTTCCTCTCTATGCTTTTTTAAAATTAAAGATTTTTAGTAAAAGAATTTCACAAAAAAGACACGGTACCCTTTCTTGCTTCCTATAATAAGAAAGAAGGAAAAGCCCGTATTTGCTGCACATTACGATAAACCCCTTCCAACTGCCCCGGCAGTAACCAAAGTGCTGATTTTCATAAAAGTGGCACTTTTACCCTCTGGGGGTAGGGGCCCACAGAAAGTTTAAAGAAAGCGAGGAGCTGCCATGCGGCCTCAGGATTACGCTAATGAGGCAACTTGCTGACCCTGATATTTTCGCAACGCCCGCCGCAGACCCGCGCACACCGTAGCTGGCCTGACTAATAACCCAATCAAGGAAACTGTACAATCTTTAGGCCTTCCGGCGCGAAGAAGTGGGCATGTAATTCTATAAGGGGGGGCTGGAAGCCCCCACAACAAAAAGCAGTCCTTGGTGTGGTAAACCCAGCAAAAAAGAACAGCAGGGTCCCGCCCTCGCATTCTCCACACTTTAACAAAGCGAGAAAAATGTGTATTTGCTAAAAATTGGGCTAAAACCAACCACATATCCAGGAGTAACCAAAAAAGCTAGTTTTTATAAAAATAACGTTTTTTGGTCCTAAAGGGGGACCCAAAGGTAAGAACGAGGAAAACTCAAGAGAAATACACCCGCAATCAGGTCCCACAGTTACGCCCACACCGGAGGCATAGCCAGCGGGCTTGTCAGCAAGGCGCAAGTAAAAACACTCAATACAAACTTAGACCTGTGTAGATCGGGACGAAGTAGGAAGATATTAAACGGAGTCAAGCTTGAATCAGCGGAATAAGCGGGCGTTAAGGCGATTACTACGTCGTAGCTCGGATTCTTTTGGCAAGCCATTAAACACGAGCGCGCGAAGGCCCGGATAGTAAGTAAAGTTGGTAGGGTACGCACCGGAAGAGTACTTGTTGGGTTGCCTGCGGGCCTCATGGCGCCGCAGTACCGGCTTAAAGAAGTGCCTGAAGCGAAGGATCCGCTCCTGCTCTAGCTGGATAAAGTCTCCAGGCGCAAGGCGGTGGGCAGGGTCAGTAACGACCTTACCATTGATACGCAACAGCCCGTGGGGGGCGACGACGCGTGCTCAAAAAATCGTGGGGACAAGATTTAGGTGCATCAATGTCACATCCAAGCGGTCTCCGAGCCCGGTCTGGGAGTGGGCGAATCCTCCCCTCTTCCCTTTCCTCCGGTTAAGTTTGCGGAAATGGCGACTGGCTGCCCGGCGGTCAGGGAGGTTAAAGAGGGAGTAGAAGAGCTTTTGGTTATAGGTACGTAACCTGGGTCAGCGCCTGTTCCTGATATATCTAGCCCCCCGAGAAGGGAAGAAGGCCTTTCGCACTCGCTGTAGTCATTTATACTTCTTCTGTTCCCTGGGGAACTGTCGACGGCGGAACTCGCCCCGATTCGTACTATACAGGGAACGGTTATACATAAGGGCCTCTAATCAAGGGGCGCGATTACGCTCCCCCGGATAGAAGCGGAAGGCGTTTCGAAAGCCTTTACGAAAGAACAGCTCATCTGATTCGCGCCATTCAAGACGACGTGCGCGACGTTGGATCTCTCGTCAAATAACCGCAGGCAATCAGTGATCAGCTGGGTGCTTTAGGGCTAACCGTCGCTCTTTTAGTGGGGGCAGCCCTGCCTTTCTTCGTTGTCAATACTCCCTAACCCTGGTCTGCTCTTCTTCCACAAGCTGCTCGGGGGTCTTTAACAAATTACCTTCCACCTCCTTTAGAACACCACGATACTCGTGGTTGGCAAGCCACATGGTCGGCACGGGCTTTCGTCTCGCCTCCACGGAAACGGCGCGCTGTTGCGCTGCAAGCAGCGCGCGCCGTCCGGGGACAATTGGTTCAATAACAACTGCATCCGTAGCTTTAGCGGGAACAAATTCTTCCCTTTCGCGGAAGGGGGCCTGTGATTCAGGGATATCAAATCCCTGCTCATCCACTTCCGCAACATATTGCCCGATCTGCTGCTCAATTAGCGGGAGCTGTCCTGCAGGACGCTTCCCCTTTGCCTTGGGGCGACAGGATACGATTTCAGATAATCAAGGGTCGCGCAGTCAGCGCTTTGTATCCTTGAGTCAGGTGCGCATTAAGCGGGTACGCTTCATTCAGCGGTGCGTTAGCTTGTGTCACAGCCGGGGACGGTAAGTTTCAAATGGTGTTTGACGCCGGATAGCCGCGAGCAGAGCAGCCTCTTTCGAGGCACCAGTGCGGGCACTAATATTCTCCCCAGCAACCAGAGAGAAGTTCGTGCCCGTGGTTACCTTGTCCCGAGGAAGTGCTCGGGGTCGGCGTGCAAGGGCACCAAAGCGTAGAGCGCGAGGCCTGTTCGTTGTAAATTTCAGCGGAAGCGACACGCGGGGCTGTGTAAGCCGACGGAAACGGTCTAGCGGAGACCTCCTAAAAAGGTGCAACTTGGCCGGAGCGGCAGGTCCTGCAGCGTTACGAAGGGCGGTAACGGCGAATTTATTTTTTAATTGTACGCGTTCGCTGCGCCGGCGCCGAGCGGTAAGGAAATCGCGGACAAGGAAGTGTCCCCAGCGTCACGCAAACGCCGCCGCCTTTTCACGAAGCTCAAACGCCGCCGAAGGAATCACCTGCTCCGCTCGGTATTCTAATTTGTTAGTGCGCAACCCAGGTGCACGGTACTGCAAAATTGAGCGGGCGCTTTCAACCCCCAAGCGGCGGTCAACTGTTTGCAGCTGGTGCGCTGCCTGTCGTCCCGTTAATTGGCCCTGTTCGAGATAGTGGCGTGTAGACCGCACGCGTGTGCGCATAAGTCGCGCAGCTCACGAGGGGCGGGTAGACTTGCGCCTCGTATAAAAGGTGTTATAAGTTTCGTGTGCGAGCTGTTTACGTGTTAGACGCCGCCGGGCTGTTAAATACGTGGGGACGCGCCTAACAGGCACCCCCCCGCGTACACGTAGAAGTAGCGTGCTAACTGGACCAGGAGCACCTAGTGCGTCGCGTGTGTGGAAGACAGCGCGGCGTGTTGTGCGCGTTCACGCGCTGGCCAGGGGAGGACTGCGTCTTTCCCTGATAGCGCGATACCCGTCTAATTTGGCCCGTGTCTCATCTGCGCCTGCGCCAACAATGGACCTAGAAAGACGCAAAAGGTATTGGCGATTGCGTGGAGATTTATAGCGCAAAAACCTCGGATCAAGGGTACCGCCGACCATCGTACTTGCGGGACTAAATGCGAAATGCGCGCGGCCGCGTGCCTCGACTCGCGCCTTAACTCGATAGCGCCCCGTAACGGCGATAAACGGGGTTGTGAGCCGCCCGTCAAGCTTAGCGAAGCGGCGTTGCTGGTGGATTCAACGGCCCAGGAGTGCGGTGGTACGGTGCGTGTAAGAAGAAAAGGGCCGAGAAAAGAAATAACATTTGGAAGCAGCGCCTACTCGAGTGGCGCTAGCTTGAAGCGTCTCTTTTTCGGGGAGGCGACGAGCCCCCTGCAACATAGTCTCTACTCGGGGGGAGTTGCGGCTATGCCGCAGATTAAGAATCTGTCGGGAGCAAGTTTCTAGATTAACGGTATCGGGGGCGGTATTCCAAGCACCAATGCCATGTCCGCCGGGCACTAATCGCCGCAGTCGCGCGGTAGCAATGGGCAGGTTCCCGTAGTCATCCGGGTCCTCCTGGAAGAGACTGTGTTTAAGGGGGAAGAATGCCCGAAGTCAATCATGTCGGAACCGGTCTGAGTTTGGCGCCAGGTGCAGGCGGCCTGGCTGGAAGCGCCGACGCAAAACAGCCCGCTGAGGCTGTTCCATGACTCTACTCTTTGCCCGGGTGAGCATCTCCTGCTCAATATTAGTTCGTAGTACGAAGTTCCCGTCGCGCAAATAGAAGCGAGCGTCAAACGGATCAACGTTTAGATAGACGCGAAGGCTTCAGTAGATAGCAGAGATGATTCGTTTTACTTTGCGGTAAGTTAGTTTTTCAGTTTGTACGCGGCGGGAAAGCATTTGGTTAATCAGCGCGGGGATAAATGAAGTAAGCCCTTCGGAGTATTGCTCTGTGATTTTATAGCGCGCCTCCTTAGACGCGATGTTAGCAAGACGCTCATGCGCGAGGGTAGCAGCCGTTTTGGTAATTGTTTTAGTACGATTCTGGAAGAAAAGGGGGGCAACGCCGGTGAAGGGGGTTGGACGCTCGACGAAGCGGATACCCGAATATCTGGCGGTAACCGCAAGGGCACTTGCCGTCTCACGAGAATCGTAGCGCCGTTGAGCCGCGTGCCCGTGCGCTCGTGCCTGAAGCGCACTAAGCCCACTCCTGCCGCGCAGCGCAGCGCGAATCAATCGGCGGACTTTACCGGGGCGTCGGAGCGAGGTTGCACTAAATAGCGCTTTTGAGGTGACCGGAAGGCCAGAAGCTGTGAGGGCGCGGGCGTGTACTAGAGAAGACTGCAGGCGTGCCTGACTAGACGCCCAAGCAAGAAGGCGGCGGTGCGGCGCGTTAACGCTAACGCCTGCGGCCTGTGTTCTTGAGGTCGCGGTCATCGCGAATCGACGACGGCGTACGCCCTGGAATAAGCGGGTCGCAGTGCGTGCGGTGTTATGGCGCGCATTCCCCGCGGTAAGGCGGTGAAGGCGCCGCAGTGAGCGTCGCTCCGATCAGTGGTTAATCCTCGTGACAGTCATTTCCGTCGCCGCTAAGCGACGGCGGCGACGTTGGCGTTTGTGGCTATCCGGCTTGCGCCTACAAAGCTTACGTTTAAGCTGTGGGAAGATACCAAAGCCGGTACGCGCTCAATTCTTGCGAGAGACCTGCAATGAATCTGTGCGTAGGCGAAGGGTTTCCCCGTAATAGCTACTCGTTAACGCGGACTTCGCCCGGTCCTCCGGCCGGGGCCCGACGGCCCCAAGGTGTCGCAGCGTTCAAAAACCGGAGGTTGCCGGCCGGCTAGTGATAGCTGCGGCGCTTCAAGCGCCAACCGCGGCGTAGCGGCTTCGGCGTCGCGCGGATTTACGCGCCCGTCAGGGGGGCGAAAGCTGATCCTTTGCCAGTCGGCGCCCAAGCGCGTGCTTCCTTAAATCAAAGATAGTACGCTCAACCCGTCGGCGGCGGAGGGCGTACCGCAAGAGCGCGATGCGCAGGGCGTGTGTTTGTTGGACGTTATCGGGGCGTGCCGCGATACTTTGCGCAGATGCCTGTTTAAACAGGCTATTGGTAGGGAGGGACGCAAAGCGGCGCTTTGCTAACCCACCAAACGGTAGCCCGTACCGGTGCGGATACGTGGAGCCGACCCGTACTCCCGCGCTGTTATTAGCATGCCCTTCTACGGTAGCTTGCGTTACGGGGACTAAAATCGGAGAGGCGACACGAAACGCGAGCAACTCACGTCAAGTAGGCGCAAGGTAGGCTACACGGCCAAGCTGCTTTGCAAAGCGGCGGCGGCGGCGGAGCGTTCTACTTTGCTCATTTACAGTCTGGTTGAATTTAAACTCTCCGACAACTTGTGGCTGAATAGCTTGGAAACGTACTTTAGCAACGCGGCGGAAACGCGAGGCGCTTACACGTTTAGTAAAGGCGTGCAGCATGGAGTCATATGACGCCCGCCGGCGCCCAGAAGCCGGGAAACGGACGCGCTTGCGCCCAAGGCTCACCGTACGTTTTAGAATGCCATGATCGTGTGTCGTAGGAGAGTACCCAGCTTGGCTGCGACGCAGGTAACGCTCTGCGCCGTGGAGTCAGCGTTTGTACAGCGGCACGTTCTCTCTGGCTAAAATATTATACGTCCCCCCCGTACATTCCTTGTGAAGGCGCGGCAGCTGCCGGCTCGCCCAGAAACGCAATTTTTTATTTTGCACTTGCTGCTCGTAACGCCCCAGAGACCGCGCTGCCGTGCGCTTTGGCGTGCTAAGGGAGTTAGCGGCTACACCGCTGTGCGACATGGCGGCAGTCAGGGAGGCAACTTGGTGCAGTAAGTAGTTCCGCGCTAGCTGCTGAGCAGCCGCCGATAGAAACTCGCCCCGAGCATCTGCTGTTAGCGATGTGCGCCCTCAACGCCGGAACCGAGAAAGGGCCTCCTGTCGAGCAGCTGCGTAACGCTCCGTAGTCTGTGCGGCGCGGCGAAGCGCGGCTCAGGCGGCAAGGGGCAGGTACTTAAGGGTTTGCTCAAGAAGGCGAGAATCGGCACCAGTTGCGGTTTTAACTTCAAGGGACTCTCACCGACGGCCCGCGTGAGCAGCCGCCGAGGGAAATAGCTTTTCTAGTCTGCGAGCGGCGTATTTCGGACGACGCACACAAAGGGTGCGGCTGTGCGAATCGGCCCTAACCGTTGCGTAATAGTCAAGTTTTCCAACTCATCGCTGGATAGTATACGGAGCAGGACGGTGTTTCGGAGAGCGGAAGCGGAAGTTACGTCAGGGGATTGTCGTAGCGGGGTATCGGACGGGATAGTACTCGCCCTTAAGGCCGCGATTCTCGGCCCCACGGGTGTGTGGGCCAGGAAGAAGTTCCTTTGACAGACGTTTGGTCATGTACTTCTTAGCATTTAAGGCGCGGCGTCTATAGGGGTTCTCAAAAGGAACGGGGTACGTTACGGGTTTTCATCAGCGATAATAGGCCGACTTGGGGCGGTGTGCGCGTCGGAAACGCGCGTACCCCACACTAGCAGCGGAGCCACGATAATATTGTAGGTGTGTATACCCCAGGTCAATATACCGTCTTTCTGGCAGCCCACGAAAAGTCAAAGACTCATTAAGCATCCTTCGCTGCCGTTCTACTTTGTAGGAAGCCCAAGTTCGCGGCAGAGTACGCCCGTCGAGACGTGGAGAGCTTCATCGCCGCCATTTTAGGGGGTAGACAGGGGACCAAGCGCCGAGTACGCGTTCGGCGCCCAGCATGTGGCGCACGCTCTGGGCATGCGTCGCTGCGGCAGCCCGGCGTAGTACGGGAGATCGCGCGTCAGCCCGCTTGAATGTAAGCCGAGAAACCGCCCCCGTTGTAGTTGGGATGGGGGCCCGCTTCTGTTGCAGGAGGGCGTCGACCTTGACTCGCCGCGCAAGGTGCTCCTCGTATGTTTGTAAGTTACTCAAAAGAGGAAGTGGTTTACTGGAACGTTTGCGTACGGCAGCCGTCAGCGCGCGGCGCACGACAGCAAGGCGGGCGAGAAGACCGCCCGCTTTGCTATTATGTGGAAGACGAACACGCCGAGCGGCGCGGCGTGCCGCAAAATATTTTTGTCGGCGAGTTTTGATCTTTCGATACTCATTTTGGCGCGACGCTCGCAGAGTGTTCATGAAGCTCGGTGGGCGTTTTCAGGTCCGAGGAAGGACGTCATCAAGGCGCTCAAGATAGCGCATATCCGAGCCGAGCAGGGAAGTGTTAAGTTGCTTACGCAGGCCTTGGAAGGCTCAAGCTGTTCTGGGGGCTAATAAGCGATTTCTCGCACCCCGTCAGGTTGTTAGCACCTTTTTTGCGCCCTGAGCAAAAAGCGTGCGACCCCCCTGACGTAGACCTCGTCGCTTAACAGCCGTGCGGGGAAGGCGGAGTTTAAGCTGTTGTCGGCACGTCTTCTGTTCCAACTGGTGGCGGGCGCGCAAGATGAAAGATAAGGCGGCGCGGCGAGAACCAAGTAGGGGGGCTGCAGCGCCAGTACCACCCATAGTTTGGCGACGAGTCTCTAGTACCGCAGTCATCCGGGCAAGAAGTGCACTGTTGCGTGCGCCCAGGGGGGCGGTAACCCCCCCTAAGCGGCGGCTAGTGCGCAGCGCCCCCAACGCAACCGCCGGGGAAGTAAGCACTCGTAATTGGCGCTGGCCTTTGTTACCTCGTCGGTAACCTAAACGACCGCGCAACCAGCGAAGCGTTCGGGCGCCGGAAGTAGTCCGCAAGCGCACTGGGACAGCGTAGGGCGCTGCTGTCACGAGCGCGTTACGCGCAAAGGCTGTACGGCGGTCGAGACGCAGTGCGCCCCTGTAGCGCCGCCCTACAGGACGGGATGAAAAGCGATGTAAGACTGCACGCCGCCATTTAGCAAACAGTCGTCGGTACTGGCGGCGGTTAAAAAAGCGGCGCACCTTCCTGCCGCGTTTGCGGCGCCCCCGCGGGGGCATAAACTTCCGTCGGGTAAGTTTGGGTGCGCGACCCGCGAAGAGTGCCTTTTTTCGTCAAAAGAACCTGCGTAGCGGGGGGGTAGGTGCTCCTCGATACGAAACGTGCGGCCGGGGTAATGGGTGAGCTTGGTCCCCTCGCAGCAACTTGCGCTCTCTTTTTCGGGTATGTAGAAGGTGCCGGCGCCGGGACTTAGCCGAAAGCGCGTCCAGAGAACGTGCCTGCGCAATGCCCTCTCGAAACCTCTTTCTTTCCTTCAAACGTTTACATCGAAGCGCATGTCTGCTTAAAAGGGGAGAGTTCCGCCTGGCAGTCCACGCGCGGCGGCGGAAGCGTTGGGCGCGTAATAGTAACGCCAAGCGTGGGTGCTGTTTAAGCACTGACCCGGCGGCTACACCAGCCCGGAAAGCAATAGCCTTTGATGCTGCAACAGAAAGCAGCCCCGCAACCGCTGTGGCACGGGCGTAATGCGACTGACGACGTGAAGCGGAGGCCGCGACCAGTCCGTGGCGCACACGGGGGCGTAGTGCTGTGCGAGACCGCCCACGCGCTAAGAAACGTGTAAACTGGACCTTGTCCCGGCGCTCGAGGCGGCGGCGGCGTTTACCGAATTTGCCCATGTAGCGGCGACGTTTACGCGGGCGAACCCTACGGCGGCGGCGTAACGCGCGCTGAGCACGGGAGGTAAGGATCCTACGCTGGGCGACGAAGATTCGGCGAATCGCGATCCTTTGAGCAAGCGAGCGTGAACGCACCAGTCTGGAGCAAGTTCGCTTGCGAGTGCAACGAAGCGCACGCATATGCCTTACGACGACGCCCTTTGCCGCCCGCCGCAATTTCTTCCGAGGCCTGCCGGTACGCGTACGTTTACGGACGAGAAGCTGGGCCCTAACACCCCACTTGCCAATACTAGGCGAAGGAGACACGCGGAGGGCTAGGGACCGCAGTCTGCGGCGGAAGAAGACAACCGCCGCAGTTCTCCTAGAAACTTTGCGTCGGGGCAACGTTCTTTGCTTGCGCCGGACGCGAAGTGTAAAAATAAGGCGGCGATGCGCGGCCTTACGCCTTCGCGAACGTCGAGTAAGTGGGTACGACGCAAAAAGTGGAAGGCGAGCAACAGCACGCTTTTTATTTCGGGGAGACCGATCAAGGCCTAATGAGATGCGTGCGGCTTCATAAAGTTTTTGGTGCCGAGAAGATTTTCGCGGCTGTAGATTACGAGAATAATTAAATTTTTTATTTTGTGGTTTCGTATATTTGCTCATGGTAGTTATTACTTTTTCTTGTTTTTGGCTGAAGACTTTCTTTTTTTCGGGGAGCCTACCGCGACGACTGCCTCTTCAGCAGCAGCCACCTCTTTGCGCGCGGGTGTGGCAAAGATTGCTGCCCAGTAATTCGTAGGTCTAGCTTTTTTCTCGCTAGCTTGGGGTTTCGGTGAGAGCTGCAAAGCTCTCCTCCCAGGAGCTGCCTGCGATACTTTTTTTGCTGTGGTGTTGTGCTTGAGTGTTAGGGGCACGTTTTTAGCCACCGCTGGGGGCGGGGGGGTTGCGGCAGAGGCCTTTCCGTGTTGGGGCGCACGCCCCAATAGTCAGGCGAGGCGGAGCTTAAGGGCCTTTCGGCAGGGAAGTTTGGGGAAGGAGACCCGCAATCTTACGCGGCGAGGCGCGTTCTGCCTGATCAACCATACAGGTGTTCGGAAGTTCTTTCAGCGCCCCTTATACCTCTTATTTAGTCAACGGCGGTACGGCTTACGGCGCCGTTGTTTGCAAAGGGCGCGCACCTTTCGGCGCAGGCGGCGCGTACGGGCAGCGCCGCGGCGAACAGCGCGGCACATACGCTTTCAACGCTGTCACATGTGTCGGCGGGGCGTAGCCTCAAGCTTACCGCTACGTGCGCTTTTCAGTAAGTATGTGGGGGCCGCTCGACGCTTAATCCGCAGAATAGTGTGGCGGTAGTTGTGCATGCAGCGCGTTACGCGAACAAGCTTACGACCATTAGCTGTTCTTCGGCGCTGATAAATTTGAACAATTCGCGCTGTCCTATTAAAGCGGGGCCTACGCCTCTTGCCCTTATGCGCAAAGCGAGCAAGAGCATACAGGCGGAACATTGTTCGCGCCCACGCAAGGCTGGGGGTGGGGGGAAGGGCGAGCTGGCGACTAGCGTACGTGTGCTGCCGAGTTACCGTAGGACGCACTCCGTGCACGAAAGCGGACCGAAATAAGGAAAGCACGGCCGCGCGCCTGTCTAGAGAGTCTTGCTTTTTCGGAGAGAGGGCCTTATCCCCCTGGGGTTTAAGGTAGTAGTGGGCGGAGGTGCTAGCAAGCAACTGGGAGGTTAGCGGCTTTTGTCGCAACTGCGACTGTTTTGCACGACGAAGGCGAGAAAAGTATCGAGTCCGCTGTGTATTTCAATAGGACTTCACTAAGCGAGTGCGCCGCACGGCTCTGATGTAGACCGAGCGCCTTAATACGAAACGCGCGAAATGACTGCCACGTTGAAGCCGGCGGCTGACTGCGAGTAAATTCAGCGTAAGTCGCCTAGCCCCCGAGTAGTGTAGCGGCTGCTTACGAGCATGCTCTTGAACCTGTCATGCAAAAGTTTCAAGCTGCGTTTGAACACGTTTCACTTGCAACCACTTACGAAATGCAGATGGGTGAGAAGGCGCACCCATCACACGTTGAAGTAGACGACGTACAGTAGTATGCGCGCCGGCCCACCTTACACGGTGATCAAGAAGCGCGCGCGGTCGCGTGGGCAGCTTGTGTGTGGGCGCTTGGTGCGAAAGAACAAAGCGGAGCTGAGGGCGGACGCCAGTACAGATACGGCGGAATTTAAATCGCTGCTTAGCGCAACGATTTGCCCGTTGTAAGCGAAGAATGCGACGAACAGTTCGGGGATAGCGCAACTTTGCGCGGCGCGGGAGTAGCGGGAGCCGCTTACGCTGTCCACGGCGATACGCCTGCAAGGGCAGGGGTGTGTGTAGCGGGCGGGGTAGGCGCCGCAGGAACCATCGCCGTCTAGACCGCCGAGTTGCCTGCCCCCGTGGAATTCGCCGAGCGCGGCGCACTGCGGCTTTTCGGGGGCGGGCGCGTCGTAAGTAACGACCGCGGGCCGCCTGCTGGGAGCGGCGGCGCTCTAACCGCAGCAAACGTAGGATAGCCAACCGGGTGCGGCCCAGAGTGGCCATCGTATGCCTGCTGTATAGCTTGCTATACTGCTGGCGGCCTCGCTTTTTGCGCGTCGTGTAGATAAGATTTTGTAAATCTCTACCCCGACGCAAATTAAAGTGCATACTTCGTGGAGCGGGCAAGTTGTGGACCAACGCAGCAGAAACTTGACGAACGATGCGGTGCAGTTGGCGCCTAACATGGCGCTCTGGTACTGCTCTAGCTAGAACGCGCTTCAGATGTGCAAGTCGCCGCGGTCGGCGCTGAAGATAAGACTTAAGTCGCCGCATCCTCCCCTTAATATACCGCCGTGTCCGCGGAGCAGGAGAGACGGGGAGTTTATAGCGAGCAACGCGCTTAACTCGGGAGTTATATGCTCGTCGCAGGAACTGGCGAGTTAGGCGGTGAAGCACGGTACGCCGTCTACGTAAATGGAACAAAACCATGGTACGCGCGCGGCGCAGTGCGTGTAGCTGTACATCGCGTAGTACAGACGCGCGCAGAGCTAGGCGCGCACGGCGCCTAACTGTTGCGTGGCGCCCCTTGCGGCGGAGAGTAACAACTCGCGGACGCGAGCGAAACAGGGCCCTCTTGCGGAACTGCCTTCATTTGTAGTATGCGCGGGAAGCTGCCCTTCTCCTTAGCACTGGTAGGTGGGCACGGTGTCTAGGAAAGTTTTTAGCGACTAGCGGTAGGAGGCTAAGCCTTACCGGGCTAATTTTTTTGTGTGTTTTAGTGGAAAGAGGTCCTGTCAGGTGTTTGCTTCGTGGGGGCAGAGGATTGGGGCGCGCGGGGGCTTTGGTGTTCGGCAAGGGAGCCACTGCGGTAATCTTTTTTTTCTGTTGCGCGATGTTAGGGTTATTAGTTTTTGTTTTAGGGGGGAAGAAACTGGACACTGTTGGGTAAGAAGAATTTGCTCTATCGGGGGCAAGCACTGGAAGAAGCATCGCTACCGCGTGGCAAGGAAGTACCCAAAGAAGTAGGGAAGTACGAGGAGTACTAGTTGCCCAAACAACGGGTAATGCGCCACACTTTGTAGGTAGGACCCCCTGCTAAACAGGAGTAATCTGTGAATTGCGAGGATGGTAAGGGGGAGGACCCCTAGGAAGAATAGTCCGAGGGCCCAGACAGCTCGATAAGGTGTAGGCACCGTTGACGGTCACGGTACCGGTTCGTGCGGCGGAAACGCGAGATAGCTAAGCTGGCGTAAAATCTCACAAGGAACTGTTCAAACCACTCGCCATAGCGTCAGGAACGCGTCTGCCACGTATTGTACAAGAAACCGGACGAGGGCCAGAATCTCACCGCGCCGGCCGAGTTCTCAAACAATCTTACGTGGGCGCTGCAGGATGTTGACGTGCGGGCTCTGCTGCGCTAAAAGTACAAACACGTTATTAACAATTCCGTTTAGGATCCAAGATAAAAGTAGGAACGGATCTATCGGCGAAAACGGTAACGATTGCGGGAAGCTTCAGCGCGGCCGCGGTTTGACAGGCTTCCGCGGTCCGTGGGGGTAAAACGGCCGCATCGGTGCGTAAAGCAGACGAGAGGCGCGTAGGGGCGTCCCGGCGTTGCCTGCAGAAGAGCGGAGGCTATCTGTAGAGGAAGCGTCAGTTGCTTCCAGCAACTGGCGATTCAATCAAGCCAACGTAGGCAGGACAAGTAAGAAGTAGGAGAAGTAAAGTCCAGTGAACACCTTACTCGCCCCGACGTAAGGGGCCTCTGCTGCGCGCGTACCAAGGAACATCAGGGTGAAGAAAACGCCAACGAAGGCTCAGAAAGAAACCTTATGGGGCGCTGCAAAGGGTGCAAAAACCATGCGCGCGTCCGGAGAGCTCCCGTTGACATAGAATGGAATAACTAGAAGGATCAGAATCGCTGCAAACATTCCAATCGCACCCCCCAGTTTATTCGGGCATGCGCGCAGAATCGCATAAAAGGGAGTGAAGTATCACTCCGGCACGATATGCGCGGGTGTTACCAGGGGATTCGCAGGTAGGAAGTTATCCGAGTGCCCTAGCAGATTTGGTGCGTAGGAAACCAGCGCACCAAATAGACCGAACGCCACAAAAAAGATAAAAGCGTCTTTGAAGGTATAATACGGATGGAAGGCCGTCTTTCCGGGGGTTGCCGCTAAGGTCAAAGGGTCACTGGAGCCGTCCGTGTGCAGAAGCACCAAATGTAGGCCGATAATCCCCGTAATAAGGAACGGTAAGAGGTAGTGGAGACTAAAGAATCGCGTAAGGGTAGCATTGTTGATGGAAAACCCGCCCCATACTCAGTACGCGATGTCTTCTCCTACAAAAGGGACAGCGGTAACTAGGCTCGTAATAACTGTAGCCCCTCAGAAGCTCATCTGCCCTCAAGGAAGGACATAGCCGATGAATGCGGTCGCCATCATAAGCAAAAAGATGACGATTCCGCTGTTTCAAAGTGCCGGACGAGTAGCGTAGGACTGGTAATAC
>Ga0157371_10003371_pt1 | contig 14532 bp, 16 predicted proteins | sample C45metaG_FD_113462 | JGI IMG/M metagenome (GOLD analysis project Ga0157371, IMG submission 113462) | Corn rhizosphere microbial communities from Kellogg Biological Station, Michigan, USA - C4-5 metaG | ecosystem: Host-associated > Plants > Roots > Rhizosphere > Soil | place: USA: Michigan...
CCATTGGATTTTGGTTTGAAACTCGTAAAATCACTAATGGGTGAAGAGGAAGAACAAGAAGTTGCTGCGACGATAATGGAAGAAAGGGTGCAATCTACTCCTGCTCCCGTTCAAACTCCAGTAGCACATACGCAACAATTGCAGGAACAAGTTACGCAATCACAAATGCAGTTTAGTCAACCGCGTCAGGTAGCACCACAAGTAGAAGTACAACAAGCACAGTTTGCTAGTTTTGAAGCACCTAGTCTATCACAAAATGAATCTAGAAATCTAAATTTACTTCTTGATATTCCGCTTCAAGTAACAGTAGAATTAGGTCGTACAAAAAGAACTGTAAAAGAAGTTTTAGAATTAACGAGTGGTTCTATTATTGAACTTGATAAATTAGCTGGAGAGCCAGTTGATATTCTCGTAAATAACAGACATATTGCAAAAGGTGAAGTTGTTGTTATTGATGAGAACTTCGGTGTTCGAATAACAGATATTTTAAGCCAGGCAGAACGAATTCATAATTTAAGATAGCAATGGAGGAAACATAATATGTCGAAGAGAATTTTAATAGTTGATGATGCAGCATTCATGAGAATGATGATTAAAGATATTTTATCGAAAAATGGTTTTGAAGTAGTAGGAGAAGCTGCAGACGGTTTACAAGCAGTTGAAAAATATGCAGAGTTAAAGCCCGACCTTGTAACTATGGATATTACAATGCCTGAAATGGACGGAATTGCTGCACTAAAAGAAATTAAATCTAAACATCCAGATGCGACCATTATTATGTGTTCAGCGATGGGTCAACAAGCAATGGTTATTGATGCTATTCAAGCGGGAGCAAAAGATTTTATCGTGAAACCTTTCCAAGCTGACCGAGTAATTGAAGCAATTTCCAAAGCAATCGGGTAATAGAATGTTGAGGAAAAATACCCTCGTTATTTGTATCGTTTCTATTCTTTTATTTCTACCGTTTCAGATGGATGCAAAAGCCTCAGTAGATCCAAATGAAACTACTGAAGAATATTTAAAGAGAACAAAGACCGAAAAAGATAATGAACGTGAGCCTGTAATAGATACAGATACAGAAAAAGAAATAAAAACATCTCCTGACAAAAGTAGAGTGTCGTTAAACGCCTGGGACTATATTAAAATGGTTTTCGCTTTACTATTTGTCATATTTTTACTTTATGGGTTATTGCGATTTGTTAATAGTAGAAATAGATCTTTCCAACATAATCAGCTTATTCAAAACCTAGGCGGAGCTGGAGTTGGACAAGGTAAATCCATACAATTAATGCAAGTAGGTAATACTCTGTATTTGGTCGGTATTGGAGAAGATATTACTTTATTAAAGGAAATAACAGATCCAGAGGAAATAGAAAAACTGACAAAAATATACGAAGATAAGCTAGGTAACGGTAAAACCGTTCCGTATATCACGGAACTATACAATCGATTAATAGAAAATGTCTCTTCTAAAGCGAAGAGTAATGAAAAAAAAGAACCTTCATTTAACGAAACGTTTCAAAAGAGACTACAAGAAATTAAGAAAGACCGTAGTGAAGTATTAGAGGATTGGAAGACAAAGGAGCGCGAAAAAAATGAATGATTTTGTCCAATTCTTCTCGGACAGTGATCCGTCCAATGTCGCCACGTCTATTAAGTTAATGCTTTTGCTGACGGTTTTATCTTTAGCACCTAGTATTTTAATATTAATGACATCTTTTGCAAGAATCGTCATTATTCTTTCCTTTGTTCGAACGGCACTTGCTACACAGCAAATGCCGCCGAACCAAGTAATTGTGGGACTAGCATTATTTTTAACGTTTTTCATCATGGCACCAACGTTTCAACAAGTAAATGAAGATGCTTTAACCCCGTTATTTAATGAAGAGATTACTTTAGAACAAGCATATGAAAATGCTAGTGGGCCTTTTAAAGAGTTTATGAGTAAGCATACAAGGCAAAAGGATTTAGAGCTATTTTTAAGTTATGCAGAAGCAGAGAGACCCGAAACAATTGAAGATATTCCTTTAACAGTCATGGTCCCTGCTTTTGCCCTTAGTGAAATAAAAACGGCATTTCAAATTGGGTTTATGATATTCATCCCATTTTTAGTAATCGATATGATTGTAGCCAGTGTACTAATGTCGATGGGGATGATGATGTTACCACCCGTAATGATATCATTACCATTTAAAATTTTATTATTTGTATTAGTAGATGGATGGTACTTAGTGATGAAATCCATCTTACAAAGTTTTTAGGAGCTGATTGTATTGAGTAATGAAATGGTAATTTCCATTGCAGAAAGAGCAATTTGGGTCATTCTTCTTGCATCAGGTCCTCTTCTTTTAGTTGCTTTAATTACCGGTCTTGCCGTAAGTATTTTTCAAGCTACCACACAAATCCAAGAACAAACGCTTGCTTTTGTGCCAAAAATAGTTGCAGTTCTAGTAGCCATTGTTTTTTTTGGACCGTGGATGTTATCTCAAGTAACATCTTATGCAACTGATATCTTTGAGAATTTAATAAGATACATTGGTTAATTCGATGGATGAAATTTTACCTAATTTAACTGTCTTATTACTTATCATAGCAAGGGTTTCTGCATTTTTCGTTACGTTGCCGCTATTTTCGCATCGAACGATTCCAGCCTCTCACCGTATTGCATTTGCTGTCGTCCTTTCTTGGATGATGTACTATACACTCGATGTAGAAGCATTTGAGGTGAATGGGGATTACATATTATTAATAATCAAAGAAGTCATTATCGGATTATTTATTGGATTGCTTGCTTACATTATTATGTCTGCCATCCAAATTGCCGGAGGTTTTATAGACTTTCAGATGGGTTTTGCAATTGCCAATGTGATTGATCCACAAACAGGAGCACAAAGTCCATTAATTGGACAATTTCTAAATACATTAGCACTTCTTTTGTTACTAGCCTTAAATGGTCATCATTTATTGTTGGATGGAATTTTTTATAGCTATCAATTTATACCAATGGATTTATCCTGGCCTCCATTTGGACAAGAAGACTTTGTCGAGTTTATTATGAAGACATTTGCAGGCGTATTTGCAGTTGCATTTCAAATGTCCATACCAGTTGTTGCTACGCTCTTTCTCGTTGATATTGCGCTAGGCATAACGGCGAGAACTGTACCACAACTAAATATTTTCGTCATCGGTTTTCCAATTAAGATAGCTGTCAGCTTTTTAGTACTACTTGTTATGATGGGTGTATTAATGGCAGTTGTTCAAAAAATGTTTGAAATTATGGTAATTAGTATGCGTGATTTAATGATAATTTTAGGTGGTGGCTAATATGTTAATGCTCCGATTGGACTTACAGTTTTTCGCTGGAGAAAAAACGGAAAAAGCAACTCCTAAAAAAAGAGAGGATTCGCGCAAAAAAGGACAAGTATTAAAAAGCCAAGATGTGACAAGTGCAATTGTGTTACTTTCTGTTTTTTTATTCTTATTTTTCTTTTCTGGGTTTTTACGAACAGAAATATTTTCGTTTTTTAGTGTCACATTTACAAAATATATGTTAATTGAAACATTAACCATTGAGACTGCTATCGAAATATATAAGGATTCACTGATGGAAATGGCAGTCATTTTATTACCTATAATGCTTGTAGCTGTGTTAGCTGCAATAGCAGCTAACTTCTTTCAGTTTGGCTTATTGTTTACAACAGAACCATTAAAGTTTGACCTAAAGAAAATTGATCCAATCAAAGGATTAAAACGAATTTTTTCACTTAAAGCAATAGTTGAACTGTTGAAATCCATTTTAAAGATTTCGTTTATTGGGTCAGTCACAACGTTTATATTATGGATGAATCTCGAACAAGTACTTTCTTTATCTTTTAAAACAGCATGGGATACACTTTCAACCGTTGGATGGCTAACAGGCATGATGGGAATAGCTGCATCCTGTGTTTTGCTATTTATATCGATTCTAGATTTCTTTTATCAGCGTTTTGACTATGAAAAAAATCTGAAAATGTCCAAGCAAGACATTAAAGATGAACATAAAAATTCTGACGGTGATCCAATAATTAAGTCGCGTATAAGACAGCGACAAAGAGAGATGGCAATGCGTCGAATGATGCAAGAGATTCCTACCGCAGATGTAGTTATTACAAACCCGACCCATTTTGCGATAGCTTTAAAATACGACGATGAATCGATGGATGCTCCAACAGTTGTCGCAAAGGGTGCTGATTTTGTTGCACAGAAGATCAAGTTAATTGCAAAAGAAAATGATGTAGTTATGGTAGAGAATCGGCAGCTTGCTCGAGCAATGTATGACCAGGTAGAAATTGGTCAAAGAATTCCGGATGAATTTTTTAAAGCAGTTGCAGAAGTACTTGCTTATGTATATCGAATTAAACAAAAAATTTAAAGGTAAAGATTGAGGTGGAAGTATATGCAAGTCCGTGATATATCCGTATTAGCAGCTGTAATTTCAATTGTGGCTATGCTAGTAATACCTCTTCCACACTGGTTATTGAGTTTTCTGATTATCGTTAATATTACAATAGCGTTATTGATTTTAATGACCGCTATGAATATGCAAGAGGCTTTACAGTTTTCAGTCTTTCCAACTCTTTTATTACTTGTAACTTTATTTAGACTTGCACTGAATGTCTCTACAACGAGAGCTATTTTATCAGAAGGAGATGCAGGTAAAGTAGTCGAAACTTTTGGTACCTTTGTTACTGGTGGAAATATGTTAGTTGGTTTGGTAGTGTTTGCTATTTTAGTAATTATTCAATTCATCGTTATTACTAAAGGGGCAGAGCGTGTATCTGAAGTAGCGGCACGTTTTACACTGGATGCGATGCCAGGTAAACAAATGAGTATAGATGCAGATTTAAATGCAGGAATGATTTCTGAAAAAGAAGCAAGAGAACGGAGAGAAAAAGTTAGTGGAGAAGCAGACTTTTATGGGGCGATGGATGGTGCAACAAAATTCGTAAAAGGTGATGCCATTGCTGGAATAATAATTGTTATTATTAACCTTTTATTTGGTATTATCATTGGTGTTGTACAATTTGGGCTTCCTTTTCAGGAAGCAGCGGTTCTTTTTTCTACATTAACTGTAGGAGACGGTCTTGTATCTCAAATTCCAGCATTATTAATCTCTACAGCAACTGGGATTGTTGTTACAAGAGCCGCATCTAAAGGGAATCTTGGCGGAGACATTACGGATCAATTATTTAATCAGCCTAAACTGCTTTACGTTGCAGCTGCATCCATTGCTCTTCTCGGTGTGGTTACTCCTATTGGACCACTATTAACATTCCCTATATCCATTGTACTTATCGTTGGGGCTTATATGATGAGTAAGGCGAGAAAAGAAGACCCAGTAGAGTTAGAGGAATTTGAAGAAGAAGTTACTACTGATAATATGAAAAGCCCTGAAAATGTTATTAACCTATTAAATGTGGACCCTATCGAATTTGAATTTGGATATGGACTTATTCCTTTAGTAGACGCGGCACAAGGTGGAGACTTACTTGATCGAGTTGTCATGATTCGAAGACAACTTGCATTAGAACTCGGTATTGTTATCCCTGTTGTTCGTATACGTGATAACATTCAGCTTCAACCAAACGAATATCGTCTTAAAATTAAAGGGAATGAAATGGCAAGAGGCGAATTATTACTGGATCATTATTTAGCGATGAGTCCTGGAGATGACGATTCCATTGAAGGAATTGACACCATCGAGCCTTCATTCGGACTACCAGCAAAATGGATTACAGAATCAGTAAAAGAAGAAGCCGAGATACTGGGGTATACAGTAGTAGATCCCCCTAGTGTTGTTTCGACACATATGACCGAGATTATTCGGAACAATGCACATGAGTTGTTAGGACGACAAGAGACAAAACAATTGATTGATCATATTAGAGAAACATATCCAATCCTTGTGGACGAGTTGACCCCAACTCCATTAACAGTTGGTGAAATTCAAAAAGTATTAAGTAATTTACTTAAAGAGCATGTTTCTATACGTAATTTACCAATAATATTTGAGACACTTGCCGACTATTCAAAAATGACTTCAGATGTCGATATATTGACAGAGTATACGAGACAATCATTAGCGAAACAAATAACTTCACAGTACGCTGGAAATAATCACGTATTAAAAGTATTAACGGTCTCTGGTAAAGTAGAAAAACTAATTGCGGATAGCATTCAACAAACGGAGCATGGAAACTACTTATCTATTGATCCGAATGATTCACAAGCAATCTTAGAATCTATGGCGAGAGAAATTGAACGTGCTTCGTTAATGGAGCAATCTCCAATTATTTTATGCTCACCAGCAGTTCGAATGTATTTAAGACAGATGACGGAAAGATATTTCCCTCAAATTCCGATTCTTTCATATAATGAGTTAGAATCTTCTATTGAGGTACAAAGCGTTGGGGTGGTGAATGTAGAGTGAAGATGAAAAAATATACGGCTAGTACTATGCCTGAAGCAATGAAGTTAATACGAAAAGAATTAGGCGAAGAAGCTGTCATCTTAAATTCTAAAGTTGTTTATTCTAAAGGTTTTTTAGGCTTGTTTAAAAAGAAGTCTATTGAAGTACTAGCTGGAACGGATACATTTGATAACCCAATTAAACAAACAGAGAGTCTTGTTATTTCAAAAGAACAATCAGTAAATGCCTCTGTGGAAATTAAGAAAGAATTAGAAGATTTAAAGCAAATGGTAAAATCCATCCAACGTCCTCAGTCAAGTAATATGTATCCAGAGGAAATGAAAATTATAATCAATTATTTACATGAGCAAGAATTAGCAGAAGAGCTTATCACAACAGTTAGTGATGAGCTTTTTGTGCATGTCAAGAGTAGCAAAGAACCTTTGAGTATAGAGGAGCAAATGACATATATAAAAAAATGCTTCTCTTCACAGTTGGATAAGTTACCTTTTGGCGGTATTTCATATACTAGGAAATACATAAATGTGTTGGGCCCTACAGGCGTAGGAAAAACGACGACCATAGCGAAAATGGCTGCTCGCGCAGTGTTAGAAAAGAAGAAAAAAGTAGGATTTATCACTACGGATACATACCGAATTGCAGCAATTGAGCAACTGAAAACATATGCTGGGTTGCTACAAGCTCCAATTGAAATTGTGTATAACGAGAAAGATTTACAAGAGGCAATGAAAAAGTTTGAAGCACTGGATATTGTGTTTATTGATACTGCAGGACGAAATTATAAAGAAGTAAAGTTTGTAGAAGATTTACAAAAACTAATTGATTTAAAAGGAAATACGGAGACATATCTAGTGCTTTCTTCTACCTCTAAGCAAAAAGATATGGAAGTAATTATCGAACAATTTAATGAGTTTCCTATTGAAAAATTTATCTTTACAAAGATTGATGAAACAAATTCTATTGGCTCCGTTATTAATTTAATGGTTAAATATAAGAAAGGACTTGCTTACTATACGGATGGTCAAGAAGTCCCGGAAGATATCGTTGAATCTAATCTAAATGAATTGCTCAATTTACTTTTGAAGGGGATTCGTTATGAGAGACCAAGCTGAAGAATTAAGAATGCGAATGCTCCAAAGCCAAAACAAGTTAGGTCGCTCTATTGCGGTTGTAAGCGGAAAAGGTGGAGTTGGTAAAAGTAATTTTTCTACTAACTTTACTACTACTTTAAGTGGAATTGGAAAAAAAGTTGTTCTAATTGATATGGATATAGGTATGGGGAATATTCATATTTTACTAGGTAAAACTACTCCCGCCAACTTGAAAGATTATCTCGTAGGGGAAAAATCGATTGAAGAGGTATTGTTCGAAGGGCCAAATAACCTTCAATATATCTCTGGAGGATCTGGCCTGTCAGGTGTCATGGAATGGACAGAAGAAATGTTTAGCAGGTTAATACAAGCCTTTGAATATTTACAAAAACACTACGACTATATTGTATTTGATATGGGGGCAGGTGCCACAAGCCAGGCATTAGATTTATTGGTTTCCGTAGATGATATTATTGTCATTTCGACTGCAGAACCAACTTCTATAACAGATGCATACTCTATGATGAAATATATTTATTACAAAGATCCGGATAAAAATTTCTTTCTGCTTTGTAATCGAGCATTTTCGGAGGAAGAGGGTATTGATACTACTTCTAGATTAGAATTAGCAATGTCTAGATTTTTATCGAAAGAAGTTTTCGTATTAGGGACTTTACCAGAGGATCCGGTTGTTCGAAAATCAGTAAAAGAGCAAGTACCCTTCTCCATTCTCTATCCGAATGCAGAAATAACAAAAAAAATGAAGCAAATAGTAAATAGATTCACAGATTATAAGCTGGAAGAAGAACCAACTTCAAAACAAAGTAAATTCATTTCTCGTTTGAAAAGTCTCTTTTCAGGAAGGGCGTGAAATGATGGAGTTATTACAAAAAAAGAAATTGTTAATTGTGGATGATTCCGCTTTTATGCGAAAACTAATAAGTGACTTTTTTATAGATAGTAAAGTAATAGAAGTGGCTGGAATTGCTCGAAATGGTAAGGATGCAATTCAAAAAATAAAAGTGCTCCAGCCTGACGTTGTAACATTGGATGTAGAGATGCCTGAAATGAATGGTTTAGATGCTCTAAAACAAATTATGTCCGAAACACCAGTTGCTGTTGTCATGCTTTCTAGTACGACACTAAAAGGGACGGAAAGTACCCTTTTAGCAATGGAATATGGTGCAATAGACTTTGTTGCAAAGCCAAGTGGAACCATTTCATTAGATTTACATAAAATTCAAGATGAACTAGTAAAAAAAGTAGAAAATGCAGCCAATGTAACCATGAGTAAAATGAAAAAACCTGCTGTAACACTATCAACCATAGCAGAAGATAGAAAAGCTCTTGTACCTATAAAGGTTCAAAAGTGGAGCAAAAATAATAAAAAGATGGTTATTATCGGTACATCAACGGGTGGTCCTAGAGCACTTCAGGAAGTAATTCCAAAGCTTCCAAAAAACATGAAAGCTCCTGTATTAATCGTACAGCATATGCCAGCAGGATTTACAAAATCGTTAGCGGCGAGATTAAATCAATTATCTAAAATTGAAGTAAAAGAAGCAGAACATGGAGACATCATACGGGATGGACATGCTTATATTGCCCCGGGTGGGTTTCATATGCGGATACAAAAAACAGGGAGTACCTATACGATTGTTCTGGATGATAAAGAGCCACCTCGAGCGGGACATAGACCTGCAATAGATGTTTTGTTGGAAGACGCTAGTCGTTATAATGATTTTGATAAAATAGCTGTCATAATGACTGGAATGGGATCTGATGGCTCTAGAGGTCTTCAAAAGTTAAAGAAAAATGGCAATGTAATGGCAATCGCAGAATCAGCTAACACTTGTGTGGTATACGGAATGCCAAAAGCTGCGGTTGAAACAAAGTTAGTGGATGAAGTAGCAGACTTAGAAAATATAGCAAATGCTATCATACAATTCTTGCCTTAAAGGGGTGTTAATGAATGGATACGAATCAATATTTAGAGATGTTTATAGAAGAGAGCAAGGAACATTTACAAGCTTGTAATGAACATTTATTAGAATTAGAAAAAAATCCAGCAAACATTGCAATTGTTAACGAAGTCTTCCGATCAGCGCATACATTAAAAGGTATGTCAGCAACAATGGGCTACGAAGACATAGCAAATTTAACGCATAAAATGGAAAATGTGTTAGATGAAATAAGAAACAATCGTTTACATGTTACACCTGAATTATTGGACGTTGTTTTTATAGCAGTAGATCAATTAGAAGAAATGGTTTTAGATATCGCTGCAGGTGGAACAGGGAAATTAGACGTAGCAGAAACTGTTCAAAAATTACACTTAATTGAAACGGGAGAAGAAGCTCCAGTCGCAGCAACTACTTTGGAAAAAAATGTTTCTGTAGAAATTACGGCTGACAGTAACTGGTTGACATACGATGATTATGAATTAACTGTTATTCAGCAATCATCTGAACAAGATTATCAAACGTATGAGATTTCTGTGAAATTACGTGAAGATTGCTTGTTAAAAGCCGCACGTGTCTATATGGTTTTTGAGTTACTTGAGAAAATGGGAGAAGTTATTAAATCTTCTCCTTCCGTTGAGAAATTGGAAGATGAAGATTTTGATGAAATATTCTACATTGCTTTAGTTACGACAGAGCCAAAAGAAGATGTGCAAAAGAAATTAATGAAAGTGTCTGAAGTAACAGAAGTTCTTGTGAATTCCGTTACAATTGAACAGTTAAAAAATCGTCAACAGGAAGCAATAGACAAAATACAAGCGGAACCAAATGTTTCAGAAGTAGTCGAGGATAAGAATACTTCAACTGAAATAAAACCAGTTGAAGGAGAAAAGTCCTCATCCCCTAAGAATCAAAATCAAGGTAGTAAAACAATTCGTGTAAATATTGAGCGATTAGATATTTTGATGAATTTATTTGAGGAATTAGTTATTGATCGAGGTCGACTGCAATCTATTTCGGAGGATCTTCATAATAGTGAACTAGATGAAACTGTTGAACGTATGTCACGTATTACCGGTGATCTTCAGAATATAATTCTAAATATGCGAATGGTGCAGGTAGAAACAGTATTCAATCGATTCCCTCGTATGGTGAGACAATTAGCAAGAGATTTAAATAAAAAGATTAAACTTGAAGTCATTGGTGCAGAGACGGAATTAGATCGTACGGTAATTGATGAGATTGGGGATCCGCTTGTTCACCTTATTCGAAATTCTTTAGATCATGGAGTAGAAAGCCCTGAAATTAGGAAAGCAAATGGAAAACCAGAAGAAGGTACTGTTATACTTCGTGCATTTCATAGTGGAAATCATGTCTTTATCGAAATCGAAGATGATGGTGCTGGTATAAACCGCGCAAAAGTATTAAAAAAAGCAATTGCAAAAGGAATTGTTAGCGCAGAAGTTGCTCCTAGCATGAGTGATAAACAAGTTGCAGAACTTATTTTATCTTCGGGGTTCTCTACTGCTGATGTCATTTCAGATGTTTCTGGGAGAGGCGTTGGTTTAGACGTTGTAAAAACAACTATTGAATCTCTTGGGGGATCCATTGATATTTCTTCAACAGAAGGAAAAGGATCATTATTCTCTATTCAATTACCTTTAACACTTTCTATCATTTCGGTTATGTTAGTTGAACTTGGAGAGGAAATTTATGCTGTTCCACTTTCTTCAATCATTGAAACGGCAATTATTCGTTCATCGGATATTTTAAATGCGCACAATCAAAAAGTAATTGATTTCCGTGGAAAAGTAGTGCCATTAGTATTTTTAGAAGATGTTTTTGATGTTCCTAGAGAAAGTACAAAAGAAGAATTCCACTCAGTAGTTCTTGTGCGTAAAGGAGATAAATTAGCTGGGCTAGTAGTAGACTCATTTATAGGTCAACAAGAAATAGTGTTGAAATCGCTTGGAACATACTTATCTAGTGTGTTTGCTATTTCAGGAGCAACAATTTTAGGAAATGGTAAAGTTGCGCTAATTGTAGATTGCAATGCATTGATAATATAAGAGTAATTCTCTTGGGAAGGATGCTAAACTATATGACACAAGCTATTGATGTGCAAAATTTAAAAGTAGTTGTTTTTCAACTAGCAGATAAAGAATACGTTATTCCTGTAAGTCAGGTACAAGGAATTGAAAAATTAATTCATATTACAAGAGTGCCTAAAACGCCTTCTTTTGTTAAAGGAGTAATTAATCTAAGAGGGGTAGTTACACCAATAATAGACTTAAAGAATCGTTTTGGTCTTGGTGAAAGTGAATTAGACGATTCTACTCGCATAATAATCATTTCGCTAGAGGATATGAATGTTGGCGTAATTGTAGATTCTGCAAATGATGTGTTAGATATACCTTCTAATTCAATAGAACCTCAGCCAGAAGTAGTGGGCAGTTTGGAACAAGACTTTATAGCAGGAGTGGCAAAATTAGATCGTCGTTTGTTAATATTGCTTCATTTGAATCATGTATTAAATCCGATTAAGTCAGGTGTTTAATATATGTACGAAAAAAATATTACTTCGATGCATTTAGATGTTTTAAAAGAAATTGGTAATATTGGTGCGGCACATGCAGCAACTGCCTTGTCTACATTACTAAACAAAAAAATTGATATGAAAGTTCCAAAAGTTGAGATGGTTTCTTTCGACGATATGATGGATTTAGCTGGAGGGCCCGAAAGTGTTGTGGCTGGAATTTATCTTCAAATAGAAGGTGATGTTTCAGGTAGCATGTTTTTTGTTTTACCTGTAGAACAAGCCAATCGATTTATTCAACGATTAATTCATGATGAAAGTTTGGATTTTCAATTTGGGGAAGTTTCTGAAATAGCCGCTTCTGCCATGCAGGAATTAGGAAATATTCTTTCGGGTTCTTATTTGTCCGCCCTTTCTGATTTTACGGGGTTGAAAATTTATCCAACAGTACCAGCCTTAAGTATCGATATGGTTGGAGCTATTATTAGCTTTGGATTAGTGGAGGTTTCTCACGTTAGCGATTACGTCATTGTCATTGACACTGCACTTAATGAGGAGGACGTGCCGAACGGAGAAAGTGTTAAAGGACATTTCTTCTTATTGCCAAATCCGGAGTCATTTCAAGCTATATTTAATGCACTAGGAGTTCTCTAGCATGATTGGACAAGGTCAAGTTGTGAAAGTTGGAATTGCAGATATGAATATTGCAAAGGCTCCGGATACTATTCGGACTTCTGGACTTGGTTCATGTGTTGGGGTCGTGCTGTTTGAGGAACGATCGCAAATAGCAGGGTTAATTCATGTCATGTTGCCAGATTCTAGCCTAGGAAGAACAGAAACAATTAATGTTGCAAAATTTGCAGATACAGGAATTCCTGCAATGATAGAACAACTAAAATTAGAAGGCGTTCAACCTTTTAAATTACGTGCAAAAATTGCTGGAGGCGCTCAAATGTTCCAGTTTTCTTCAACCAGAGACACGATGCGTATTGGACCAAGAAATGTCGAGGCTGTTAAGGAGTACTTAAAAAAATATTCCATACCGATTGTTTCAGAAGATACAGGTGGAAATAGTGGGAGAACGATTGAGTTTAACCCCGCCACTAATCTGCTAAACATTCGGACGGTGAACCAAGGAGTGAGAGATATTTAATGGTTGGGACAATTCTTTCAAACTTTTGGGTAGCTCTATTCGCTTTTAGTATTTACTTTTTTTCAGCGTATCCATTTATGGAAGGGTTGAGTATTTTATTTAACGCTAGCGTCATGGCTATTATCTTTTTTGTACTAACATTTATAGTAAGGGCAATAATTGGCTTTGTTATGGAAAATCCCATTAACATAGAGCAAGAAATGGTTGTAGTTTCACCTGATGTTGCAGCAAAGCCAGAAATAACATCCGAAAAATATGCTGAAATAGTAAAAAGTCTGTTAAAGGATGAATGAAAATGGGGAGTCGATGTTTTTCGGCTCCCCATTTGTTACAATATACTAATAGATGCGATATATTCGAAAGGAGGATAATTGTGGCAAAACAAAATTCGACAGAGGAACAGCTCCTTTGGAAGCAATGGAGTGAAAGCAAAGATCCTCAAGCTGGAGATTTACTTCTACGTAAATATACTCCCCTTGTTACTTATCACGTACAACGTATCGGTGCAAGTATCCCCAAAAATATATCAAGAGACGAACTTAAAAGCCTTGGAATGATGGGCTTATTTGATGCGTTAAACAAGTTTGATTATTCACGAGACTTAAAATTCGATACGTATGCTTCATTCCGAGTTAGAGGAGCAATTATAGATGGATTAAGAAAAGAAGATTGGTTACCAAGGTCTTCTCGTGAGAAAGCGAAAAAACTAGATTCCAAAATAGAAGAATTAGAACAAAAACTAATGAGGCATGCCACCGCTGAAGAAATTTCTAATTTTATTGAAATACCAGTAGAGGAAGTTTACCAAACAGTCCAAGAACACTTCTTTTCGAACGTCCTATCCATGGATGAACAAATACAAGAAAATGATGAATTGGAAAGCAAGTCGTTTGTGATAAGAGATGATTCTCAAATAACCCCTGAACAGCAGATGGTAAAACAAGAATTACTCCATGATCTTGCAAGTCAAATTCAAATGTTGAATGAGAATGAACAACTAGTTTTAAGTTTATTTTATACAGAAGAGTTAACATTGACAGTAATTGGTGAAATGCTTGGTTTGTCTACTTCAAGAATTTCGCAAATCCATTCAAAGGCTTTATTTAAGCTTCGTAAACTATTAGTGAATGAAATGATGAATACATAATTTATAGGAGGTCATTGCTATGAGTTTGAAAGGTGTTGAACTTCAAATTGCAATACCTAAAACGTTCGATGCTGGAAAGGTAGCAGATCAGCTTCAACAACAAAGTTCCATTCATCAATCTAATGCACAAGCAGCCTCAGAAAGACAGTTAGAAAAGAATAGAGAAACGGTTATA
>Ga0157371_10003374_pt1 | contig 14529 bp, 9 predicted proteins | sample C45metaG_FD_113462 | JGI IMG/M metagenome (GOLD analysis project Ga0157371, IMG submission 113462) | Corn rhizosphere microbial communities from Kellogg Biological Station, Michigan, USA - C4-5 metaG | ecosystem: Host-associated > Plants > Roots > Rhizosphere > Soil | place: USA: Michigan...
CGATGTCGTGCGGCCCGGGCGACGCTTCGGGGTGCCCCTGGAAGCAGAACGCCGGCTTATCGGTCAGCTCGAACCCTTGCAGCGTGCCGTCGAACAGCGAGACGTGCGTGACGCGCGCGGTCGCGGGCAACGTATTCGCATCGACGGCGAACCCGTGGTTCTGCGACGTGATGACGACGCGGCCGTCGGCCAGATCCTTCACCGGGTGGTTCGCGCCGTGATGGCCCGTTTTCATCTTGACCGTCTTACCGCCGACGGCCAGGCCCATGATCTGATGGCCAAGGCAAATGCCGAACGTCGGCACGCCGCGCTCGATGAATTCCTTGGTGGCGGCGATGGCGTAATCGCAAGGCTCCGGATCGCCGGGGCCGTTCGAGAGGAACACGCCGTCGGGGTTCAGCGCCAGCGCCTCGGCGGCGCTCGCTTGCGCCGGCAGCACGGTGACCTGGCAGCCGCGCTCGGCCAGCATCCGCAAGATGTTGTACTTGACGCCGTAATCGAACGCGACGACGCGGTACTTCGGCGTACGCTGCGCGCCGAAGCCCGAGCCCAGACGCCATTCCGTCTGCGTCCACTCGTACGGCTTGGCGGTGCTGACGACCTTGGCGAGATCCATGCCGGCGAGCCCCGGGAACGAGCGCGCCAATTCGATGGCCTTCGCTTCGTCGGTGCTGCCCGCGAGAATGCAGCCGCTTTGCGCGCCCTTATCGCGCAGAATGCGCGTCAGCCGACGCGTATCGATGCCGGCGATCGCCACGACGCCTTCGGCCTGCAGGTAATCGCCGAGCGTGCGCTCCATGCGGAAATTCGAGGCGCGCGCGGGCAGATCGCGCACGATCAAGCCGGCCGCATGCACCTTCGTCGATTCGACATCTTCGGCGTTCACGCCGACATTGCCGATGTGCGGGTACGTGAGCGTGACGATTTGGCGCGCGTAGCTCGGATCGGTCAGGATCTCCTGGTAACCGGTGATGGCGGTATTGAACACGACTTCGCCGATGGTATGCCCGGCCGCGCCGATGGCATAGCCGCGAAAGATCGTGCCGTCGGCGAGTGCAAGCAGTGCGGGGGGAAAAGACGGCAACACGGGAAGCTCCTTCAGGAACACCGCGCGCCGACCTGTTTATCCGGCCATGCGAACCCTCGCGGCATTCGTCGCACTCGCAATCGAACGACCGATCGGAGGCGACTTGGCGAAGGTTCGCACGCTGCAGCGTCGCATCGATCGGTGCTCGAGGCTTCGTTCCGGCTGCGCTGGTGCTGCATTGCTGCTGCATTTCGGTAGACGGAAGGCTTCGGCGGCACGATTCGCAACGACGGCGCGCGGCGGACGAACGGGATAGATGAGGTAGGCGCTAGGGTGCGGGTTGGATAGTGCAAACTTTCAAATTATAGCCCGAAACACCCCTTCCCCACAATCCGAAATCATCCCGCCCCAATGACATCACGCGGGCGCTATGCGGCCGGGGCATCTGCGGCCTCGTCAGTCCGGCCGGTTAGCGACGATCGTACACCCCGCCGATCGATCGCGCGCTATCGGCCCGCCAGGCGCACAAACGAAAACGCCGTCACTTGGTGACGGCGCACAGAACCACGTGAGGTGATCGACCGGAGCGTCCGCCGCGCGCTGCCCCCGCAGTGCGCGGCCCACCTCGCGAGAGGCCGCTTATTGTTGCGCGTACTTGCGTGTACCGGCCGCAGCCTTCTGGCGGCTTGCCGCGACCTTCGGCGCCTTGGCGGCCGATTTCGCCGAGCTCTCCGACGATGCCCCGGCGCTCGATCGAGCCGATTTCCCCGTACGAGAGGCCGCCTTGACCACGGCCGTCCGGCCATGCCCCTTGGCGTGCTTTTCGCTGCGCGACTTCGGTTTCACATCGGCCTCGCGCGCATCGATCTTTTGTGCGCGTGCGCCGTCGGGCACCGTGGCCGCGATCTTTTGCGGGCCCGGCTCAGCCGGCATCTCCTTGCCTACCGGCACGTGCAGCACGATAACCTGCCCCGGCATGGCCATGGAACGATGTGTTTTGTTCCAGGCATGTAGCTGACCGATCGACACGCCGTAGCGCACGGCGATGGCCGCCATCGATTGCTTGCGGCGCACGCGGATCAGCATCTTGCGCGTATCGGGGACGTCGGGTTCCATCGCCAGCACCGCGCTCTCGGCCACATCGGCGCTGATGTCTTCGTCGTCGTCGTCGCCGCGCGGCACGACCAGCGTCGAGCCGGGCTTGAGCCGCATGCCAGCGGGGATTTTGTTGACCGACATCAGCATATCGGCATCCACGCCGATCTTCTCGGCCAGCGCCTGCGGGCGCGTGCGCTCGGTGACGGTATAGGTGGTCCAGGACGAGAGCTGGCCGCTGTAGCTCTTCAAGTTGTGCTCGAACGCGCTGGCGTTATCGAACGGCAGCAGAATCTGCGGCTGGGTCGCACCGAGGATCACCGGCTTCTTGAACGAAGGGTTCAGCGCGCGGAATTCGTCCGTCGTCATATTCGCGAGCTTGGCGGCCACGTCCACATCCATATCGTGCGAGGTCGTAACCGTCACGAAATACGGGTGATTCGGGATGGTCGGCAGCGTCAACCCGTAGGCTTGCGGGTTCGTCACGATGTTCTTGACGGCCTGCAGCTTCGGCACATAGTTGCGCGTTTCGTTGGGCATGCGCAGGCTTTGGTAATCAGTGGGCAAGCCTGCCGCCTGATTGCGCGCGATCGCGCGCTGCACATTGCCTTCACCCCAGTTGTAAGCCGCCAGCGCGAGGTACCAATCGCCGAACATATCATGCAGCCGCGAGAGATAGTCGAGCGCGGCGCCCGTCGAGGCGAGCACGTCGCGGCGCTCGTCCTGCCACATGTTCTGCTTGAGGTTGTAGGTGCGACCGGTGCCGGGCACGAACTGCCACATGCCGGCCGCTTTGGCCACCGACAGCGCCTGCGGGTTGTAAGCCGATTCGATGAACGGCAGCAGCGCAAGCTCGGTGGGCATGTGCCGCGATTCGAGTTCTTCGACGATGTAATACAGATACTTCTCGGAACGTTCCGTCATGCGCTGGACGTAATCGGGGCGCTGCGCGTACCAATTGGCCTGCATGTCCACGAGATCGTTGCTCAGATCGGGGATTTGGAAACCGCGACGAATCCGCCCCCAAAGATCCGCATCGGCGCTGGTGAGTTGATCGACGGAGCTTTTATCGACGTCGATGGTCTGCTTGGCGGCGGTGGTGCGAACGGTATCGTTGGCGGAAGTGGGATTGGAAGCGTCGGAAGGGGGGGCGCTGGGGCCCTGGCTCGCACAAGCGGCAAGCGTTAGGACCAATAGCGCGCTGAAAATAAATCGCATGAACGTCTCTGCTTCCGAAGCTGGAAATTGCAGGCGATAGTACGAAAGCGAATCGCTCACGTCAACTGGAAAAGAGGGGAAAAAACCAGTCAAATCCATGACTTGCCGCGTTTTCTCCATCTTTCAAGCGAAATTCTCATCGCATGCAACGCTCCCTAAAATCGCTGGGAGCCCGAAAAAATCGCCCTATCCTCAGCTTTTTCGGCGTCGCGGACCCGCTATGACAGGAATATAGAACCGGCTAGCGTGGATGCGCACCGAGCCACCGCGCCTATTGAATAGAAGCGGATCGAAGCACCGGAATTCGTCTGCCTAATGCTTGGCAGAGGCGCTTGGCAGAGGCGCTTGGCAGAAGCGCGTGGCAGAAGCTTAGCGGAAGCGATTTTTCCATTCGCGCATCGACGTAAAGGCGGCCAGACGATCGGACATCGATTCGTGCAACTGCGCCTCGAGCGCGCGCTGAACGCCCGGCTCCCCTGCTCGCAAGAAGGGATTGACCTCGCGTTCGTGCGCGATGGTCGTCGGCAACGTAGGAACATCGCGCGCCCGCAGCGCCGCGGCTTCTTCAGCCCACGCCTGCAAACGCTCGTTGTGCGGATCGCAGGCCAGAGCAAAGCGGATATTGGACAGCGTGTATTCGTGCGCGCAATGGACTTGCGTTTCGCCGGGCAGCGCGGCGAGCGCATCGAGCGCATCGAGCGACGCGAGCATCTGCGCCGGCGTGCCTTCGAACAAGCGCCCGCAACCGCAGGCGAATAGCGTATCGCCACAGAAGACATGCGGCGACGCGCCGGCCCGTCCGGCCTCGACATAAGCGATGTGGCCGCGCGTATGCCCGGGCACGTCGAGCACCTCTAATTCGAGATGGGGGGCGGCTAACGCCACGTGATCGCCGCCGGAAAGCGCTTGCGTGACGACGGGGATGCCTTCCGCGGCGGGGCCGTAGACGGGAATAGGGGTATCGCCTATGAGATCGGCGACGCCGCCGACGTGGTCTGCGTGGTGGTGCGTGAGTAAAATAGCGGACAGTCGCCAGCCCCGCTCAGCGAGATACGCCCTGACGGGGGCCGCTTCGCCAGGGTCGACGGCTACTGCATCGCGCCCGTCGGATACGAGCCAGATGTAGTTGTCCGCGAACGCCGGCACCGGCACGTATTCGAGCGTATTCATAGGCGACGCACTCATCACGATGTCTGACCGACCGATTATAGACTGGCCCACCTGGACCGAATCGCCGCCCGGGCGTTACGTGCTGGATTGGGAGCAAGCGCAGCTCGATAGCGTCGTGTCGAACGTGTTCGGCTATCACGCGCTGCAGCTCGGCCTGCCCCAGCTCGACGCCTTGCGCGAGAACCGCATGCCGTGCCGCGCGCTCGTGCTCGACGCCGCGAGCGGCGCCAGTGCGCCCTATACCTACCCGCCTCAGGCGCCGCAGCTCGCTATGCCGGCGCCGGTGGGCTCGACGGGGAGCGACGCACGCTTTGCGCCGGGCCCGCGTACGACGCTCTGGTGCGATTTGCTCGATCTGCCGTTCGAAGCGCAGAGCGTCGATCTGCTCGTCATGCCGCACACCCTCGAGTTCACGCGCGATCCGCATCGTTTGTTGCGCGAAGCCGAACGCGTGCTCATGCCCGAAGGCCAGCTTGTGATTCTGGGCTTCAATTCGTTGAGCCTATGGGGCGCGCGGCAGGCGTTCGGCAAGATGACGGGGCGGCCGTTCGTGCCGGCCGCGCACGATTTGATTGCGTTCACACGAATCAAGGACTGGATCAAGCTGCTGGGTTTCGAGCTTGAACGCGGACGCTTCGGCTGCTATCGTCCGCCCCTCGCCCGCGAAAACTGGCTCGAGCGATTCGCCTTCATGGAAGAAGCGGGCGATCGCTGGTGGGCCATTTTCGGCGCGGCCTATATGGTGACGGCGGTCAAGCGCGTGCGCGGCATGCGCCTCGTCGGACAAATCAAGGCGAAAAAGCCGGTGCTGGCGCCGGGCCTTGCGCCGGCCGCGACGCACCACACCCCTAACCCGAGATTATGACGTGACGTCCGAGATCATCGAAATATTTACCGACGGCGCCTGCAAAGGCAACCCGGGCCCCGGCGGCTGGGGCGCGTTGCTGCGCTTCGGCGCGCAAGAAAAAGAGCTGTTCGGCGGCGAGGCCAACACGACGAACAATCGCATGGAACTGATGGCGGTCATCGCCGCGCTCGAAGCGCTCAAGCGCCCGTGCAATGCGGTCGTCCATACCGATTCGCAGTACGTGCAAAAAGGCATCAGCGAGTGGATCCACGGCTGGAAGAAAAAGAATTGGATGACCGCGGCGAAGACGCCCGTCAAGAACGCCGATCTTTGGAGACGCTTGGACGAACTCGCGGCCACGCATCAAATCGAATGGCGCTGGGTGAAGGGCCACGCCGGCCATCCTGAAAACGAACGCGCCGACGCGCTCGCCAACCGTGGCGTGGCCGCGCTGGCGGAAAGCTGAAACGCTGATCTACGAGACATCGAAATATATGCGTCAAATCGTTCTCGATACGGAAACCACAGGCCTTAACGCACGGACGGGCGACCGCATCATCGAAATCGGCGGTGTGGAACTCGTGAACCGCCGGCTCACGGGCAACAACTTCCATTTCTATGTCAACCCGGAGCGCGACAGCGATCCGGGCGCGTTGGCGGTCCATGGCTTGACGACGGAATTCTTGAGCGACAAGCCGAAGTTCGCCGAGATCGTCGATGAACTTCGCGATTACATGCGCGACGCCGAGCTGATCATTCATAACGCGCCGTTCGATCTGGGGTTTTTGGAGGCGGAGTTCGCCCTGCTCGGCTTGCCGCCGTTCAAGGAGCACTACGCGGGCGTGATCGATACGCTCGTGCAGGCGAAGACGATGTTCCCGGGCAAGCGCAACTCGCTCGATGCGCTGTGCGATCGCTTCGGTATCAGCAATGCGCACCGGACGCTGCACGGCGCCCTGCTCGACTCCGAATTGCTGGCGGAAGTGTATTTGGCGATGACGCGCGGTCAGGAAAGCCTGGTCATCGATATGTTGGGCGAAGCGTCTGCTTCGTCGCACGGGCAGCAGGCGGCGGCACAGCAGGCTGTCTCGCTCGCGGGCCTGGCGTTGCCCGTGATTGCCGCGGATGAAAGTGAACTGCAGGCGCACGAGGCGGTGCTCAGCGATCTCGATAAGGCGATCAAGGGAACGAGCGTTTGGCGGCGCGAGCCGGTGCTCGATACGGCTGCCGATGCGGCGGATGTGCAAGCCGCATAAAAATTGCTTGTCGAAGCGCCGAGTGTCTGACATAATTCGAGGCTCTTCGGGTGGTTAGCTCAGCGGTAGAGCACTGCCTTCACACGGCAGGGGTCACTGGTTCGATCCCAGTACTACCCACCAGAATTCGTGGGTGTAGATCACCGAAGAATAAAAGGGCCTAGGTTTAACGACCTAGGCCCTTTTTCTTTGTCTCAACGCTTCTCGAAGCCATTGCGCGAACCCTTTCGAGTCCCTCACGCGTCCTGCGTCTTCTGCTAACACGGTTGCCCGCTGGCGTCGTACTCATGAGCGAGCCAATCGACCCCGCCTGAAGGTGCCCCTGGGGTCTCGGTCGTAACCGAGAGGCTAGACACGCGCCACTCGCCCACCCCTACTCCACCAACCCATTCGCCCCCGGCTCCGCCTGGCCCAATTCCGCGCCCGTCTCCGGGTCATGCGTGCGATCCGACTTCAGCCGTCGCTTCATCTCATCGAGCGTCGTCCGTTCCTTCTCGCTGAGCTGCACGGCCGCCGAGCCGTCGCCGCCGTCGACAGGAATCGGCGGATCCTCCACCAGCTTCAACCCGCGCCCTTCGTTCCAAGGCCCACGCTCCGGCGGTGCGCCGTGCGATGTCTTGTAATAGGCATCCGCATACTCCGGTACCGGCGCGAGCTTGCCCGGCGGGAAGTTCGCCGAAATCGCATACAGCGCTTTCTCGAACGACTTCTGATGCGACACCTCACGCGTCATCAAAAAGCCCAACGCGTCCCGCACGCCGGGATCGTCCGATACGTTGATGAGCCGCTCGTAAATGATCTTCGCCCGCGCTTCGGCCGCGATGTTCGAACGCAAATCCGCCGTCGGCTCGCCGATCGTGTCGATGTACGCCGCGGTCCAAGGCACGCCCGCCGAGTTCGTGAGCGGCGTCCCCGCGCCGTAGAGCACCTGCGTGACATGGCTGTCGTTGCCGGCGCCGTTCAGCCTGCGATAGAGCTCGGCTTGCGCATCGACAGCCTCCGCCAGTTCGCCCTTCGCCCCTCGATTCAGCATCGCCACGATGGAGCCGATGATCTCCAAATGGCTTAGCTCCTCGGTTGCAATGTCGAACAGCATGTCCTTGCGACCAGGATCCTCCTCCGTCACTGCCTGCGTGAAATAACGCATCGCGGCCGCCAGCTCTCCCTGCGGTCCGCCGAATTGTTCCAGCAGCAAGTTCGCCAAACCCGGATCGGTGCTGCCGACGCGAACCGTGTATTGCAACCGTTTGTTATGGACAAACATGGGACCCCCTTTTGGTCGTGGATGAAGGCAATGCCGCCCGGGTTCGACCGCAACGACCATTCCCGCCCGCCCCATGTTCGGCTCCACCGAAGCCTTGACTTCCTATCTTTAGATATATATCTTTAGATACACACTCACTCCTGCGGGAGACTTCCATGCGACACCGTTTTCACACACCCGATCGCCATTTCGACTGGGATCTTTCCGAGCTTCGCCGTCACTTCGGCCGTATGCACGCGCATCATCACGAGCATGCGCACGAAGCCGGGCACGACCACGGGCACAGCCGCGGCCACCGGCACGATGCATTCGCCGAGCGAGAGCACGGCCACGATCACGATCACGATCACGACCATTTTCATGACTTCGCTCACGGCCACGAGCGGCGCGGTCGCGGCGGCTTGAGGGACTCCTCGTTTTTCCATGAGCTATGGCATGCCATCGGGCGTCACCGGCATCGTCATGGGGGCGGCGGTCCGTTCTGGGGCGGCCGCGGCGATCGAGGCTTCGGCGATGACGACAGCTTCACGCGCGGCCGGAAATTCACCGGCGAGGATCTGCAACTGATGTTGCTCGCCCTGATCGCCGAGGCGCCGCGGCACGGCTACGAGCTCATCAAGGCGCTAGAAACGCGTTCGAACGGGTTCTATGCGCCAAGTCCGGGGATGGTCTATCCTGCGCTGACTTATCTCGAAGAACTCGGATTCGTCACCGTCCAGCAAGAGGGCAATCGCAAGCGCTACGAAATTGCGGAGGCGGGCCGCGCGCATTTGGCCGCGAACAGGGATCAGGTGGACATGATGCTGGCCAAGCTCAGCTACGTCGCACACAAGATGGAATCGATGCGGCGCGCCTATGCAGCCGATGAAGGCGAGGAGAGCGAGGAAGGCGGCGCGTTGGGGAGCACGGCAGGCAGTTGGCATCCGAAGCTGCGTCAAGCGCGCTATGCGCTCAAGCTGGCGCTCTTGCGGCGCGTCGACGCCGACGAAAACGAGCAGCAGCGCATCGCCGAGATTCTGCTGCGCGCCGCGGCCGAAATCGAAGGAAAGAATGCGGCCGGTCCGGCGCCGCAAGGCGAGCGCGCGTAACGTAATCGACGCCCCGCACGTCAAGCAAGGCAACGAAGAGAAACGAAACTCAGAACGATAGCCACACCGGTAACGGCGGCGCATTCAGCCGCCGTTCGATCGCGCCGTTATTCAGTTGCGGCCGATCCCCATCGATAAGGACTTAAATAAGCATGTATGCCCTGTCTTCAGCGCGCGAGCGGCGTCTCATCTGGCTGCTTGCCCTCGTGCAATTCACGCTCATCATGGATTTCATGGTGATGATGCCGCTCGGCCCGCAGATCATGGCCGCGTTCGATATCTCGCCGTCGAAGTTCGCCGCGGCGGTCTCCGCGTATTCGTGGTGCTCCGGGTTGTCGGCATTGCTCGCCGCCACCTATATCGATCGTTTCGATCGCCGCAAGTTGTTGCTGGCCGCGTATCTGCTGTTCGCGCTCTCGAACGTCGTCTGCGCTTGCGCCACGAGCTATCCGCTGCTCCTTGCCAGCCGCGCGTTCGCCGGCATCACGGGCGGCGTCCTAGGTGCGGGGGTCATGGCGATCGTCGCCGATGTGGTGCCGGTGGCGCGTCGCGGCGCTGCGACGGGCATCATCATGACGGGATTCTCGATGGCGGCGATCGCGGGCGTGCCGGCCGGCGTGTCGCTCGGCGCTTACTTTCATTGGTCGGCGCCGTTCTGGTTGTTGGCCGCGCTGACGGTCACGATAGCCGTCGCGACGTCTCGTATGGTGCCTTCGTTGGCCGATCATCTCGCGGTGCGCCCGCCCTCGCTCGCGCAAACGCTTCCCGCACTGGCCCGATTGTTGACCTATCCGCGCCATGTCCGGGCTTTTGCCCTGACGTTTCTCATCATGCTCGCGCACATGATGGTGATCCCGTTCATTTCGCCGATGCTCGTCGCCAATCACGGCATACCGCCCGGGCAGATCGCATGGCTTTATATGGCCGGCGGCGCGGCCACGTTCTTTACCTCGCGAGCGATCGGCCGGATGGCGGATCGCATCGGCCATCGTCTCGTCTTTCGCATCTTCGGGGTGCTCGCCTTGGCGCCCGTACTCATCGTCACGCATCTGCCGAATGTGCCGTTCGCGATCATGATTCCGGGCTTTGCGCTCTTTCTGATCATTTCGTCGGGCCGCATCGTGCCGATGCAGGCCATTTTGACTACCGTGCCGGATCAACAGCATCGCGGCGCCTTTCTCAGCGCCAACGGCGCGGTGCAAGCGCTCGGGACGGGATGCGGCGCGTGGATTGGCGGGCTGATGCTCTCGACCGACGCCGCAGGACATATCGCGGGGTATGGGCTCAACGGCTGGGTATCGGTGGTATTGGCGTCGCTGGCGCTTGTCTGGGTTGGCTGGGTGCGCGGCGCCGGGGCGCAGCCGAGTGCGGTGGCGCCTGCCGCGAACTCGGCGCCCGAGTTGATCGGCGAGGCGTGAGGCCGGACGCATCAGAAAAGCGGGCGTACCAATGAACGTCGGCTTTAGCGAATCGCGCCACGCGACTAGTGCGTGGCGCGATTAGCGCAATCAAGCGTGTGCCCGGCGCGTCGGGTCGGACACACGCGTCTGCCTGCGCTAACGCTCACGCGCTGCGCCGGCCGCCTTGCGTGTGCGCGCCGCGGGCCAGCACAGGAATCAGCGCCTGCCCCGTATGGCTTTCGCGCACACGCGAGAGCGTTTCGGGATCGGCTGCAGCCACGATCATGCCGCCGCCCGCCCCGCCTTCGGGGCCCAGGTCGATGATCCAATCGGCTTCGGCAACCACATCGAGATCGTGCTCGATGACGATCACGCTATGCCCCGCATCCACGAGCCGATGCAGCACGCGAATCAGCCGCGCCACGTCGGCCATATGCAGGCCCACTGTCGGTTCGTCGAGCACGTAGAGCGTGTGCGGCGCTTTCTGTCCGCGCCGCGTCACGTCGTCGCGCACCTTCGCCAATTCGGTCACGAGCTTGATCCGCTGGGCCTCGCCGCCCGAGAGCGTCGGCGAAGGCTGGCCCAACGTGAGGTAGCCCAAGCCGACATCCTTCATCAATTGCAACGGGTGGGCGATGCTCGGCATCGGCGCGAAGAACTCGACGGCTTCGTCGATCTCCATCGTCAGTACGTCGCCGATATTCTTGCCGCGCCAAGTCACCGCCAGGGTTTCGGGGTTGAAGCGCTGACCATGGCAGACGTCGCACGGCACCTTCACATCGGGCAAGAAGCTCATGCCGATCGTCCGCACGCCCTGCCCTTCGCATGCCGGGCAGCGGCCGTCGCCCGTATTGAACGAGAAGCGCGATGCCGCATAGCCGCGCGCCCTCGCTTCCAGGGTCTCGGCGAAAAGCTTGCGAATCGTGTCCCACACGCCGATGTAGGTGGCGGGACACGAGCGCGGCGTCTTGCCGATCGGCGTTTGGTCGACTTCGAGCACGCGATCGATCGATTCGAAGCCCGTAATCGAACTGCAGCCTTGCCAGCGGTGCGTCACCTGCAGCGGCGCGCGCGTGGTGCTGGCGCCGCTCGTGCGGCGGCTCGGCTGGGTGCGCGCGTTTTCGCCTGCTTGCGTGGCGCGCCGCGCTCGCCGAGTCGCCGGCGACGACAACACCGAGCGGCCCACGGCGTCGAGCAAGTTCGTCATCAAGACGTCGCGCGCCAGCGTCGATTTGCCGGAACCCGAGACGCCCGTCACCGCGACGAGCCGTGCAAGCGGAATGCGCGCCGTGACATCGCGCAAGTTGTGCAGCGATGCGTCATGCACCGTCAACCATCGATCGGGAACAGCCGCTTTGGCGTCGAGCCGCACTTCACGGCGCGGCTGCAGCGGGTGAACGATAGGCCGCGCGAGGAACTGTCCTGTCAGCGAATCGGCATGCGCGGCCAGATCCTTCACCGCGCCTTCGGCGACCAGCCGGCCGCCGCGTTTGCCCGCGCCGGGGCCGATATCGATGATGTGATCGGCGCGGCGAATCGTATCTTCGTCGTGCTCGACGACCACGAGGGTGTTGCCCTTTTCGCCGAGCTGATGCAAAGCATCGAGCAAGATGCGGTTATCGCGCGGATGCAGCCCGATCGTCGGCTCGTCGAGCACATAGCACACGCCCTGCAAGTTGCTGCCGAGTTGCGCGGCCAGGCGAATGCGCTGCGCTTCCCCGCCCGATAGGCTCGGCGCCGCACGGTCCAGGCTCAAGTAGCCGAGCCCGACTTCTTCGAGGAAGCGCAAGCGGCTGGCGATCTCGCTGATGACATCGCGCGCGATCTGCTGCTCGCGTCCACCAAGCTCGATTGTGTCGATCCATCGGCGTGTATCCGATACGGTCCAACGCCCGATATCGACGATCGAGCGGCCGTCGAACTGCACCGCGCGCGCCGTTTCGTTCAAGCGCGTGCCGCCGCAGTCGGGGCATGGCGCATCGCTTACGCCTTCAATCTCCTGCTCCTCGGACGGCAGCGTTTGCTCGCGGCCTCGGCCGTCGTCGGCGCCGAGCACCGTGTCGTCGTAGGCGGCACGCTGTTCGCGCGTCAACGCAAGCCCCGTGCCGACGCAGCTCGTACACCAGCCATGTTTGCTGTTGTACGAGAACATGCGCGGGTCGAGCTCGGGGTAGCTCGTCGCGCAGACGGGACATGCACGCTTGACCGACAGCACCTCGATCTCGCCGATGGCGGCCGTCGGCCGCTTCGCCCCGAGCGCATCGGCCAATCCGTCTAGCGGCGCGAGCAGATGCACGACGCCTTTGCCCAGCTCCAGCGCGGCATCGAGCGCGCGCCGCAGTTCGGCTTCGTTATCGGCCGACACCACCACATCGGCCACCGGCAACTCGATCGTGTGTTCGCGGAAGCGTTCGAGCTTAGGCCAGGGGTCGACCGGGAGGAATTCGCCGTCCACTCTGAGATGCGTATGGCCGCGCGCCTTCGCCCATTTCGCGAGATCGGTATAGATCCCCTTGCGATTGACGACGAGCGGCGCGAAAAAGCCGACATGCTCGCCGGCGTAGTTGCGCAGCAAATGCGCGGCGATCGATTCGGCGCTTTGCGGCATGACGGCCGTGCCGTCGTGGATGCAGTGCTGAATGCCGAGCTTCACGTAAAGCAGCCGCAGAAAGTGCCAGACCTCCGAAGTGGTGGCGACGGTGCTCTTGCGTCCCCCTCGCGAAAGACGCTGCTCGATCGCGACGGTCGGCGGGATGCCATAGACGGCGTCCACTTCGGGGCGGCCCGCCGGCTGCACGATCGAACGCGCATAGGCGTTCAACGATTCGAGGTAACGGCGCTGGCCTTCGTGGAACAGAATATCGAAGGCCAGCGTCGATTTGCCGGAGCCCGACACGCCCGTGACGACGTTGAATTTGCCGTGAGGAATATCGACGTTCAAGCTCTTGAGGTTGTGCTCGCGCGCGTTGACGATGCGCACGACATCATCGCCCTCGACCGCGCGGCGCGAACGCGCCGCCGCGAGCGCCGATTGCAGCGGCTTGCCCGCGTCGCCAACGTTCGCCGTGTTCGCCGCATCGGATGTACCGGCCGTGCGGGTGATCTTGGCGCCCAGCGTGCCGTCGTATTGTTTGAGCGCTCGCCCCGTATGGGAGGCGGCGCATGCCTTGATCGCGTCCGGCGTGCCTGCCGCGACAATCAACCCGCCTTCGTCGCCGCCCTCGGGGCCCAGATCGACGATCCAATCGGCCGCGCGGATCACGTCGAGGTTGTGTTCGATGACAATCAACGAATGGCCGCGCGCAAGCAGCTTGCCGAAGGCGCGCATGAGCTTGGCGATGTCGTCGAAATGCAGGCCGGTGGTCGGTTCGTCGAACATAAAGAGCCGGCCGCCGGGCGCGGCGGGCTCGTTCGTCTTGCTGCCCGTTTCGGCGAGGAAGCCCGCCAGCTTGAGCCGCTGCGCCTCGCCGCCCGAAAGCGTCGGCACCGGCTGCCCGAGCTTCACGTATTCGAGGCCGACGTCGACGATCGGCTGCAGCACACGCAGGACGTCGGCGTCGCCGGCGAAAAGCGTCACGGCTTCGCTGACGGTCAGTTCTAGCACATCGGCGATGGAGAGCGCGCGGGCGCCCCGTTCAACCGTGACATCGAGCACCTCGGTTCGATAGCGACGTCCATCGCAATCCGGGCAGCGCAAGTAGACGTCCGACAAAAACTGCATTTCGACGTGCTCGAAGCCCGAGCCGCCGCAAGTCGGGCAGCGCCCGTCGCCCGAGTTAAAGCTGAACGTGCCGGCCGAATAGCCGCGCTGCAAGGCGAGCGGCGCCTTGGCGAACAGCTTGCGGATTTCGTCGAACGCGCCGACGTAGCTCGCGGGATTCGAGCGCGCGGTCTTGCCGATCGGCGACTGATCGACGAAAACCGCATCGGCGATCAACTCGGCCCCGATCAAATTCCGATGAGCGCCCGGTGTTTCGGTCGGTCTTCCCAGATGACGCGCGAGCGCGGGATACAGCACGTCCTGGATCAAGGTCGACTTGCCCGAGCCCGAAACGCCCGTCACGCAGACGAGCCGCGTGAGCGGCAACTCGACGGTGACATCGCGCAGGTTATGTTCGCTCGCGCCTTCGAGAATCATCCGAGGCGTTTGGTCATCGACGGGAC
>Ga0157371_10003376_pt1 | contig 14522 bp, 9 predicted proteins | sample C45metaG_FD_113462 | JGI IMG/M metagenome (GOLD analysis project Ga0157371, IMG submission 113462) | Corn rhizosphere microbial communities from Kellogg Biological Station, Michigan, USA - C4-5 metaG | ecosystem: Host-associated > Plants > Roots > Rhizosphere > Soil | place: USA: Michigan...
CAATTAATAAAAGCCGATATTAAAACAAATTCCGTAGCTGGAAAAGGCACACAAACTACCATTACTTTAAACATTAATAACCTTGATAATTAACTTATTCCCTCCTATCTTTAACTTATGTCCTCAATAAATTTAGCTATCGCCGACGATCATAAAATTTTCCGTGAAGGTTTAAAATTCACTTTAGAGGATTGTACCCAATTAAATTTAATTATAGAGGCAACAAACGGCAAAGATCTGATCGATCAAATTACCAATAATCAACCTGATGTTATTTTAATGGATATTAAAATGCCCGAAATGGATGGCATGCAGGCTACAGCATATATTCATCAGCATTTTCCGGACATTAAAATACTGATGCTCTCTATGCACAACGAGGATAAGTATATTTTAGATGCCATGCGCCTTGGAGCTTCCGGGTATCTTTTAAAAAATGCAGAACCTGAAGAAATACTTGATGCTATTGTAACCGTACAGACCAAAGGCTTTTATTTTAACGACAACCTATCGATAACCATGGCAAAAGAGCTTTTGGGTGTAAACTTTATGCATCGCTTGCATCAAAAAGATGCGAAACTCAACGAGCGTGAGATCGAAGTACTTAAACTCATTTGCGAAGAGTGTAGTAACACGGAAATAGCTGATAAGTTATTCCTAAGCGTCCGCACGGTTGAAGGTTATCGTACCAGGTTATTCGAAAAAATAGGTTCTAAAAACGTTGCAGGTCTGGTTATTTATGCTGTAAAAAATGGAATAATAACCATATAAATAGCAGCCAAACATTACTTACTTAAACCTCTTTTGCAACCATTTACGAACCGGTTCATCATACCATTTCAATGTGGCATAGGCCAAAATAATACTGCCAATTAAGATAAGTAAAGCATAAGGCAAGGCTTGTACAATGGTAAGGCCTTTGTTATTACTGATCCAGGCGACATAGAAATAGACAATTGGATAATGTACCAGGTAAAGCGGATAGGATATTTCTCCTAAGAATTTGCAAATCTTGTTCTCTCTTTGACTTTGCATAACACCACTGGCGCCAAGGTATACAATGAGGGGGAAAATGATGATAATGCAAACAGAGTCATAAATCCCATTCATCCAAACCTGCTCGGCACCACCAATACGGGGCATATAAAGTACAATAGCGACTAAAAGACTACACCATAAAAAGGCATTTTTAATTCGGGTAGGCCTGGCTATTCGTGAAAGCAAAAGCCCTGCAAAAAAAGGATACATGACACGTGTTAGCCCTATTCGCACCTGTTCCACATTCAATGTCCAGCCACCACTAACATCACCGTTTGAGATGGCAAGATGTGCTAGTGCTACAGCCGATATTCCCACTAAAATGCTTAATGCAGTTTTAGAAAATTTCCTGATCCAGACAGCATAAAGAATGTTGGCAATGTATTCAAAGAACAGTGACCAGCCAACACTATTCATGGGATGCATCTCTTGCCAGCCACGGATATCAAGTGACAATGGTATAGGCAAGATTGTATAACCGATAAGCATTACAAGAAGCATCTTCCAGACAGGAACAGTGTGAATGAGTGGCCAAAGCGTAGAATCTGTAAAATAGAATCCTATGGCGCCGAGGGTCATCCCTAAAACCACCATCGGTTGCAGACGTATGATACGGCGTTTAAAAAAACTGCTAACAGTAGTTTTATGCCAGCGGTCATCATAAGCATAGCCAATCACGAAACCTGACAACAAAAAGAAAAAATCGACAGCTAGATAGCCATGATTAACGAATTTATCTAAGTTACTTGTTGAAAATGGTTCGGCCAGATGGAATGTTACAACAATTATGGCTGCGATACCGCGAAGGCCGTCTAATATAGGGTAGTGTGGTTTGGAAGCCAGAGCATTATTAATCATTAACAGAATTGGATATACAGATTATAATTAAAACTGGTGCAAAATATAAAAGATGCTCCAAACCCTGCAATTTTTTTGCATATTTAAATTTAATCAGGAGTAAAAACCAGTTCAGCGACATGAGCATTAAAACCACCCAAACTACCGAAAGCGTTGAAGATTTTATCAATGCCTTTGCAGCCACACCACAAAAAAAGCAGGACGGATTTGAACTGCTGGAACTAATGAAAGTGCATACTGGTTACGAGCCTAAAATGTGGGGACCAACAATAATCGGCTTTGGCTCCTATCATTATAAATCTGAAAGAAGCAGACAGGAAGGCGACTGGCCTTTGGTTGGATTCTCGCCACGAAAAGCGGCCATCTCTTTATATGTTTACAGTGCTGCGCCAGGTCAGAAAGAATTACTAGCACAGCTTGGAAAATTTACAATGGGAAAGGGCTGCATATATGTTAAAAAACTGGCAGACATCAATACAGAAATACTTAAAGAAATGGTTAGCGGAACTATTGATTTCCTTCAGGAAAAATGGGGCAAACAGTAAAATAGGTAATAAAAAATGTAAGTCAAATTCAATCATTTTTTCTATTTTCGCCGAACATCTATTTTCTATACACATGAAACCTGCTTTTACTTGTCTTTATTACCTGGAAAATGCTGCGCATTGCATATTGGAGATCAAAAGATCTGATTTGCCTGAAAATGCAGATATAGCAGAAAAATTCCGCTGGTTGTTTCTGGACAAAACCACAAAAGAGGTTCATTCCTTAACTTTTCGCTCGATGGATTCTTCTGGTGAAGTGCAGGAACGCTTCTTTGAGCAGGGTTATCTAAAATTTAATGCTGAAACGGCTACTTACATTGAGAAATTCAATTCTGGACAACACCAATTGAATAACCATACTGGAACAACCTTACCTGCAGAAATAAAAGATACAATTACAACTTATCTCCTTTAATAAGATTGTCAACAATAAGTTACAGGCAATTACAATCAGTTCCAGCCAGATGACTTTGTAACAAAATATAATATCATATGTTTGTACCATAAAAGGAAACCAAATGTATTTACAAAGATTTTTTTATCTGTTTCTTATCATTATTGCTATTAGTAGTTGTGGAATCCACAAAAAAATGCAATATCAGAACACTTCATTTGATCAGGATATTAAGCAGATTAACCATGTAGTTGTTATCTACATGGAAAACCACAGTTTCGATAATTTGTATGGAGAGTTTAAAGGAGCAAATGGAATTGAAAATGCTAAAAAAGGAAACTTTGTACAAGTTGACAAGGAAGGAATACCTTATAAGTACCTTCCGGAGATTCCAAGAAACAACTCCTTCCCAACCAACCTGCCAAATGAGCTTTTTAATATAGATCAATATGTTCCATCTGATAAGGCAACACCTGATGTTACCCACCGTTTTTTTCATAACCAGTTACAGATTAACGGAGGAAAGATGGATAAATTTGCAGCATATAATGATTCTAAAGGACTGGCGATGGGTTACTATAATACCAAGAAATTACCTCTGTATCCGATGGCTCAAAAATACACCCTTTGTGACAACTTTTTTCAGAGTGTTTATGGAGGTTCGTACTTTAACCATGTTTATCTGATTTCTGCTGCCGTACCAGTTTGGCCTAATGCTCCTCAATCGCTGGTAGCTAAAGTAGATGCTAATGGCAAAATGACAGAGGATGGAGTAGTTACTCCTGACGGCTATGTTGTTAATCATATTCTTTCGCGCAATACACCCTACCCCGCCAAATCAGATACTTCGAAATTATTACCATCGCAAACTATGCCAACCATTGGTGATAAGCTAAGTGAAAAAAATATATCCTGGGCATGGTATTCAGAGGGATGGGATGATGCAGTTGCAGGAAAGAAAAATAACTTTGCTTACAATCATGAGCCTTTCCTGTATTTTGCCAATTATGAAGCCGGAACAGAGGGCAGAAAGCACATGAAGGACCAAAATGATTTCATTAAAGCTGCAAAAGAAGGCAACCTTCCGAGCGTTTCATTTGTAAAACCAGGTGGAGGAAATGATGAGCATCCCGGAGGTTCTGCTGTATATTCATCGGAGCAACTTGCCGTAAATCTAATCAATGCAGTATTAGATGGACCCAATGCTAAAGATGCTCTGGTTATATTAACTTATGACGAGTTTGGCGGCTTTTTTGATCATGTAAATCCACCGGTTATAGACAGATGGGGTCCCGGAAGCCGTATTCCTGCAATTATTATTGGGCCATTTGCCAAAAAGGGCATTGTAGATCATACCCAATATGAAACAGTTAGCATTCTTTCATTTATAGAACATAGATGGGGAATTGCACCATTGGCTGAACGTGATAAAAATGCAAACCCATTCAGAAATGCACTGACATTTAAGTAATCAGCGTTAATAAGGAGGATGAGGAATATGTTATGTACAAAAAGGTTGGAATAGTAGCATTTCTATTTACAGGACTATTTATTGTAGGCTTTACCTCCGTTAATTCGAATTATACAGCACAAACACAATCCAGTCTGCGTGAGCAAAAAATTCAAAAAGAAGTTTTAAATCAGTTAACATCTTTTCAGGATTACTTAAAAGACACCTTACTTTTTGAGATTAGTAAAGACAAAATTGATGAACAAAGGGTTCAGCAAGCCTTTTTAAAATCAAGATTGCTGTTCAAAAAATTTGAATGGGGAGCCGAGTATTTTTCTGCCGACCTCACTAAGAGATTAAATGGTCCCCCGGTACAGGAGATTGAAAACGCTGATTTACTAGACTCTTCTTTAGTGCGTGCTGTTGACCCAATGGGTTTGCAGGTAATAGAACAATTTATATTCCCTAAGTATAACACGGCCGAAAAGAAAGATCTGATTAATGAGACCAAGCACCTCATTACTAATACAGGGTATCTGATTTCATTTTTTGCTGACCATCAGCTTGCAGATTGGCGAATATTGGATGCTGCCAAGCTAGAGGTTTTCAGGATAATCTCTTTGGGTATTACAGGATTTGACAATTCTCTTTCTTTGAACAGTATGGAAGAATCATCTGAGTCCTTAAAAAGCCTGAGAGATGTACTTCGTTTGTACATCAATAAAAAGAATAAAACGACTTTATTAAAGGATATCAATGCCTCTATTGAATATCTTAACGGTAATCCTGATTTTGACTCATTTGATAGAGCTAAATTTATTAAAAGCTTCGGAAATGAAATCAGTGCTGGAATAGCGCAATTGGAGCATGATTTACCAGGCCGAAAGATTAAATATAACCGAATGCTTAACCAAGAGGCAAGAACTTTATTTGATTCAGGCGCATTTAATGCAGATGCATTTTCTCCTGGCCCCGAATTTCATGTAACAGAGGCTAAAGTGGGCCTAGGTAAAAGACTTTTTTATGATCAGTCGCTTTCTGGTACTGGCACAAGAAGCTGCGCTTCTTGTCACAATCCTGATTTGGCATTTACAGATGGATTGGCCAAGCACCCGGATATTCATGTTCCTTCAAAATTACTGACTAGAAATGTACCTACGTTGCTCAACGCTGCTTTACAGTCAAATTATTTTTATGATATGAGGGCGTTAACATTAGAAGATCAGGTACGTGATGTAATCAGAAGCAAACAAGAGATGGATGGCTCAATGGATGCGGTAGTAAAATACCTTTCTGCTGATAAATCATATCAATCTTTATTTAAAATAGCTTTCCCTGCAAAAGCGGAAAAAGGGATCAGTTCGGATGAGGTAACAAATGCACTTGCATCCTACATCCGCAGCCTGACAAAACTCAATAGCCGGTTCGATGAATATATGCGTGGTAATGAAACGGCCGTATCAAATCAGGAACTGAAAGGCTTTAATCTATTTATGGGGAAAGCAAAATGTGCCACATGTCATTTTGCTCCACTGTTTAATGGAGTTACTCCTCCAAAATATCTTGAGAGCGAAGCGGAAGTTCTGGGTGTTCCTGTATCCTTAGCTGATTCTACTTTAGATGCTGATTTAGGCTATTACAATGTGATTGGTGTTGATTCCTATAAGCATGCTTTTAAGATCCCCACTGTTAGGAATATTAATAAAACCGCACCATATATGCACAATGGTGCATATAAGACTTTAGACCAGGTAATGGAATTTTACAATAACGGAGGAGCGGCAGGCTTAGGCATAAATCTTTCAAATCAAACACTTTCCGGAGAAAATCTTCACCTCACTGAAAAAGAAAAAGAGGATATCATTTCTTTTATGAAGAGCTTAGAAAGCAGACAGTAAGTTTTGTTTTAAATAGAATTATATCCTAGTTTCCGATAGCTTTCAAATTGAGATTCGTCAAAGAACTGATCTCCTGTCGATTGCTGAGGGAACTCCGGATTATCCATAAAATATTCTCTGAGGTCAATAGGCTCATCACCGGTAAGGGCAGCTTTAACATATATTAACTTGCCAGGATCCGGATTCCCGGGATAGTTAATTTTTCCCTCAACCACGTGGGCTTTGCAAAAACGCGTTTCCTTGTCTTTATTTGTTATAGGAGATACGTCTATTTCTATCTCTACTCCGAAATCTATTCTGCACCTTCGTATGGCATTAGCCAATCCATCGCAAGTTGAAGTGCTATCTTCCTCCGCATCGCCCAATACTATATAATTGCAGCGTCTTCTAATTAATTCATATAAGCCCATATTATCGAAATGCGCCCCGTCTGATAAGCATACATAATCGGAACGTATGTCTGATCTCCCTACCAGATCCTTAATAAGATAAGCTAACCCGGTTCTTGGACTGGAGCGTTTCCAGTAGTCAAATCTTGGATTCCCGATCCACCAGCCTAATCTAACATTAAAAATGGTTAATAAAAATGCAATGGCAGCCGAGGTATGATAACCCATATTCGGATTAACCGCAGCACCTGAAATGGCCATAGCTGTGCCAAGTGAAGGTCCGCCCGGGGCAGAAAAATCGTCTGAAGGACGGTAGCCATACTGAAATGTTCTGTTTCCGGAGGATGATGCAGAGCTGGTAGGACTAAAATCGAAGCCGCAAAACAATGGCGAAAAGATAAAAGATTCTGCTTTACGATCTTGCCGGTCAAGCGAAGATACATCTGTAGCGCTAAGCGCAGTATTAATTAAAGGGTAAGGGCCAATATATTTCCTTCGTGTCAAAAGTGAAGAAATTGGCATATCATCTTCTTTATCAAAACCAGTAAAAGTATTGTAGGTAGCTTCACGATCTCTAACGGATCTGGTTGCCCCCAGATACGCCCTTACTAAACGATTTCGATAAAAATAATGTAGTGAAAACTCATTAACACCTACCCGCCAGCTTAAAAAAGCGGTAATTGCGCCAATGGCAAGCCCAAGAATTAAATAATACTTTAACTTACTGGTCATATAATTAAACACCGATGTTATCTCATTAAGAATGATTACTCCCAAAAGGAGAAAACCAATTAGAAACAGGTAAGGTGCAAAACGAATAAAGTATTCTTTAATGTCCCATTTCCCAGCTTTATTTTTATTACCTGATGTACCAGAAAGGTAAGCAAGCCTTACCGCGTAGCCAATAAATGCCATCCAACCTGCAAAAATACCGGGATAAGTTGTTATTAAATAGTCAAAAAATTTTCTGAAAACATCATGAAGCAGCAGTGTTGCTGATGTTATTAATAGCCAGATCAATATGATCCTATGAACCTCAGCTCCCATTTTGGCCCACCATTCCCTTCGCTCATCAGGAAAAAAACTTCCCATAACTGCCATCCTTACCACTACCGAAACACATATTGCTTCTAATATTAAGGGAAGTCCAACAATAAATATGGTATCATCATTATTGAAAGGTTGTTTGAATTTCAAATATCCGATGAGCTGCCATGCACCTGAAAGCACAAGAATACCAGCACAGGTGGCCACGAAAGAAGAAACACCTAAATAAAGAGTCAGTTTAAACCAGTGTATTCTAGATGGAATCATATTATAGTATCGGCCAATGAAGGCAATAATAGCCATTGCCAAAAGGCCAGAAATGACTAATGGCCACAACGTTTCAACTTTACATTCAAAACAATTTAATTTTTCGGAAACTTTATAAAACCAAGCCGTTATCATATAGGCAGATATGCCCGCCCATATAATCAGTCCGGTAGATAAATAACGACTCCTTCCTATGCTGCCTAAGCTCCATTTTACCCTTGGATTTTGACTGACATAATAGGTGCTCATTCCTATTCCCGACAGAATAGCACCCGGCACTACAATAGCCAGGCTCCATAGAAACAGATGAAGTTCGTTTATTTCATGACCAATATTAGCTCCTGTCTGGACTTCTGCAATCATTTTCCAGCCATAGAAAAAAACGTTCACAAAACTTAATGCGGTTAGCAACAACAATAATAATATGGTTTGATTAATCAAAGTGTTCCTAAGCCAGGTCATACCCATTGTCCAGGAATCTGACGACATTATGCTCGAATTCGGACTTAGATAGTTACTATACATGCGCAACCACCGAAGCGGACGAATTTCATCGGCAAGAGGGGCGGTTGATTTTTTGGGATCTAAATGTTCTGTTACCTTTTCAACTGAACCTGCCCTTTGTATCCACGAGCTTAGCCATGAGCCAATATAACCACCTCCGGAAACAGTTGAGAGGTAATCGAAGTCCTTAAGTTTATCCAACTGGGCCAATTTCTGTAGTATCCCCAAATTAAAAGTTGCAGACCTTATTCCCCCTCCTGATAAAGCCAGGCCTTTTAACTTCATTTCTTCAGCCCTTTTTAAGGGTTCTTTGATCACTTTTTTCCCAAATTGTTCAATTTCGTATAAATTGATTGTAGGATCCGTTTGTGCATCGAGTTTTGCACGCATTCTCCTTGAATCCTTTATTTCCTCTAGCTCCCCGCTAAATATGGTTTCAAAAGGCAGCGGGATTTCCTTTTGGATTAAACGATTTAAAAGTTCTTTATCGTTCTTGATCAATCTTTTTGCTGAGCTCCACCTATTAATTATCCCATCCGATTCAGAGTACCACTTTTCAATGGCTATAGCGCCTTTTAAGCTTATTAAATCCTGCTTTAACTCATAATCAACCAATTTGTTTTTATCTGATAATTCTGGCAGGTATACCTGATAAAGTCGTTGTTCGTAAGCATCAAGATTAGTCGTTTTAAGTGCAAGAATAATTTGCAAAGGCATATACCTTAGAGCTTTTGCAAGTTTAATGCGCTCTTTAGTTTCTGCATACAAGGCATCCTTTATGTATTGTCTTAAAAACGAAGGACTTGAATATAAATCAGGCCAATCCTTTTGAACTATATTGGATGGTATATTATAGGAAAGCCATGACAATAACTCATCTGATATGTCATAAAAACGAGTTAAAATTGTATCATTATCAGTCCCACTATTGTTATACCATATCAGTTCCCTGATTCGATGCCACTCCTCAACACTAAGTTCTGTTGTTCTTAAAATGGGAATATTAGCCCATATCGGAGTTTTGGGAGACGAATTTTTCCGACAAATATCCTGAATAACTATAAGATAGGAAACAGCCTCGGCTGTCAAATCAGTAACAATATCCATAATATCTACAGTTACTTACCCACCAGACATTGTAAGGGCAATATTTTTCATAATAGGGAAATTAATCTATAATAAATTTACCTAATAAGAAATTGATCATCTACCTGCTCATTGCCAAATAAACCTTGCACATGCCCAAACCACCAATATTTCATCCTGCCAGGGTTGTATCCATGCTCAATTATTATTCTTATTTTAGTAGCTATAACATCCTAAATCACTATGAATAAGGACATACAAAAATATAATGGGTCGCAGTCGGCAACAGACCAGGAGATCTGCAACTTGTTGTTTTACGAAATTGGCCGTAATCTGACAGACGCCGAAAATAAGATTTGGCACGCACATCCAGTTTGGTTTTTAGAAGGAAATCCAATTGTTGGATACAGCAAACTAAAAGCTGGCATCCGTTTAATGTTTTGGAGTGGTGCTGATTTTAATGAACCGGACCTAAAGATAAATACCGGCAAGTTTAAAGATGCATCAATTACTTATACTGCAACTGAACAGATTAATCCGGATGATCTATCTCGTTGGATTGAAAAATCGAGAGTAATACAGTGGGATTATAAAAATATTGTGAAGAGAAAAGGGCTCTTATTACGGCTATAAATCAACACTGGCCCAATAAATTGGGCCAGTGTTGATTATAAATTAATAGTTCAGGTTACTAATTATACCCCTCATTTTGCTTTAATTGTTTGTTTCTGTCCAGTTCAGTCTGAGAAAACGGCAGTACATTATTTTTTTCGCCAAATACCAATTGCGCACCTCCCGGATTTTTTAGTGGTGCAAGCTTGATTCCCATTAAGTTTCTTCTTTTCAGATCATAGTAGCGATGACCTTCTAATGCCAACTCTATTCTTCTTTCGTGAAGTATAAACTCTCTTAGTTTATCTTTGGTATTGTAAACTGCCTCATTCACCGGAGGTAAATTAACACTTGCTCTTTGTCTGATTTCATTTAAAGCCGAGTAAATACTTGCGTCTGGGCCGCTTACTTCGTTTTTCGCTTCTGCATACATTAATAAAACATCAGCATAACGGATATGAATAATATTCTGATCGGTTAGTGGTGTTTTGCTCCTATCAAACGGAAGTTTAGATAAATCTATATACTTCTTCTGCGAATAAGTGGTTAACAACGGATCAGATTCATTAAATACAGAACCATCTGGGTTTATATACTTTTCTGTTGGGACTTTGATGGTAAACTTTAATCGCGGATCTCTGTTGACATACGGATTAGCTGCATCATAGCCAGATCCAGCCTCAGTAATCATTTTCCCATTACTCATTTCATAGTCATCTACTAAATTCTGATAAGGGGCAATAGAGCCATACCAGCCTACTTCTACTAAAACACCTTCATCTCCCTGTGGATTATTAGGTGCAAGGTATTTGGTAGAGAATATAATCTCAGGATTGTTTTGTTGGGTTGTAGTAAGAAATAAATTTGCATAACCGCCCTGATAGATTTGAAATTTACCACCTGTCATTACCGCATTTGCTGTGCTTGCGGCTAAAGGCCAGTTCTGTTGAAACAAATAAACCCTTGCTTTTAATGCTTGTGCACTTCCCTTTACTGCATGTCCACTGTAAGCTGCATCAGGTAAATTGGCAATGGCAAAATCAAGCTCTTCGTGTACAAAAGCTAACACTTCCTCTTTTGTACTTTTTGCTATTTTAGCATCATCTACTGAAACAGGAGCCTTTTTGTATAATATTACCCCGCCATAGGCTTGTACAAGATCAAAATAGATCATTGCCCTTATAAATCTCACTTCAGCTTTATAAACTGTTTTTGCTGCCTCACTACTAGGAGCTTTATCTATATTGTCTAAAAAGAAATTGCAGCCTCCGATACCTTCGTAAGGGGTATTGTAAAAGGCTCCGGGAATATTAGTTGGGTTTACTACACCCAGTGTTAAGTTGCTGTTAAAGCCATAAAAAGTGTGTCTGTCCAATGCATTGTCAGAGTAAGTATCAAGCCATAATTTTCTATGGCCATAAAAACCATTTTGTAGGCGTCTGTATACTCCTGCTAAACCCATTTGTGCATCTGCGTCACTTTTCCAAAATTCCTCACCGGCAACTGCAGCGGTAGGATTCTTATCCAGAAAGTCCTTTTTACAAGAAGTTAACATTCCAATTATTATTACAATAATTAAGGATATGCTGGTTTGTTTTGCTTTCATTTTATGAATTTTTTTATTAAATACCATACATGTTCTCATGATTTTCTATTAGGCTTATTAATATTTAATTTTTAAGCCTGCGGTATAGATCCTTAGCTGAGGGAACTGGGCAAATCTGCCAGATCCGGATCTCTCAGGATCGTTACCTTCATATTTAGTCCATGTAATTAAATTATCACCTGATACATAAACTGTTATTCCTTTAGCAGCAATCTTTTTTATGATTGCTTCAGGGAATGTGTAAGACAGGTAAAGGTTCTTTAATCTGAGATAAGATGCATCCTGAAGAAAATAAGTAGAAGTATAACCAGCTACCCCCGAATAACCAGTAAGGTAAACTGCAGGTATAGTATTACTCGGATTAGTTGGCGACCATGCATTTAAAAACTTTGTTGGCGGAGCAGAACCTTGCATAAATGGCTCATAACCCCATTGGCTTACCTGTACTTTTTGTCCTTCAACTCCCTGGAAAAATGCACTCAAGTTAAATCCTTTCCAACCTGCATTTAAGTTAAATGAGTAGGTATAGTCTGGAAAACGGCTAATGCGAATCCTATCCTCTGGTCCTATTGTGCCATTTCCACTTACATCTCTGATTTTTAAATCACCCGGTTTTAATGTACCAGAATTAGGTTGTTTTGGTGATTTGTCAATTTCTTCCTGACTTTGGAAAACACCTATCCAGTCGTATAGAAAGAAACTGTCGTAAGGGCGGCCAACTTCAATAGTACCTACAGTTTCAGCTAAAACTTTGGTTACCTTATTTCTGTACCTGTTAAATATAAAATTGGCGCCATAAGTAAATTCTCCTATTTGGTTTTGATGCCTTAGTTCAATTTCTATCCCTTTGTTAACCATGGCACCCGCATTAACTGTAGGTGCAGCCAAACCAACACTTGCTGGCTGATCGGCACGTGCTGCCAATATATCGGTTGTATTTTTATTGTACCAGTCAACAGTAGCTCCAAATAAGCCTTTAAATAAATCGACATCTAAACCAAAATCCGTAATGGCTGTTTTTTCCCATTTCAAGTCTTTTTGCGTTAATCTGGTTAGCAATACACCAGAGCTTAAACTTGAAAACGGATAAGTGGTATTAGAAAGAATATCCTGATATGGGTAATAATTTAGATTACCTCCTGTTAAAATCTCCTGATTGCCTAATACCCCATAAGAAGCCCTTAGCTTTAAATTATCAAGCCATGAAATCTTGTCTTTCATGAAGTCTTCTTCCGATAATTTCCATGCAGCGGATCCCCCACCAAAAGTTCCCCATCTATATCTTGGATCTACCCGCGATGTACCATCGTAACGAATATTACCTTCTAAAATATACTTCTCTTTATAATTATAGGTTACTCTCCCAAATAGCGACTGTAAAGCCCATTCAATAGAGTTTCCACCTAATGATTGGTCTTTTGGCGAACTTCCATCTAATTCCATAATGGTATTGTTCGGGAAATCAAATCTATTAGCACTTAGGTTTGTACTTCTGTTATCCTGTTGCTCATATCCTGCCAAAGCACTTAGGTTATGAACATTATCTATAGTTTTGTTATAATTTAAGGTACTGTAGAATGTCTTGGTGATATTTCTTCCTGAGCTTTGTCGAAGTCCAAAAAAGGAAGGATTACCATTACTTACCTGTTGATAATCGCCCGTTGCATTAGGTTGATAAGCAAATGAAGGACTTGCGAATTGACGCTGCCTGTAATCCTGATTAAAAAAAGTAATCGCTCCTTTTGAATACCATTTTAAACCCTTAGCTAAATCAACATCTACAAAAGCCTGAGCATTTACATTATAATTTTTTGTTAACTGAGCACCTGTATTATATACTTCTTCAACAGTTCTGTTTGTACCACCACTTGAAACATAATCTCTGCTGGCAACCCGGCCACTGCCATCTGGCAAATACGGAGTAAACGTAGGAGCTGATGCATAAGCTAATAACAACAAATCGTCGTTAGTTAGCCATGGTGCTTTAAAATCCTGATAAGATAGATTAATGTTTGTACCTACTTTTACTCTCTTATGAGCCTGAGTGGTAAAATCAATTAAGCCATTGTATCTTTTGTAAAGGTATCCTTTGGTAATACTATTTTGATCAAGATAATTCAAGGAAACATTATAAGTGCTTTTATCATTACCACCTAAAAAGCTAAGATTATGATTTTGTATTGGTCCTTTACCTAAAACATAGTTTAGCCAATTAAAATTTGGATACTGAGCGCTATTAGGATTGTTTTTGTAGGCATCAATCTGGGCTTGTGTATACTGTGGCGCCTGTCCGCTTCTTGCTTTAGCCTGATTGTACATTTCCATATAGGTAACCGAATTGGTAATTAAATCCGGATACTTTGTAGCTTCACTGGTGCCCCAGTTACCGTTGTACTCTATGTCATTGGTACCTGCTTTGCCTTTTTTTGTAGTTACTAAAATTACACCATTTGCGGCTCTTGATCCGTAAATAGAAGCAGAAGCAGCATCTTTAAGTACGGTTACACTTTCGATATCCTGAGGTGAAAGATTTGTAATGGTTCCTATTACACCATCTACCAATATCAGTGGGCTTGGAGAAGCTCCGCTTGAGCCAAATCCACGTATTCTAAGGCTACCTCCACTGTCTCTACCTGGTTCTCCGGTAGATTGCACTACATCCAACCCTGCTATACGGCCCTGTAGTAAGTTCTGAATATTGGGTACAGGACGTTCCGTTATGGTTTTTCCGGTTACCGTTGCTACAGAACCAGATAGATTTACTTTTTTCTGAGTGCCATAACCTACAACAACAACTTCTTCTAAACTCTTGTCTTGCTCCTGCATCA
>Ga0157371_10003377_pt1 | contig 14521 bp, 13 predicted proteins | sample C45metaG_FD_113462 | JGI IMG/M metagenome (GOLD analysis project Ga0157371, IMG submission 113462) | Corn rhizosphere microbial communities from Kellogg Biological Station, Michigan, USA - C4-5 metaG | ecosystem: Host-associated > Plants > Roots > Rhizosphere > Soil | place: USA: Michigan...
ATTATGAAGATGAAGAACTATGTGGTGCAATATCATTGGAAGTAGAAGATAATGTTGTTGATATACACAGACTAATTGTGCATCCAACCCATTTTAGAAAAGGGATTGCTCAGAAACTTTTAAGTTTTGTAACAAGAAATTTTGAAGCTGAAAAAATAAAAGTAGCGACAGGCACTAAAAATACTCCAGCAGTTAGTTTTTATAAAAAGAATGGCTTTGAAAAAATTAAAGAAATCACAGTAAGTGAAAATATATCACTAACCTTTTTTGAAAAGAAATAATAAAATTCTTATTGAAGTAACGTCTGAATTAACTTAATAAGAGATCATTTAAGTCAGCGGAGATTTGCTGACTTTTTATGTCATAGTGGGTACATATAATGCTTCTTTCTTGTTCAACTAAGTGGTGCATTAGCAAAAGATCAATAAGCTGCATAGACGGCTCTTTATTGCTCTTCAACTAACGCAGCAGGTTAGTTGAAGAAGAATCTCATGAAAAGTGCTATCAGAAAGGAATGGAAATTTTTGACGAAAGCACTTATTGATAAGGCAAAGAGTATTTTAAGTGGAATAGAAATTGGCTATTTTATTACAAGTAAAAAATGGACTAAAGATAACTATGATGATTATTATCAATACTTTTCGCATCCTGATTATGAAGTGCGAAAATATTCGCTTCTTGTCTTTGGGGCAGGACTTGGTAATTGGTCTGCTAAATCTGCTTTTATCTTTACTCATCGTCAAAGGAAAGACCCTGATTTTGACCCCCAAAAAATCTATCATTTGAAGTATTATATCAAGTCATTTCTAGATAATAGAGAGCCTATCAAACAAGAATTTCCATTTTTATATAAGGCAATCATATATTATTTAAACGAATTAGATTATGAAAAACCTTTTGAAGTTGTCTTTCCTTCAGTTGATGAACAACTGTTTATTTCTCTAAGAAAAGTGTTGAGGAATTCTGGAATTGACGAAAAATATGTATACGAATTCAATTTTAATGATATTTTAAGAGAAGTTGGGCTTCCCACTTTCTTTAAAAATTAATCATATTCCTCACTTAGAACCAGAAAACAATATGGAAATTTCCGTAACCTTTCCCCATTAGAGTTTTTTCGGACTCTTATAAAAGCTATCAAACAAACATTTATGAATAGAGATGGGTGAAGATAAGGTATTTAAGTAACAATTTTACTAAAAGAAAAACCTGTTGTTGAACTAAAGAAACAGGTTAATTCAAGAAGAATTTTGCGAAATATAATAATAAATATTTTTATGATAGTTAGTTTATTTTAAAAAGGTGTGAAAGTAATGAAACAAAATAAGCAAAGAATTAAACAAGTTTTGTTTGTCATCTTTATAATTGCAGTATTATATGACACCTTTTTTAATTTTTATGGTATCTGGGGGAAATGGGAAACTGGAGATACGGTATATGCATTTCTTTCATTAATTGTTTACATAGTGGGAATTTGGGCATTTGGTAAATGGATAAAAAGAGATTAGATTTAGTTAATCATCTTCAACTAACGATGTGCTTTAGTCAAAAATCATTGAGTTGCAACGCAGCTCTCATTGCAAGTTCAACTTACTCAGCAGATTAGTTGAATAGTGATTCTTATTAGGAGAGAAACTTTTTGTATGAATATTTATGGTTTAATAATAATTTCATTAATTTTATTATTTGTTGCTGGATATGCTTTTTATGTCGCTTTTAAAAAATATGAAGAAGATGACGATTTTACTGGAGGAATAAATACATTTACTTTTATTGAATTCTTATTTGGTATTCTAATATTAATTTCCGAAAAATTCTTTCAGGAAAAATACCATATTGTTATTTTTAAAATTCTCTCTTTTATATTTGGAATATTTATTTTAGGATTAACAGTTTTATTATGGATACTTTTCACCTAATACGAGTTCTTCAACTAACGATGTGCTTTAGTTAAAGTTATGGGCTGTTTCAAGCAATTCTTTTTTCTTATTGAACTAAAGGGGGAGGTTAGTTAAACAAGAGATATCGATATTCCATTCTTTTTTATGTCGCATTTGAATTGTGCAGTAAATTAATAAGTAGAAATACAGTATTATAAGGAATGAAATCTATTAATTTTTTTAAATTAAAAAGCCACTCTAAGGTGACTTTTAAGAATTAATTCACTTGATAATAATTATATATTTTATATAACTCTTTTCCCTAACCAATGAGCAAATAAAACAAGAGGAATGCTGAACACGTAAGAGAAATGATTGAAGCCTATGGTAATTATTCTTTAGAAATTCAAGAATTATTGGTACAAGGACATAAAGTATATGTCCGCTGGAAACAAGTAGGTGCACACGTAGGAGTAGTCGATGGATATCAACCTACAGGACTTCCAATAACTCAAATGACAAGTGCCGTATATAAGGTAGAAGATGAAAAAATTTCCGAGTATTGGATTCAAATTGATAGGTCAGGAGTTCAAAAACAATTAGAGTACAATAAACATATTAAATAGTTATTTAATATCCCAAAGTGTTAGGATAATAAACTCTATTTGAACTAACGAGGGCTTTAGTTGAAGAAGAAATGTATTTGATTTAGAATTTTAAACAAATAATTATTTGAGGTGAGGGTTTTGGTCAGAACAGTCAATTTAGCCTCCTAAAAACTTAAAACAAAATTTTGGGAGGCAAATTAAATGAAGTTTAATTTTATTAATAGAGAAAATTGGGATAGAAGCCAATATTTTGAGCATTATTTTAATTTAAAGTGTACTTTTAGCTTAACAGCAAATATTGATATCACCACGTTACTGGATCAGATTCGTAAAAAGGAATTAAAGCTATACCCCACCTTTATTTACATGGTTAGTAGAATAGTAAATTCTCATGAAGAATTTAGAACTTGCTTTAATGACGATGGATTTCTTGGTTATTGGGATGAAATGACTCCGGAATTTACAGTTTTCCATAATGATAACAAATCATTCTCATGTATTTGGACTGAGTTCTCTAATGAATTTAGTGTCTTTTATAAAAACTTACTAAAAGATGTAGAGCAATACGCTGACAAAAAGGGGCTTTTTACGAAAAATAATACTCCAAAAAATTCATTTCCAATATCGAGTATTCCATGGGTTAGTTTCACTGGTTTTAACCTAAATATAAATAATGATGGAGACTTTTTATTACCTATCATTACAGGGGGAAAATATTTTAATCAGGAAAGTAAAATATTGTTACCTATTTCATTGCAATTGCATCATGCAGTTTGCGACGGATATCACGCAAGTATATTTATAGATGAGTTACAGCAATTAGCTAATAATTGTCATGATTGGCTCCCTTAAATAAGAAATAGATTGTTTTTTTAATTAATTATGGAGTTGTTAATACGACTCCTTTTTTTATTGAACAAAGCGGTTATGTTGATCAAGATAGAATGCTATTTTTTGTCGAATATATTGTACTAACGTAGCAGGTTAGTTCAATAAGGAAATTAGAGGAAAATGAATTATGTGCCAAAATACAAATGGAGGATAGGAATGAATCACCCTGAAGTCATTCACTGAAATATTTATTGAATCCATGTCTCTATACTTAAAAATCGACAAGTAATGTTTAAAACACATTACCTGTCTTTATGATTTCCACATTTACTTTTGGCTCTATTTTAGTATTTTTATAATCTTCATCCCAATTCATTTTCTTCCATACGTCAGGATGTCTTTTAGCTAATTCCATTTCAATCCCAAAGACATCGGAATTTGCTTCTAAAAGAATAGCAGTTATTTCCTTTGCTTGTTTAGTTAATCCTGCAGAAATTTCTTTATTTAATTTTTTTGTATTTAAATCTTCTTTTAGATTTTGTGGATAGGAATTTACTTCTACTTGGATGCTAATATCTATGGTACAAGTTATATCTCCACTTGTCTTGTCTACTGTAATCTCCATGTCTCTTTTTATCTTCCTTGTAGAAAAAGCAATTGATCGATCTTCACTCGTTGGATTTAGTATGAGTGACATGAAGTTCGTCTTTTTAAATCGATCGAGTAATAGTAATAATAACGTGCTTTGCTCCTTTGATAATGTTATTCCAGAAAACTTATCTCCATTCAATAGGGCTACCCCAGCAATCGCGATTTTATCTGATTCTGTCTTTTCTAAATATGGCAAGATAAAATCTTTGCCCGGAGTTAGAATTTTTGTCCATATATTAAAAATAGTTTCTTCCGGTAAAAAGGTAGTTTCCTCTGCTCCTTCAATCATTTGTAAAATAAAGAATGCAATCGGGCTTTTATCTTTTTCCGTTGATAAGACATCGTGTGCTTTACCTTTGGTAATCGCAATTTTCGCTGCAATATTTGAGTCTTTTCCACGATAAAAAGAATCTAGTGTTTGATGAATCCCTTGTTTAGCCAATTCATCACCGATTAAAAGAAGATGTGTTTGACTATAGTCCACCCGTCCCGCTGACTTGCTATCAATATCCATTGATAAACCAACCATAGTAGGTCTTTCAGCACTCACAAGTTCATCTTCAATTTCAAATTGGCCTCCTCCTTTACTTTTTATATTAATGTTACGAGCTTTCAAAAGTATTCTTCCTTCATCTGTTAAATCAAAACTGATTCCGTTAACAATAGTCTTATCAACGAGCTGGTGTTGATCCCAACAACCAGTCAAAAAGATGTTCAGGATTATCAAAACTAGTAGGAGTCTTTTATTCAAGCAGTCTCACCCGTTTCATGCTTTTTAAATATTATTGACAAAATTAAAAGGAGAACTGGAATGACATAGATAACAGCATAATTTAAATAAGAAATATATTTGGTAAAAAGATTGGTGATTTCATCAGTATGAGGAATAAGTGAAATCAAAAATATAAGAATTCCATTTATCACGACAATCTTTTTATAAGACTTTTCTTCATTCCTAAGACTTTTACTTGCAAGGAATAAATATGCAATAATTGTCGTTGTCATTGGAACAATCCAAAACGAGAGAAAAATTAAGTCTACACGTGCAAACATTTTAAAAGATAGTCCTCTAAAAAGAAATATCAATGGCTCTCTTATTAGATTCAATTGATCAGGACTAAAACTAATTAAACAAATGAAGACTATGAAGGTGTAAAATCCAGTGACAAAGATATTTGCCAATGAAATGGTTTTTAATACTCCTTTGTTATTATGAATAATAAAGGAATATAAAAATAATAATGCTTCAAAACCAACCATCGAAAATAAAGCACTATTGCTGCCAATTAGAATGTTTTTAATGCCGGAATTTCCAACTGGAAGAATAAATTGAATCTCTTGAGGGAGTAATAAAGTAAAAAGAGTAAGAAACAGTAATAAGATTATCAGAGTAAAAGCTAGGACAAAAAATCTTGCTATTATCTTTAAGTTGCTGATGGTCAAATAAATACAAGCGCTTAAAATAAGTAGGGATATCATCCAGTTAGGTGTTATAGGTAATAACTGTAAATTTATTAATTTCACCATTAAAATAGTCGATAAACTGCCCGTCATAATAAAATAAAAATAAAAGAAGAAATTTATTATTTTGCCTAACGTACGTCCAAGGATTTTTTGAGTTATTTGGGCAAATTCATCATCCGGAAATCTTTTCAATAAAAACAAATAGACAATCAGTAAAAATTGTACACCTGCTCCTGCTAAAATAATCGATATCCACGAGTCTCCTTTTGCTGATTCCTGAACAACATTTGGTAAAGAAAATAGACCTATGCCAATCTGGCTTTGAATTAATACAAAAAACAACTGAAACTTTGTTATGGAATATTTTTTAGTAATCACTTCTTCCACCCTCTTGTATGCCGTTGTTGTTGTTTGTATACAGGCTGTGAGTCTGTTGGTCGTGTTTTAAGCTTCCAAGTAGGGAGTCTTACAAATGTATCTTTTAAGTCCTCTAGTTTAAAAGGTGCTAATGGAGAAAAGTAATGCGTGCCAAAGGATTCTAATTTACATAAGTGCATAACGAGTACCATTAATATTAGTACAATTCCAAAAAAACCGAACAATGATGCTGCGATCATGACAGGAAATCCTAATAACCTAGCACTAGTTCCCATTTGATTTACTGGTGCTACGAATGAAGATATGGCAGTGAGTCCAATAACAACAATCATCGAATTTGAAACTAAATTAGCTTCCACTACTGCTGTACCAATTATAAGTCCTCCTACAATACCAAGAGTTTGTGCTATCGGAGTAGGTAAACGAATGGAAGCTTCTTTTAGTAACTCAAGAATGATTTGCATCACAATTGCCTCGACTAAAGGAGAAAAAGGCACATATTCTAATGAAACCCTAACTGAGTACAAAATCCCAATTGGGAGTACTTCAGAATGAAAAGAAATAATTGCAATGTAGATTGCCGGCAAACTGATAGAAATCATCAAACTGAAGAAACGAATAATCCTAAAAAAAGAACCTAATACCCAACGACTATTGTAATCATCTGGTGATTGATAAAAAGCGAAAAAGGTAATTGGAACAATTAAAATTCTCGGACTACCATCAACAATTAATATGATTTTCCCTTCTGTTAAGTATGACGCTCCTCTATCAGGCCTTTCAGTAGTTAACATTTGAGGAAAAGGAGAATGTGGATTGTCTTCAATGAATTCCTCTATATCTCCAATTGAAAGAAGATGATCAACATCGATAAAAGTAATTCTTCGTTCAACTTCCTCTAGAATTTTTTTATTAGCAAGTTTGTCAATAAACACCATACTAACTTTCGTATTTGTGATTTTTCCCAAGGTGAAGAATTTCACTTTTAACTGTGGGCTCTTAATCCTTCTTCTCAAGAGTAGAATATTAGTACTTAAATTTTCGACAAATCCATCATGAGAACTTAGAATATTCCGTTCATTAGCAGGTTCTTCAATAGAACGCTCTGCAATTTCTCCTACAACCACTGACTTTGCTATTGCATCATTTTCTATTAGAATAGTACAGTAACCTTCTAATAAACTAGCCCCTACTTCTGAAATGTTTGAAGAAAATTTCAGTTCAGTTGTCTTCACCACATTTTGAATTTCTCCGGATTTCTTTTCTAATATAGGTCCAATAACAGAAGATTGAAGAATATCTTTTTTCACCATTGAATCAAGAAAAAGAATAGTGCAACCCATTTTATTAAAACTCATTTTTTTAAACATTAAATCTTCTGTTTGACAAAGATATTCGTGAATCATCTCTATATTTTTTTTTAGATCATTAGTAAGTTGTTTATCGTTTTCATTGAGAGTAATATTTTGTTTTGGTGTATTTTTAAAGAAACTCAACTTAGAATACTCCTCGCTCTGCCTTCAAGTGCTATTATTCTTTCCGTATCTATTCGAAGTTATTCAAGATAGCCAAATGACATCAGCGTCCTGAAGAATTATTTGGGGTAATCAAAACCTCATTTCAAGAAGGAGAAACATCTAAGCCAGGAATATTATTAACAGTGTGAACAGTAATGATGTTGAAAAAACGGCAGGATATTACGATTATAAATATGAGAATACAATAATTTTAATACGAAAGAAGCCTTCTATGGAAACTTTGGATTTCCTGTATTTGTCTCTTTGTATATCTATTTATTAGATTTGAATAGAAATTCAGTGAGCTTGAAAAAGCCAGATTAGTCCTGGTTCTATGCTTAATGTTAAAAACGAATTAAATTTTCATGTAACATGAAGAAATGGAGTAATTTATTTGAGAAACTGTGACCTGTTTATATAGGGGCTTTTCTTGAAAATCGTTGATCTATTTTTAGATGCTCTGTTCTTATTTTCATGGATGGCTAAAGAGGCAGGCTAGTTGAAGATGAGAGAGTAGATGTTTGAGCAAGAAACCAATTTAGTGGAAGATCGTTGAGCTGTTCAGACAGTTCTTTTTGAACTACCATGAAAATAAGTTTCCTCAAAAAAAAGAAAAATGACAACAGTTAAGAAGACCCTTCTCAATTGTTAATAAAAAGAGGAGGGCGTACATTAATAAGTCTATGGATTTCGGTGGACTATTAGTATTGATTACTCTTAACCATTTTCATACTCTGTGGTGCAGCACTATTTTGTGCTGTATGGATGGCTAACGGGGCAGATTAATCCAATAAAACATTAATTATTCGGAAAAAAACAAATAGAGAGAAGGTATTAAATCATGAAAAAAATTATGGTTGTTGGGGCATCTGGAGTTCTTGGAAAATTAGTTTGTATTGAATTACTACGGATATTTGATAATCAAATAAAGTTAATAGTAACAGACTATAAAACTGAAAGAGGGGTGAAATTAGCAAATTCTTTTAACAATAATGTTCAATTCCAATATTTAGATGTAAATGAAGAAGAAAATGTAAAGCAAGTGATTAAGAATATTGATATTGTAGTAGTTGTATTGAAACAGAAAATTCCAAATGTACAAAAGTGTTGTATAGATAATAAGATATTATGTGTAGATGTTACCCCGTTTTATGACTTTGTTGAGAAAGTAAATGAACTAAATAAAAGTGCAGAAAATAATGATGTAGGTTCTGTTGTAATGTCGGGATTTTTTCCTGGATTATCAGGTTTAATGGTAAAAAAAGCTGTTTCAGATTTTAAAGAAGTAACAGAGATAAACGTTGGATTATTACAAAACACTAATGCTAAAGCAGGAATATCTGGAATTTTAGATATGTTAAAGATAATTACTCAACAAGTACATTTTGAAAACAAAGTTATATCTGGATTTACTAAAAAAAGAAAAATATATTTTCTTAATCACCTTAAAGAAAAAGAGGTAAGACTAATAGACCATTCGGAGAAAACCTTGCTAAAAGATAAATTAAAAACTAATCCTATTAATTATTGGACTTCTTGGAATGTTAATGCTTTCAATAAACAGGTATCTTTACTAAGACAAATTGGCTTCATTGAAATTATACATAAGTTTAATAATAAATTTCTATCTAAGGTAGTAAAACATAATCCAAATAAAAATGAAAGTGCTTTTCTTACTGTTGAGGTAAAAGGAATAGTTGATACCAAAGAGAGGGTGAAAATACTATCTTTATCTACTTTTTCTGATTATCATACAACAGCAATGGTTACTGCTTCATTAGCAAAAATTGCTCAACAAAAAAATGTGAAAGGTGTAGTTTGCCCTTTTGAAATAACGAATTTAGATGAATTGTTATCGGAAATTAACTGCCCTAACATTGTAATTCAGGATGTTGAAATGTGAAAAATGTTATTGCACTAAAGAATCCCTTAAATGAAACAGGTGTAGAAAAACGAATTGTTTTTCTACACCTGTTTTTGTGTTTTTATCATTCTACTTTCAATAGATTGAAGACCATGGACATGATGCAAAAATTCGATTATTGTATAATCACTTTTCATATAGGTTCAAGTAAATAGTTGCTATTTCATTGTTTGAAAAAGCATGGGCAAGTCTCTGCAGTGAGGTGCGCTTGGCCGTTTAAAAAGTCCATGATCATATACTGAACTAAGTATTTACTATTTATAAACGCTCCGATGCTTTGTAGATGCCTTACGCAAGAAGTCGGGCAGAAAACTACTGCCAGTCTTTTCGCTCCGGCTACCAATTGAAAGGAGCAATCGCTAGTTCTGTCTAGGCATATTGATGACATCAATTTAGGAGGTACTGAGAAACTATACTGAGAAAAAATTTTACTAATTATTTGCAGAAACATTACTTTATATCACAGGATTTAGGGTAGGAGCAATTTTTTGTCGCGAACTTGCGCAATTCCCATACTCTGCATGGTAATTTTTAGAAAATTTCGGAAGAAGTCGAAACTCCTGCTGAATAACAATAGAATGGATTCTTATAGTCAATATCAACTAAGATAATAAACAATTACCGATTCTATGTTTAATGAAACAATCCAGACTGTCTGGACTTCTCCAGTAATTCATTTGTTTTCTTGTTCGACTTTTCTTTCAAGAAGGCACCAAAAAGTAGGAAGAGTATTCCTACGCATGATAGAAATAGGATGTCTAAGCCTGCTTTTCTCCAAATAATACCTCCAACTGCCTCGCGCATAAGATCTATTGCATAGGTGAACGGTAATGCAGGATTAATCCATTGGAAAAATTCAGGGAGCAATTGAACTGGATATGTTCCACCAGAACCAGCGATTTGTAAGACCAACATAATGATTGAAAATGCTTTTCCAATATCTCCGAAAACCGATACAAAAGTATAAACAATGGATATGAATACACTGCTGATAAATAATCCAAATAAAATAAACCAAAAGGGTTCTTGAACTTTAACTCCAAGTAAGGCTATATCTCCAACTGTGACAATGAGCGTTTGCATAATACCGATTGTCCCAAAGGTTAAAAGTTTACCGAAATAGATTTCACGTGCATGATATAAGTCTACTTGGTGAACGTTTACGGAAAGTAAGGAGATTAACAATAGGCAGCCAACCCAGATTGCTAGAACTGAATAAAAAGGTGTCATGCTAGTGCCATAGTTTTCTATTGGGAACAGTTTATGTTCATTTAACTCAATAGGTTGTTTGAGAAATTCACTTTCTGCACTTGGGTTATTTTGTAGAAGCTGAATAAGATCGTTAATATTTATTTCGCTTTGGAAACTTCGAATTCTCTTTGCAAGTTCTGTTACTTTATTGCTAATGTAGGGATATTCGTTTAGCACAGTTTCGATTAGTTCTTTGCCGTCGTTGACGTGAGAAGAAGTACTTGTCAAAATGCGATCGACTTCAGGTAAAATAGTTTGGATACCATTCATAATACCTTTTGCTTCTGTTAACATTTGCTTTACCTTTTTTATTTCACTGAGAACAGTGGGCTCAATCGTATTCTTGTATTCATTTATAAAACTGTCGATTTGAACAGAAGTATTCTCAGCAATCTTTTGTAAATCAGTGATTGAATCTTTCAGTTGTGTTTCTTTTGAAAGTACTAGTTTATTTATATTTCTCGCATTTGTTTGTGCTTCCTGAAGAGTCCCTTTAAGTGCGGTTGTTTTTTGAATAGCATCGTCTAGTTTTCCTTTACTTTGAAAGTCTGTATTTTGCGCATTCATTTGTTTTAAATCTGTCAAGCTTTCTATAATTGTATCAACTGTACTGATTGCATTTGTCATTTGTTGATCCAACTTCTTTTGAGTGTTTTCCAAATCCGATGTGTCTACTTTAACGAGTTTTAGCTTCGTCAATAACGTATTAGCTTGTTGGGCGATGTCTTGAACTTTTTGTAGATCACGGTTGATTTGAGGCACTAATTCGTTAAATCCAGACTCAGCTTTCGTTAAAAAATCGGTTGTGTTTGCAATAGTTGATAATCCATCATCTGTAAGTTTTTTTACGTTTGAAAGACTACCTTGAGTACGTTGAATAATCTTTTGAGCAGATGCAGCATCGCTTAAAGAAGCATTTAATGATTGATGTATATCCGGTAGTTTTTGTTCAATTTCGAATACGTATCGTTCAAATTTCTGAATGTCAGGTAAATCGGCTTCGATTTCTATACCCAATTTATTAAAAACATCAAAAATAGTTCCATTTACAATAGCAGCGAATTCGTTGCTCATTTGGTCTACAATGAGGCTGACACCAGTATCAGAAATTTTCGGTGCAATGGAGTTAATTTTTTCATTTACATAATAATCGACGTTTGCTTTCTGAGGTACTTCTAAAATGACCGATCCTAGTCTTTCCGTAAAGTTTTTTGGAATAATTATTACAGCAAAATAGTCTCCGTATTCTACTTTTTCCATTGCTTCATCTCTATTCGTGAATTGCCAATTCATATCATGATTACTTTTTAATGTTTGAACTAGTTCGTCTCCTGCATTAATATTTTCTCCACGAATGGATGCGCCAACGTCTTCATTGACAATTCCTATTGGAAATTGTCCAGTTTGCCCGTATGGATCCCACGATGCAAGAATATTGAGCCATGCGTATAGAGAGGGAAGAAAGATAAGACCACCAATTAGAATAGCGGCTACCCAGTTGGTACTGATACTTTTAACGTCTTTTATAAAGATATTTCTTATATTCCTCAACTCAACGTTCCTTCCTAATGGTTTATGAGTAAATTGCTTATTATAGAGTAGGTAATATTTAGGGTAGCCATTCTCTATTCATTTCAAACCGTTACCCAAAATGACGAAGTTTAATTATCTTATATGTCCATGGGGGGGACACGACAATCCATAAGGTTTATTTTCAAATACATACTGGTTACGCTTATAAACATGATTTAAAGGGAAAATATGAGCTTATATAGAATCTATTAATAACTAAAAAGAAAGCAGGTAAAGGTATGAGTAAAATAATTGATTATTATCAGAACTTCGATGAATGGGGTCGTTTAGATAGAGAGCCAATTGAATTTCAAGTGAATTGGCATTTTATCAAAAAGTATATACCTGAAAAAGGGGATGTACTCGACAATGGTGCTGGGCCAGGAAAGTATTCGATGGAACTCGCAAAAGAAGGATATATGGTCACATTGACTGATTTAACACCAAGATTAGTTGAAGTAGCAAAAGAAAAAGCACATGAACTTGGTTTGCAGAAACAGTTTAGTGGATTTCATGTTGCTGATGCTAGAGAGCTAACTAGTTTAGGTGATACACAGTTTGACGCTTCGTTAATGCTTGGTCCTATGTATCACTTACAGGATGTAAATGACCGTATAAAAGCAGTGCAAGAACTGCGTAGAGTTACCAAAGATGATGGCATTGTTTTTGTGGCCTTTATGTCTCGGATTAGGCATACGTTAACTTCTCTTATGTATCCGGAAAATTGGAAACCAAACAATACTCTGGATTCCATTAATGAGTTTTCTAAAACAGGATGCTTTAACCATTCGGATGAAGGGCGTTTTACAGGTGCATATTATTATAATATCGATGAAATAAAACCATTTATGGAAAAGTGCGGATTTGAAAGTATGGAACTAATTGGATCAAATGTAGGTGCAATTTTAACGAACGAACATTGGGATTACTGGAGAAATAAAGGAGGAGATGAGGTAGAGGAAATTGTACAACTAATAAAAGATAATGCTGCTAATCCTCATATTCTTGGTATATCATCTCATTTGCTTTATATTGGGAGAAAAAAATGATGAGAACAATCATAAGAGAGGCAACTATTGCTGACGCAGAAGGGATAGCAAAAGTACATGTAGATAGTTGGAAAACAACCTATAAAAATATTGTCCCAACTGATTTTCTAGATAAGCTTTCTTATGAACAAAGGACGGAATTATGGACAAGAAATTTATCGGAAGAGGGGAATATTGCGTTTGTTGTAGAAAATCTGGCTGGACAGATAGTTGGCTTCACTAGTGGGAGTATAAGTAAAGAGAAAGACACTGGCCATCTAGCTACTATCTATATACTAAAACAATATCAAGAGATGGGAATTGGAAAGAAATTGATAAAAGAAATCTTTTCAAAATTTGACGTGTTAGGATTTCAATCCATTTTGGTTGAAGTGTTGGAGGATAATGATGCACGACTTTTTTATCAGGCGTTAGGTGCTACATTACTTAAAAGTGAACAAACGAAAATGGCAGGTACCGAATTGTGCCTTTTAATATATGAATGGAAAGATATTACCCTTTTATTAGAGAGATTAAGTGCTTCCGATTTATAACAATTGGAAAGGAATTCATTAATACTCGGTAAATGGGAGGAAAAATGAATAGTGAAGACAGAAGGAGAAACCTAATGATAATCAGAGAAGCTACCTTAGATGATGTTCCTGAATTGGCATTGCTAATGGAACAATTGGGATATCCAACATCTAGTGAGAATATGCAATTAAGATTTAACAATATTGAAACAAAACCAAACTACCACACTTTAGTTGCTGAGTATGAAGGTAATATTGTTGGCATGGTTGGGTTAAGTATTAATTATTCTTATGAGATTGATGGTTCATATGCTAGAATTTTAGCTTTTGTTGTTAATTCTTCCTACCGTAATAAAGGGATAGGAACTAAATTAATTCAAGAAGCAGAAGAGTGGGCAAGCAGACAAGGAGCTATTGCCATTGCGTTAAATAGTGGGAATCGTCCAGAGCGTATAGCTGCCCACAAATTTTATACGTATATGGGATATGAAGGGAAAAGTACTGGATTTGTAAAGAACCTATAAGTATTGATTCCTTCGGTTTGAAGAATACTCTAAATGCGATATCGATGGTTGGGGTTTAAAGTTTGGTTTTGAGATAGGCAGGGTAATTTCAAGAAGTCATTGCATAGTGATGATTTCTCATCTTAAATTCTAGGAAAGTCGTAAAAGATATGAGTATTGGGATACGTTTAATATGGGCTTTGTTCAATTAATAGGGTTGTTAATCCATGATGGATTAACGCTTTTTTTATAGAACTTATTGAACTGCCATGGAAGAATGTAATTTTATTCCATATTATGGTTAGTTGAAGAAGGGATTTTGAGGAAAATATAGAATATATAGTAGAAAAGAGGTTCTATTGAAAAGAAATAAAAGTTTTA
>Ga0157371_10003380_pt1 | contig 14516 bp, 11 predicted proteins | sample C45metaG_FD_113462 | JGI IMG/M metagenome (GOLD analysis project Ga0157371, IMG submission 113462) | Corn rhizosphere microbial communities from Kellogg Biological Station, Michigan, USA - C4-5 metaG | ecosystem: Host-associated > Plants > Roots > Rhizosphere > Soil | place: USA: Michigan...
CCTGCGCGCGCAGGCGCTCGTCGCGCAGGCCATACGGCGGCTCTTCCATGAACATGCGGTCGCGGCCGATGCCCAGGCGCTTGAACCACGGCAGCAGGAACGAGAAGCGCGCGACCGCCGGAATGTTCCAACCGTCGTAGCGGAAGGTGGCGCCGTACACGCCCACGCCGGAGACCCAGTCCGGCCGGCGCGCGGCCAGTGCCAGCGCCAGCACCGCACCCATCGACAGCCCGCCGACGAACAGCTGGTCGACCTTGTCGCGCAGGTTCGCGGCCGCATCTTCCACGCCTTGGTACCACTGTTCCCAGCGGGTCTGCAGCAGGTCCTCGACGCTGCCGCAGTGGCCCGGCAACTGCACACCGTGCACGCTGAAGCCGGCGTTGTTCAGGCCTTTGCCCAGCATGCGCATCTCGGCCGGCGTGCCGGTCAGGCCATGGATCAGCAGGACGCCCTGCGGGCCACCGGGAAGAAAGAACTCATGGGATGCGGACACCAGTCGGCTCCAGCGCGGCAGTCGGGAAGGTCAGCATCGCAAGCGCGATTTTCGGCAACCTTTCAACGGCCCGGCTGGATCAAGGGCCCTTCAGCAACGGTATGGTGATGGACACCTTCAGGCCGCCAGCGGGGCGGTTGAGGTAGCCCAGGCGCCCGCCCAGATGCTCGACGGCCTCATGAGCGATGGCCAGGCCCAGGCCGGTACCACTGGCGGCAGTGCCGGGTGCGCGGAAGAAGCGTTCCCCCAACCGCGACATCACGTCCTCGGGTACGCCCGGGCCGTTGTCTTCGACGTACAGCTGGACATCGTTGTCGTCCAAAGCGTGCACGCCCACCGTGACAGTCGCATCCGTGCCGGCGTAGCGCAGGGCGTTGTCGATCAGATTGTCCAGCGCCTCGTGCAGCATGGCGCCGTTGCCCAGTATCCGCACCGGCTGCTGCGGACCCAGGTAGCCCAGGTCGGTGCCATCGCGGATCGCTTCGGGCACGCGCATGCCCACCCATTGCGGCACCAGTTCGGACAGGTCCAATGCCTCCACCGTCTCCGGCACGGTCTGGGCACGGCTCAACGCCAGCAGCTGGGTGCTGACGCGGGCAGTTCGCTGGTTGAGCCGGCGGATGTTCTGCAGCGCTTCGCGCACGGTCTCCGGATCGCCGTGGGCCAGTGCCTGGTCCACGTGCAGTGCCATGCCCGCCAGCGGCGAGCGCAACTGGTGGGCGGCATCGGCAATGAAGCGGTTCTGCAGCGTGATCATTTCCGCCTGCCGCGCGAACAGGCCGTCGATGGTGCTGATCAGGGGTTGGATCTCCTCGGGCACGTCGGCATCGGAAATCGGTGCCAGCTCGCCGCGGCGCTGGGCCAATCGCGAGGTCAGCGGAGTCAGGATACGCAGGCCGTGGGTCACGCCGAACCAGACCAGCGCCGCCATTCCCAGGGCCAGCATCGCCATCAGGGGAATGACGATCATCAGGATCTCGCGTGCGCGCTGGCGGCGGTCGGCCATGCTTTCGGCCACGGTCACCGCCAACTGGTCCTGCGGATCGTTCATCGCCTGGGTGCAGACGGTCGACATGCGCACCTGCTGGCCGTTCAATTCACCTTCGTACAGCGCCGGATGCATGCCGCTGCAGTCCTGTGAGGGCGCATAGGCGCTGAAATCGGCGTTACCGGCGATGGTGCCCAGGCGGCTGCTGTCGACGTTGAAATAACGATGACCGTCCGGGTCGTACTCGATGAGGAAACGTGCCTGCGGGGACAGGTCGCTGCTGACCGGCATGGTGCTGAGCATCTGTGCGAACGACACGGTGTCGTCGGTCAGGTTGCGGTCGTGGATGCGGTTGGAGTAGTCCAGCGCTACGTAGTACGCCAGCAGCGTGTTGAAGGTCAGCAGGCCCAGCATCGGCAGCGCCAGGAAGGCGAGCAGGCGCCGTCGCAGGCTGGGCGGTCCGCTGATCACGCGCCGGTGTCTTCCAGCATGTAACCCAGCCCGCGTACGGTGCGGATGCCCATGCCGCCCGGCTGCAGCTTGCGGCGCAGGCGATGCAGGGCGATGTCCAGGCCATTGTCGGTCAGGTCCTGGCCCCAGTCGCACAGGGCCTCCACCAGCTGCGCACGGGAGACGATGCGCTCGGCACGCACCGCCAGGGCGGACAGCAGGCCGAATTCGCGCGCGGTCAGCTCCAGCGTCTGCTCGTCTATCCACACTCGGTGCCCGGTCAGGTCCAGGCGCAGCCGGCCGATGCGCAGGTCGGGGTTGCCGTTGCTGGTGACCCGGCGCAGCTGCGCGCGCACGCGTGCTTCGAATTCGTCCAGCGCAAACGGTTTGACCAGGTAGTCGTCGGCTCCCAGGTCGAGCACGCGCACGCGCTCGGCCAAGCCATCGCGTGCGGTGACCACCAGCACGGCCAGGCCATCGCCACGTTGGCGCAGCCGTTGCAGCACGTCACGGCCATCCAGCTGAGGCAGGCCCAGGTCCAGCACCAGCAGTGCGTACTGGGTGGAGTTCAGTGCGGCATCGGCGTGCGCGCCGTTGTCCACGTGGTCGACCACGTGGCCCTGCCGGCGCATCGAGGCACACAGGCCGGAGGCGATGTCGGGGTCGTCTTCTGCGATGAGAACGCGCATGCGCGGGGCTCCTGGGGGCGGATGGGCCGCCCGCTGGACAGGGCGGGCCTCTCGGCTGCCGAGGGTAGCGGCAAACCGGGTGCAGGTGGCGGCCGTGGGGGACCGGGACCGGCCCGGCGCTGGCCCTTCGTTCAGTCCTGCAGGCCGTGCTCGCCCTTGGCCAGTGGCACCCGCGAACCGTCCAGCAGGCCCCGACTGAGCTTGCCGCCCTCGATGAACAGCAGCTCGCCGTTCTCGCCATTCTTGATGCTGCTGTCGATGGCGATCACGCGGTCGTCGTGGAAGCTGCTGACATGTGGCATGGAGGTGTGGCCGACCACGATGCGCTTGAGCTGGAGGCGGTCGAGCACGGCCTGCACGCCCTGGGTGTCCAGTCGTCCGTCGAAGTAGCCGCGGTACCAGATCGGGCTGGTCTTGCCGTCATACAGCGGTGCAGTGGCGGGGTCTGCCTTCACCGCGGCCTTGGGGATGCCCAGCGAGGCCTGGTAGGCGGCGTTGGTGTGGGCCGGGTCCAATGCCATCTGCACGGCATCGGGCGAGATGCCGCCGTGCAGGAACAGGGTATCGCCGATCTGCAGCAGCACCGGGCGCGTACGCAGCCACTGGCCGATCACCGAGTCGGCAGCATACAGCTGCGGGTAGCTGCGGCCGAGCAACTTTGCGCTGCGCAGGTATTTCGGGTTGACGTAGCGCAGGTCGTCATAGAGCACCATGGTCTCGTGGTTGCCGAGCACGAAATGCACCGCGCCACCGGCCGCTGCCGCCTGCTGCTGCAGGCCGTACAGCAGCCAGAACGCTTCGGTCACCCGCGGGCCACGATCGAACACGTCGCCCGCGATCACCAGCGTGTCCGTGCCCAGGGCCCAGCGGTCCTGCGCGTCGATCACCCGGTTGGCGCGCAGCAGGCGCACCAGCAGGTCGTACTGGCCGTGGATGTCGGACACGGCGACGATACGCGGCACCGCCGGCAGCACGGATACCGACGGCGCATTCGGCGGCAGCACATGGACTGCATGCGGGTAGCCGCAGTGCGCGGCAACGTCCGTGCCCTCGCTGCCGGCGTGCACGGTATGGGTTTCCACCTGGTCCTGGCAGATCCACTGTGCTTTCAGCTGCGCACCTTCACGGAACAGGTAAGGACCATCGCTGTCCACGTGTTCTGCGGGTGCCGCCACGTCGCGGGCAAAGGCCAGTGGTGCAGCGTGAAGCAAGGCCAGCGGCAGCAGGATCGACAGGGTTCGGGCGTAGTTCGGCATCGGTGGCATTCAGCGACGGAGGACAACCGATGCTAACCGTCCCCAAAGGTCGCCGGTGTGCGTGAACGGGCGGATCAGGCCCGGTCGCCTGGTTCCTTGAGCTTGCGTACGCGGGTATCGGCGGCGTGCAGGGGCCGGCCGTCGCGTCCGTGGGGCCGCATATAGGGCAGCGGCCGGCGGCTGCTGGATTCGATCAGCTGCGAGTGTGCCTCGCCTGCAGCGAAGCGATGCCGTTCTCCCCATTGGCGCAGGGCGACCAGCAGCGGGAACAGGTCCTGGCCGGCCGCGGTGAGCACGTAGTCCTGGTACGCGCTGCCATCGGCGGCAGGCTGCTGCACCAGCAGTCCCGCCTCGACCAGTCGCCGCAGGCGGTCGCTGAGGATGTTGCGCGCCGCGCCCAGGCTGCGCTGGAAATCGCCGAAGCGGCTGACGCCATCGAAGGCGTCGCGGATGATCAGCAACGCCCAGCGGTCGCCAAGCAGATCGGCGCTGCGGGCCACGGGGCAGGGGCTGTTGGCGTGCATGGGGAATGTCCTCGATTATGGTTGCAGTTTAAAACCAGTGGCGCTACCGTGCACGCAGTTTCAAATTGCAACCACAATGATGATGCCTTCGCTGTCCCGCCCGCTGTTGGGCCTGCTCGCCATTGCTGCCGGTGCCAGCGTGGCCAATGTCTACTTCGCGCAGCCGCTGCTGGAGCGCCTGGCCCACGATTTCGCCCTGGATGCCGCGGTGGCCGGTGCACTGCTGGCTGCCACCCAGGCCGGCAGCGTGCTGGCCCTGCTCGGGCTGCTGCCGTTGGCTGATCGTGGCGACCGTCGCCGACTGCTGCGGGTGCAATTGCTGGCACTGGTGGTGGCACTGCTATGGCTGGCCGCCGCCCGCAGCACCGCATGGTTGCTGTCGGGCATGCTGCTGGCGGGGCTGCTCGGTACGGCGCTCACCCAAGGACTGATCGCCTACGCCGCCAACCTGGCTGCACCGGAGCAGCGCGGGCGGGTGGTTGGCATGGTCCAGGGCGGCGTGTTCATCGGCCTGCTGTCGGCGCGCGTGGTGTCCGGCGCGGTCGCCGCCGTAGCGGGATGGCGCGCGGTGTACCTGCTGTCGGCACTGCTGATGGCGGCGCTGGCACTGCTGCTGTGGCGGCGTCTGCCGCACGTGCCGGCGCCTGCGATGTCGCCAGCCTGGCGCGAGCTGCTGCGCTCCATGGTCCAGATGCTTCAGCAGGATCGTGCGCTGCGCGAACGTGGGCCCTTGGCACTGCTGTTGTTTGCCGGTCTCAATGTGTTCTGGGCCGCGGTGCCGCTGCCGTTGTCGGCGCCGCCCTTTAGCTGGTCCACGGCGGGCATCGGCGCGCTGGGCCTGGCTGGCATCGTCGGCGCGCTGCTGGCGGCGCGGGTCGGGCACTGGATGGATCGTGGCTTTGCCCATCGGGTGAGCCTGGGCGCGCTGCTGTTGATGCTGGTCGCCTGGGTGCCACTGCTGGGCCTGCCGCACTCGCTGGCGCTGTTGCTGCTGGGCGTAATAGTGCTGGACCTGGGTGGGCAGGCGTTGCATGTGTCCAACCAGGCCCTGCTGCTGCGTGCTCCGGCCGAGCAGCATGGGCGCCTGGTGGCGCTGTACATGCTGTTCTATGCGGTGGGCAGCGGTATGGGCGCTGCCGCAGGCACCTGGATGCAGGCGCGCTACGGGTGGCCGGCGGTGTGCGCGCTGGGAGCGGGAATCGCCCTGCTGGGCTTGGCGTGGTGGGCGACGTGGCGTATTCCGCGCAACGCCGCCCTGTAGCGTCGAAGCTGCTCGACGCCCTGCCGCGCGCGGTGCTGGCTCAACGTTGCAGCGCGCGCCGCCCTGGTGCCTCGGGCAAGGCTGCGTCGGCCACCACCACGCGGTTGCGGCCCTGTCGCTTGGCGGCGTACATCGCTGCGTCGGCGCGCGCCATCAGCCGTTCGTAATCGGGATGTCCATCGTGTCCGGCTACACCGATGCTGGCGGTCAGCCCCAGCGTCTGTCCATTGGGCAGGGTAATCGGCGATTGTGCGATCTGCCGGCGCAGGCTTTCGGCAATCACCTCCGCCTGCGATTCGCTTGCCGCCACCAGCACCACCACGAACTCCTCGCCGCCGTAGCGGAACAGGTAGTCGCTGCCACGGGTCTGCTGGCCGAGCAGGGCGGCAACGTGCTGCAGCGCGCGGTCGCCGGCGTCGTGACCGTGGCCATCGTTGATCGCCTTGAAATGATCAAGGTCCAGCAACAACAGCGAGAATGGCGTGTGGTTGCGCGTGGACAATTCGATCTCACGGCGCAGCACGGTCGGCAGGAAGCGCCGGTTGAGCAGGTTGGTCAACGCATCGCTGCCCGCATCCAGCTCGCCAATGCGTTCGAACAGCAGCGTCATCAGGTTGCGGATGGTGGCCAGGTCTTCGCGGATTGCCGGCAGGGCGACCAGACGTCGTGCTGGATCGTCATCCGTCGCGCGCTGCAGGCTGCTGTCGATGCGCGCCATCAACCCGCCGACCTGCTGTGTCTCGCTGCTTTCGCCGAAGCTGGGAATGCCCTTGTGGGTGAACCACAGGCCGAACTCCGACGTCGCCAGACTCGCGTTGTCGGCACCTGCTGCATGGCCGGCGAGGGTGTACAGCAGGTTGTTTTCCCAATCCAGCAGCAGGGCGCGCTGGCGCTCGCGCTCGGTGCTGACGTTCTGCACCAGCGAGAACAGCCGGTACGCTGCATCGGTGCGCGACGAGCGCTCACGTGCATGCGTATAGGCCAGGGTCATGCCCTCCATGGCGATGTCCATGATCGCGCTGAGGCAATCGATGGCGGCGAAGGCGGTGTCGTTGTCATGGGCGTCGGCGCGCAGGCGCACGAACAGTTCGTGCTTGAGCACGCGTGCTCCGCGAGTCACCAGGTCAACCGGAATGCCGACCCGCGCATGCACATCGCCGATTACGCGCTGCGCGGCGACCGTAGCGGCAATTCCATCCGCATCGGTGGTCAGCAGCTGGGCCAGCCAACGCTGCATCGCCGGTTGCAGGCGCTGCTTGACCTGTTCATGCGACAGGAAGCGGCGCGCACGCGTGTCCTGCAGCAACACTTCGTAGAACCGCTGCGCCAGCGTCGGAGGTGCATCAGCGGCCACGGCATGCAGCAGCGCGGCGGCAGCGGGGCCGGCCTGCAGCAGACAGTGCTGCCAGGCCTGGGCCAGCGGTTGGCTGGCTTCGTCCAGTTGGGGTGTATCCACGTCGATCTCTAGCGGCGCACAACAGACCACGGTATCGGCCGCAGCTGTCGACGGTTGATGGCAGGTAAGCCAGCCAGTTTAAGCGCCATGCAGGCCGAAAAACCCGGGCAGAGCACATGCCGGCCGATGCCGCAATGCGTTGACGCATTTGAGAATCACTCGCATTTGTGAAAAAATGACGGCAGGAACCGACCTGCGGGCATCCCGCAGTGATCGTTCCACCTCCCCCGTCGCCGCCTCGTGCCCTATGCCAGAGGCTTTCGTTGCCCTGCCAGAAGGTCCAGAACATGCCTGCAACCACTCTTTCACCGCGCCCGCTGGCGCTCGCCGTCGCCGCGCTGCTGGCTGCCGGTACGGTTACCGCGCACGCGGAAACCGATGCCACCGATATCGATACCGTGCATGTCACCGCCTCGCAGATCGCGCGGCAGGCACTGGGCACCTCCACCATCACCGCTGAAGACATCGCCAAGCGGCCGCCGGTCAACGACATCGCCGAGCTGCTGCGGACGATGCCCGGCGTCAATCTGACCGGCAACAGCGCGTCGGGCCAGTACGGCAACAACCGGCAGATCGATCTGCGCGGCATGGGGCCGGAAAATACCCTGATCCTGATCGACGGCAAGCGTGTGGGTGCACGCGACGCGGTGCGCATGGGTCGCAGTGGCGAACGCAACACGCGCGGCGACACCAACTGGGTACCGGCGGAAATGATCGAACGCATCGAAGTGCTGCGCGGCCCGGCGGCGGCGCGCTATGGCTCGGGTGCCTCCGGTGGCGTGGTCAACATCATCACCAAGCGCCCGACCGGCGACCTGACCGGCGCGGTTGACCTGTACGGGCTGGTGCCCGAACACAGTGCCGAAGGTGGCAGCGAGCGCGTCGGCCTGCAGCTGAGCGGGCCGATGACCGACACGCTGTCGTTCCGGCTGTACGGCAACCTCAACAAGACCGATGCCGATTCGCTGGATCTCAACCGCAACTTCGCCACCGCTGCCAACGCGGTACCGCCGGCGGGCCGCGAAGGCGTCAAGAACCGCGATGTCAACGCACTGCTGCGTTGGGACGTGACCGCCAACCAGGTCGTCGAATTCGAGGCCGGCACCAGCCGCCAGGGCAACATCTATGCCGGCGACCGTGCGGTCAGCACCACCGGAACCTCCACCGGCGTCGACCTGGCTGCGCTGGCCGAGCAGCAGGCCGAGACCAATCGCATGTACCGCACCACCGGCGCGATCACCCATCGCGGACGCTGGGGAGATGTCAGCTCGCGGCTGACGGCAGCGGTGGAAGGGGTCAATAACTCGCGCATCAACGAAGGCCTGGCCGGTGGCCCGGAAGGCAGCTTCAATGGTGCCGACTGGTCGACCTCGCGCCTGCGCAACTATCAGCTGGACGGCGAGGTCAGCTTCCCGACCACTCTCGGCGGTGCCGGGAACGTGTGGACGCTCGGTTTCGAATACCTCGACAGCCGCCTGACCGATCCGTACTCGATGAGCCAGTCCAGCAGCAGCGGTGGCGGCATTCCGGGCCTTTCGGCCGATCGCGCACGCGGCAAGTCCGATGCGCAGACCACTGCCGTCTACGTGGAAGACAACATCTACCTGGGTGAACGCTGGATCGTGACCCCGGGCCTGCGCTTCGACCATCACAGCCAGTTCGGCAACAACACCAGCCCTAGCCTCAACGCGCAGTTCCGGCTCAACAGCGACTGGGTGGTAAAGGGCGGCATCGCGCGCGCGTTCAAGGCGCCGAACCTGTACCAGTCGAACCCGGACTATCTGTATTACACCCGTGGCAATGGCTGCCCGAACGCGTTGCCGAGCCTCGGCGCCGGTTGCTACATGCGGGGCAATGCGGATCTCAAGGCAGAGACCAGCCTGAACAAGGAACTGGGCGTGGAGTGGGCACCGCAGAGCGGCTGGCAGGCCTCGCTGACCTACTTCCACAACGACTACAAGGACAAGATCCAGGCCGGGTACACCCAGATCGGCCTGACGGCCGACAGCAAGGGCCGCATTTTCCGCTGGGAGAATGCACCCAAGGCCATCGTGCAGGGGCTCGAGGGCAACCTGGTGATTCCGCTGCTGGGCGAGCAGGGCGACCGCCTGAAGTGGAGCAACAACTTCACCTACATGGTGGAGAACGAAAACAAGAGCACCGGCCAGCCGTTGTCGGTGATTCCCAAGTACACCGTCAACACCATGCTGGACTGGCAGGCTACCGAGCAGCTGTCGCTGCTGCTGACCGGCACCTTCTACGGCAAGCAGGAACCGGCTACGGCCAACATCAACAACGATCCGCGCTGCACGGCCAACTGCGATGCGTCCACCGTGCTGCAGACCCGCGGCGCGTACAACGTCTGGGGCGTGAGCGCGCGCTACAAGGTGACCGATACGGTCAGCGTGGGCTTCGGCGTCAACAACCTGGCCGACAAGCGCCTGTTCCGCGAGGCCAACAGCAGCGATGCCGGTGCGGCGACGTACAACGAACCCGGCCGCGCGTACTGGGCGAGCCTGCGTTTCGGGTTCTGATCCGATGCGCTCGCCAGGCATGCCTGGCGCTACCGGAGGCGGGAACCTAACACCGGTAGCGCCGGGCGATGCCCGGCGGCATCGGTCGTGCAGGCCTGCAATGTTATAAACACCGTGATAGTTTCCCAACGCCCGTCGGCGTAGCCTGCCTCCATCGCAAAGGAGCTGTTGCCATGGGTCACGACCACGATCACCTGCCATCCGAGATCCGCCACGAGAAGCCCTTGTGGTGGGCGCTCGGCCTGACCTCCACCTTCCTCGTGGTGGAGGTGGTGGGTGCGTTCTGGACCAACAGCCTGGCGCTGCTGTCCGATGCCGCGCACATGGCCACCGACACCCTGGCGCTGATGATCGCGCTGGTGGCCGTGCGGCTGAGCCGGCGTCCGCCGGATGCACGCCGCACCTATGGCTATGCGCGGCTTGAAGCACTGGGCGCGATGATCAATGGCGCCATGCTGTTCGTGGTCGCCGGCTACATCCTGTGGGAAGCCATCGGTCGCTTCCGCCAGCCGCAGGAGATCGCCTCCACCGGCATGCTGGTGATCGCTGCGGTCGGTCTGGTGATCAACATGATCTCCATGCGCCTGCTGCAGGCTGGCAGCGGCGAGAGCCTCAACGTGAAGGGGGCCTACCTGGAAGTGTGGGCCGACATGCTTGGCTCGGTGGCGGTGATTGCTGGTGCGCTGCTGATCCAATGGACCGGCTGGAAGCCGATCGACCCGATCCTGGCCGTGCTGATCGGTCTATGGGTGCTGCCACGCACCTATGTGCTGATGCGCGAAGCCATCAACGTATTGCTGGAAGGTGTGCCCAAGGGCATGGACGTGGCCAAGGTGCGCGACCGTCTGTCCGACCACGACGCAGTGCTGGACGTGCATGACCTGCACGTGTGGGCGCTGGCGTCCAGCACGCCGGCACTGACCGCGCACATCGTGATGCGCGAAGGCGACGATGCCGACCGCCTTCGTCGCGAACTCGGTGGTCGCCTGCATGATGATTTCGGCATCGAGCACGTGACCCTGCAGATCGAAGCCGACCACTGCGGCGAAGCCTGTGGCCAGCCGTCAGCGGCGAAGGATGACGATCACGCCGGGCAGGATCATGCAGCCACCGATGCGCAGGGCCATCGCGGTCACGTGCATCGCTGAGGGGCATCAGCTCTGCGCTGCTTCTGCTCGTCGCGCCGCGAGGCCAGCCGATCCGCCAACCGGGTCGGCTCGGGCAGGCGATAGCCGCGCAGCGTGCGCTGCACCCAGGCCAACGCGGTATCGGCGCTGACCCGATGTCCGCCGGCGACGAACAGCGGCTTGCAGCGCAGCTTGCTGCGCAGCACCCAGCCGAGCTGCTCGCTGCCATCCATCAACGGCGTATGCGCGCCAGCGTCGGCGCCCGGCTCGACGAAGCGGCCGACCAGCTTCGATTTGGCCACGCCGATGCTTGGCAGGTCGGTCACCACGCCCAGGTGTGCGGCGATGCCCAGGCGGCGCGGATGGCTGATGCCGTGGCCATCGACGAACACCAGGTCCGGTGCGCGCGGCAGCAGCGCCAACGCGGCCAGCAGCGCCGGCAGTTCGCGGAAGCTGAGCAGGCCCGGGATATAGGGCATGACGGTGGGGATACGGGCGATTTCCTGCGCCACCGGCTGCAGGGTGTCCGCATCGAGCAGCACCGCCGCCGCGCGGGTGATCGTGCCGTCTTCCTCGAAGCCGACATCCAGCCCGGCCAGCCAGCGCACGGTGGCGGGCAGGCGGTCCTGGCGCTGCACGCGGGAGGCCAGCTGCTTCTGCTGCTCGCGCGCGGCGTTGACGCTGCCTTCCCAGCGCCCGGGGTCGATCACGGTATTCATCGGCCACAGGATGACATCCGCACCGCCACGGCGCGGTGAGCGGGCGCCGGGGCTACAATGGCCCCCTGCCTTTCCTCGCGTTGGAGACCCTGCAGTGACCCGTAAACTCGTACTGTTGCGCCATGGCCAGAGCCAGTGGAACCTGGACAACCGCTTCACCGGCTGGGTCGACGTCGACCTGACCGAACAGGGGCGCCGTGAAGCCGCTGCCGCGGGCCGCCTGATGCGCGAGGAAGGCCTGCAGTTCGACGTCGCCCACACCTCGGTGCTCAAGCGCGCCATCCACACCCTGCAGGGTGCGCTGGCCGAGCTTGATCAGGATTGGCTGCCGGTGAGCAAGTCCTGGCGCCTCAACGAGCGCCACTACGGTGGCCTGCAGGGCCTGGACAAGGCCGAGACCGCCGCCAAGCACGGCGAAGACCAGGTCAAGGTGTGGCGCCGTTCGTACGACATCCCGCCGCCGGCGATGGATCTGGAAGACCCGGGCCACCCGATCCATGACCGTCGCTACGCCGGCCTGGACCGCAACGCGCTGCCGGGTACCGAATCGCTGGCCACCACCCTGGACCGCGTGCTGCCGTACTGGCACGACGCCATCGCGCCGCAGCTGAAGGACGGCAAGACCGTGCTGGTCACCGCCCACGGCAACTCGCTGCGCGCGCTGTACAAGTACCTCAACAACGTCTCGCGCGAGGAAATCCTCGAGCTGAACATTCCGACCGGCATCCCGCTGCTGTTCGAGTTGAATGACGACCTCACCGTGAAGTCGTTCCGCTACCTCGGTGACCCGGAGGCGGCGCGCAAGGCCGCTGAAGCCGTGGCCAACCAGGGCAAGGTGAAGTAAGAACGAAGGGCCGGCGCAAGCCGGCCTTTCTTTTTGCTGGGTCGAGCCAGGCTTGACGGCTATTGGCGCGACAACGATTGCCCAGCGCTCTGGTAGCGCCACGCCATGGGGGCTGTGCAGCCGTCAGCAGTCGTAACCCCAGTCCTCCACGCTCAGCGTGCAACCCAGCAGTTCGCCCAGCGCGGCCTGCTGCGCCAGCAATCGATCCAGTGCCATCTGCTGGAACGCATCGCTCCCCAGCACATCGACCACGCCCGCTTCGGCGGTGCGTACGAACAGGGTGACGAAACCGCTTGCCTTGGCCCGTTGCATGCTGCCGATGCCGGCGCTCATCACCGGGAACGGCAGGACCAGGCTGAGGCCATGCTGGCTGAATCCCGCGCAGCCGGTCTCCGCTGCCGACCACGCCAGCAGGTGCGCGCGCGGTGCGGCCTCTATCGTTGCGGCAACGATACCGGGCAGGTGTTCAACGCCAACCAGTCGGGCACGGCTCGTATAGAGTCGTAGTGGATCGCTCTGAAGGGTGGCAAGGGTGAGGGTCTTCATTGCGCCCATGGTAGCGGCCAAGCATGGCCCTGTGACCTTTGGCCGGTCCCCGCCATCGCCGCAACGGCTACGCTGGGCGATTCGCCGTTGGAGACTCGCCATGAACGTCCGCAATCTGGTCCCGCTGGGCCTGACCATCGCCATCGCCGCCTCGCTCGCCGCCTGTGGCAAGAACGAGACCGCGCCCGCTGCCGACGCCGCCAAGCCGGCGTTCGACCAGTCGCAGATCAAGACCGCGCTGATCTCGCTCAACAGCGCCGATCTGGATCCGTCCATCGCTGCGTGCACGGACCTCAACGGCTTCGTCAACAGCAAGTGGCTGAAGGCCAACCCGGTGCCGGGCGACCAGACCACCTGGGGCAGCTTCGAGATCCTGCGTGAGCGCTCGCTGGAAGTGCAGCACGCGCTGGTGCAGCAGGCCGCCGCCAGCCAGGCCAAGGCCGGCTCGGTGGAAGCCAAGATCGGCGACATCTGGAAGACCGGCAACGACGAAGCGAAGATCGAGGCCGCCGGCCTGGCGCCGCTGCAGCCGACGCTGGACAAGATCACTGCGCTGAACGATACCGCCGCCATCACCCAGTACCTGCGCGACAGCCAGGCGCAGGGCCAGGGCGTACTGTTCTCGCTGTTCGCCAACGCCGACTACAAGGATTCGGCCAACGTCATCGCCTACGTCGGCCAGGGCGGCCTCGGCCTGCCGGAGAAGGGCTACTACTTCGACGAATCGCAGGCCAAGATCCGCGACGCCTATGTGGCCTATATCGCGCAGGTGCTGACCCTGTCCGGCGTCGACGCGGCGCAGGCCGCCGAACAGGCCAAGGCGGTGATGGCGTTCGAGACCCGCCTGGCAAAGGCCTCGATGTCGCGCATCGAGATGCGTGACCCGGCCAAGCGCTACAACCCGCTCAGCGCCGCCGACGCGGACAAGCTGACCCCGAACTTCAGCTGGACCGCGCTGTTTGACACCTTGAAGGTACCGGCCGCGCAGAAGTTCTCGCTGGCCCAGCCGGGCTTCTTCAGCGAGATGGACAAGATGCTGGCCGACGTGCCGGCCGCCACCTGGCAGTCGTACCTGCGCTTCCACACCATCGACGATGCCTCGCCGTACCTGAGCAGCCAGTTCGAGAAGGCCAACTTCGAGTTCTATGGCAAGACCCTGCGCGGCCAGCAGGAAATGCAGCCGCGCTGGAAGCGCGTGCTGGAGTCGGTCAACGGCGGCATGGGCGAAGCGCTCGGCCAGCTATATGTCGATGCGGTGTTCCCGGCCGAATCCAAGGAGGCCATGCAGCACCTGGTGCAGAACCTGTCGGTGGCGCTGAAGGCGCGCCTGGAGCAGCTGCCGTGGATGGGCGAAGAAACCAGGAAGAAGGCGCTGGAGAAGTGGGCCAGCTTCACCCCGAAGATCGGTTACCCGGACAAGTGGCGCGAGTGGACGGGCCTGCAGACCAACGGTGACAGCTACCTGGGCAACATGCAGGCCGCGCGCGCGTTCAACTACCGCTACATGCTGGACAAGGTCGGCAAGCCGGTGGACAAGACCGAGTGGGGTATGACCCCGCAGACCGTCAATGCCTACTACAACGCCACCAAGAACGAGATCGTGTTCCCGGCGGCGATCCTGCAGGCGCC
>Ga0157371_10003383_pt1 | contig 14490 bp, 12 predicted proteins | sample C45metaG_FD_113462 | JGI IMG/M metagenome (GOLD analysis project Ga0157371, IMG submission 113462) | Corn rhizosphere microbial communities from Kellogg Biological Station, Michigan, USA - C4-5 metaG | ecosystem: Host-associated > Plants > Roots > Rhizosphere > Soil | place: USA: Michigan...
ACCTGAGCGGTCTGGCCCTTGATGTCCTGGGTGCGGTCGGTGGCCGTCTGGCCGCCGAGAAAGGTGAAGCCGTTGCATTGAACGACGCGGCTCATGCGTTGGTTGGTTTCGATGCGTTTAATTTCCAGCATATGAACTCCTTAATATTTCGCGATGGTTGAAGCGGATTGAAAAGATGAAGGCCGCGCACGGGTAGCCAGTTTGAAACTGGTCGATGGCGAACGGTTCCAGTGATATGTCCGAATGCTCGCCAAGAATGAGTTGGGCCAGCCGTTTCCCGGTGCCGGGGCCCATCTGAAAGCCGCTGCCGCAAAAACCGAATGAATAACTCAGGTTACTGGCTTTGCGGCTGGCGCCTATCACCGGCAGGTCATCGGCGGTGAAGGCCTCAACGCCAGTCCAGACACGGTTGACACCCAAGTGTCGCAAATGCGGAAACAAGTCGGTGACCGTGCGCGCGCTGCTGCCCAGACGTTCCATCTCGACTTCGCCATGGCGTGACAGAAAATCCAGCGACCCGATCAGCTTGCCACCGATCACCACCGTACCATTGGCAAACTGTTTGAACGACAGCGCTCTTGTTGTGGCACCCAGCACCGGGACACAGAAAAGTGCGACGCGATGTGTGACCAGCAGCATCAGACCTTCCGGATGCACCGGCACCGGCTCGCCAATCTGCGCCGCCAGTCCTCCGGTCCAGGCGCCCGCCGATGTACCTGGCCGAGCCCTTTCCTCTCGTGTATTCGACCCGATCGTAGACAAGTGATTGACATTCTGTAGCTTGGCGAAACATGGAGGCCGTTCGGTAACGTACTAGCCTCACACGATTTTAAGCCGTCTCCCAGAATCAACACATCCAAGAGCTCACTGGCAGAACCAAGCATTGAGAACTAGGATTCTGACTCGATCCCAAGCGATACCTACTCTGACCGCCATCCCTCTTGAGTCTGGGTCTGCGAGTAGAAATTGCCAATTCGCCTTCACTCATTTTTCAGAGTCGAAATTATTCATGGCAAGGAAGAAGTCAAACTCCAGCGGAACCGGATTTCTAATCATTTTTGCACTGGCCTTCGGCACGGTAGCAGCGATACCTAAACAAGCATGGTTCGCCGTCGGTGTTGTCACGTGCATCGGTGTAGTTCTGTGGCTCCTGATCCGTCGAACCAAGCAACAAAGAAATCAAATCGTCGCAAAGCCACCCTATCCCCATGAGAGAAATCAACAGCCACAACCGCGCGGGGCTGCGCTGACATTTACAATGCGCGAGGTTTCGAAAAACGAGATGACGGATGAGTCAGACACGGAGTTCTACACGGCCCAGCTGGGCACCCTCCCCTCGCCCAATGCCTTCAAAATACCCGGTGGATCATCTAAGAAGAAAGACACAACCTGGGTACCTGCAGGAGAACCACTGACCATTTCTGGCTTTTCCATACCAGGCGGAATGCTCTATGTAGGCAGCACCTCGGGCAGCCGCTACGAAGATCAAGAGCCCTCCCTCATCAATCCGAAACTCCAAATTGCAAAGACATACGTCGATCTCGAAGAACGACTGATGCCTTACTCGCCTAGCTATCTGTCAATCACTCCACAGGCACGCCATTTTCGAATGGTGTTTCTCGACAGCCCGGCACGCTTGGCTATCTGATGCAGCGACAGCTTGTCGCGATTACATCCGCCGAATTCTCCCCAACATTTCCATGCTGATCACCCTGTGTTTTCCTGCTCGGAAAGTGAGCAGAAGCAGTTGAACACCTGGATCAGTTTTCAGTCGGCAAAACAGCCTTTACTGGTACAGTTTTCGGTCAACAGCAACAATTCAAGGTAACGACGTTACGGCGCGCGGAGCATTTCTTTGAGCACCGTAATGAACTCCAGAGCGACCTGGGATGGTTCCTCCTGGATTGGAAGTAATAATGCAATTTGATACTTGATGGACGGAAAGAAAGGCTTCGTCACCAAATTCCTCGTGAAAGGTAGGCTCACGACAGGGTCGATGATGCCCACTCCCATCCCACAGCACACCAGCTCACAGGCCGTTGAGAAAAACTCGGTTTCAGCTACCACATTCCAAGCTGCCTCGTAGTCGGAAAAGGCAGTGGCTATTTGCTGATAAATTGGGTCACCTTTGAAAAGCGATATAAAGGGTACACCGTCAAGGTCGGTGGGTGTAATGACGTCCAGTTTGGACAGTGGATGATCCATCGGCATCATGCATTGGCATTCGTATGAAATCACCTCCATGTTTGATGATGGGTAGTCGAGTGGCAGTTCGGCAATGGCGAGATCAAATTGCTGCGTGGACATAAGTTCGCGTATCGCTTGGGAATTGCGCGTGATGATTTTTATCTGAAGGCCAGGACGCTCTTTTGCGAAGTTGGCGATCAAGCGTGGCAGTACGTTAATGGAGACACTGGCATAAGCGGCGATAGCCAAATGTCCTCGTTTGCCCGTCCGAATTTCTTTTGCGATGCGCGATGTTCTTTCTACCGCTTCCAATGCTCTCTCAGTTTCGACAAAAAACAGACGAGCTTCCGGTGTGGGGTGCAGTCGCCCTCCTTTTCGGACAAATAACGACAAACCCGTTTCGTGTTCCAGGGTCGCGATAGTGGTGCTTATAGCTGGCTGAGATACTCTGAGCAGCTCTGCCGCTCGGGTCATTGTGCCGTGAATCATCAGAGTTCTGAAGCACTCAAGCTGACGTATACGCATCTCAACCTCTTGCTAATGTCTCGCGTAATGGCCGCGGTGGGCAACGATTTCTCAAGGCGTCTCCGGCAGGAGGAACTCATACCGAACCGCTCTCGAAATCCCTTCCACCACATCATCTACAAGTAGCTTCCCCTTCTGCGCCGTCGAGCCCTTAGCCGATGACAGAACACCACTTTCTGGAACCCATTCAATCCGCGTCGGGTAAATATCGTAGACGGGGAATTCTGCAGGTCCGTGCTCCGGGATTTTATCCAGCGCCACCATATCCGGGTGATAGTGCAGCATCATCGAGGTTTCGATGACGGCGGCATGTTCAAGGGCAATACCTGGGAAGCCGTTGGGGAATATCGTGGCCAGAGTCGATGCGTTGACGAACTCCCAATGCTCCAGGCGCATGACTTCCAATCCGGTGTCGGCCCCAATGTCGCGCAACGCCAACTCAATGCCTTCGGTGACGAACCACTGGTTCTCGTAATGGCCGATCACCAAGACCAATCGTTTGACGCCATGGCGATGAAACTCTCTGACGGCATCGCGAACTACAGCCGTCAACGTCGCCCCATCGACACTAGTGGTACCGCAGAAATGCTGCCCGCCGCCACACTTGGGCTGCGATTTGTAGCCGTAGGACAGTGCGGGAGCGACGATGCCATTTATAGCAAAGGCAACGTCCTCACTGATCGCGCTGGCCAACAAAGCATCGGTGCCAAGTGGCAGATGCGGACCATGTTGCTCGGTAGCGCCGCAAGGCAGAAAGACAACCGCACCGGCCTTGACCCGATTTTCGTATTCAATCCAGCTCATGTTGTCCATGCGCACGTTGTTCATGGTGAAATCTCCAAAAGCATCAGAGGCAATGCCGGTGCGCCTGCCAGGCACACCGGAAATGGATATCAGCCGCGCGCGGGGTACCACTCGTCCGGTTCTGGGTATACCCAGTCATCGGGGAAGGCATAGGTTTCGAAAACGGTGGTTGTGTCCGCTTCAGTGCCAAAGAAAGCAAAGTGGTTACGACCTAACCAGGAACCAGACTGCACGCATTTGAAGCCACGACGCTCCAGTTCAGCGATTCGATCCTCGAACGGGATGTTGTTGCAGTCATAGGCAACGTGCTGAATGCCCTCGCCATGCTTTTCCAGGAAGTCAGCGAAGATGGTTGGGCCCGAGACCGGCTCCATCAATTCCCACACCATGTTGCCGCTCTGGGCAAAACAGACCGTAAGAACAAACTCTGCAGGCTGTCCGTGATAGGTCTGATTCTCGGTATTTTTAGGGCTGAAGGTATAAACGCGCCAAGGCCCGATGCCGAGTTTAAGGAGTCCGTCCATGGTACGCTTATGGTCAGCCGTGACGATTGCTATCTCCACGACGTTGCCCAGAAACGGGTCGACCTCAGCGCCGTCGGTCAGTGCGTTGAGCACGTTGTTCTGTAGTAGGGTGGACATGGGTTACCTCAATTTCGGATGGGAACAGAGGTATTTAAGCGGCTGGGCAAACTAAGCGAAATCGAGTAATTCTCAAGCGGGGTTGAGAAAATCTTTTTCTTCAGATCGACCTAATAAGCAGACCCGTGACTTGAGATAAATTGCACTCATGCAAAAAAAATATCGAATGTGATACCTCCCGGGGTCATGGCCCACTTCGCTTCTACGGTGGGGATAGTTCCTGCCGTCCATTGAGGAATGTGCCATGACCCATCTTCTACACATCGATGCCAGCGCCCGAGGCGAACGATCCCTGAGCCGAAAGCTGTCCAGAGCATTTATCCATACGTGGATTGAGGCCGATCCGAAAGCCCAAGTGATTGTGCGCGATATCGGAGCCAACCCTCCGCCCTTCATGACCGAAGACTGGATCGGCGCTGTTTTCACTCCAGAAGAAGATCTCACCGTCGTGCAACGCGAACGGATCCACCTGTCCGACGAATTGATCGATGAGATTGATCGTGCCGATGTGATTGTCATTGGTAGCCCCATGTACAACTATGGAATGCCTGCAGCATTGAAAGCCTGGTTCGATCAAGTTATCCGAATCGGCAAGACGTTCACATTCGACCTAGCGCGCGGCGACTTCCCGCTGGAGCCGATCATGAGCGGCAAAACCTTGGTAATTTTGAGTTCACGGGGTGAATTCGGCTTCGGCGCGGGCGGCATCCGCGAAAAAATGAATCATCTGGAAACGCATATTCAAACATGCGCGCATTATCTTGGCGTCGAACAGACCCACGTCATCACCATCGACTTTCAAGAGTTTAACGACGCGCGTCACGAAGCCTCGATTGCCGAAGCGTTCGAGGCAATTCAACAACTGGTGGGTGAGTTGGTGCATTGCCATGAATAATTCTGAAAACAGGATGGAAACGGTCGTAGAGACCCTGAAAAAACTGCACGACGGAAGCATCAGCGCGACTCAGTTGGTGCAAGCCGCCTTTATCCAAGCGCGGGAGGCCGACTCAGTATTCATCTCGCTGCTCGAAGAATCGGCATTGGCAATGGCCCATGATTCCGATGTTCGACGCCAGCATGGGCAACCCTTGAGCCCGCTCGACGGGTTGCCGCTGGCAATCAAGGATCTGTTCGACATCGAAGGCACAATCACCACCGCAGGTTCCGCCACCCGAAGCGCAATCGCGCCAGCCACACGGGACGCTGCTGTAATAGAAAAACTTCGAGCCCTTGGCGTGGTCTTCATTGGCAAGACTAACCTCAGCGAATTTGCCTACTCTGGACTCGGGTTAAATCCGTACTATGGTACGCCCACGGCACTGTTCGCGAACTGTGATCTTCGAGCGCCAGGTGGTTCATCATCGGGATCGGCCATCGCGGTCCAGCGAGGGATTGTGACTGCAACCCTGGCCACGGACACAGCCGGGTCAATTCGTGTGCCGGCCGCGTTCAATGGACTAGTCGGTTTTAAGACCTCCAGCAGTCGCCATGACATGAGCGGTGTCCATCCGCTGGCCGTGACTCTCGACAGCCTCGGCCCCATCGCCCAAACAGTGGAAGATTGCAGGTTGCTGGACAATGCAATGCGTGGCCTCTCAGACTCTCCCGCCAGCACTGTCGACCTGAGCGAAGTTCGCTTCATCGTCGACACCAAAGTATTGCAAGATCCTCGCCTCCAACCTGCAGTCGCGCGTAATCTCGAGCGCGTCATGGACATCCTGCACCAACGCGGAGCTCAAGTAGAAAGGCGTCCGGTGCGCGCCGTCGAGCGTACTCGGGAGCTGATTTCGTCGGTGGGCTGGCTCGGGGCGATCGAGGCCTGGAAGCTATTAATTGCCGTGGTTGAAGGGCCTGACGCAGAGCGCATGGATCACCGGATCAGAACCCGCCTGTTGAAGGCACAGGACCTGACCGCCGAAAAAGAAGTTCAGCTACGCGTTGTTCGTCAGCAGTTGATCGCAGACATCGCGGAGGAACTAGGTGATGCCATTCTGGTACTGCCTACGGTATTCCATGTGGCGCCTGCTTTGGCACCGCTGAAAGCTGACGACGAGTTGTTCGCGCAACTCAATCTGGACACGCTGGCAATCACCATGGTCGGCAGTCTGCTTGACATGCCTGGTGTCGCGATGCCCTCGGGCGTCAATGAATCATACCTGCCGACCTCCATCCTGTTCTCCAGCATTACCGGGAAAGACGATCGCTTGCTCGACATCTGCTGCGCCATCGAACGCGCGCTCTGATCACACCGGCTCGGCATCATATTCACGATGCCGAGCCGGTTCCAGCACTCAGGATTTGACCGGAATTCGCCGTTGGAAAGGACGCGCCTGGATCAGGATCAAAAACACCCCAGAAGCCAACGTCAGCGCCCCAAGATACCAAGCAGTGTATTGATCCTCGGGTGAAACCGGGTTGGCGCCAGCGGTATAGCCGATGTAACCGAGCATCAGTATCGCCAGCACCGCCGGCACACTAAGAAAGAACGACACCCAGCCGCCTTGCCGTTTCCAGGTCATCGCAATGAACGCCGCAATCGCGGCCATGTAAGACATCACCAAAGTGATTGTTACCACATCGTAATACCAAACGATTTTGTCCAGTGGCTTCCACCACAATAACCCGACGGCAACCAGCGAGACGATCACGTTGGCCAGCCATGGAGACTTCGCCGCATTCACCGAGCTCAACGCGGTCGGTAAACGACCCTCCTCGCTCATGCGGTACAACGTCCGCGCGGCAGCACTGGAGGATATCTGCAGCCCGGCACACGCCGACGTAATAACCACGAACAATGCAATCCAGGCCATAGACGGCGGAAGATAAACATTTGCGACGGCTGCGATAGGGCCGCCGTTGCCGTCCTCGACGATAGCCGCCAACTTCTCTACCGGCACCGCGAACTGCCAGCCAATCGCCGCGAGGCTGTAGATCACGAAAGCCGCTGTCAGCACCAGCAACAGTGAACGCTGAACCGTACGCACGGGAATCCGCGCTTCTTCGATGTAGTTAATGGCCGAGTCGAAGTTGGCCAGCATCCATACCCCGAACAACACGCCGGGACCGATCACCGACCAACCACCCGCGTCTTCCAGCGAATACATCGACAACACTGAAAGGTCTGGCACTTGTGGATTCACCAGCCCGAGCACGCCCAGCCCGGCGACGACAGCAATCTCGAATACCAAAAGCACACTCGCCACTTTGGCAGTCAGGCCGACACCTTTGCAGGAGATTCCCAAGAACACCACCACCAGTACTGTGCCGATGCATTTAGCCGCCAGCGCGCCTGTGAGCGAAGGGAATAGCGCCTGGATATATTCAGTGCCGATGATCGCGCACATCGGTGTCACTGCCATGCAGGCCACGGCGTACGCCCAGCCCAACACACTGCCTATGTGGGGGTGCAAAAATCGGCTGGCGAACGTGAAAATTCCGCCCGCCGACGGCGCCTGCCGAGTGAGCGCAACCATGCACAGTGCCATGACCAACATTGGGAAGAAATACGCAATAAGGATCGCCAGCGGTGCGTGGTGACCGGAGATCGAGTACAGAATCGACATGGAGGACGCCGCGATCCAGCCCGGAGCGTTGAAGCCCAGCGCCGAGAATGTTACATCACGAGTCGTTAGGGTCCCCTTGTCGAGGTTGGTGTCCAGTTCGCGGACCGTGCCATTACGGTCGTAACCAATCAATTGTGAAAGATTCATTTTTCGAGACTCTGATTCTGTGCAAAGAGGGAGTGTTACGCCTACGACAAAGCCGTCGACGCACAGTTTTTTATGGTCCAGCTCAGCAGTACGGTACGAATGCCGAGAACAGCTCCGTAGAAGAAATCAAATCGTCGAGTCAGGCTCGGTGATTGTTGTTTTTGAATCGGGCGTCAAAGGGCGTGACGATTTTGCTCAAGTACCTCATGTTTGAGCCAGTCGATGAAGCGCTAGACACCACGCTTTTGGGTGGGAGCGAGGCGCTCGATTTTCACGAGTAAACCCCGCAAGTACGGTCCCTCGATTCTGCACATGCGGTCGATGCGCTATTCCTCAGCAAACAAAAATTTCCTACACAACAGCAATCCCAATCCGCGCACTGCAGCATGTAGCGCGAGCGTTTCGTCGCGCACTCGAGTTGGAATTGCTTACGTACAGGTGATCATGAGGCAACACTAAAATCCAATAATATAATTTAGATTAGTTATAAATTTAATTTATAGAGTGAGGCCATACGCCCCTCCTTTGACTTCACACGCTGCTACTTCTCTGATGTTTTATGGTTATCAGTGAACTTACGCGGACAGGCAAGCTATCTAGCTCGCCTACTTACACCTATAAAATCCTCTTATACAGAGGCTAAGTTTTATTATTGTATTTAGGTGTTGCGCTGTGATTTCCTAGGCTTCTCAGTGCAGGATCGTTGGCACATTTATGAATTAGGAGAATCAGAATGAACGCAATCTCGGCAGTCCAGCACGATGAACTCGTGTGCCTTCCTGCTCGTCGTGGTACAGCGATCAAGCTCGAAAAGGGGCAAATAATTAAGGTAATCAATACACACGGTAAGCAGGTCGTCGACACTTGGGCTTTCAACCCTAATGACCTTCACGAGGCGATGTCGATGGAGCATTGCCGCGCTTCGTGGCTCAAGGTCAACCCTCAAGTTGGCGACACCCTGATCACCAACAATCGTCGTCCCATCCTCACCATCGTTGAAGACACCACTCCTGGAGTGCATGACACCTTGATTGCAGCCTGCGATCACACTCGCTACCAGCAGCTCGGAGTTGTTGGCCATCACGATAGTTGCAACGAGAATCTGTTCCTCGCACTGGATGCTCTCGGTCTGGTCGCAGAGGCCCCCCCTAGCCCACTGAACCTTTTCATGAACGTTCCCTTATCTGCCAATGGCCAAATTAAGTTTGCTGAGCCTGTGAGTAAACCGGGGCAATACGTGGCACTGCGAGCTGAAATGGATTTGATCATTGTGTTATCTGCGTGCCCCCAGGACATCACCGCAGTCAACGGGATGATGCCCGCTGATGTGCATTACGCGGTCGTCTGTCCTTCACATGAGCAATAGAAAAACAGGCCAGGCAAGCGTCAGAGGTTTAGGCTATTGACAGTTTGATTGACGTTCGATCGTCGGGAGTCTAGCCATGCGTAAATTACCCCCCCTCAATTCGGTACGAGCATTTGAATCCGCGGCCCGGCACCAAAGCTTCACTGCTGCGGCAGCTGAGCTTTGTGTAACCGTTACCGCTGTGAGCCATCAGGTTCGTCAGCTCGAATCGTGCATCGGGCACAAGCTGTTTGAAAGGACGGGGCGGAACGTGGAGCTTACTCCGGTAGGGAGGACGATTTACCCGTTCCTGCGTGATGGCTTTGATCAGATCGCGCATGCCTTCTCGATAATCAGCGCTCCGAAAGACGGCGATGCTATTCAGCTCTCCACCACCCGCGCATTTGCCGAGCGCTGGCTGATGCCTCGTTTGGCTCGATTCAATCAGCTCTATCCAAACATCGTCGTGCACATCCATGGCTCAGAAAAAGCAGTCGACTTACGCTGTGAAAGTATCGACCTTGCTATTCGATACGGCCCAGTCGAAGACTGTGATCGGGGTTCGGTAATATTGGAGGACTTTTACATTGCAGTCGCGGATCAAAGCCTTTGTCCTGCGGACAGATCTGCAACCATTGATGATTTTAGAAACCGCCCACTGCTTGCCTATAAGTGGAAGAACCAGGATTTGGAAGCGCCTGCCTGGTCTGCATGGCTGGCGCGAGTTAATTATCGTCAGGGTACGGATTTCCGCATTTCCTGGTACAGCGAGGAGACTCTCGCGCTCCACGCCGCTGAGCGTGGCCTAGGCCCATTGTTATGCAGTGACGTGCTCATTGAGGACGAGATCCGATCCGGGCGTATGCGTCAGATTGAAGGTCCGCGCATGCCTGGCTTTGCATACCGATTGGTTGAGGTTTCCTCTCCTGGTCGCAAGCAAAGTCTCGCGGCATTTATCGATTGGTTGAGACAAGAGGCAGATCTGTGTCGAGGTATGCCAGCACTTTCTGTAGTCAAATAATTAAAGGCTCCGAATAAAACAAACGACATCGAACATCCTTTTTAACACTACTTGGAATACCCAGATGCGCTTTCGGGTAGTTATTGGGTTTTATTAATTCCCAGTGCGAACAACTATGATTTATCATGGGCGACTAACATGTTTAACAACGTATCTTTTCGACTCAAAGTAGTTTCTATGACAGGATTTTGTCTGTTTGTAGTTGTTGCGCTTGTTGTGAGCGTGAATATTTATCAAGCCAACTCCAGTACTAGACAAGTGAGTACCGAAAGCGAGCAGATGATTACCAAAAAAGTCAAAGACATTCTTAAAAGTAACGCAAGCGAGAAGGCGGCCAAGTTACAGAACAAGTTTTATACGAGTCGTGCTGTTGTCAGTGCACTGGCGGATCAGCTACTAAATATCCGCGCTCAGGGACTGCGTCGCGGCTTACAACCCGCAGCCTTGAGAGAGGACCTCAATGAAGCACTTAAGAAAGTATTTGACCGCAACACAGACGTCCTTGGCGTCTGGATGGCATTTGATCCTAACGCATTAGACCCCACCGATTCAAAGTTCAGAGACGATATGGCACACGGTTCGAACGAGGCCGGAAGGGTATCGAGTTATTGGAGTCGCCCCGATGGGAAGGGCCAGAATACAGCATTTCCTGAAAGTTATTTCAGCGATGCCTCTGTAGGTGCCGACGGAACTCCGTACAACAACTGGTACCTCTGTTCTAGGAGCAGCGGGAAAGAGTGTTTGTTACAGCCTTACTCGGACACGGTAGGCGGTCGTTTGTTGCTCCTAACCACCATCACCTATCCACTGGTCGTGGATCAGAAAGTCATCGGCACTGTTGGCATCGACATCACCCTGGACTCCATTCAAAGCGAAGCGCAAGCATCCCAACGTGATTTGTTTGATGGTGCCGGCAATGTTCTGATTGTCTCTGGCAGTGGAGTTCTTGCCGGGGTTGGAACCAACCAAACAATGGTCGGTAAAAACATTAAAGAGGCAACAGGCCTTGAAGCAACGATGATTGCAGAACTCATGAAAGCGGTGACACCCGAAGTGGCCGATACAGGCGATCAGATATCCGCTTTGCATACATTCACTCCTGTCGAAGGTACGCCGGCATGGAGAATCATTATTAGCCTGCCCAAGAAAGTCGTCCTGGCCGACGCGCTAAAACTGCAAAAGACGCTCGACGACTCCTTAAGCGCCAGTACACACCAATCCGTATCCGTTGCTTTGCTGGTCGCAGGTATGGGTCTACTCATGATGTGGGTGGTGGCGTCTGGCGTCTCTCGGCCGATTAGTGTTGTGGCGGCAATGCTGAGGGACATCGCGAGCGGGGACGGCGATCTTACGCAGCGTCTGAAGTACTCAAAGCGAGATGAACTTGGCGAGTTAGCCGACTGGTTCAATCGCTTTCTAGACAAACTGCAACCCACCATCTCGCAGATCAAGCGGAGCGTTGTTGATGCCCGATTTACGGTGACTAAGTCCTCTGAAATATCTCAGCTCACCAGTGGTGGTATGCAGGCACAATTTCGGGAGATTGATCAGGTCGCTACCGCTGCAAATGAAATGAGCGCGACAGCGCACGAAGTCGCTTTTAGCGCGTCAAACGCAGCTAGTGCAGTGCGGGGTGCAGGCCAATCAGTCAAGGAGGGTGTTGCGATATTTGAGCGAAGTACGCATGAAATCGATAGTCTCGTTCAAGAGGTAAGCAAGGCCGTTCGAGAGGTTGAGGAACTCGCGAAGACCAGCAAAGAAATCGGTTCGGTGTTGGAGGTCATCCGTAGCGTTGCCGAACAAACCAATTTACTTGCATTGAACGCAGCTATCGAGGCCGCAAGAGCCGGGGAAAGTGGACGTGGATTTGCAGTGGTTGCCGATGAAGTCAGAAGCTTGGCCAAGCGAACTCAAGATTCTGTGGGAGAAATCGGTAGCGTCATTGAGCGTATCCAGAACGCGACACAAGGAGTAGTGACAACGATGCACTCAAGTCAGACCAAAGCTCTCGACAGTGCTAAGCAAATTCAACTGGCATTGTCAGCGCTAGGCAGCATCAACGAAGCAGTCACCATAATTAGCGATATGAACTTGCAGATCGCTAGCGCAGCTGAAGAGCAGAGTGCAGTCGCGGAAGAAGTTAGTCGCAATGTTTCCGCAATCCGGGGCGTTACGGAAAGTCTAGCCGAGCAAGCATTGGAGTCTGCCAATGTCAGCAGCCAACTTGATGCGTTGGCAAGTCATCAATTTAGCTTGGTAAACCAGTTCAAGGTTTAACATCTTGGACCATCGTCCCGCGGCACAATAGCGTAATTCCGAAATAGAAGTAGCTGTTATTGACCGAAGCCTGGTTGTGATTCCTTAGTTAAAACTGTCCATCAATTTTTCCTGCCTGCCTTCACTGAACCTGCAGCTTTATTTCGGTATCCGATTTTCACACAGAAAATCATCAGTGATATGAGGCTCACGAATTCGACTCGTGAATGGCATTGCGACATCAGTCATGTCCAGCACGCTTCAATCTACCGTATTTAAATACAATTCAGGCCATTGACTATTTTTATATGGTCTATTTTTTCTCAACCACTCTTGAGAACTACTCAATACCGCTACCTTCCGTTTCTCACTTAAAATAACCCCTGAGCGATTCGTTATTGCCGACCAGCGAGGAAAATAAAAATGTCAGCAAATCGTGCCACTGAGTTTAGTACAACTGCTAAGTCGCATTATGACGCCTCGGGAATTGAGAAAGTTCCTGACGAATATCGAACTTCGAGTCAGCTGGATCAATTCTGGATATGGGCTGGAGCGAACGTTGCACCCATTAACTGGATTCTGGGTGCTATTGGGATTCAGTCAGGTCTTAGTCTAGTTGAAACTCTAGTTGTGATCTTACTTGGTAATCTTTTGGGAAGTGCGCTGTTTGGAGCAATGTGCATAATGGGACATCGTACTGGTGTGCCACAGATGGTTCTTTCTCGTCTCGCATTTGGTCGTCGAGGAGCATATCTCCCGACGGTCATGCAAGTGCTCATGCCGATGGGCTGGGTTGCGATGAATACTTGGATTGTATTGGATCTGGCGGTTGCCGCTCTTGAACGCATGGATATCAGAGGTGGAATGGAGTTGAAATTTGGTATTGCTCTAGTAGTCATGTTCATCCAAGTAGGAATCGCGGCTTGGGGGTTCAACGCCATAAAATACTTCGAGCGCTACTCGATGCCTTTCATCCTGCTAATCATGGTGGTGATGACCGCATTAGCCTTTACGCACGTAGACGTACGCTGGCAACAGTCGACAATCCAAGGAATCAGCAAACTCTCAGCGATGAGCAGCCTCATGACGGCTATCGGGATTGGATGGGGCATCTCGTGGTTGGTGTATGCATCGGACTACACTCGTTTTACGCAGACCAAGCTCACTGACCGTCAGGTCTTCCGCTCAACTTTTCTGGGCATGTTCGTGCCAACGGTATGGCTGGCATTCCTAGGAGCTGCAATTGCCTCTGCTGGTGGTGGTTCTGACCCTGCCCAACTGATCATCGCAGTGTTTGGCGTGATGGCTCTTCCAGTTCTGCTGGTTCTGCTTCACGGCCCAATCGCTACCAACATCGTTGTTATTTACTCCGCAGCACTAGCAACGCTTTCTCTCGATATGCGTGTGCCACGTTGGATTGTCTCAATTATCTCCGGCATTGTGGCCTTGTTCATTCTCTACCTGTTCGTTCAGTCCGGAGAGCTTGTCCATGCGTTTGAAAACATGATGATTTTCTTCGTTGTTTGGATTAGCCCATGGGCAGGAATAACACTTGTCGATTTCTTCATGCTTCGCCGTGGAGATATTGATGTCAACTCTCTCTATTGTCATCACTCCGCAAGTCATTATGGGGATGTCAATTGGCGGGGAATTATTTCGTTGGTACTTGGCGTCGTTGCGGCTTGGCTTTTCCAGGTTGGAACGATTGAGTCAATGAAAGGGCCGATCGCTATGGCGATGAACGATATAGATCTCTCATGGCTTGCCGGCTTCAGTGTCGCTGGCGGTGTTTATTACGCACTACATCGCTCTCGAAATTCAAAAATCAATAACCAGGCCCTAGTCACAGAATAACCAGTGACTAAGGCCCCACATCTTCTTTTCCGACGCACAACCTGTCCTTTTTGAATTACTTCTTAATCTTTCACTCATTGCTGCCGATGCCTCTAGATTAGGGCATAGGAGCAATACAGATGAGAAACAACCAACCGGTTACGCAGC
>Ga0157371_10003384_pt1 | contig 14490 bp, 10 predicted proteins | sample C45metaG_FD_113462 | JGI IMG/M metagenome (GOLD analysis project Ga0157371, IMG submission 113462) | Corn rhizosphere microbial communities from Kellogg Biological Station, Michigan, USA - C4-5 metaG | ecosystem: Host-associated > Plants > Roots > Rhizosphere > Soil | place: USA: Michigan...
CGAGCGATGTGTTAAGTGAAAAGGAAGATGAAAAGAACAGGCTTTCCATTTTACTGCCTTATTTAAAACAATCGGATGTTATCGGCAATATGATTGAAAAGAAAGACCGGCTGGAGCTACTAAAAAGCCATCTTCAAACATACCGCTACAATGGCCAGGTGGTTTCTATATTTCAGCATTACTTTTTATCATCAGGAAACACTGTCATGGGCTTTAATCCTTTAGATAATAAAATGGACGTCAGCCGGGTTTCAACCCATACATCGCTTAAGCCATATTCAGACAGCATATCGGCCGATAATGTAAATGCGCTGGATTTGTTTATAAATGAATGTAAGCGGCAAAAAATTCAATTGTTTGTTTTTGTATCGCCAAGGTATAACGATGATACCCAACAGAATTCCTATTTAAAATTGAAAAGTACTTGTAACAGTAACAAGGTTGTTTTTCACGATTTTACCAACGATGTATATTTTAAAAACCCGGAATACTATTCGGACAGGGCGCATTTAAACGGCAGAGGAGCCGACCTGTATACCGATACCATTGTGGCTTTTATGAAAAAAAGATTAAGCCCTGCGGCTAACGTTCAATACTTCAGTAAAAACCAGGAGCCCCTGCGTGAAAATTGATTATTGTATCGGAGCTGGGATCAATAAAAAGTGAAAGGCCGCTTTTATGATAATTCATAAAGCGGCCTTTCACTTAGTATGGGGATGAATAATTTAATTAATTAACTGTTTTAACGCCGGCACCTGCTGTTACCACTGCCGGAACGTTTGCAGCAGCATCAAGCAACGTGCTGTAAGCGTATGACGGCACCCAACTTGATAAAGATGAGGTGATGTCGTTAGCACCGCAATTAGAATAAATGTTGGTTGATATACCGCTGAAGTAACCTACAGGGTCGCCATCTAAGTTAGTAGTAAGTGGCTTCCTGCAGCCTGAGAAATATTCATTATCTGTCCTTACTGTACCACCGTATCTTGCACCGATGGAATAACCATCGTTGTTTAAGTGGTAGTTATTGTACATGTGGATAGTACCGAATACCAAAGTTGGCTCCCTTTCAGACACATTGTACCAGTAGTTGTGGTGCAATGTAACGTGTAGTTTGCCGGTGTTGGCTGTAACAGCATCGCTTGTTACCGAACCAATAAGCAATGACAAGTAGGTGTCATGGAATTTGTTCCATGAAATGGTTACGTAGTCAGAGCCTTCGGCAACGCCGATATCTTTACCCCAGTAATCCCAGCCATGGCTGCGGTCTGTTGCAAAATCGCAATGGTCAATCCAAACGTGGTTCGACTGGAATTTAACGTAAACACCGCATTCGGTTACGTAGTTTCTAAACGTAACGTTTTGGATAATGATATTGCTTACAGTGAACAGGTAAAGGTTAAGGCTTGATAAAACGGCGCCGGTTTTACCGATGATGGTGGTATTTGAACCAACATACACAGGAGTTACGCCTGATCCGCTAATTGTTCCGGAAACATACACAATCTTGGGCGAATTGCCTGACACCGCAGATTTGAACGCAGCCAGTGTGTTTACAGTTACCGTGGTACCGCCTTTACCACCGGTTGTTGTACCGTTAACAGCAGCGTAACCGGTTAATACTGTACTCAAAACGGAGCCCGATGCGGTTGTTGTTGAAGTACTTGTAGCCGGAGCGGTTGTGGTGGTAGTAGTTGTTGTACCGGTAAGGGTGTAAGTGTACTTTCTTCCGTTTGTCAGAGGGCTGCTATTGTCGGAAGTTGAGAAATACAATCCGGTATCCCAGTGACTGTAACGCCCTTTACCAAGGTTTCTGATGTCACTGTGAACAGAATGAGCCGGACCTAACGCAACACCATTTTCATAAAGTTGGAGTGTTGACGCTGTTGGCTGCGTGTTTGAATCGCCGCTTACCTGAACGGGGCTGAATTTGTAAGCGTAACCTTCATCTAACCGGATTGAAGATGTGGCCATCGTGTAGACGGTGGGGGCTGTTGTTGCCAGGCTTTTGCTGGCGTTTAAATCATTAATTGGAACGGTTACTGGTTGGTCTGCATTTTTGGAGCAACTTCCGATGAGGATAATTGCGCTCAGTGCCAAACTGCCAAAAGTCATTTTTTTTAAAGATTTTGTTTTTTGCATGTTATAATTTTTAATTAAGCCCTCGAAACGTGGTCTTATATTAAAAATTACCGTTGATTTTTTCCTAAAGATATAGACTAAAAGCTTAAATAGTTCAAAAATGCTGATTCTGCTGTTTAGACGTGTAAAGTTATGTGTATTTGTGACACGTATAGTTGTGAAGTATTTTACACTTCATGACATTTGGATGACAATTTTAGTTCAGAAGAAAAAACAATTTTCGTCGATTATTGTCTTATGTAACTTTAAAACCAAGTTTTGCCCAGTATTTTTAACTTGCAATTAAAGCATTAAATTGTGAAAGCAGCTTTACAAAAAGTTGGCGCTTAACGTGGTCACTATCGCGTTTTTCAATATTCTTATTGAATTTTAACTTCTCCTTCAAACGATTTCACAAATAATTTTGGAGAAAATGATGACATAAATTCTTCGGCTTTGAGTACCATATCCATTGAGCCAATAAATATGGAGGATCGCTGGTGTAGTTCCTTTACTTCAATTTCCATAATTCTTTTGTATCCGTCTGATGCTTTGCCGCCGGCTTGCTCAATAATATAAGCCATAGGGTTACACTCGTAAATCAGCCGCAGTTTTCCCTTTTTTGCGCCTGTAGTAGGGGGATAAATAAAAATTCCGCCTTTTATTAAGGTCCGGTGTATATCCGCAACCATCGATCCTGTGTACCTGGAAGTATATGGTCGGTTGGTATCCGGATCTTCTACCTGGCAATATTTAATATATTTTTTTACCCCATCCGGAAAATGAATGTAATTGCCTTCGTTTATTGAGTAAATTGTTCCTGCTGCCGGAACAGTCATGTTAGGGTGCGAAAGGCAAAACTCACCGATTGAAGGATCAAGGGTAAAGCCATTAACACCCTTGCCTGTAGTATATACAAGCATCGTTGAAGATCCATAAATGACATATCCTGCAGCCACCTGCTCGGTACCAAGCTGTAATACATCTTCGTTTGTGGAATGTTTCCCTGTGTCTGATTTTCGTCTGTAAATAGAAAATATGGTGCCTACACCTACATTAACATCTATGTTGGATGATCCGTCTAAAGGATCAAGTGCAACAACGTAGTTTGCTTCTTTTGAAATATCCGAATCTATAACCAGGTATTCATCATTTTCTTCCGAAACAACTATACAGCATTCCCCGCCGCTTCTTAATGCTGCTATAAACTGCTCATTGGCATAAATGTCCAGCTTTTTTTGTGACTCTCCCTGAATATTGGAGGAGCCGGCATCACCTAAAATATCTACCAGGCCGGCTTTATTAATTTCCCTGTTTACAATTTTGGCGGCGATCCCAATATCACGAAGTAGCCGAGAAAGCTCGCCTTTGGCATAAGGAAAATCTTTTTGCCGCTCAATAATAAATTGTCCAAGAGTTTTAAATGCCGTCATATTTTTCGATGTTTAATGTGTTTAACCCGGTAGCTTAAAAGAAATTGGTTAACAGAATACTTACCGATTACCAATTATAACATGGTATTTACATATTGCACCCACAATGCTGTTAATTATTTACGCAAACGTTTGCGTTTTTGCTTGGTTAACCAATTTTATGGAAATGTTATTTTTAATTGATAAACAGTCTGTTAGCATAGCCTCGCATGGTGTATTTTTAAGCTATCGTGTTAATCGGGGATAATCAGCTACCTTGTTTTCGAGGATAGTAGCATCAACAGGTTATGAGTTGATCCTACCTAAAATAAAAGCCGAATAAGCTGAAAGGACAGCCTTGTTATAGAAGCTGCCATCTTAATTTGGAGGTAATTAATGCAATTCAGCCTTTTATGTTAAGCATTTATTAAGTTTGGGTTATCTAATAGTTTTAGGCTCTTTTATTCAATTTTTCTCCAGTTTTCAGCGGGTTTCTTTGCGGAAAATTAAACCCGTTGTTCATGAAATACACCTACTTTCTTAACAGGCTATTGTTTTTATTTTCAATATGCCTGCTATTTTCCGTTTCGGCTAATGCCCAAACCATAAGGGGAAAGGTAACCGATACTAAAACCGGCGAACCCCTTACCGGAGCAACAGTTCACTTAACCCAGGATGGGGTTAGCAAATTTGTTGCGGTTAACCTTAATGGCGCTTATAGCTTTAAAAATTTAAAGAATGGGCCATACAAAATACAGGTAAATTATGTTGGTTACGGCCCTTCTAAAGTTAGGGAGGGCAATATTACATCGGTCAATGAAGTCATTACGGTAAACGTGGCCTTGCAGGACGCCGATATGCAGATGACAGAAATACAGGTTAAAGCCCAGACAAATAAAGAATCTGATGGCGCTGTGCGTAGCATTGAAAAAAATGCACCGATGGTTATCAACGTACTTTCGGCAAATGCAATAAAGTTATTGCCCGACGTTACTGTGGCTAACGCTTTACAGCGTGTTAGCGGTGTAACCATTCAGCGTTCGGCAAGTGGCGAAGGTCGTTACGCTATCATTAGGGGTATGGACCAGCGTTACAACTCAACATTGGTAAACGGTATTAAAATACCAAGCCCGGATGCTCAATACCGGTTTGTGCCTATGGATATATTCCCTTCAGAAATGCTGGAAAGGCTTGAAGTGATCAAAGCGCTTACCCCAAGTATGGAAGGCGATGCCATTGGCGGCGTGATGAACCTGGTGATGAAAAGTGCTCCAAGCCAGTTTACTTTCAGCGCTAACGTATCAGGTGGCTTTTCTACCCTGTTTTCGTCAAGCAGGCCATTTGTTGGTTTCAGCGCATCTCCTAACAGCAAATCTCCGGCAGCAATCAATGGTAACAGCTATGCCGCTACCTATGCCGATTTTAGCAATAAGGCGCTTACAAGCGATAAAAATATTTCAACTCCTTTTAGCTCAACCGCCGGCCTCACTATTGGTGATAGGTTTTTGAATAAAAAATTAGGCGTTATTGTATCTGCAAGTTATCAGAACATATACCGTGGCTCTAACTCAAAGCAGCTTACGCCAAATGCGCAGCCTTCAGCTATCCCACTACCAAACTCGCCGCAGTTTTCTGATGCTTATGACCGTACTTATTCAACCCAAACAGAACGCGTAGGTATCCACAACAAAATAGATTACGCGATTAACGACAAAAACAAGATCTCGTTATACAACCTATACATTCATCAAAGCGAATTTGAATCGCGTTTTACTTCTGATACCCTTGGTTTGGGCTTAAACTCAACTGGCTTAAGCAAGCAGATCACCATCTCAAACAGGAGTATGCTAACCAAGCAAAATATCTATAACTCAACCTTGCATGGTGATCACTGGCTTGGTAACGAGTGGCGCTTAAACTGGGATGGGGTATATTCTGAAGCTACGAGGCACCAGCCGGATAGAACCGAGTTTTTTTATGATGCCAATAAAACCCTCAATAACTCGGGAGCCGTCACTGCCGAGGTTGACAACAATACCCAGTTAGACCATCATTGGGAAAATAACCGCGATAAAGACATTTCGGGATACGCTAATCTGATCTATACTCCTAAAATTGCCGGTAAAGATGTTGAGTTTTCTGCAGGTGGTTTATATCGCCATAAAGTGAGGGATGCTGATTATATCACTTATTCATTAACCGGTGGTAAATCAACCTTGTTCAATAATAATTTCGACGCTATCCCTTTTGCATTCAATTCGGCTGCTGATGGTATCGGTGCCAATAACCCCGATCTGCAAAACAACTACCACGTAAGGGAAAATGATAATGCCGAATATTTACAGATTAAGTTTGATCTGTTCCCGAAACTGCAGATATTAGGCGGCGTGCGAATCGAAAATACCGATTTGACCTACAACACCCAATCGCCCGAAACGGTTACACAAAGAAGCGGTAACATTAAATACACCGATGTATTACCAAGCATCCACTTAAAATACCAGTTAACAGATAATCAAAATATCCTTGCTTCATACTTTGCGGCAATAAGCCGTCCGGGCTTTGGTGAGCAGGTGCCATATAAAGTTACCGGTGAATATTATGACCAGGTAGGTAACCCATATTTAAAGCATATCACTGCCGATAATTACGACGTACGTTATGAGTTTTTCCCTGGCGGTGCCGATCAGTTATTGTTAGGTTCTTTCTACAAAAAAATCTATAATCCAATTGAGTACTTTGTTGTGCGCAATGGCGGTCCGAGCGATCAGGTTATTAAACCTCAAAATGACCCTGGTAATGCTACCAACTGTGGTTTTGAAGCTTTGGCTACTAAATTCTTTGGTGTGATAGGCTTTTCAATCAACTATACTTATACCCACTCAAGGATAACCACCAACAAATTGCTTTACTCAAATGACCCAACATTGGGTTTACAGCAAACCAATGTGAATCAAACGCGTCCGCTGCAAGGTCAGGCAGACCATGTGGGTAACGCATCTGTATTGTACAAAAGCGCGAAGTTAGGTTTGGATATGCAACTGGCTTTTGTTTACACCGGCGAGCGTTTGGCGCAGGTATCACCATATTATAACCTCGATTTTTACCAGCATGCCTACAACCAGTTAGATTTTTCTTTCGAAAAAACTATAGCCAAAAGATTTTCTTTCTATGGCAAGGTTAATAATATCACCAACGCGGCCAGCAAAATCTATTTGAAATACCCGCATGGTAGTCTTGATGCAAAGCAGCAGGAGTTTTTAGGCAAACAGGACATTGCAGGTCAAACGCTTGTACAAAGCGACTATTACAAAACACTATTCCTTGGTGGTTTCAGGTATAAATTATAATAAAAACAACGATGAAAAAATATATAATCCCAGTTATTTGTATCCTGATGGCAGCCGCGTTTTCCGGTTGTCAGAAATGGAAAGGTGAGCACATGGACATTTACAGCTATACACCACCGGCTGCAAACCCGGTAAGTGATAAAGCTCCGCTTTCGTGCAGCTCAAGCGGTTCAACAGTAATCCCGGTAAAAGGTACCATGCTTACCGGCAAAACATACACCGTTGAAGACGGTTGTGATTTGGTGATCAACCCAACTGATACTTTATTATTGCAGCCTGGTGTAAGATTAAACATGGGGGCCGGGAGCAGCCTTATAGCGCTTGGTACCCTGGTGAGTAACGGGTCAAAAAATCAGCCAAACTGGATCACCGTCCCTGGTATTGTAAAAAACGATGCTCCCGGTGGCCTTACAGCAGCTGCCGATCCTGCATACGCTGGTAAATGGAAAGGCATTATTGGCGGACCAACTTGTAATTTATTAGTGCTAAGATGGACACATGTGGAGTATGCCGGCTTAACCGAGGGAAAAGCAACATCAACTATTGCCGGTTCGGGTACAGGCAACCAATACAGTATCTTATTTGCCAACTATAAAGGCAGCTTCATAATGGAAGATTCCTGGTTATACGGTGGGGTGGATGACCCTATTAGGATCTCAGCAGGTAAAATAGCTATCTTCAGAAATACTTTTGAAAAAAATGGTGTCAGCGGCGGTGACTGTTTAAATGCCAAAGGTGGTACTGTTGGTACAATGGCCTACAATATGTTTATCGGTACCGCCACCAATGGCCAAAAGGCTTCAAACAAAGGTCAGGCTACGGGTGCACCGCAAACCAATATTGTAATGTATAACAATACATTTGTTAGTGGTGGCTACCGCCAGGTGCAAAGCGGTCGCGGTGGTTGTATCAATTTTGAAGAAGGTGCAGCGGGTATGTATTACAATAATGTGGCAATTAATTGCAAGGTCGGTTATCGCGTAGTTGGCAGCCCGGTTGCCGATGTTGCCCACCTTTCGTACGGTAATAACTATCAATGGGCCGATTCATTAAGCGTAGCCAACCAGTTTTACCCAACAGGCTACATCACGCAGCCGCAAAGCACGGATATCCCATCAGTCACAACATCGGCAAAATACCTGCCTTCAAATTATACTTTAGGTTCTATTTATGATGGCAACGATGTTGTACAAAAAAATAACCCGATGTTCCTGAACTTTCCGCTGCCAACTGTAGGTCATCCGTTGTACCAATATAACGCCATAGGTAACTTTAACTTTCGTTTGCTGGCCGGCTCGCCGCTTATCGGTAAGGGTAACACTACCATTAAACCGTTAATTACGGTACCGCTTGATAAGGTTTATGGCTTATCTGACGCAACATTACCTGGTGCCGATCTTGGTGCATACCAGTTAAATGGCTCAGGAAATCAGCATTAAATTATTAACTATTTATATAAGGATGAGGCTGTATCATATATCATGATCGGCCTCATTTTTTGACTTATTCAGATGCTTAAGCGATATATAATTCCGGGTTGAAGTTACTAATAAAAGGGGAGGTGACAGGGTTAACACAATTCAGGGTTGACATTTAATTATATAGCTGATAATCAGTTAATTGAATTTGTTTTTATCCAAAAAAGTGTTAACCCCCTTTTTTTTGTATAAATATTTAATTATGTGTCTAATAATCAGTTAGTTGATAGTTTTTTCTTCAAAAAACATGTTAACCCCGTTTTGTATAAATATTATCGGCTGAATTTCAATTCACAGGTAACATAACTCCAAGGTAGTCAATTCGACTAATGATACAGCCTCGTCCTTTTAAAGACTCAATTACAAAAATGAAAAAGATCATTCGTATCCTGTTTTTATTTATCATATCCCTGTTAGCTATACTATCAGTTAAGGCGCAATCAACTGATTTAAAGATTGCCTTTATCCGTCATGCCGAAAAGCCATTGAAGGGCGATAATCTGAATTGCCAGGGAATAAACAGATCGTTAAAGTTACCGGCTATACTAACCGCCAGATTTGGAGTGCCTGACAAAATATTTGTGCCCGGCCTGGGGCTGGGAGAGGCTACCAAACACTCGAGAATGTTTCAGACCATTGTGCCGCTTGCTGCCAAATACAATTTAACGGTAAACAGCTCACGTACCGAGAAGGATTCTTTAGGTTTGGCTGCCGATTTAAAAAGCCGTACCGGTGTAATATTAGTGGTATGGGAGCATAGCGGCATTGCACCAATAGTACGTTCCTTAGGCATAAAACAGGATAACCTGAAATGGCCGGATGATGATTACGATAGCATTTGGGTTGTCTCCTTTGAAAACGGCGAAGCTGTTCTTACCCGCGATAAGGAAAATATCGATCCAGGAAAAGATTGTAATTTTTAAGTTGTTTGAAAATGAAAGTTTCATAGCCGTTGACTTTAGTCAATGGCTATGATTACCTGTAATGCCAAATTGCTTAAAAATCCGGGGCGAAACTAAATTTAACGCCATATTCCGCAGCCCCCGGATGGTCAAGGTAATTAAACCTTTTGATCCCGTCTATCCGCAAAAACTTAAAGATATTACCTATACCTACTCCGGCTTCTATATAAGGTTTAGTGCCTAAAGCATAAGTGCCATTTGCCCCGTTACCACCTACCGGGAACCGGAACAAGTTAGGTGAATAAAGTGGATTATTTTCGTTACGCAAGCCGCCGAATAGTATTTTGGCTGATAGAAATTCCCTCCATTTCAGGTGTTTTATCAATGGGAATTTATTCAGCAAAAAGCCGCTGAAGCTATGGGTTAAGTTAATACCCGCATAATGATCGCTTACAAACTCAAGGTAGGTTTGCTGGTTATAGGCATCCTCATCATAGGCGAGTGACTGGTTAGCCGGGGCCAGATTGAGGAGTGGAAATGGCACTTTACCCACTAAATAATTTCCAAGTACAGTAATATCAGTATAACCAAGCTGAGACAGGTAAAACCGTTTGAAAATGCTTGCTTTAACACTGGTGAAATCATATTCACCATTGAACAGGCCTTTAAAGCCATGATTGATCTGCAAATTTATGATCGGGTATTTGCTGTAGATGGTGCGGCGGTATACCGTTCCCTGTAAAATTTGCTCATGCGGTGCATACCTGAAAGCGAGGTTCAACTCGCTGGTAGTAATGTCATGAACCATAGTGTTGGCATCGTCATTATATTGAAACACTAATGCCGCGGCGGGGCGCTGGTTCCAGTTTCTAAACGCGAGATCGAACGAAAAATGGTTTTCAAAGTCCTTTACATATTCAATTTTGGCAATCTTACTATAAAGCCAGTATATTGTTTTTCCTGTTGAAAACGATGCAAGCGCGGCTTGCTGATTGATAGTAGAAAGGTCCCTCCCCGGTACATTAATATCATTTAAATAGCTTGCCTTAAGGTAGTCATTAGGGTAGCGGTAAAAAGGTGTTTTATTGAATGAGTAAAAAGTTGCGATATTGTATTTATAAGCCTTATCGCGAGTACCATAGGCGCCAAATCCTTCAAAATAAATTGATTTGCTTAAATCGGTGGTGGTACGTCCGCCAATCTGAAAGCGGGAGCCTTCCTGGCTGTCCCGGGAATAAAATGTGCCAATGGGGCCTATCAGCACCGGGCCCGCCTTGGCATAACCTCCGGTAAACGTAGCTGCAAACCAGGTTGCCCGTTTAAATTGCGGCATTTTTTCTAACCGGGAGATGCGCGGGTACATCTTCGACTGATGATCGGTTAGTGTATCCGGCCGGTTACGAGCCCAGTATGAGGTGTCGGGCTTGTCTGCATCGGGAGCTATCTGCAATTCTTTGCCCTCATAAAATGCGGCGGGAAGCGGTTTGTCTGCTATATAGTTAGAGAAAATTACCGTTCGTTCGCCCATTAACCCAAGGCCTTTGTTTTTTAAAATGCCGAAATCGGCTTTAACATCGCTTTTGCTTAAAAAATACCGGCCGTTAGGGTTTTGCTCAAAATCAAGCGTGATCTTGAGCGTTCGCATGAAGTTAATGTTGATCTGCTTGTTTACATTAAGCTCACAGCCCCGTACAGCATAATTGCCTGTCATACTTACAAGCAGCTTACCTTCAAAAAGCAAGTCGCCTTTGGTACGTGGTGTAAAGCTTAATTCAATCAGTTTTTCCTTAGCAGTTTGTATGGTATCGGTAATAAAAAATTTGTAATAATTAGGAGAGTGATCGGCAATGGGGCTCAGAAACTGGTTGGTGATGATAAAAACATTGTTATCATAAATATCGATTACATTACCGTAAAGGCGGTTCATATAAACATCAAGGCCTGCCGTATCAATAAATTTAAGGATGTTGGCTTCCTTTTGCGCTTTGAGCACACTGATGGATTTAGCCGGATCTTTGCGATAGTAATTTTGATATTGCTTTTCGCTAAGATACGCGGGAAGCAACACCTGGGTTTGCCCGTTATCTTTTACAGTATCAAGCATAAACTGGTACATCTTAAAATAACGGCTGTTCATCAGTTTAGAAGGAACGTCGATAAATGACAGATTGATGCGCTCATATTGGTCATATTGCAGGTAATCGGCGCTTTCCATGCGGTTTTGCTTTTTATGGTCGATCACCTGCTGGATAAGCTCAACCGCAGGGTTGCCTTTATTACGGTATCGTTGTTTCTTTCCGGAAACAACCTTAACCTCTTTAAGCTGGGTTTGACTATCATGTAACCTGATGTGCAGAACGTTTACCTGTCCAGGTTTAATCACTTTTGTAACGGTCTGATAGCCAATATAAGAGAAGGTAACATGCGTAAAAGCTCCCGGGGCGTTTAACTCAAATTTCCCGTCCGGTTCTGCAATGGTTCCGTACCTGCCGCCAACAACTTTAACATTAATACCCGGAAGCGGCTGCCCCGAGGCGTCATCTACCACTTGTCCTTTAATGCTCGTTATTACCTGAGCTGATGGTTTTTTAACGCTGTCTGGTTGTTGTGCTGTGCTGCACAACGGAAACAACATAAGGATAAGCAATGGAGTTAAAAGATTAGAGAATAGCAGTCTTGTTGAGTTTGACGTTCGGGAATAAATCTCAAAAGAGGATAGCAAATTGTGGTAGATTAAGGGTACAAAAAGTGTTCAGTTTTATTCATATTTCGGGCGTGTGCCCGGAATATGCTTTTCAATTGTTTTAAACGTACAAATTAAATTTGAATTGTTACAAAAGATAGTATTATTTTAAGATTAACAGGATTGTGACGGCTATATTCAATCAATTTTAATGAACTTTCCTTTTTGGTCAAATAACAGATCTTTCCCTTTTATTTCTGCCTCAAACATCTTTTTGCCCGCCGCATTGGTTACACGCCCGGCTTCTTTAATTTTTGTGCCTTTATAATTAGTTTTAACATATTCAAAAACAGCAGGAGGTAGTTGGGTAACCGGTATGGCATCCCCCTCTTCTACAAATTCGCCTTTGGGGGTAAAAGTTACCGAAGTATCCTCGCCCGATTTGCCTCCCCAATTGGCTTCATAATTTCCTTTTTCTTTTTCCCAGGTAACTTTTGTGGCATTTGGATATTTTTTGGCGAGGCTTTGCTTTACAGCGACTGGTACTTCTAAACTGCCGGTTGCTTTTACCACGGCACCGGTACCAAGCAGGGCGGCGGTGATGATTAATAAAATGGCCTTTTTCATAAGTGCTTTTATTTTGATTTACACTAATTTAAGAGAGCAATCTGGAGGAATATGGTACGGGCAAAACAACTTGATTTTAATTGAAACAAACTTGAATGGGTTTGAACCGGTGTTTGTAATTAACCACCGCTAACTTTGTTTTGCAGATAGTAAATCCAATAAAATAAACATAACCATTTTACCATGAGAATTTTAATTTTCCTGCTTGTGTTGTGCTGCTTTTATAGCTGTGTAAGCGCTCAAAGCAATTTTTTCAATAGCAAGGACGCTTATCTTGGACAGCAGCGCCCTAATGATACACCGCGTGTTTTTGCGCAACACATGTTGGTGCCCGATAGTGGCATAGCCATGGGGCGGTCGGCCTTTTCTGCAAATGGCAAGGAGTTCTATTACGGCAACTCCATACACTGGTTTAATGCAAAAGGTAATAAGATCCGTTATTTTAAATATGATGATAACAGATGGCAAGGCCCTTTTGTACTTAACTATGATTATAGCACACCAACTTTTTCTGTTGATGGCAGGAGCATGTATTTTGCAGGCAAAGGCGATGGTAAACATTCATATGTTTGGATATCACATCGCAACAAAGATGGTTGGACAGATCCATATGTATTTCTGAAAAAGGGTTATGGCCTTTACAATTTTATGCCGACCAACAGCGGAACTTTTTATGTAGGTAGTAACGGTGATAAGGGCAACGTAAGGGACTATAGTACTTACGATTTCTGCACGCTTACCATCTCCAAAACAGATACAGTTATTAAAAGCTTAGGACCGGTTATCAATACACCGGCATTCGACGGCGATTTCTATGTAGCGTCCGATGAGTCATACATGATCATCAGCTATAAGGAAAAGCCAGATTACGAATGTGAGCTCGGGATCACTTTTCGTAAGCCCGATCATAGCTGGACAGCACCGTTAAACCTTGGTCCGCTGATTAATGATGGTGATGCCCACCGCTGGGGTGAATATGTTACTCCTGATGGTAAATACCTGATTTATACCAAAGGCACCAGTGAAAAGGATTGTTGCCTTTATTGGGTACGGTTTGATACTTTGAAGGCAAAACTAAAAAAGGAGGCGTTGGGTAAATAACTCGCCAGGCTTACTTTATTTCCGGTCCATAAAATTTCAAACCTAAAACACCTGTCATGATCAGTAGCATGAAAAATATTTCCACGTAGGAGAGGCGCTGATTTAAAAACGAAACCTCTACTAATTTGATCAGGATGAGGGTTACCGCTGTCCATACAGCATATGCTACGGCTGTTGGCACCAGTTTTATTGCCAGCGAAAAAAAGTAGATGTTGCCTATGCCGAAAACAATGTAACCTACAAAAGGTAACCATACTGGCAGGCCATGTTGCAGGCTTAAAACAGAATTAAGACGAAGTGCCTTCAAATCGCTGAATTTCATGAATTTTAGCGAGAATGTCCAGGCCGCTTCAAATGCGGCTGCGATTAAAATATATAGCCAGGCCAATATGTTTTTAGTTTTGTTGTAGTACGTTTTCTTGTTCGGATACTAAGGTAACGGGTTGCTGCTCAATCTCCAATTTAGGTGCATTGTTTATTTTAACAGGAAGTAAAGTTTTCATCCAATTCATAAACCGTGGCCGCAGGTGATAATACCAGTTAAACCAGCGGTATTTGAGCAGCGTTTTTTCGTCGAAGCGTTTTACGCTGAATGCATGCTGCAAAAAGTAATCTTTGGGGTAATCATAATAGAGGCCCCAGTTTTCGGGCTTGTTGCCAGGCGTGTGGCCCGGGTCATAAACGGTACCGAAAAGGTAATCCCAAAATGAAAACTTCGTTGCGAAGTTGGCGTGAAAAACTTCCTGGTAATTGGCATGGTGCCATAAATGCAATTGGGGCGAGTTAATGATGTACTTAAGCTTGCCCATGTTTACC